>Ga0070735_10002467_pt1 | contig 16751 bp, 14 predicted proteins | sample Coa_R1_FD_66443 | JGI IMG/M metagenome (GOLD analysis project Ga0070735, IMG submission 66443) | Surface soil microbial communities from Centralia Pennsylvania, which are recovering from an underground coalmine fire - Coalmine... | ecosystem: Environmental > Terrestrial > Soil > Unclassified ... | reverse complement strand
AATTCCGATGGTCGGCACAGAGCGAGCACGGCGCCGGTGTAGGGGGAATCCCCTATGCCAGGCCGTGCCGAACTGCAAACGCAGTCGCGGCAGCTCGATTCATGCAGTCTGTTTTGTTCAGGATGCTCGTTACGTGGTTCTCTACCGTCTTCTCACTCAGGAAGAGCTCTCGGGCGATCTCTCGGTTGCTCTTTCCGCTGGAGATCAGGCGGAGCACTTCTACCTCGCGAGGACTGAGTCCGGCCGGCAGTTTTCCCGACCTGGTGCCGGCGCCGAATTGCGCTGCCAGGGTACCGGCGCGCCCTTCGAGCCCGAGCTCGCGGCATAGCCCGAGCGCTTCAGGGAGCTGCCGTGGTGTCTCGGCGGCCCCTTCCTCCGAGCGGGTTGCTAACTCCATCTGGAGCGCCAAGGTGGAGAGCAAGTACGGCTTGAGACCCGCACGGCGGGCGTCACGTTCCGCTCGATCGAGATAGGAGCCGGCAGCCCGCAGGTTTCCGCGCGCCAGCTCGAATCTTCCAAGGACGTTGTCGACGAGTGAGAGAAACATCCGGCCCTCGAAGGCACGGAGTGCTTCGGCATATTCAGCCGCACTGTTCATATCACCGATGCCCAGTGAGAGCTCGACGAGATCGGCGAGACCAGGGGCCGTCGGGAGGCTGCCCGCTTCCAGCTCGGCAACCGCCCATCCCAGCTCGAGTATGCAGCGCTGCCCCTGGCTCAGCTTGCCGAGAGCGAGGTACGCCAGACCTAGTTCGCCGAGGTACCACGCGAGGTGCTGTGGGCCCATGCTCCGGATCATGGACACGGCTTCGGCAAACCAGTGTTCTGCCTCGTCCAGACGATCCTGGTAGAGCGCCATGCGTCCGCGTACGCGATGCAGGGTAGCGAGAGGCTCGGCGCTTGCGACCCGGTCGACGATTACCTGCGCTTCCTCAATCAACTGCTCGGCCTGCCTCCAGTCTCCCTGTTGCATACAGAGCTCGGCGAGCCAGGCGTGAACATGGCGCAGCTCGTAGGGTTGGTGACACCGTTCTGCATAGTCCATTCGCGCGCGGGTAATGCGTCGCGATCCTTCAATGTCAAGCGTGGCAAAGTAGAGATTGGCTAGCACGCCGCAGATCTCGGCCGCTTCCGCCAGATCATCGGCCGCGGTGGCCGTGACCAGTGCCTGCTCCAGAATTGCAATGCCGGCCTCGAGGTCGTTCGACCAGGCAGTGAGCTGGCCGAGTACACGGCCGGCAGCGGCCTGAAGGTGCCGGTCTCCATGGATTTGGGCAAGTTCCAGCGCTCTCCTGGCATGGACGATTCCATCCGCCTGCCGACCCGTACGGGCGTTGAGCAGAGCCGACAGGTCGAGTAAGACAGGGACGGCAGCCAGATCATCATGGTCGTCCAGGAAGGTGAGTGCCGCCTCGAGCGCAAGCCGGGCACCGGTAAGATCGCCGAGACGCCAGCGGGCCAGGCCGAGCCCGTGAGATGCCTGGGCGGCCGTCCGTTCTTCCTGACGCTTCATCGAGAGCCGGTGCGCCTGCTCGAAGAGTACGGTGGACTCATCTTCTCGTCCAGCCAGGAGCGCGGCCTGGGCCTGGGCCAGCACGAGCGCAGCCCGCCGGTGATCACCGTCATCGATCAGGTCAAGTGCCGCAGTATAGAGATTGAGTGCCTCGTCGCCAGCATAACTCTGGAGCGCCGCTTTCGCCGCCCGTACCGCATACTCAACGCCACGCTGCGTATCCCGAGCATGCACGAAGTGGTACGCGAGCTCGGCGAGAGCGGAAGCTCCGCTGTTGTCCGCGGCGCTCTCTAGAGCCTCACCAATCTCATGGTGGAGACGCTCGCGCCGAGCGGTGCTCACCTCCGCGTAGAGGCACTCGCGAACGCAGTCGTGGATGAAGGCGTACCGGCCTGGCCCGGACGTCCGGATGAGCCGACTCCGGACGGCTTCGTGCAGGTGGGCCTCGATGCTGGCGGCGCTGTGCGGGGACGCCGATGCTAGCAGCGAGCTATCGAATTCCCGGCCGGCGATCGCGGCGATGCGAAGAAGATCGACCACTTCCGGGGCAACGTTTGCGAGGCGATCGCGTACGGCGGCGGCAATCGTTGTAGGAAGGGTCTCCTTACCGTGCACGAGCACCAAGACACCGGATTCCCTTGCGAGCCGCTCATTCTCGGTCCAGCCTCGCAGCAGCTCTTCGGCAAAGAACGGGTTACCATCGCTGCGGGTATGAAGTGCTGCGACGAGTGCTGGAGCCACTGGGTCCTGTAAATGATGCCTCGCGAGCTCGCCAATCTCCTCGGCTGTGAGTGTTCCGAGCGCAAGCCGGCGGCTGATTCGCTGCCTGTCCAGCTCAGCCAACGTACGCTGAAGAGCTGGATTGCGGTCCCCTTCAGGCGTGCGCAGCGCACCGAGGAGCAAGAGGCGATCGGCTCGCCGCCGACGGGCGAGGAAGGCCAGCAGGTCGAGCGTCGACGTGTCGGCCCACTGCAAGTCATCGAGCAGCACGACAAGCGGTACCCGCGCTGCTATCGCGCCCAGGAAGTCGCCAATTGCTTCGAAGAGTCGAAGACGCGCTTGTTCGGGAGGGAGAGCGTAGCCTGATCGAACTTCACCGAGGCGTTCTAGCACCTCGGGTAGAATCGTGGCCAGGATAGCGGCCGAGCTGCCTATCTCATCGCGAAGCTGCTCAACGTCAGCAGCGCGGATGTAAGCGCCAAGCGCCTCAAGAAACGGCAGGTACGGCGGCATCCCTTCAGCCTGCGATGTACCGCCGCGGAGCGCGATCGTGCCTCGGTTCTCGCTCGCCCGGCAAGCTTCGTCCATGAACCGTGATTTTCCGATCCCTGGCTCGCCGGAAATGATCAACGCCCGAGTTCGTCCGCTCCACGCAAGGTCAGTCTCCTCCCTGAGGATCGCCATCTCCCGTCGCCGTCCGACGAAGATAGATCCGGATTCAGTGCGCGGCAGATCGGTACGGCTGTCCACCAGCCCCCTCCCGAGTGTCGTGGCCGCCTGCCGGGCCCGCGCGATGGCCACAAGGGCGTGACCGCAAGACAACACCCGGAACCCTCTTCATACAGTCACAGCCCTAGCAAGTATTGATAGCTTTCCGGATGGTCCCGAAGGTACTCACGCAACGTCTGAGCCGGGTGCCCGGTGAGCTGGGCGACGATGTCACTCGCCGGCCCCATCTCGCCGCTGGCTATCGCCAGGTAGGAGGAGATCCAGCCCTCGACTTCGAACTCGGGCGCGCCATACTGCGCCCGCGACTGCCACGCTTCGGCGATGGTTTCATCCCGAAACCTGACTGTCCGTCCGGTTACCGCGGAGAGCTGTGCGGCGCACTCGTCCAGAGTCAGGGCCTCGCGGCCGGTAATGTTGTAAGTCCTTCCCTCGTGTCCGTCGCTCAGGAGTACCGCCGTTGCCACGTCCGCCAGATCATCCCGCGCGATCCAGGCGGCCCGGCCCCCGTCCGCAGGACCGCGCATCACGCCGTCGGCGCCTGTCAACTTGGCGGGGACTGAGTCGAGATAGAGGCTGGGCCGGAGAAAAGTGAACGGCACGCCGGCAGCGCGGATGTACTTCTCGGTCTGATAGTGCTGCCGGGCGAGCGTGAAGGTCGCGTCCGGCGCAGCGTTCAGGAATGACAGGTAGATGATCCGGCCCACGCCTGCAGAGAGCGCGGCGTCGATCGCCGATACGTGGTGTTGCACGCGGTCGGCCGACTCACGCCCGGACACCAGGAAGAGCGTGTCGATACCGGTGAGGGCGGAGCGCATGCCGGCGGTATCTGAGTACGAGGAAGCGACAGCGATCTCGGGGTCGGGTAGCCGGGGTGCCCGCGCCGGATCGCGCACGATGAGACGCTGGGCAGCGCCGCGCGCGGCCAGCCGGGCAGCCACTCTCCCGCCGACCGCGCCGGTTGCGCCGGTAACCGCGATCGTGCCCATGAGTGCCATCCGTACGCGAGCTGGTCAGGCGGAGACGGCGGTGCCTGCCTCGGCGACGAGCGCCTGGAGATCGAACGGCTTACCGCCCAGAAGGTTGATCCGTCCGTCGCCTGTCCGCGGCCATTCACTCGGCTGGCGGTCCCACGCGAGCTCGATGCCGTTCGAATCGGGATCGTGCAAGTAGATCGCCATGTGGGTGCCGTGATCGTTGAGGCCATCCACTCCCCAGCCGTCGTCGAACAGCCGCTTGACGGCAGCACCGAGATCGAGCCGCGTTGGGTAATTGACCGCAAAGTGATAGAGCCCGGTCGTGCCGCGTGGCGGCGGGGAACCACCTTTGCTTTCCCAGGTGTTCAGGCCGAGATGGTGGTGGTAGCCGCCCGCCGAGAGAAACGCTGCTTGACCACCCATGCGACCCTGCAGGTCGAAGCCCATTAGGTCCTGGTAGAAGTGGAGGGCCCGATCAAGGTCGGCGACTTTGAGGTGGATGTGTCCGATCCGGGCCCCGGCCGGAATCGAGCCGGACTCCCAACCGTCGTCACCTACCTCGGCCAGCAGCCCGTCGAGGTCGAGCGGCCGGTTGCCGGCGGTAATCGTGCCATCGGGGGCGCGCCAGACGCTCACATCGCGATCCCAGGCCAGCTCGATCCCATTGAAGTCCGGATCGTGGAGATAGAGCGCCTCATGCGTGATGTGGTCCGACATCCCATCGAGCGACCAGCCACCGTCCAGCAGGCGCCGAGCCGCGATGGCGAGATCGCGGCGGCTCGGATAGTTCACGGCGAAGTGATAGAGACCGGTGGTGTCCGGCGGTGGCGGCGAGCCTCCGCGGCTTTCCCAGGTGTTCATGCCCAGGTGGTGATGGTAGCCTCCGGCCGAAAGAAACGCTGCCTGATCGCCGAGGCGAGTTATGACGTCGAATCCCAGAAGATCGTGATAGAAGCGAATCGACCGGTCGATGTCGGACACTTTGAGATGAACGTGGCCGATGTGCGCGCCGGCCGGGATGGATTGCTGGGTCATGATGAAAGGCTCCTTGAACTGCACCATTGTAGGCGGGTCACCGGGTGCCGCCGATGTGACGGCAGGCGAGGCTGTCGCAATCCACGGCGAATAGATTAGGCTCGGAAGCCGGGTCCCGCTCAGCCGCGAGGCTGCATCGGCGGAGCCTGGTGGAGGGAGCCGCTTTCTCGTGACCGGAGCCGCGTCCGTCATCCCGCGTGCCGCGGACGAGTGCGTTCTGCGAACCACGGCGTGCTCCGCGCGGTTCGCCCCCCGCGCCGGTACATGGGTGCTGGCGGCGACGATTCTAGGCTCCAGCATGGCCTCGATCGACGGCACGGTTGTGAACGTTGCCCTGCCGAGAATGCAGGGCGACCTGCGGGCGACCGCGGCCGATCTCCTCTGGGTCATTGAAGCCTACTCGCTCTTTCTATCGGCCCTCATCCTGGTTGGCGGATCGCTCGGAGACCGCCTTGGACGCCGCAAGGTTTTTGCCGCGGGCATCGCGTTGTTCACCGCGGCCTCGATCGCCTGCGGGCTCTCACCCAATGTCGCCGTCCTGGTCGCGGCCCGTGCCATTCAGGGCATTGGAGGCGCGCTGTTGGTACCCGGCAGCCTGGCCATCATTAGCGCTGCCTTCGATGAGAGCAGCCGGGGCAAGGCGATCGGCACCTGGTCCGGCTTCTCCGCTCTCACCATCGCCATCGGCCCCGTGCTCGGCGGCTGGCTGGTGCAGAATGCATCCTGGCGTTGGGTCTTTCTCATCAACGTGCCGCTGGCCGCGGTGACGGTGTGGCTGCTGTATGCCCACGTTCCGGAGAGCCGCGACGAGGAGGCTTCGGGACCGCTCGACTGGCTGGGCGCATTGCTCGTAACGGCCGGATTGGGCGGCGTCACCTTCGGGCTGATCGAGGCAGGGCCGCGTGGCTTCAGCGACCGCATGGTTTCGAGCAGCCTCGCCGGCGGTGTGATCCTGCTGGCGTTGTTCGTCGCGGTTGAGAGGCTCGCGCCGGCGCCGATGATGCCGCTCGACGTGTTCCACTCCCGCACCTTCACCGGCGCGAACCTCCTGACGCTCCTGCTCTATGGCGCACTGGGCGGTGGCCTGTACTTCTTCCCGTTCGATCTCCAGCAGGTGCAGGGCTACTCGCCAACGGCTGCAGGGGCGGCGCTGCTCCCATTCGTCGCGATCGTGTTTTTGCTGTCGCGCTGGGCCGGTGGCCTGGTTACACGATACGGCGCCAGGCCTCCGCTGATCGTGGGACCAATCGTCACTGCCGGCGGCTTCGTCCTGTTCACGCTGCCCGGCATCGGCGGGAGTTACTGGACGACCTTCTTCCCCGCCGTGGTCGTCATGAGCCTGGGTATGTGCGCCGTCATCTCCCCGCTCACCACGACGGTCATGAACGCCGTTCCGGGTCACCGCTCGGGGATCGCCTCCGGCGTCAACAACGCCGTGTCCCGAGCCGCTGCTCTAGTCGCCATCGCCGTGCTGGGACTCGCCGTGGTGCAGATCTTCGATTCCTCGCTCAATTCGAAGCTCGATCAGCTCCGTGTCACGGCCGGCGTGCGATCCGCGGTGATCGCGCAGCGTGCGAGGTTGGCGGGAGCTGAGCCCCCTGGCACGTTGCCGGCGAGCGAACGAGCTCGCCTGCACCGCGCCACCGAGGAGGCCTTTGTCGACGGGTTCCGTGCCGCGATGGCCATCGCAGCTTGCCTGGCCGTGGCGAGTGCCATGTTCGCCGCCTGGCTCATCCCGGGGAAGACGGCCACGGCGACTTCTACGCGCGCCGCCAGGCGCTCTGCAGGCGAGCCTGCCACCGCCTCGGCAGAGGCGTAGCCCATGAGCGACAGCGCATCGAAACCGGCGGTCGATACGGCGACCGGATCATCGCGCTATTGCAACGAGATTGCGTACTGTTCGCCGCGCGACTCATTCCCGAAGGACGCGCCATTCCGTGGCCAGCATGGTGAACTCTCGCGAGCGGAAACGACAACCGAAGGATCGGTGCCGGCGTATGGTTGGTCAGAGAGGATCTGAACGTGACTGTTCCCATCGATAAAAAGGACCAGGCGGTTTACCACATGATTCTGGGAGAGATGCACCGCCTGCATGCGGTGTTGCTCAATCTGCAGACGCTTCCTGGCGACGAGACCGCTGCCGGGCTGCGCGATCACTTCCTGCGTGAACAGACTCTCGTCGTGGGGAAATTGCAGGAGTGGAAACGGCACCGGGCCGAGACCTACCGGCAGGCGGAAGAAGATTTCGGGCAGCAGGTCCGGCGCGGTTGATCCGCACCCTTCCCGGTCCGCACCGTCACGACTCGACCGGAAGACGGGGAGCCCGATTCGGTGACGCGCGTGACGTATGACGCCGTGGTGGTTGGCGCCGGACCAAACGGGCTGGCCGCCGCGATTGTCCTGGCCGGCGCCGGTCGTTCCACCCTTCTCGTCGAGGCGAACGATACTGCCGGCGGCGCCCTCCGCTCTGCTCCGCTCACCCTTCCCGGATTCATCCACGACATGGGGGCGGCCATCATGCCACTGGCTGCAGCCTCCCCGTTCCTTTCCCGCCTTCCGCTCGCGCGGTACGGTGTCGAGTGGATTCAACCACCGGTGGCGGCCGCGCATCCTCTCGACGACGGCACGGCAGCGCTGCTCGAGCCTTCACTCAGCGCGACCGCACGTGGTCTGGGCGCAGACGGCAACCGCTATGAGGCAATCGTGGGGCCACTCGTCGCCGACTGGAAGAAGCTGGCGCCGATGCTGCTTGGACCGCCACGCCTCCCGCGGCATCCGATCTCGGCTGCCCGACTGTCTATCCCCGGTGTTTTGCCGATTACGATGCTGTCTCGGGCGATCTTCCGTGGTGTCCAGACGCCGGCCCTCATGGCTGGACTCGCGGCGCATTCAATCCTTCCGCTCGACCGGCCGCTGACTGCCGGCTACGCGCTGCTCTTCGCGACGCTCGCGCATGTGACCGGCTGGCCTTTCCCGCGCGGCGGAGCGCAACGGTTGGCGGATGCGCTTCGCGGGTACTTCCTGGATCTGGGCGGTGAGATTGAGACCTCGGCTCGAGTCTGCTCGCTGCGCGAGCTTCCTCCCACGGCGGTGACGGTGCTCGATCTGACACCGCGACAGATTCTGGATGTCGCCGGCTACTGCCTGCCACCCGGCTACCGGCATCGCCTCAGCGGCTGGCGGTATGGTCCCGGTGTGTTCAAAGTGGACTACGCCTTGGCCGGACCGATTCCCTGGACAGCTCCGGGGGTGAGCCAGGCGGCGACCGTGCATCTGGGCGGAGCGCTGCGGGAAATTGTCGAAGCGGAAGATCATGTCGCCCATGGCCGCCATCCGGACCGGCCGTTCGTCCTCGTGGCTCAGCCGTCGCTCTTCGACCCGAGCCGAGCTCCCGCGGGGAGTCACACGGCGTGGGCATACTGCCACGTACCGAACGGGTCGACCCTCGATATGACCAAACGGGTGGAGGCTCAAATCGAGCGCTTCGCGCCGGGTTTCCGCGACCGCGTCCTGGCCAGAACCGTAACGACTCCCACCGATCTAGAGCGCATGGATGCGAACCTGGTGGGTGGTGATATCAGCGGTGGAACGCAGGACCTGCGCCAGTGGCTGGCCCGGCCGGTGCCCAGTGTGGTCCCCTACCGCACGCCGGCGAAAGGACTGTACATCTGCTCGTCCTCGACGCCGCCGGGCGCCGGCGTCCATGGAATGTGCGGCTACCATGCGGCCCGGGCGGTGCTACGCGACACCCCTCGATGACGAGTCTGTGGGTCACCAGTGGGTCTTTCGGAGAGCGGCACCTCTCGCTCAGCCGAGTCACCCGATGGCATGACCGGGCCTACCCTGCGTAGGCTGTCGTAGCGAGCCATGACCGAACCAGGGAGCAGCATGCGTCGGATGGGAGGGGCAGGTTGGAGCTCGCACCACTGATCTCTACCTCCGAGAGGAGTGAGGATTCCGTGCCGGCACCGCGCGGCCCTCTGCAACGCCTTGCCGGGCGGCTGCCGAGACGCGAGGGTGGGGCCTGGGTCGTGGTGGCGCTTGCCGTGCCCCGGCTGGTCGGCGCCGCCTTCACCATCCTGCTCCAGCGCTACCTGGGGCCGGGGCCCATTGGCACGTTCGCGCTCGCCGAAGTTCCGTACCGCTTGCTGGACGGCTTCCGGAATTTCGGCACAGGTCCAGCACTGGTGTACGAGCCGACGGTCGATCGGGCGCTGGCCAACACGGCCTGGACCCTCAACATGGTGTTCGCGGTGGCGGCGACCGTCGCCGCCCAGCTGCTTGCTCATCCGCTGGCCGTGTACTACGGACACTCCGACATCGAGGGCATCCTCCGCGTCCTTTCGATCGGCTACCTCTTCGCGTCGGTGGCGTCGCCCCACAGCTTCTTGCTGATGCGCGATCTGAATTTTCAGGCCCGCTCGATCGCACCGTTCGGTCAGGTAGTGGTGGCAAGCTGCGTCGCCCTGATCTTTGTCGTCTGGGACTTTGGTGTGGCGGCGCTGGTAGCGCGTGAGGTTGTAAGCGTGGTCGTCGGAATGGTGATTCTCTGGGCGGTCTACCCCTTCAGGCCGCGCCTCCAGCTGGTTCCCGACCTCGCCGGGCGATTGCTGCGCTACGGCGTCTGGATCGGCCTTGGGCTCACCGTGCTGTACCTGTCGCAAAACGTCGACGTCTTCATCGGCGGGCACTTCATCAAGAAGGAGGATATGGGGTTCTACAGCACCGCCTGGGGGCTTGCCTTCATCGCCGCGGGTAGCGCCATGCTCGTGGCCACCAGCCTGATCTTTCCGACCCTGAGCCGTCTCCAGCATGATCCGACGGCCCTGCAGGAAACGCTGCTCAGGGCGCTGCGCCAGCTGGCGGTGCTCGTATTTCCCGCTTCCGGCGCGCTCGCGGTCCTGGCGCCGGTCCTGATCCTCCCGCTGCTGGGCGGCAAGTGGTTGCCGTATCGCGACTCGTTCGTCGTTCTTTCCCTGCTCGCGGTCTATGCCGGCAACCGCACCCTGCTGTACGCCTTCTTCGAGGGGTACAAGGCGGTGGGAAAGCCATGGATCGTGTCGGCCTACAACGGCGTCAAGCTCGCCGTGATGGTTCCCTCGATGGTTCTCGCCGCCAGGCACGGCATTATCGGACTGGCATTCGTGTACATCCCGTTGCAGCTCGTCGAGATCCCGCTGGCGCTGTGGCTGGCGGCGCGGGTGCTGCGTGTCTCACCGCGTGCGGTGTGGCGCGCGGTGCGCGTCGCCCTTGCCAGTGCGGTGGTTATGGCGGCCGCCGTTGCTATCGTCGAGCTCCTCCTGCTGTCGCGGGCGCACGTCAGGGACGTAGTGGCGCTGCTGGCCTGTCTACCGGTGGCGGCGGGCGTCTACATCGGGGCGCTGATGCTCTTCGACCGCACGATTCTCGCCGAGTCGCGCCGCGTGCTGGCGGAAGGGCTCTGAGGAGGCCGGGGGCGGCATCAGGCCGGCCGGCCGACCTGGGCGCTGCGCCGCTGCCGTCGCCGGCGGTGACGCCACTCCTCCCAGAATCCCCATGCCAGCAGGAGAGCGACGGCGCTGAGAATGATCCAGATCGTCCAGGACACCGCCAGATCGAAGACACCGAGGACGGTGTGACCGAGGTTATCGCGCCACACTTCGCCCGGAGGCACGACCCGAATCGTGGCCCGGTCGAAGGGTGTCCAGCTGTCGCCCTGGGCCGGTCCCAGAGCGAAGACCCGGATGAGGTACGTTCCGACGCGATTGTAGCGGTGGGACGGATTGCGGCTGCGGCTGTAGGTTCCGTCTCCCCATACCCATAGAAACGGACGCGATATCGAGACGGCGCTGAGGCTCTTCTGGAGGTCGGCCAGGTTCTCGGTGAAGCGGATGGTGTCTCCCCGCCCGTACACAACAGGGAAAGAAAAGGTGGTGGGGGCCGGTTGGCCGTTGGCCTGCGTAGCGTATGTGTTCTCAACCAGCGTGCCGTTGGCGGAAAGCGATCCCTTGTTGTTGAGAATGCAGGCGCCGGCGACCGAGGGCATGGCGCACCATACGGATGCGGCCAGGGCCAGGGCCGTCACTGCCCGCGGCGGGATGCGAATGCGGATCGTGTGCCGACCGCACAAGCCGTCTCGAAGGGTCGAGTCGCGCGCTCGTGGTGCGTCCTGATATGTCGATTGCAAAGCCATACACTCAGCACCCATCGAGGCTCGATGCCGCTACTGTGTCACTACGATGCTATCACCGGCCACTTCGCGCTGCCCTGGCGGCGCGGCGTATTCTCGGGGTAGTGGGAGTACCAGTGACGACCGAGTATGCGCCAGGCGCGCCGACGAGCCACGACCCTGTCTTCGTGCCGGCGATCGCTGGACGGCAGAACCGCTGGCGGAATGGGCTGAACCTCCTGTTCTTTCTGCTTGCCATGCTGGGCGGCGAATGGCTGGTCCATCAAGCGTCGTACATTATCGAGTACGGCTCGCGCTTCGACGCGGTGATGGCGGCCGCCCCGCACCGGTACTACATGGCGACCGCCGGCGTGCTGATGGCCGCCTGGGCCCTGGGCGGTTTGGGTCTGGGCGCCGTCGTTCTCCAGCTGCTCTGGTGGCGCCGGCGCCGGTTGTGGTCGAGCCTGCCACCGGAGCTGCGCCTTTGCACTCCGGCGGTGCAGGGAGTGCAGGCGCGTCAGGTGGCCCTTACCGCCGCGGCGCTGGCAGCCGGCCAGATCCTGCTGTATGTGGCGCAGGAGAATCTGGAGACCGCGGCACTCGGACAGAGTCTGCCCGCCCTCGGCGTCCTCTACGGGGCGCAGCATCTGGCGGTGTTGCCGCTCCATCTGTCGATCGCAACTGCCAGTGCCTTCCTGTTGTGGACGGCGTCCTGCCTGCTGAATCGAGCGCTTCGCGCGGTGCGTTTTGCGGCTCTTCTGGTGGAGATCGCCAGAAGGCGCCGCGTGGCAGTGTGTCCCGCGGCATGCGCCGCCGGTTACATTCCCAATTTGCGATTCGTAGCCGGAGTGCTCGGGCTTCGCTCGCCTCCGCCGGACGTGGCCACAACCTGTTGTCCCGGCGGCTAGACGATTGGTGCCATGGGCCACCGACGCTGGGGTCTGCCCTGAGATTTGGGGTAGATCGGCGGCCCAATGCCCGTGGCTGGGTCTAACCGGCGGCATCCGGTTCGATGCGTGTGCTCCCGGCGGCGATGTGGCCCACCGGCGGCGCGGCGCCTGCCAGGCGGCAGACCATCGTGTCGAGACCGACTGACCCGTTCCATTCCTACTGCAAGTGCAAGGACTTGATCGTGAAATACCGCGTACTGGCGGCGCTGGCCGCCGTCACGATGCTCGCGCTGGCCACGACGGGCAGCGCACTGGCTCATGCCAGCCTCACCCACGCCAACATCAAGAACGGCCAGACCTTCAAGGTTGGTCACACTCCACGCGTGCTCGAGGCGTTCTTCGCCGAGAACCTCGATCCCCGGACCAGCTGGATCAACGTCTTCGAAGGGATCGCGGACCATGGCCTCGTCAACGAAAAGACACGCTCGAAACTGAATTTTCGGAACCCGAGGGAGCTCGTCCTGCAGCTGCCGAAGCTGGCCGCTGACAGGTACTACTTCATCTGGTACACGCACTCGGCGGAGGATGGGCATTTCGCCGCGGGAATCGTGTACTTCACCGTGACGAAGTAGCCGAGGACCCGTGACGAGGACGCCGGTCCCACGCTGCCGCCGATCAGTCGCATGCGCATCTTCCCCGTGCTGACCCGGGCCCGTGGCGTGCGCCTCTGCGCCGTTGCGCTGGCAGTGCTGCTCGGGCTGCTCACTACCGGAACGGCCCAGGCGCACGCGCTGTACGAGCATTCCAGTCCCGGCAGCGGCGTCGTGCTGCGGGAAGCGCCGTCGCAGGTTGTGATCTGGTTTAGCGAGGACCTCAGCCCGGCGTCGAAGATCGTGGTCTGGAATCGAGCGCGGCAGGACGAAGCCTCCGGCGCATCCACGATCGTGCCCGGGAACTCGAAGGCGCTGAGCGTCCCCCTCAAGACGCTGGCGGCGGGATCGTACCTCGTGCTGTGGACTTCGGTCAGCGCCGACGACGGACACATCCTGCACGGCTTCTTCGTGTTCAGCGTCAAACACCGCGGCCCCTTGCCGTCTTTGAGTGGAGTGTCGCTGGGCTCCGGTCAACAGTCGTTCCCGGACGCGCCCACGCTCGCAGCGCTGGTGGCGCACTGGCTCGAGTTGCTGGCGGCAGTCACCTGGGTCGGCACGCTGGCCTTCGCCTACTTCGTCGTCCAGCCGATGGCCTCGTCGATCGACGAGGCCCATCGCCGCCGCGAGCATGCTCTGCGATACCGTCTGGCGGCGGCGTCGCTCGTACTCCTGCTGGTCGCCAGCAGCGCGCTGATCCTGCTCGAAGCGTACGGACTGGCCGGCAACTCCTGGAGTGGCGTGCTGCACGCCAGCACCTGGCAGAACGTCTTTGCCGTGGACTACGGCCGCCTCTGGGCTGCTCGGCAAGCGCTGGCCCTGCTGGCGCTCGGCTCGCTCCTGCCTCTCTTGCGTTGGCCGGTGGTCGAGCCACTTCCCTCGCCATCGCCCGGCCAGCCCCCACCATCCACGTTTCTCGGAGTGATTCCGGCGACCCGACCTGCCCTTGGAGCCCGGAGGGGACCGGATGTGCCGGTCCTGGCGCTGCTCGCCGGCCTCCTCTACCTCTACCTCTTCGCCGCCAGCGGACATGCCGCCTCGGCCGCGATCGGGACGGTGGCGGGTGGCCACCTCCTCTCGATTTCGGTAGCCGCCGACTGGCTACACTTTGTCGCCGACGCTTTGTGGTTCGGTGGACAGATCTACCTCGTGGTGGCGCTAATCCCGGCTCTCCGTTTCCGGCACAGCGTTTTTCCGCTACGCGAGTTCCTCGATGCCCTCTCTCGCTTCTCGCAGCTCGCTTATCTCAGTGTCGGCCTGTATGTGGTGTCGGGGGCATTTGCCGCCAAGGTCCACATTCCCTCCTGGTACGCGTACTTCAACAGCATCTACGGGCGGGCCCTGATCCTCAAGATGGGGCTGATCGGCCTGATGATGCTGACGAGCGTCCTGACCGTCTTCGTCCTGCGGCCGGCACTGCGACGGGCGGCGGAGGGCCACATCGAGGAGGGCGCCGCCGATCTGGTGCCGCGCGTGGCACGCCTGCTCTTCTGGCTGCGGCTCAATCCGGTACTGGGCGTGGGCGTCCTGCTCGCGACGTCGGTGATGTTCTACTATCCGGTTCCGATCGGCTTCGGACCACCTCCGGCTTCCAGCTACAGCGTGTCAGGCGGCGGACTGACTGGCCTGGTGAGAGTCCAGCCCGGACGGGCGGGCCCGAACACCATCAGCATTTCGCTGCGGGACGCGCATGGCCGGCCGGTAACCCAGGCAGGAGTGCGCGTGCTGACAAACATGCTTGACATGGTGATGGGACAGGGGATTGGCGTTCTCAATCCGACTCGCACCCCGGGCACGTTTGCCGGCTCGACCGAGCTGGGCATGGGCGGCAACTGGAATCTCAGGTTCCTCATCTACCTGCCCAACGGCACGTCGTACCTGCAGATGACGGTCAATATCCGGGTTGCCTCATGAAAGCACGGAGGGGCATATGAGAATCCAGGCGCGAGGGGCGCGACCGGTTGCGGTGCTGGGCACGCTGGGAGCCGGGCTGTTGCTGCTGGCCGGCTGCGGCTCCTCCCCGGCGGCGCCCTCCCTCTATACCATGCGACACCCAGCGATCGTGGCGAACGGTCACGGGAAGTTCCCGGATGCTTTTTACGAGCCTAATCCGATTCGGGTACGGGTAGGGCAGAGTATCACCTGGACGAATATGGACAGCGATCTGCACGACGTCACCTCGGACAGCGGTGCGTTCGCCTCGGGGGTCCTCGCCCAGGGCGGCACATTTACCTGGGTTCCGACCAGACCTGGAACGTATACCTACTCGTGCACCCTCCATCCGGAGATGCACGGAACCATCATCGTTCACGGCTAGACTCAGGAGAGACGATGCGTACCTCCCTCTTCTTCCCGCTGCTACTGGCACTGGCATGCAGTATCGCCGGCTGTGGGTCATCGTCGTCGGCTCCGGCCGCGACTCCTACCGCCGGCGTGGTCTTGAACCACGTTCACTCGATCGCGATCATGCCCAACAATCCCAACGAGCTCTACATGGGCGCCCACTACCATCTCTACAAGTCGTCGGACGGCGGCAGATCGTGGGTGCCGCTGACGAACCAGATGATGCTCTCGCTGGTGCTCGACCCGGCACGTCCATCGATGCTCTTCGCGGTCTCGCTGCAACACGGGTTCGTTACCTCGACCGATAGCGGCAGTAGCTGGCACCCGGTGAGCGCGAGCTTCAAGCCGGGCGAGATCGCGGGCGTCTCGATCGATCCGGTCTCGCGCGCGGTGTTCGCCTTCGGCTCCGGCATTTACCGGAGCAGCGACGGTGGAGCGCACTGGAGGCGCGTGTACGGCGGTCAGGGCGTCAAGGCGGTCGCCGTCGGATCGGGCGGTTCGGTGTACGCGGTGACCGACACCGGGCTGATCGTGAGTCGCGACGGCGGCGCCACGTGGAAGCTGGCAGGAGCGGTCGGGCCGGCCATCCAGGTCGCGGCGGCGGGGGCGGTGGCCTACGCCGTGACTCCGTTCTTCCTGATGAAGACGACGAACGGTGGGCGCTCCTGGCATCCGCTGAACAGGTCGCCGACGGGTATCGAGTTCGTCGGCGTGGCCCCCACCGATCCGAACGAGGTGCTGGGCGAGGTATCCGGCCGCGGCTTCTACGCCAGCTACGATGGCGGCGCCACCTGGCACAGGGCGAATGCCGGCATTCGGTACTTTGACTTCAACGCGTCGACCATCCGCTTCGCGCCGTCATCACCGCGCGTGGCCTACACCGCTGCCTGGGGGCTGTACTTCTACGCCACGCACGACGCGGGGCGGCACTGGACGCAGACGGCGGTACTGAAGCGATAAGCTGACTCCCCGCGGTTAGCCACCGGGCCAAAGTCCCGAACAACACGGGACCTCGTCCTCATGACGCGCGGTAGGGCCGATGGTACGGTGCCGGCATGGGTTGCGTGCTGAGCCCGTCCGGGCGACGGCAGAGAGTGCCTACCCGGCTCTCAGGTTGTACCTGCCTTGGACGGCAGCGCAGTCCCCGATCGAGGGGCGGCTCTCGGCGGATATGACGCAGCGGAAGACACGTGGCAAGGAGGACGTAATTGGCCCTGAGCGCTGAAATTTCCGTGCCGATTCGCGAGATGAAAACGGTTCGGAGAATGACCCATGCGCTGTGCTCGCGCCGCCACCTCCAGCAGGCGCTGGGCGCGGTGTGGCTGTTTGACGGCTTGCTCCAGCTCCAGCCGTCCATGTGGACGCAGAACCTCGTCACTGGCATCATGCAGCCGGCGACGCAAGGCCAGCCGGCGGTGGTCGGCGCCACGCTGACGCCGATGGTACATCTGGCGTCACGGTTCGTCGTGCCGACCAACGCGACGATCCTGCTGGCGCAGGTGGCGGTCGGCCTGTGCCTGCTGAGCGGTCGGTTCGTCCGCCCTGCCCTCATGGTGTCAGTCGTGTGGGCGCTTGGCGTGTGGTACTGGGGTGAGGGGCTGGGCATGGTGCTGACCGGTCAGGCGAGCGTGCTCACCGGAGCGCCAGGCGCCGTGCTGCTCTACGCGGTGCTTGGCCTCGCCGCCTACCCGCCCAGGGACGGGGGCAGAGAGCTGCTCTCCCGCAAGCGACTGCGCTGGCTGCTCGCCG
>Ga0070735_10002466_pt1 | contig 16760 bp, 15 predicted proteins | sample Coa_R1_FD_66443 | JGI IMG/M metagenome (GOLD analysis project Ga0070735, IMG submission 66443) | Surface soil microbial communities from Centralia Pennsylvania, which are recovering from an underground coalmine fire - Coalmine... | ecosystem: Environmental > Terrestrial > Soil > Unclassified ... | reverse complement strand
GCACCCCATGTATTCGGCTGCCAGGTAGCCCGCACCCGCCGCGACCCCTGCACTTTCCCCTTCGTTTTTCCCCGGGTATCCCGCACCCACGCCGTACGGGCCGTGGATCCTTTGTTACGCGGGCAATCGCGGGGCGATAGAGGAACGCTCGCCGCACCTACTCGGTCCCAATGGCGAACCCAACGTCCGCGACCTGAACGAGCCGAGGTGCGCGCCCCCCGGCCCGAAGGTCTGCTCGCTCGGTAAGCACGTCTCAGGCCGGCGTGACGACCGCGATTTGTCGTTCGATTAAGGGGCATCGAGGCCGAGGCCCCGTCCCGGCTGGCCCCGGGCCGTCCTTGGACACTGGACGACCACTCGTTCCCCTGTCCCCGCGGGCCCCTTGCGCCCTGGGGAACGCGCTGCCTTGGTTCAACGCACCGGCCGCTTCCGGTCGTGAAACCACGACCGGTACCCCTGCATCCGCGAGACCTGCGCTTCGGGCGCGTGCGCGCCGCACGTCAAGGCCTCGGCGCTGCCGGCGGGGGCTCCCCAGCGGAGCTCGACGCAATCGTTGGGGTTGTACGCCATCTCGAGGGCGGCTTGACGATCGACCACGTCCGCCAGGCGGAGCTCCCACTGTGACCCGTCGCTGCGCGTGTACTTGAACCGGCGATCCGTCAGCTCCTTGGCGAGGCGGGCTTCGAGCTGCGCGCGGACGGCGCCAAGGGACCCTCCCGTGGGCATCGCATAGTGCTCCGGGCGACGAGCGACGCGCGCGGGGAGGGCGCGGGCCACGTCGACCGCGATGAGCAAGCGGAGGTCGCGCGAAGGCGTCGAGAAATCCTCCCAGTCGCCGCTCGCCTCGAAGATCTTCGCCCCCTCCGGCATATCGGCCGGGGGCCGGCCGCTTGCGAGAAACTTGCGACCGTTGTCGACCGAGACGACCCGCGTACGAACCTGCTCCTCGAGCGCCTGCACCGTCTCGAGCAAGGCCTGTAGAGGGTCAAGCGGAGCGGGGTTCAGGATGTCGTCCATCTTGTCGTAGAAGCCGTCGACCCCCCCGACGTATTGGTCGGTCGCCGAGTAGTCGGGGAGGTCCTTGTTGGGCACTCGCCTTACCTTGCCCGTTGCGTAATCGCGCAAGACGGGGCGGAATCGCTTGAACCCGGCGCTGCCGAGCGCCGGGTCGATCGCAAAGAGAAAGTTGCCGCGCCAGAAGCGTTTGCGCGCGACGGTGCCGTCCGGCTGCCCGTCGACAGCCAGGAGCACCCCTGCCGCCGACGGGGTCTGCGCGATCCGCTGGGCGACGACGAGCACGTGACCGTACGGATCGGCGAAGATGGTGCCGGGGCGGAGCGTCTCCCCCGATAGAGCGATCGGGTAGTAGTCGGCCGTCTCGTCGTCGGCGGGCGTTCGCCCGGCCCCCGATTGCGCGGCATCTGCGAGCGTCGTGCGAAAGAACTCTCCGAGGCGCTTGATGTTGGTCTCCCACGGTCCCCCCGCGTCGCGGTCCGGGTCCGCCCACGGCGGCAGCGTCTGAGGCTTGTCGTCGATCGGGGGGAACGGCTCGCTCGTCGATGCGAAGTCGGTGCAGGTCGGCGCAACGCCGTTCTCGCCCCGCGAGCAGTGGGACCAGCCGAAGGGCAAACCCATCTTGTAGGCGAAATAGGCGCGCAAGAAATACGGCAGATCGGCGCAATCGGGACGCACGACGACTCCCTGTTCGTCCTCCGCCGCACCCAGATAATCGTGGAGGAGGTTCTTCGTGGGGTCGCGCAAGACGTCGTGCAGTGCGCTGTAGCTCGGCTGCTCGTCGAGCGGCGCTTCGAACATACTCTGGATGAAGACCGAGTAGAGGTCCTCGAGAGAGTGGGTCCAGACGGCGCGCGTGAACCAGAGCGAGGTGCGCGGCGTCCCCGGGGGCGGCAACGGGTACGGTCGGACGGGCACGTCCTTGGTGGCGAGCTGCGCGCCGCCGCACGACGCCGACCGCGTGAGCACGACGCGCAGCTTTCCGGCGACCGGAGAGGGCACCTGCAGGGCCCAGAAGAACGGAGGTCCGCCGTGTCGGTCGCTGGTCCTGACCGACACGCCGCCGCCACCCTGGGCAGAAAGTTCCCCGTCCACGAGCCGATCGGCGATGGCGATCAGGCGGACCGGCTTGGACCGAACGGCGTTTTCGGGAGCCGAAAAGAGGTACACATCTCCAGGGTCACCGCACGCGGGCGAGGGCGGCGCCACGGGTCGTGTGGCCGGGCCCGACACCGACGCCGCGACCCCCACCGCCTGTGCGAACAGCTCGGCCCGCCCGGCGGTCGCCGCCATCCGGGACCCCTCGGCGTACTCGCGCGGCGGGCGCGAGCAACCCATCGCGCCGGCGCCGAGGGCCGCGCTCAAGACCCCCGCCGCGCACCAGCGACCGCCCACGAGCGGTGTAAGCGTACCTTACACGAGGGCCGCGCGCGCGTTCTTCGCGGCCTCGTCCCGCTCCTTGAGGGATTCGAGGATGATGACCGCGGTTTCCTCGATTGCGCGGCCTGTGACGTCGATGACGGGCCATCCCGGGTGGTCGCGGAAGATCGCTCGCCCATAGTCGAGCTCCTGCTTGACCTGTTCGCGCAACCCGTACCCAGCGTCCATGGGCATCCCGAGCTGCTTGAGGCGCGCCTTGCGGATCTCGACGAGCTGGTCGAGCTCGATCGTGAGCCCCACCACCCGGTCCTGGGGCGCCTCCTCGAGCTCCGGCGGTAGCTTCACCCCGAGGACGATCGGCTGGTTGGCCACCTTGAGCCCCCGCTGCGCGAGGAGGGTCGAGAGGGGCGTCTTGCTGGTCCGGCTCACGCCGCAGAGGACCAGATCCGCCTTCTTGAAGTTTCGCGGCTCCTTGCCGTCGTCGCTCTTGACCGCGAACTCGACGGCCTCGATACGGCGAAAGTACTCCTCCGTCAGCGGGAGCATACCGCTCGGCATGTTGATCGGCTGCCGGTCGAGGAAGGTCGAGAGCTTTCCGATGAGGGAGCCGATGAGATCCAGCGACTCGACCTTCAGCTCGTAGCTCGACGCGTGGATGAATTCGCGGAGCTCCGGGCTGACGACGGTGAAGACCACGAGGGCCCCGTCCCGAGCGGCGTTCTCGAGGATCGGTCGGGCTGCTTCGCGTGTGCGAACGCGCGTGTGCAGCCGAATGTGCGCACCGGAGTGGGGGAACTGCAGCATCGCGGCGCGCACGACCTTCTCTGCCGTCTCGCCCGTCGAATCGCTAAGGATTTCGATTCGCTTCGTCTCCACGTGTACCCAAGCATAGCGCCGGGACTCCGTCCGCGACAGACGTTCACCGCTTGGCGCGCGACGAGGGTTCCTCGGTCGCGAGCGACGTGACGGACGCGTGAACGTCCGCTTGCACTCGGCGGCGGGTGTCTTCCGGTACGGCGGAGCCGTCCTGCTCGAGCAGGTGGAACCGATCGCACACGACGCCGCTCCGCGTGCGCACCTCGGATCGCGAGATGCGCAGCCCGGACTCGAAGAGCGTGCGCGTGATGGCCAGCAGGAGCCCGGGCCGGTCGTGGGTCTGCACGGTGAGCACGAATCCGCCGTCGTCCGGCGAGTCCGAGAAGCTCACGTGCGTGCGCATCGTGGGCGCCATCCTCGGTCGCGGGAGGTTCGCCGCGAGGGCCATCGCCTCCCCGTCTGCGCGCGGCCCCCACTGGGCGGCAAGCTGGGACGCGAGCTCGCCCACCTCGTCGGCGGCCAGCGGCTCTTGGCGCTCGACCCCCGGCGCGCGACGGAGCCAGAAGAAGTCGACGGCCTCGGTGGACCCGTCCGACAAGGCCCGGCAGAAGGCGTGGGCGGCGACTACGTCGATCTCGCGGGCGATGAACGACGCGCTGAGCAGCGCGAGCAGTCCGGGACCGTCGCGCGCGACGACGCAGAGGCAGACCCCACCGTCGGGCAGTTCTCGCCAGGCTTCTATGTGAATCGCCTCGCCGCCTCGACGCGCGACGATCGCCGCATGCTCCGACGCTGCGGCCGCGTCGAAGACCCGCCGGTATCGCTCGGGCATCGACTCGGCGAACTCCCGCGCGGGGGAATCGTTCAGCGCCGCGAGCGCGAACGGAGCCTCCGCCTGCCCGTAAAATGACGCGCCGGAATCAGCGCCCATCGCGGGGGTCATCCTCGTCCTGTGCCGGCTCCGGGCCGTTGCGCCGAGGTTTCGACGACGTATCGTCAACCGCTGTTGCGGAGGCCCGCGGCGATACCGTTGATGGTGAGGTGAATCCCGCGCAGCACCCGCTCGCTCGAGCGGCCCGAGCGGTAGCGACGGAGCAGCTCGACCTGAAGGTGATTGAGGGGGTCGAGGTACGGCATCCGATTCTTGATGGATCGGGCGATCTGCGGGCTCGCGGCCATCAGCTCGCTCTGGCCCGTGACGGCAAGGATCGCCTCTACCGTGCGGTCATGCTCCTCGGCGATGCGCGAAAGGATCGACTTCCTCAGCGCGGCATCGTGAACGAGCTCCGCGTAGCGCGACGCGATGGTGAGGTCCGTCTTCATGAGGACCATCTCCATGTTCGAGACGAGCATTCGGAAGAAGGGCCACGCGCGGTACATCCCGGCGAGATCGGGCGACTTGCCCCCGCGCTTGCGGCCGATCAGCGCCCGGACGGCGGAGCCGAACCCGTACCATCCCGGCAGCAGCACGCGGCTCTGCGCCCACGAGAACACCCACGGGATCGCACGCAGGTCCTCGATGAGGTTGGACGCCTTGCGCGAGGCCGGCCGGCTGCCGAGGTTGAGCGCTGCGATCTCGGCAAGCGGCGTGGCGGTGCGGAAGTATTCGTTGAACCCCGGCGTCTCGTAGACGAGCGAGCGGTACGCCCGGTACGCGTCGGTCGACAGGGCGTCCATCGTCCGTCGGAACGCGGGAGCGTCGCCGGCTGCATCGGTGTCGAGCAACGTCGCCTCGAGCGTGGCGGCGACGATCGTTTCGAGGTTGCGATGACAGACGTCGCGATCCGAATATTTGCTCCCGATGACCTCCCCTTGTTCGGTGATCCGGATCTGCCCTTGTACCGACCCCGCGGGCTGCGCGAGAATCGCCTCGTACGTCGGCCCGCCTCCGCGCCCGACGGCCCCCCCCCGGCCGTGAAACAAGCGCAGGACCAGCCCCTTGCGCCGGCATAGGTCCGCGAGGCGGATCTCCGCCTGGTAGAGCTCCCAGCCTGAGGTGAGGAAGCCGCCGTCCTTGTTGCTGTCCGAGTATCCGAGCATCACCTCGACGACGCCGCCCCAACTCCCGCGAGCGATCGCCATCATGCTCGCGAGCGAAAAGAAGCGTTCCATCACGGACTCGCAGGCCCGAAGGTCTGCGATCGTCTCGAAGAGCGGCACGACGCGGACCGCCAGGACAGGCTCGTCCCCCGGCCGCATGACGCCGACCTCTCGCATCAGGAGCATGACTTCGAGCAGGTCCGACGCCGAGGCGGCCTTCGAAATGACGTAGTGCGGCAACGCCTGGGGCCCGTAGCGCGCGTGCGTCTCCTGGAGGGTGCGCGCGATGGCGAGCTCGCCGCGCGTTTCAGCCGAATAGTCGACGAAAGGCGAGGCGAGGGGCCGCGCGGTCAGCAGCTCCCGGAGCAGGCACGTCTCGCGCGCCTCCTCCGGCAGCGAGAGGTACTCGCCCTCCACGCCGACCCGCTGGAGCAGCTCCGCCACGACGCGCTCGTGAACGTCCGAGTTCTGCCGCAGATCGATCGGGGCGAGATGAAAGCGAAACGCGCGCGCCGCGTGGATGAGGGCGCGCAGCCGCCCCTGCGCGAGATCGGCGCCGCCGTGCGCGACAAGCGACGAGCTCATGACCTCGAGGTCCGTGACGAACTCCTCAACGGTCGCGTAGGGCGCTGCGACCGCGGCAGGGTGACGCAGCGGCTGCACGCCATTCAGTCGCTCGGACGTGGCGGCGAGGCGCGCGTAGACGCCCACGAGGACGCGCCGGTACGGCTCGTCCTCGCGCCGTTTGGAGCGGTCGGGAGACGCCTCCGCCAGCGCTGCCAGCTGCGGGGACACGTCGGTCATACCGCTCGAGATCGGCAGCTCCGCGCCGAGGTGGTGCGTCTCATCGAGATAGTGTTCGAGGACGAGTCGCGACTGTTCTCGAACGGCGTAGGACAACACCTCGGCGTTCACGAACGGATTGCCGTCTCGGTCGCCCCCGATCCAGGTACCAACGCGCAGCAGGGGCGGAAGCTGCCACGGCTCGGAGCCGGGGAACTTGCGATCGAGCAGATCCTCGAGGTCGGCGCACAGGCGGGGGATCTCCGTCAAGAACGAGCTGCGGTAGTAGGACAGGCCGTTGCCGATCTCGTCGTGTACCGTCGGCTTGACGAGGCGGAGCATCCGACTCTGCCAGAGCGTGACGATCTCGCGTCGCAGCGCCTTCTCGTTGCCGTCCGCCTCGTCGTGGGTGAGGGGCGCCCGGTCTCGCTCCGAAAGCAGGCGCGCGATGGCGAGCTGTCGATCCAGCGTGCTGCGGCGCTGCACCTCGGTCGGGTGTGCAGTGAGCACCGGGCTGATGACCGCGCGCTGCAGCAGGGCCTGCAAGCGACCCGCGGTGACGCCGGCGGCGCGGAATCGCGCGAGCGCGAGCGCGAGCGACCCCTCCGAGGGAGGCGCGCCGGAGAGGCTCTCCCGCCGCGCGATGCGGTTTTTGTGGTGCTCCTCGGCGATGTTCGCCAGATGCGAGAAGTAGCTGAACGCCCGCACGACGGAAACCGTCGCCTCGATATCGAGCGCGTCGAGGCGACGCACGAGCTCCGTGCGCGCCGCCACGTCGCCGTCGCGGCGGAACCGCACGGCGAGGCGGCGCACGTCCTCGACGGTCTGGAAGAGCTCGGGGCCCTCGTTGGCGCGGAGCGTCTCGCCGAGGAGGCGCCCAAGCCGGCGGATGTCCTCGCGCAAGGGCGAGACCTCCGCATCGACCACCGCGGGGGCGGCCGCACGTGCCGGCGGCTTGGCCTTTCTCTTCACGCGACCCACGACACGGGCTGGCCGGTGGACTCGACGACGGACATCCAAAGATCGCCGCTCGTATCGACCTCTTTGCGGTAGCGAACGGCGAGCGCCATGGGCACGTGCACGAACCTGCCGTGCCATCGACCGATGAGCATCTCGGTGTTTCCGGCCATCCCCGCGTGAACGGCGTTGCGCGCCATGTTCCAGCAATAGACGCTGTCCGTGGGCGACGCCGGGACGCTTCGGATGTGGTAGCTCGGGTCGATGTATTTGACGGTCACGTGGACGCCGTTCGACTCAAAGTGTCGGACGATGCGGTCCCGCAAGGCAACGCCCACGTCGCCCAAGCGAGCGTTGCCGCTCGCGTCCGTCACCCCTGGCGGGGGGTCGAGCAGCTCCTGACCGGCCCCCTCCGCGACGACGAGGAGAGCGTGGGCGTCGCGCCGCACGCGCCGCTCGAGCAGAGCGTACAGCCCCCCTTGCCCGGCCAGCACGACGGGAATCTCGGGGATCAGGACCGCGTCCACGTCGGTCGAGGCGAGCGCGGCATGGCAGGCGATGAATCCGGAGTGCCGTCCCATCAGCTTCACGATGCCGATGCCGTTGTGAACTCCGGTCGCCTCCACGTGCGCCCCGCGGATCACCTCGACCGCCGCCGAGAAAGCCGTCTCGAACCCGAAGCTTCGATCGATGAAGTGGATGTCGTTGTCGATGGTCTTCGGAACGCCGATGACGCCAACGGCGAGACCGCGCCGCTCGATCTCGGCCGCGAGCTTCATGGCCCCCCGGAGGGTACCGTCGCCGCCGACCACGAAGAGGATGCCGACGCCGAGCTCCTCGAGGCGGGTCACCATCGCACGAGGGTCCTGATCCCCGCGCGACGATCCCAGGCAGGTGCCGCCGCCGTGGTGGATCCCCGCGACGGTCGACGGCGTCAAGAACAGCGGCTCGTGCTCGCGACGCGCGAGACCAAGGTATCCGTAACGGAAGCCGAGTATGCGGCCGACCCCGTATCCCTCGGTGAGCTCGAGCACGATGCCGCGGATGACGTTGTTCAGACCCGGGCAGAGCCCGCCGCAGGTGACGATGCCACAGACGAGGTCGCGCGGGTCGAAGTAGATGCGATCGCGCGGCCCGGCCAACTCAAAGGCGGCAAGCGGCGTGTGCCCTCGGGCAACCGCCGTGGACAGCCGGTCGTCGAGCAGGACGCGATCGGCCTCGCCCACGTAGTGCACCGCGCCGCGTGCGAGCCGCTCCGCCAGGGGCGACGGGTGACGGCATGGGCCGAGGATCTTGACCTCCAGATCGGAGGCGATGACGCGACCTGCCCGCTGCGGGACTGTCATGGCCGTCGCCATGGAGGCGAGCCTAGCGGGCGCATGGTTTCGGGCGACTTTCCTCACCGTTGCGAGGAGCGCCCCGGCCATCGGATGATCTAGGAAACGCGGGGGATGAAATCGTCCCGTGTGAAAAGCGCGACCAGCCGCACGCCCGCCGCCTCGATGGCCTCACGGCCGCCCTCGAGCCGGTCGACGAGAGCAACCACGCCGACGACCTCGCAGCCCGCCTCGCGCAGCTTGGCAGCGGCCTTGAGGGTAGACCCCCCGGTCGTCACAACGTCCTCGAGGAGCGCGACGCGCGCGCCCGGAGCCAGCCGGGTGTTGCCCTCGACCAGTCGGCGCGATCCGTGGTCCTTCGCGTCCTTTCGCACGTAGAGCGCGTCGAGGGGGGCGGGGCCTCGAAAGCTCGTGAGCGCGACGGCGCTCGCCAGCGGGCACCCTCCGAGCTCGACCCCGGCGACCGCGGAGCACGCCGGCAGGCGCCGGACCGCCTCGAGCAAGACCTCCCCGACGAGGACATGCCCTTCGGCTGTCAGGACGGCCTGCTTGCAGTCGATGAAGAAGTCGCTCTCCTTGCCAGATGCGAGCACCACGCGTTTGCGCTCGAACGCCCGGGCGCGAAGGAGCTCGAGGAGGCGGTCGCGGGGCGTCGCGGCCACGGGTCAGCGTTCCTTCTTCTTCACGATCTGGCCGCGCGCCTTCTTCAGCGCCGGGACGACGGGCGGCGGTGGACGGCGCTGTGCGGCCGAAGGGAGTGCGGGCGGCTGCGCCGCACGGGCCGGAACCGGGGCGGGACCTCCCTTGGCCGCAGGTTTCGGCGCGACCGCCGCGGGCGCCTTGGGCGTCACAACCGACACCTGCGGCGCAGGGGCCGGCCTCGCGGCAGGTTGGGGCCGGGCCGCCGCGACTGCCGGGGCGTTGCCTTCACCCGTCTGCACGTAGCCGCGCACGAGCGCGCCCTGCGCGATCGCGACACGCGGAGCGCGAATGTCGCCGACGACGCGCGCGCCCTCCTCGAGGAGAACCGCCTCGTCGCCGAGGAGGTCCCCCTTGACCGCCCCGCGCACGACGACGCGCCGCCCGTGAATCGCCGAGCCGACCATTCCCTGCGAATCGACCGTGACGTCGCCCGTCACCGCGATTTCACCCTCAACGAAGCCGCGCACGTCGAGGTCTGCCGCACCCGTCACGCGCCCGCGGACGCGGGTCGTTCGCCCGATCACCGTCACATGGTTGGCCATGGCTCACACGTCCATGTCGACGTTGCCCTTGAACTGGGCGCCGTCGGCGATCGTCACGCGCGCGGCCTTCACGTTCCCGATGACCCGCGCCCCAGCCTGCAGGTCGACGCGCTCGTTCGCGACCACGTTCCCCGTGAGAGAACCCGCGATGGCGAGCGAGGCGCTCGTGACGTCGGCCTCGACCGTCGCCCCATGCTCGACCGTCACCGCCTCTTTGGCCGTCAACTTCCCGCGGAGGGTGCCCGTCACGAGGACGTCCTCGTCGGTCGTGATCTCCCCTTCGATCGTGATGCCTGCGCCGATGACCGTGCTCGCCATGGGTCCCTCTCCGTTTCAGCGCCGCGCGGGGCCTCGCGCGCGCGACTCGCCCCGCGGGGTGCCGCCGAGCTCGGGCGGCAGATCGAATTCGCAATCGAGCCTGCCCGAGAATCGCGCGCCGTCGTCGATCGACACGGCGGTGCCGCGCAGGTCTCCCTGCACGCGCGCGCCCGGGGCGAGGCGCACCGGTCCGCTGGCCGACACGTCGCCCTGCAGGGCCCCGGCGATCGTCACGGCGTGAGCCTCGATGACCTCACTCGCGACGCTCGCGCCCTCGGCGATGGTCAGGCTGCCGCGGATGGCGACGTCTCCCTCGACGTGTCCTTCGATGAGGAGGTCGCCCTCCCCGTGGATCCGACCGCGAATGCGGGTGCTGCCGCCTATCCGAGCTTCACGGGCGTCTGCGGCGCGGGGAGTCGTGCGTGCCTGGGCCATCGGGAGCGCGCGCGAAACTAGTACAGGCGCTCCGGCGTGTCACCACCTTGCGCCGGGTCGCGGATTGCAGCGACACTCGACCCGCGAATGGCCTCGGGCAAACCTTCGCGGGTCGTGTGGGCTTGGTACGCCCTCTTGGCTACGCCATTCGTGGGGACCCTGTGGGTGCCTTTCTACAACGCCGTCGAGCCGCGCGCCGGGGGTGTTCCCTTCTTTTACTGGTACCAGTTCGCGTGGATCGGACTCGGTGAGGCCCTGACGGTCATCGTGTACTTCGCGACCCGGGGCGACGAAAAGTGAACACGCTGAACGGCACGGCCCTCGCCGTCTTTGTCGCCCTGTTCGCCGTCGTCACCGTGCTTGGGTTCGTCGCGGCGAACTGGCGCCGAGGGGATCTCGATCAGCTCCACGAGTGGGGCCTCGGTGGCCGGCGCTTCGGAACGGTCGTGACCTGGTTCTTGCTCGGGGGAGACCTCTACACGGCCTACACCTTCGTCGCGGTTCCTGCCCTGGTTTTCGGCGCGGGCGCGCTCGGGTTCTTCGCCGTCCCCTACACCGTCATCGCGTACCCGTTCGTCTTTGTCGTGATGCCACGGCTCTGGAGCGTCTCGCATAGGCACGGCTACATCACCGCGGCGGACTTCGTACGGGGTCGCTTCGACAGCGGCCCCCTGGCCCTCGCGATCGCGGTGACCGGCATCCTCGCGACGATGCCCTACATCGCGCTCCAGCTCGTCGGTATCCAGGTCGTCCTCGCCGCCATGGGCGTCGGGGGAGACATGCCGCTCGTCATCGCCTTCATCATCCTCGCCGCGTATACGTACCAGAGCGGGCTGCGCGCACCGGCGCTCATCGCGGTTGTCAAAGACGCCATCATCTACGTGACCGTCATGGCCGCCATCGTCGTCATCCCGGCCAAGCTCGGCGGGTACGCAGCGATCTTCGCGGCGGTCCCCGCACAGAAACTCATCCTCGTGCCCCCGGGTCCCCACGACCTGGGACAGTACGGCGCGTACGCGACGCTGGCGCTCGGCTCGGCGCTGGCGCTCTTTCTCTACCCTCACTCGATGACCGGCGTACTCAGCTCGAGCAGGCGCGCTGTCATCCGGCGCAACACGGCGCTCTTGCCGGCCTACTCGTTCCTTCTCGCGCTCATCGCCCTGCTCGGGTACATGGCGCTGGCCGCGGGCGTCGACCACGACCCGGCGTACGCGAAGGGCTTCGACGCGTACGGCAAGAACTTCGCAGTCCCGGCCCTGTTCCTCGGCGCTTTCTCCCCCTGGTTCGCCGGCTTCGCGTTCGCCGCCGTCGCCATCGGCGCGCTCGTCCCGGCCGCCATCATGTCCATCGCGGCGGCGAACCTCTTCACGCGCAACGTCTACCGCGAGTATCTGCGACCCAGATGCAGCGGCAAAGAGGAGGCGAGCGTCGCGAAGATCGCGTCGTTGTTCATGAAGTTCGGGGCCCTCCTCTTCGTCGTCTTCGCCCCACAGCAGTACGCGATCCAGCTGCAGCTCCTCGGGGGCGTCTGGATATTGCAGACATTCCCAGCCATCGTCGTCGGGCTCTACACGCGTCGCCTGCACCGCCATGCACTGCTCGCCGGCTGGGCGGCGGGGATGGCGGTCGGCACCTGGATGGTCGCCTCCGTCCAGTTCAAAGCGACCGTCTACGCTCTCTCGCTCGGGGGCTACAAGGTGGCGGCGTACGCCGCCGTTTGGGCGCTGCTCGTCAACGTCGCCGTCGTCCTCGCGTTGACCGCGGCGCTCGACGCCGCGCGGGTCGGGACGGGCGCCGACGCGACCCGCGAAGAGGACTACGGCGGGGTCTGAAGATGATCCGGATCGACCAGGTCGAGAAGGCGTACGCCGGCCGGCGCGTCCTCGGCCCGGTGACCCTCGAGATCGCGTCGGGCCAGCGCGTCGCGCTCGTCGGACCGAGCGGCTGCGGCAAGTCGACCCTCCTCCGTGTCGTCATCGGCCTCTTGGCCCCCGATCGCGGCACGGTCACGGTCTCCGGAACGCCCATGGGCGCCGGGACGAAGCGCGCGCTCCGGCGCAAGATCGGCTACGTCATCCAGGATGGTGGCCTCTTCCCGCACCTGACGGGGGAGCACAACGTCACGCTCATGGCCCGCGAGCTCGGTTGGGACGCCGAGCGCATCGCGGCGCGGGTTAAGGAGCTCGGCGCCATGACTGGCCTCGGGGCCGAAGCCCTGGTGCGGTGGCCCGCGCAGTTGAGCGGCGGTCAGCGCCAGCGCGTCGGCATCATGCGGGCGCTCATGCTCGACCCCGAAGTGCTCCTGCTCGACGAGCCGCTCGGAGCGCTCGACGCCATCACGCGAGCGCGATTGCAGGCGGAGCTCGCGACGCTCTTCGAATCGCTCGGCAAGACCGTCGTCCTGGTCACGCACGACATCGCCGAGGCGGCACGGCTCGCGGACGAGAGCATCGTGCTGCGCGATGGTGAGGTCGTGCAGCGCGGACGCGTCGAGGACATGGCGCGCGCGCCGGCCGACCCGTTCGTCGCGGAGCTCTTGACCCGGGGGATGGGGACGTGAGGCTGCCGGCCGCGGCGTTGGCCTTGCTCGCGGCGCTCGTCGGCTCGGGGGCCGCGTGGGCCGGGCGCGAGGAGGTCGTGGTCGGGTCCAAGGCGTTCCCCGAGTCGTGGATCCTGGCAGAGGCGCTCGCCGACCTCGCACACGCGAGCGGCGCCGACGCCCAGCACCGCATCAACCTCGGCGGGACCGAGCTCGTCGACGAGGCCGCCCGCTCCGGCGCAATCGACGCCTACCCCGAGTACACCGGCACGATCCGCGAGGTGATCTTGCACGCGCCGAACGCCACCGACGAGCAGGTGCGCGCGCGCCTCGCCGCCGAGGGGCTCGGTATGACCGAGTCGCTCGGGTTCGAGGACTCGTACGCCCTCGCGGTCTCGCCCACCGCAGCGGACCGGAACGGCCTGCGCTCGATATCCGACCTCGCCGCGCATCCCGCGCTCCGAGCCGCCTTCTCGCACGAGTTCATCGGACGACGCGACGGCTGGCCGGGACTGAGCGCGCGCTACGGCCTGGCGTTCGGGGACCTTCGCGCCGTCGAACACCCGCTGGCCTTCGAGGCCATCGGAGCGGGTCGCGCCGACGTCATCGACGTCTACACGACCGACCCCGAGATCGAGCGCCTCTCGCTCCGCGTGCTCGACGACGACCGAGGGTTCTTCCCGCGCTACGACGCCGTCGTCGTGTACCGCGCGGATCTCGCCCGGCGTGCACCGCACTCGCTCGAGGCGATGCGCCGGCTTGTGGGGCGGGTGGACCGTCGAGCCATGGCGCGTGCCAACGCGGAGGTCGTGACTGACGGACGCAGCGTCGCCCAAGCCGCAGGCAAGCTGCTCGAAGAGGCCCTCGGCCCCGACGCGCCCGTGTCCGCCGCAAGCGCCGCCGGGCCGTCCACGATCGCAGCGATCGTCCACGACCTCGCGCGCCACCTCGCGCTCGTGGGTGCGTCGGTGCTTGCTGCCGCGATCGTCGGCGTCCCGCTCGGAGTGGCTGCGGCGAGGCGCCGGCGCGTCGCAGCGATGGTGCTCGGAAGCGCCGGCGTCGTGCAGGCGGTCCCGGCCCTAGCGCTGCTCGCGTTTCTCGTTCCGCTCGCGGGGGTCGGGGTCGTCTCGGCGTCCGTCGCGCTTTTTCTCTACGCCCTTCTGCCGATCGTGCAGGGGACGTGCACGGGCCTCGCGATCATCCCCGCGTCGCTCACCGAGGCGGCTGATGCGTTGGGGCTGACGCCGCGCGCGCAGCTCATGCGCGTCCATTTGCCGATCGCGTCGCCCTCGATCCTCGCGGGGATCCGAACGAGCGCCGTCATCACCGTGGGGACGGCGACGATCGCTGCGCTCGTCGGCGCGGGCGGTCTCGGCGACCCGATCTTGGAGGGGATCGCGCTGCGCAGCGCCCCGCTCATCCTGCGAGGCGCCGTCCCGGCGGCGGTCCTCGCGCTCACGGCTCAGGGGCTCCTTACGTGGCTCGAGCGCGCGATCGTGTCGCCCGGCCTCCGCCTTCCCCCAGGCGGCTAGGTCTCGCTTGCCGTTCGATCGACACATGTTGGCACACAGCGACTTAGAAAACTGGAGTTATCTCCGACAGCTAGCGTGGCCCGAGAGGTGCACTTGGAGAGTGGGCCGCGCGACGTGGTGCGGCCCCGACCCCCTGCAGGAGCCCCCGATGACGACGTTCCGCGCGATCGCGCCCTCTTTGTTGGCACTCTTCACCTCGGCCGCGGCGCTGACGCTGTCCGGCGTCGCGCAGGCGGCGACGACGTGCGCGCAAGATTCGGACTGCGGTCACGGGTTCACGTGCCAGGTCAGCGGAGGCACCGCGTGCCCGGCGATCGCGTGCGCGCCCAACGAGAACTGTCCGCCCATCGACTGCACGCCCACGATCACCAAGGAGTGCGCCCCGGGCGCGTGCGCGACCGACGCCGACTGCGCGACCGGAATGGTGTGCTACGCGCAGACCGCGACCGCGTGCCCCTCGTCGCCGCCCTCGGCCGCATGTGACCCCTCCGGCCCCTGCCCAACTCCCGCGCCCTTCGACGCAGGCGCCTGCACGACGACGACGACCCGATCGTGCGTGCCCCGCTACCTCCTTCCGTGCACGCAGAGCACCGATTGCGGCGCGGGGTTCACCTGCATGCCCGACGAGAGCTGCGGATGCAGCGGCAGCGCGACCGTCGTCGGCGCGCACACGACCGGATCGCCCTCGGCGGCGCCGGACGCGTCACCGCCTCCGCCCGTACCGGCGGAAGACGCGGGCGCGCCCACGTGCACTTGCGCGCCGACGGGCACCTCGCGCTGCGTGGTCAACACCGTGACGTGCACGACGAACGCCGACTGCCCCGCGATGTGGACGTGCGTGCAACCGCCGTCGCCGCTCGTGACGTGCGGGGGCGCAGGCGTCGGGGCCCCCTCGTCGGACGACGGGGGCCCAGCCGTCGATCCGTGCTCCGGCGCGGCGCCGGCGCCGCAGCCGAGCATGTGCCAGCCCCCGTACTACGACACGCCGGGCTCGTTCAGCGACACCGGGAACGCCTCGGCTCCGGGAGCGCCGCAGGCGGCGACCGGCTCGGGGAACGAGAGCGCGCCGGCCGCCGGGGCACGGCCGGCTCCCTCGAGCAAGAACGACTCGAGCGGCGGGTGCACGGTCGCTCGGGGGCCGACCGGTACGGGCGCCGCGCTCGGCCTCGGTCTCATGGCGCTCCTCGCGATCGCTCGCCGCCGCGCTCCGCGCCGCTCGGCGTGAGCGGATCGTAGGGAGGGCCTCCCGCCCGTCGCGGTGCTACGGTTCGCGCGGGGCGGTCGGGAGGCGGCGATGCGCACAAGGTCCACTCTGGTCGCGATCGCGGCGGTGCTGGTCGGAGCGGCCTGCGGGTCCGACAACACGGAGCTCGGCCACCAGGCCGACGCAGGACATGGCGGTCAGGGCCCGGGCAGCGGCGACGGGGCGGCAACGGGCGACGCGGGCCCCCTCGTCACCGTCGGCGACGACGGCCCGACGTTCGGCGACGGGGCGTTGCCCGACTCGTTCGTCGGTTGCGCGACGGACACCGAGCAGGCGACGCTCGCCCCCCTCGACCTCTACTTCATGCTGGACACGTCGGGGTCGATGGATGATCTCGTCGCGGCGGGGCAGTCCAAGTGGTCGTCGGTCGTCACGGCGATCAACGCCTTCGTCAACGATCCGGCTTCGGCGGGGATCGGCGTCGGCCTGCAGTACTTTCCGCTGACCGCCGCCGGGTTGCCCGCCTCGTGCACGGCGAGCGCGCAGTGCGGCGCCGCGGGGCCGTGCGTACTCAGCATCTGCACGACGGACCCGCAGCAGGTGCCTGGCGTCGTCCCTTGCGATACCGCGGCCGATTGCAAGGGGCAGCCCTGCCTCAACGGCCCCTGCCAGTGCGCCCGAGTGGGCGTCTGTCACAACGATCACAACTCGCTCTGCTATCCGGGGAGCAATTGCGCCAACGACACGAACAACTTCCCCCTCGGCACCTGCGACCCGCTCACGACCTCGACGTGCATGCTCGCCGACAGCTGCACGGTGGGTGACTACGCGAAGGCCGCCGTGCCCGTCGGCGCGCTTCCCGGCGTCGCCGCCGCGATCTCGAGTTCGCTCGCCGCCCACCAGCCCGGGGGCAACACGCCCACGGCTGCCGCGCTCGCGGGTGCGATCGACGGCGCGGCGACGTATGCGGTGGCGCACCCGGGGCACTCGGTCGTGGCAGTGCTCGCGACCGACGGCATCCCGGACGAGTGCACTCCGTCGGACATTCCGACCATCGCCAGGTTCGCGGCGACGGGGCTGGCCAACAGCCCCACCGTGAAGACATTCGCGATCGGCGTCTTTACTCCGGACGATGTCGCTTCCGGCACCTCGGCGCTCAAT
>Ga0070735_10002463_pt1 | contig 16766 bp, 15 predicted proteins | sample Coa_R1_FD_66443 | JGI IMG/M metagenome (GOLD analysis project Ga0070735, IMG submission 66443) | Surface soil microbial communities from Centralia Pennsylvania, which are recovering from an underground coalmine fire - Coalmine... | ecosystem: Environmental > Terrestrial > Soil > Unclassified ... | reverse complement strand
AGCGATCGGGCGAGCTCGGGATCGACCCCGCCACGTGGATCCTCGGGCCGGAACGGGTTGCCCACTATTACGCGTCGAACCCCCCGATGCTTCCGCTCCTCTTGCGCAGGAACGGCGCGGTGACGGCGGCCTTCGTCAACAACTTCTTCATGGCGGGCTACGCGACGGTCGGAGTCGACATGGGGTTCGCGCGCGTCACCGACCACCGCTATCGCACGCGCGATACCGCGGAGATCACGCGCGACGCCGCCTCGTGGCTCGAGGCGCACGCCGGCGACCGGTTCTTTCTCTTCGCGAACTACAACTCACCGCATGAGCCATACGATCCGCCGCCCGAAATGCTCGCCCGCATCCCGCCGCCCCCGGCCGGACCGCGCGAACCCGCGGTCCGCGCGTACATGGCCGAGGGGGCCAAGGACGACGGCGCGATCGCCGCGCTCCTCGCGAGGGTCGACGCGCTGGGCCTGACGGCGACGACGCTGGTCGTCGTCACCTCGGACCACGGCGAGACGCTTTCGTCGGCCCGCACGGGCTTCGGCCCGGACCACATTCCCCTGCGGTTCCATCACGCGGTCGGCAACTTCGAGGAAACGACGCACGTCCCGATCGTCATGGCGCTTCCGGGCGTTCTCGACGGCGGGCGGGCCATCCCCGACCGCGTGCGCAACACGGACATCGCCCCGACGGTCCTCGAGGTAGAGGGCCTCGAGGCGGACTCCCGGATGAGCGGCCGGTCGATGCTCGGCCTCGCGCGGGGTCACAAGGACCCGCAGCCCCGCGTCGTCGTGACCGAGGGCCGCGGGACGCGCGCCATCCTCTGGGACCGGTGGCGCCTCATCGCCCACGACTCGCTCTCCGTCGCCGCGCCGACGACGGCCGACGGAGGAACCGTGCCCAACGACGAGCTCTACGACCTCGGCGAGGACCCGGGCGAGCGCCACGACGTCGCTCACAAGCACGCCGACATCGTCGCCGGACTGCGTGCGCGCCTCGACGCCGCCATGGCCAACGTGCCGGCCGCCGACGCGTCCGAGGGACCCAGCATGACGCCCTTGCCCACGGTTCGCATGCGGTTCGTGGGGGCGGGCCGCGTGCGCCGGATCGCCGGGACCCTCCACGTGGGCGACGGCCGACACGCCGCGAGCGCGGACGTCGAGGCGGCCGGGATCGACCCGCGCGCCGTGCGTGTCGACGGCGCGCGCGTCGAGTTTGCGTTCCGGACGTCCCCGGACGCGCCCGTGGGCTTCGACGTCCGCGTGGATCCGGCGGCGGCCCCGCTCACCTGGAAGTTCTTTCTGGACGACGCACCCTGGCCGGAGGGGGCCACGTTCGCCGGTCCGTTCGGCCTCCCCGCCCACGCGATTCGCGCCGGCGTCGAGGGCGATGACGCGAGGGCGGAGGCCTACGCCCCGAACCTGCCGGTCATCGATCCGGCACGAGACCTCGGGGTGTTCGTCACGCGCGACCGAAGGGCGGGCGCCCCGCCAGTCCAGGTCGCCGACTCCCCGGCCAGCCCTGGCTCGCCGGCCCGCGCCGACCGCGAGATGCAGCACCTGCTCGAGCAATGGGGGTACGCGCATCCCCCGGCGGCGCCACACTAGGGTTCGTGTCCAAGTCCGATCTCTCGCTTCGCTCGAGCGTGCGGACTTAAACCCCCTTGGCCCCCGACCGGGGCCGTGGCTACGCTGCGGCGCCCCCATGCGTCTGGCTGCCCTGCTCGGCCCCGATCTCAAGCAGATCCTCAAGGACGATCCCGATCAGGTCCGCGAGCTGCTCGACGAGATCCACCCCGAGGACCTGGCCGACCTCGTGGGCGAGCTCGACTCCGACGAGGCGGCCGCGCTCCTGGCGCGTATCCCCGCCGAGGACGCCGCCCCCATCTTCGAGCGACTCGACGAGAATGAGCAGGAAGAGCTCGTCGAGACGATGCCGCCCGAATCGATCGCGGTCATCGCGAGCGAGATGGCGCCCGACGACCGGGCGGATCTCTTCAGCGCGCTCCCGCAGGACGTCGGGGCGCAACTCTTCGAAGCGCTGAAGAAGGTCGACCCCGAGGCCGCCCAGGAGGTCCGGGAGATCGAGAAGTGGCCCGAGACAAGCGCGGGCCACCTGATGACGACCGACTACGTCGCGGTGGGTCCGCGGCTGCTCGTGGCCGACGCGCTCGAGGTCGTGCGCCGACGCGCGCGCGACCGGGACGAGTTCGTCTACGTCGCGTACGTGCTCGAGAACGACAAGATCATGGGCGTCGCGAGCCTCCGCGATCTGCTCGCGGCCGACCCGGCTCAGGGCATCGCCGAGATCATGCGCGTCAACATCATCAGCGTGCCGCCGACGATGGACCAGGAGGACGTCGCGCGGCGCATGGCCAAGTACGACCTCAACGTCATGCCCGTGGTCGCCGACGATGATCGCCTCCTCGGCGTCATTACCATCGACGATATCATCGACGTCCTTGTCCAGGAACAGACCGAGGACGTCCAGAAGATCGGCGCCGTCGAGCCCCTCGACGTTCCATACTTCCAGACGAGCTTCCTCGCCTTCATCCGCAAGCGCGCCGGCTGGCTCATCATCCTTTTCGTCGAGGAGTTTTTCACGCAGACGGCGCTACGCCACTACGACCCGATCATGGAGGCGGTCAAGGGCGCGCTGCTCTACGTCCCGCTCCTCATCTCCGCGGGCGGCAACTCGGGCTCCCAGTCGTCCACGCTCGTCATCCGGGGGCTGGCCCTCGGGGAGATCAAGATGGGCGACTGGTGGCGCATCCTTCTGCGCGAGACGTTCATGGGGTTCATCCTCGGGTGCATCATCGCCGGCATCGCGGTGGGCCGCGTCCTGATGTACCCGGACCAGACGTTGCTCTTCGCCATCACGGTGGGCGTGACGGTCCTCGCGATCATCATGTCGGGATGCACGGTGGGTTCGATGCTGCCCATCATCCTCAAGCGCCTGGGGATCGACCCGGCGACGAGCTCCACGCCCTTCATCGCGAGCCTGGTCGACACGCTCGGGGTCATCATCTATGCGCACGTCGCCATGGTCGTGATGAGCAACGTCATCGCCCAGCATCTCGCGTCCCCCTGAGTCCGGCGCCCATCAGCTCCTCGTCCGCATGCTCGAGCGGAGCGAGAGAGCGGACCTAGACGCAAAAACTACAGCGCTCGCCCGCATTTCGCGCAACGAGCGCTCGCGGGCTTCGTCGGCCCGTGCGCCACGGTCTCACCGCACGCGCACGCCCAGCCGACGACGCGGGCCGGATTGCCGGCGACCACCGCGTTCGCCGGCACGTCGCGCGTCACCACCGCGCCCGCGGCCACCATCGCGCACCGACCGACCCGCACGGGGGCGACCAGCACGGCTTGGGCGCCGATCGTCGCCCCGTCCTCGACCGTGGTCCGGTCCCAGTTCGGCGCCCGGACGAAGGCCGCGCGCGGGTGGCGGACGTTGGTGAACTGAGCGCCCGGCCCGACGAAGACATCCTCGCCGAGGACGACGCCGTCCCAGACGCTCGTGTGGCCCTGAATGCGCGTGGCCGCGCCGACGACCGCGCCCTTGGCGACGAAGCAGAAGGCGCCGACGACGGCGTCCGCGCCGATCCGCGCGCCCTCCGCCACGACGGACGGCGGGTGCACGCGCGCGGGCTCTCCCAGACGCGGGCGGCGATCCATCGTGCCCCTATGCTAGCGTCCCGTCCGATGCCGATCACGTACCGAGAGGCCGGCGTGGACATCGACCTCGGCGACGAGCTGGTCGAGCGAATCAAGCCGCTCGCCGCGGCGACGAGCATCGCGGAGGTGCTCGGCGGCGTGGGCGGGTTCGCAGGCCTCTGTCGCGTCCCGGGCGACGTCGACGAGCCGGTCCTCGTGAGCGGGACCGACGGCGTCGGCACCAAGCTCAAGATCGCGTTCGCCACCGGCATCCACGACACCATCGGCGTGGACCTCGTCGGCATGTGCGTCAACGACGTCATCACCTGCGGCGCGCGGCCCCTCTTCTTCCTCGACTATTTCGCCACGAGCCGGCTCGACCTCGCGGTGGCCGAGCGGGTGGTCGCCGGGATCGCAGCGGCGTGCAAAGAGAGCGGGTGCGCGCTCCTCGGCGGCGAGACGGCCGAGCTGCCGGGAATGTACGCGCCCGGGGAGTACGACCTGGCCGGCTTCGCCGTAGGCGTCGTGGCCCGCGCGAAGATCGTCGACGGAAGCAGGGTCGGTGAGGGCGACACGGCGATCGCGCTCCCGTCGACCGGTTTGCACTCGAACGGCTACTCGCTCGCGCGCAAGGTCCTGCTCGAGACGCGGGGCTACTCCCTCGGCGACTCCCCGCCCGAGCTCCGGGGCCAGACGGTCGGGCGCGCCCTGCTCGCGCCGACGCGGCTCTACGCCCGGCCGGTGCAGCGCCTGCTCAGCGCCGGGGTTGACGTTCGCGCGATGAGCCACGTCACCGGGGGCGGACTGCCGGGAAACGTCCCGCGCGTCCTGCCCGACGGGCTCGGCCTGCGAATTCAGGGGGCTTGGGCCCGCGCGCCGATCTTCGATCTGGTCCAGTCGGGCGGCGGCGTCGAAGAGCGCGAGATGCGCCGGACGTTCAACAGCGGGGTCGGCTTCGTCGTCGTGGTGCCGGCGGAGGCCGTGGGACGCGCGTTGGAGACGCTGCGCGGCGCGGGCGAGGCGCCGTTCATCCTGGGCCGCATCGTGCGGGTCGAGCCGGACCGCGCCTTTGAGGAGCGCGTGGAGTGGCCGGCGTGACGGTGCTGGGCGTGCTCGTCTCGGGCGGCGGCACCAACCTGCAAGCCATCCTGGACGCAATCGCCGCGGGCCGCCTGCCTGCCCGGGTGGGCGTCGTCGTCTCCAACGTCGCAAACGCCCGGGCGCTCGACCGCGCGCGCGCCGCGGGCGTCGACGCGATCGCGATCGAGCACGAGCGGTTCGCCGATCGGCGCGCCTTCGACGCCACCGTCCTCGAGGCGCTGCGTTCGCGGGGGGTCGAGATCGTCGTCCTCGCCGGGTTCATGCGCCTCTTGACCGACGTGCTGCTCGACGCGTTCCCGATGCGGATCGTCAACGTGCATCCGGCCCTCCTCCCGGCGTTCCCCGGCGTCCACGCGGCGCGGCAGGCGCTCGCGTACGGCGTGCGCGTCGCGGGCTGCACGGTGCACTTCGTCGACGGCGGCACGGACACGGGCCCCATCATCGCTCAGACGGCCGTCCCCGTCCTCGAAGACGACGACGAAGCGACGCTGACGGCGCGCATCCAGGCCGAGGAGCACCGGCTGTTGCCCCAGGTCATCGGCTGGGTCGCCGCGGGCCGGGTGTCGGTGGAGCCCGCGTCGGCCGCCGCCGGGCGAACGCGGGTACGGGTCCGCTGAGATGTCCAAGCACTACGACGTCGCGATCCTCGGCGCCGGCCTCGGCGCCCTCGCCGCCGCGGCGCTGCTCGCGCGTCGGTCGTGGCGGGTACTCCTGCTCGGCCAGGGCTGGCGACCTCCGGCGTATCAGTTCGACGGCGTCACCCTCGCGCGAAGGCCGTTCACCTTTCTCGCGGGCTCCTCGCCGACGTGGACGCGCGTGCTCGCCGAGCTCGCGCAGACGCAGACGTTTCGCCGCCACACGTCGGCGCTCGACCCGATGTTCCAGCTGCTCGCGCCGGGGTTGCGCCTCGAGGTGCCGCCCGACGTGCAGACGTTCGCCAAAGAGATCGACCGCGTCTACCCGGAGGTCCGGCGGGTCGTCGACGAGCTTTACGCGGAGCTCGCCCGGACCAACGCCGCGACGGACGCCGCGTTCGAGCGAGACCTGGTGTGGCCCCCGGCTCGTTTCTGGGAGCGTCGCGAGACCGAACGCGCGGCGGCGTCGCTGCCACGCCTCGACCCCGCCCGGGCCCCCACCCTTCTCGCCGAGTTCCCGCACGATCACCACTACCGCTCGGTCGTCGCCGTCCCGGCGAGCTTCGCCAGCCACGCCGTCGATCTGCCGGAGCTCGCGCTCGCCAGGCTCCACGGGGCGTGGACGCGGGGGATCACGCGGCTCGAGGGGGGAGAGTGCGACGTCGTCGATTTCCTCGTCGAGCGCGTGCGCGCCCACGGGGGCGAGGTGCGCCTCGCCGAGCGCGTCGTCCGGGTCCTGCATAGGCGAGGGCGCGTCTCGGGCGTGCTGCTCGACGGCGACGACGAGGCCACCGGCGTCGAGTTCGTCCTGACCGACCATCCGACGCGGTCGCTCCTCGACCTGACCACGGACTTCGATCCTCCCCGGCGTCAGCTCGCCGCGCTCCCCCACCTGCTCGCGGCGGACCTCCGCTTCGTCGTCTCGCTCGTCGTGCGCGACGACGGCATTCCCGCGCCGCTCGGGGACGAGGCGTTCCTCCTGCCCGAGTGGCCGCGCCGCGGCGTCGAATCCCGCCGTCCCGTCGTGCACTTGCAGCGGAGCCGCCGTCCGTGCGGCATCGAAGGCGCCTCGCTGGTCGTCGCCGAGGCGCTCCTTCCCGAGGGTGCCGCGACGGCCCCCGGCGGCGCCCGCGAGGCGGTACTCTCGACGATCGAGTCGCTCTTGCCGCACATCGAGCGGCACTATCTGCTCGTCGACTCGGCCCACGACGGGCGGCCGCTCTGGGACTTCCGCTCCGGAGCCCGTCGGGAGGTCGACCGGGCCGCGCTGCGTGCGTCCGGCGGCTCCCTCGACCCGGAGCCCGCCGCGGCGCGGTGGAAGGTCGAGCCGACGACGTTCCACGGCCTCGGCGCGGAGCCCTTGCGCACCCCGCTCGCGGGGGCCTTCGTCGTCGGGCCGAGCGCCCTGCCGGCGCTCGGGCAAGAAGGGGAGCTCCTGGCGGCATGGAGCGCGGCCCGCCTCGTGACACGCACCGACAAACGCAAAGAGCGCATCCGGCGCGAGATGTGGACGAAGGTCGAGCTCGGCTGACCTCGTGCCGAACCTTGCTCGTGACTCGGCGTCCTACTTGCAGGCCGCCGCGCCGGGCCCCATGCAGAAGCCGCCGGCGCAGTGCGCTGTGCCCAGCCCGCAGTCCGCGTCCGCCTTGCAGGCGAGGCGACACGCCGCGCCGCACTTGTTGTATCCCGCCGGGCACGCGCCGTTGGTCTGGCGCGTGTCGAGCGGCTTGGGCGGCCCGGGCGCCGGCCCGGGGGCCGGACCGGCCCCGTGTCCTGCGTCGTGGCCGGGCGCCTCGGCGTCGGCCGCCACCGCGCCGCCATGGACGACGTGAGCCGCGCCCGCCGCAAAGGACGATTCGGACACCCACCCCATGAGCTTGCGCGACGGGTCCTTGGGGTCGTCCGCCAGCACCAGGTACGAGTTGCCCCGCTCGGCGAGCTTCTCGACCTCGGTCCCGGTCTTCAGCGCGACCACGGTGTCGCCGGCGTTCGCCTGCGTCCGCAGGTAGGCCGGGACCACGGTGGTGAGGGGGGCGTGGTCTACCGCCTTTTCGTCAGGGTACCGCGTGACCTCTGAATCGTTGGCCGCCAGCGCCGCGGCCGGCGCGGCAGCCTCCACGGCCGACTCCGACGCCGCGGGCGCGTCCTCTCCCCCGTCCGCGGGAGCCTTCTTCTTCAGCATCGAGCACGCGACCAGCGCGCCCGCCATCGAGATCACGCCCAGCCATCCCCACGCTCTCAGCATCGCGTTCCATCCTCCCATCGCCCGCCGGGCGAAACCCGGGCCATCTTACGCTCGCTTCTTCTTGCAACGCCAGAAGCTGCGTCAGCGCAGGTGGGCGAGCCATTGCTCGACGATCGCGTAGCCTTCGTGCAGGAGCGGGAGGGAGGTCGATTCGTTTCGCTGGTGGGCTTGTGCGTTCTCGCCGGGGCCGAAGTTGATTGCCGCGACCCCGCGTTGCGCGAAACGGGCCACGTCCGTCCAGGCTTGCTTGGGCTCGACCGCGCGTACGCCGGCGCTGACGAGCGCGCGTACCAGCGGGTGGTCGGCGCTCGGCCGCGCCGCGGGCGACACGTCCACGAATTCGACCGTGGCTCGATCGCCCACCAGAGCGAGGACCTCGGCGCGCGCCTGGTCGGCGTCGTGGTCCGGCGCGAAGCGGTGGTTCAGGTTGAGGACGAAGCGGTCCGGGACGACGTTCCTCCCCCGACCACCATCCTTGGCCTCCGTGACCGTCGTGATGGATCGATACCTGAGCCCCTCGACCACCGACTCGCGCGGGGCCAGCGACCGCATTTGGGTCAGGAATGGACCGGCCTTCGTGACGGCGTTGTCCCCCTCCCAGGGCCGCGCACTGTGCGCCGTCCGCCCCTGAAACGTGACCCTCGCGTGAATCGAACCGATGCACCCGAGGTGCAGTTTGTTGTCCGATGGCTCCATGCACACGGCGAGGTCGACCCCTGCGAGCTCGGGGTCTGCGTCGAGCACGGGCCCGAGCTCGTTCTCGGCGTAGGGCCCCTCCTCACGGGCGTAAAAGACGAGCGTCACGTCGCACGCCAGCCGCTCGAGGGCGGTCTTCTCGGCGATCGCGATCATGACCGCGAGGCCGCTCTTCATGTCGCTCGCTCCGGCGCCGTAGCACCGGTCCCCTTCGATTCGCGCCGGGCCGTTCTCGGTCCGAACCGTGTCGAGGTGGCCGACGAGCGCGACCCGGGGGCCACGGTTGCGCGAGAGCGGCACGACGATCGAGTCGCCGTACCTGCGGATCGGCGCCGCGAGGGGAAGCTTCGCCAGGCGGGCCTGGACGGCGTCGCAAAGCGCGCGCTCCTCGCCGATGGGCGATGGAACGGCGCAGAGACCGAGCAGCGTCTCGTCGAGCCACGCAGCGTCCGCGCTCACACGGGCACTCCGAAGTCCCGGAGCGCGGCGTTGAGGCTCACCTTGCGGTCGGTGCCCTCGCGCCGCTGGCCGATGATGAGGGCGCAGGGCACGCCGAACTCGCCCGCCGCGAACCGCTTGGGGCGCACCCCGGGGATGACGACGCTGCGCGCGGGAATGACGCCGCGCGTCTCCACCGGGCGATCGCCGGTCACGTCGACGATCGTCGTCGACGACGTCAGGACGACGCCGGCTCCAACGACGGCTTCGCGCCCTACGTACGTCCCCTCGACGATCACTGCCCGCGACCCGACGAAGACGCCGTCCTCGATGATGACCGGCTGGGCGCCGGGCGGCTCGAGCACGCCGCCGATGCCCACACCCCCAGCCAGGTGGCAGTCGCGACCGATCTGGGCGCACGATCCGACGGTGGCCCAGGTGTCGACCATCGTGCCCGAACCCACGCGCGCCCCGATGTTCACGTAGCTCGGCATCAGGATGGCCCCCGACTCGAGGAACGAGCCGTACCGGGCGACCGCGGGAGGCACGACGCGCACCCCGGCCGCGACGAAGTCCTTCTTGAGCGGGATCTTGTCGTGGAACTCGAACGGCCCGACGTCGATCTTGTCCATCTTCCGGAGCGCGAAGAAGAGCAGGATGGCCTGCTTGATCCAGGCGTGCGTGGTCCAGGGGCCCCCCTCGACCTCGGGGGGGGAGGCCACGCGAAGTTCGCCCCGATCCAGCGCGGCGATGGTCCCCTCGACCGCGTACTTGTGGTCCGCGGCCGAGAGCAGGGCGCGGTCCGCAAAGGCCGCCTCGACGCGAGGGCGCAGGTCTTCGAGTTCGCTCATCGAGCTTGTGATACCACCGGCGCGGCCCTCAGTCCGCGGCCGCGAGCGTGATCGTGCACCGCTCCTCGCTTAGGTCGAGCCGCGCGCCGAGGGCCTCGGCCACCCGACCGACCACGCCCTCCGACGGGGCGAGCCAAGGCAACACCCGCATCGAGAGCGAGGGCAACGCGGCGTCGGCCTCCCTTGCACCCTCGACGACGAAGTGCGGTCCAGGGACCGATCGCGTGCGAACGACCAGCGATTCCAGGCCCGCGGCGCGCGTCCGTGCGGCCACGAGCGACAGCAGAGGTCCGAGCAGAAACGGGTCGGTCCGCACGGTGCACTCCGCCGAGGCGCGGTCGAAGCGTACCGCGAGCTCCTTGCCGCGCGCCGACCCCGACACTCGCCCGGCCTCGCTCGCGACCAGGTCGAGACTCACTTCGGTGGGCACGGGGGACGCCGCACGCTCGAGGAGGGCGAGGAGGTCGGCCAGGGCCTCGAGGTCGTCGGCGAGCGAGGCGAGGCGGCTCGAGAGATCCTCGCGCGGCTCAGCCCCCGCCGCGATCGAGTCGAGCAGCGAGTCAAGCTGATCAATCTGCCCGAGCCCGGCGGCCGCCACCTCCCCTGCCGTCCGGTCTGGCTCGCGGCTCGACCCGAACGCCGCCCGCAGCAGGTTCGTGCTCGACCGAAGCTCGGGGAGGAGATCGACCAGCGTCTGTTGCGGTACGCCCTGGTTGCGAAGCAGCGCGACGAGATTGTGGAAGCCGGCGAGCGCATCGCGCGCCGCACCCCAGGACGGCGCGGTCGCGCCGGCGCGTGCTTCCGTTCCTGCCGCGGATCCGGCCGAGTCTTGTTTGTTGCTGTCCGACGACATCGGGCCCTCGAGCTGCTGTTCAGCCCGGCCGGGCGCCAAAGCGACGCCCTCGACCGGGCGACGCGCCGCCCCCGCGTCGTCTGCTTCCCTTCGCTTCCACGCTTGCCGGCGTTTCGTGGGCGCGCCCGGAGGGCCGCCCCGCGAGATCACGCCTTCGCCGACACCTCCGCGCCAGCAAAGAAGTAGCCGATCTCGCGCACGGCGTTCTCGAGCGAGTCGGACCCGTGCGTGGCGTTCTCGCCGACGTTCGTGCCGAAGGCCTGCCGGATGGTGCCGCGGGCCGCCTTGGCGGGATCCGTCGCGCCCATGAGGTCTCGCCATGAAGTGACGGCGTTGTCGCGCTCCAGCACGGCCACGACGACCGGCGAGCGCGTCATGAACTGAACCAGTTCGGCAAAGAAGGGCCGCTGGCGGTGTACCTCGTAGAAGCCCTCGGCCTCGCCCCGGCTGAGATGGGTCATCCGGAGCGCGACGATCTTGAAGCCCCCCTCCTCGACGCGCTGCAAAATGGCACCCGCGCGGTGCTTCTCGATCGCGTCGGGCTTGAGGATGCAAAGCGTTCGTTCGACGGCCATGACTGCGGGATCCTGACGTTGGGGGTCTTGTCGTGCCCGGCGGACGGGAGACTGCGCTCTCGACGCGCGCGCTTTTATGTCAGATTCGGCTCACGTGCAACTCGCTCGTCGAGAACACCGAGCGCGATCGATCCTCTTGCCCCGGAACGCCTCATTTGGCTCCCATCATCTGAGCCAGGGTGGCCGCCATGTCGCTCGGCGTGGGGGCCACCTTCGCGCCCGACGCCTCGAGCGCACGGATCTTTTCGGCCGCCGTCCCCTTGCCCCCGGCGATGATGGCCCCGGCGTGGCCCATTCGCTTTCCGGGCGGCGCCGTCGTGCCGGCGATGAACGCGGCGACGGGTTTGTTCATCTTCTCGTGGATGAATCGGGCAGCGCGCTCCTCCGCCCCGCCGCCGATCTCGCCGATAAGGATGACGCCGTGCGTGTCCGGGTCCGACTGGAACAGCTGGAGCACATCGACGAAGTCCATGCCCCCGACCGGGTCTCCCCCGATGCCGATGCACGTGGACTGGCCAATCCCCCGGGCCGTCAGCTGCCCGACGGCCTCGTACGTGAGCGTGCCGGAGCGCGAAACGACCCCCACGTGACCGGCTTTGTGGATGTGACCCGGCATGATTCCGATCTTGCAGCCCGTGCCGGGCGGCCCGGGAGTGATGATGCCCGGGCAGTTCGGCCCGATGAGGCGCGACTTGCCGCCGAGCCCCTCGAGCACCCGGCGGACTTTGAGCATGTCGGTCACCGGAATGCCTTCCGTGATGCAGATGACCAGTGCCACGCCGGAGTCGAACGCCTCGAGGATGGCGTCGGCCGCGCCCGGCGGCGGCACGAAGATGCAGCTCGCGTTGGCGCCCGTCTCCCGGACGCTCTGCGCGACGGTGTCGAACACCGGAACGCGGCCTTCGAACCGCTCGCCGCCCCGACCGGGCGTCACGCCGGCGACGACGGCCGTGCCATACTCAAGCATCTGCTTCGCGTGGAATCCTCCCGCGCTGCCGGTGATTCCCTGCACGACGACGCGCGTGTCCTTGCCGACCAGGACGCTCATCGCGCACCTCCCTTGCTTACGGCCGCGACGACCTTTTGCGCGCCGTCCGCCATCGTCGACGCCGCTTGGATGGCGAGGCCGCTCTCGTTGAGGATCTTGCGCCCGAGCTCGACGTTCGTCCCCTCGAGTCGGACGACGAGCGGCACCTTGAGGCCGAGCTCTCGCGCGGCGGCGACGACGCCGTTCGCGATGACGTCGCACTTCATGATGCCGCCGAAGATGTTGACGAAGATCGCCTTCACTTTCGGGCTGCGCAAGATCATCTTGAAGGCCTTGGTGACCTGCTCCTGGTTGGCGCCGCCGCCGACGTCGAGGAAGTTCGCGGGGGCGACCCCGTGGCCGCCGCCGAAGTGCTTGATGATGTCCATCGTCGCCATGGCCAGACCAGCGCCGTTCACCAGGCACCCGACGTTGCCGTCGAGCGACACGTAGTTGAGCCCGGCCGCCTTCGCCTCGAGCTCGACGGGGTCCTCCTCGTCCTTGTCTTCGAGCGCGCGCCACTCCGGATGGCGAAACTCGGCGCTGTCGTCCAGGTTGATCTTCGCGTCGAGCGCGACCACGTCCCCCGCACGGGTGACCACCAGCGGGTTGACCTCGCAGAGCGAGCAGTCCTCGCGGACGAACGCCTCGTAGAGCGTGGTCGTGAGCTTCACGAAGCTCGCGAGCGTCTCCTTTTTCCCGAGGCCGAGCCCGAACGCCAGCTCGCGCGACTGGTAGCCGCTCAGACCGACCGCCGGGTCGACGTGGACGGTGAGGATCTTGTCGGGAGTCTCCGCGGCGACCTTCTCGATCTCGACGCCGCCCTCGGTCGAGGCCATGAACGCGACGCGGCGTCGATCACGATCGATGACGGCCCCGAGGTAAAGCTCGCGGGCGATGTCGAGGCCCTGCTCGACGTACAGGCGTCGGACCTTCTGGCCCTCCGGCCCGGTCTGGTGGGTCACGAGCTGCATCCCGAGCATCTTCTCGGCGAGGGCGCGCGCCTCGGCCGCTCCGCCCTTGGCGACCTTGACGCCTCCGCCCTTGCCTCGACCGCCAGCGTGGATCTGAGCCTTGACGACGACGACCGGGCTGCCCGTCTCGTCACCGAGCTTCTTGGCGGCCGTCTCGGCCTCGGCGGCGGTGAGCGCGGGGTAGCCGCGCGGTATGGGCACACCGTAGCGGGCGAAGATCTGCTTGGCTTGGTACTCGTGGATCTTCATCGCGGGCGCCACGCTAGCACATGCGGGCGCGGGTCAAGCCGCCGTGCTACCCGCCGCCGTGGACCGCGGCGCATGGTGGGCTGCGGCGACGCTCGCCGTCGCCATCGTCCTCTCGACGGCTCGGGCGGCGCAGGCGCACCCGATGGGGCTGTCACGGGGTGACTACTTCCTCGAGGGCGCCGAGGTGCACGCGGAGGTCACCCTTCGAGCGGACGAGTCGCCCGCGGCCAGCGGCGACGCGGCGGCGTACGTCTTCGACCGACTGGACGTGGACGCGGACGGGGCCCCCTGCGCCGTCGGCGTACGCGACGCCTCGGCCGACCCCCCCGACGGGCTGCGGCTGCGCGCCGTGTACGCGTGCCCGCACACGCCGCGCCGGCTGACCCTCCGCTTCGGGTTTCTCGCGGGGCTGAGCGAGGCTCACCGTCACCTCGCGTCGGTCCACCTGCCAGTCGGAACGACCGAGGCGCTCGTCTCTTCGGGACGGCCGGACTTGGAGGTCGACGTCGCGCAGACCTCGCGCGGTTTTTGGTCACTGACGCGCGGCGGAGTCGAGCACATCTGCCGGGGCGCCGACCACTTGGCCTTCCTCCTCGCGCTACTGCTCGGAAGTACCCTCGGCGACCGGGTCCGGGCGGGCCCGCTCCTCGGGATGCTCACGGCCTTCACGGTCGGGCACTCGGCCGCGCTCGCGCTCGCGACGCTAGGGGGCTTCGCTCCCGGAGCGCGTCTCGTCGAGCCGGCGGTCGCGCTCAGCGTGGCCTACGTCGGCGCCGAGAACCTCTTCACGCGCGAGGTGCGCGGGCGCTGGATGCTCACGCTCCCTTTCGGGTTCGTGCACGGGTTTGCCTTCGCCGGGGGGCTCTTGCCCCTCGGCCTGTCCCGCCAGGAGCTCCCGCGCGCCCTCTTTGCCTTCAACGTGGGCGTCGAGATTGGCCAGCTCGCGGTGATCGCCGCTTTCCTGCCGTTGCTCGTGCTCCTGCGCCGCCGGCCGGCCTATCCCTCGATGGCTCGCCTGACGAGCGCGGGCGTGGCCATCGCGGGGGTGGTCTGGTTCGTCCGGCGCGTCGTGTGACGAGGCTTTTTCGACGGCCTACCGCCGACGCTCGATCGGGCGGGCCTCTTCCCTGCGCGCGAACCAGTTCGTGCGCAGGTGGCGCGGCAGCGCCGATGCGTAGAGACAGTCGCGCAGGGCGTTCGTCTCCCACGTCACGTTCGAGTGGAAAAGACCCGTCCGGACGAAGACCGCCTCCGCGTGCGAGATGTCGTGGCGGGAAAGCTCCCCCTCGCGCACCTCGCCGGTCGTGAGGACGCCCGCGCGGTCGAGCTGGGACCGGAGCGCCGCGCTGTTGGTCTCCGTCGCGGCCCCCTCGGTGAAGTAGCAAACGAGCTTGTGGCGCCGGTGCAGCGGCTCGCCGCGGCGGGAGGTGACCCAGTCGCGAAACGCCTCGACGTCGGCGTAGAGCGCGTCGAAGAGGTACGTCTCGCGAACGTCCACGCCGCCCGAGCGAAGGACGCAGGCGGCCGCGTGGTAGCCGCCCGAATGGGCGCTGACGCACACGGTCCCGACGGGCGCGTCGCCAGGGAACGCGCTGTCCCCGAGCGTCTCTCGGGCTTCCCGGGACGTCGTCGCGACGGCCTCGGCGAGGAGCGCGGCGAGCGATCCCTGCCCTTCGAGCTTGCCACACGAGGAATCGGCCGCCGTAACGGCGAGCTGGGGGACGACCAGGACGGCGTTCTGGCGGCTGTCGGCGAGCTGCTCCCGGAGCTCGTGGGCGACCATCGCCCGCTCGGCCGTCGTGTTGTGGCCGTGGAAGTGGACGAGCGCCGCGACGCCCTCGTCGTCACGGAAGCGATAGTGGGCCGGGACGAACACGATCACCGTATCGTCCCGGTACCAGGCGCCGGGTCCCGGGAAAGGAGCATGCTCGAGGCCGAGCCACAGGGTGGTCCCCGAGGCGTCGCGCGCGATCGACTTCAAGCGCGCGCTTGACTGCGCAAAGGCGCGCCCTTCGAGCGCCACGAGCGAGAGCCCCGCGACCGCCGACAGAAAGCGACGACGCTCCATGGTCCGCCGACTGATCGCGCAGCGTCTGCCCGCGGTCAACTTTTCGGCGGTCTTCGTGCCGATTATCCCTTCTTGCAGATGTCGACGACGGCCTGAACGCTCTTCGCGCTCTTGCCGAGCATCGCCTTCTCCTCTTCCGTGAGAGAGATTTCGAGGACGCGCTCGACCCCCTTGCCGCCGATGACGCAGGGGACGCCCATGAAGAGGTCCTTATACCCGTACTCTCCGTCGAGGTACGCCGCGCACGGCAGGAGGCGCTTCTCGTCGCGAAGGTAGGCCTTGGCCATGGCGACCGCGCTCGAGGCGGGTGCGTAGTAGGCGCTCGTGCCCATCAGGTTGACGATCTCGCCGCCGCCCTTGCGCGTCCGGTCGACGATCTTGTCGAGCTTGTCCTTCGAGACGAGCGAGGCGACGGGGACGCCGTTGATGGTGGTCATCGACAAAACGGGCACCATGTCGTCGCCGTGCCCGCCGAGGACCATCGCGCGAACGTCCTTCACGCTCACCCCGGCCTCGCGCGCGAGGAACAGCTGGAAGCGCGCGCTGTCGAGCACCCCGGCCATCCCGACGACGAGTCCCTTCGGAGCGCCGACGACGCGTCGATACTCGTAGACCATGGCGTCGAGGGGGTTGCTGATGACGATCACGAAGGCGTTTGGACACACCTTCTTCGCGTTGTTCGCGACGTCGCGGATGATCGGGAGGTTGGTCGCCACGAGGTCGTCGCGCGACTGCCCCGGCTTGCGCGGGATCCCGGCGGTGATGATGAGGACGTCGGCGCCCTCGAGGTCCCCCCAATTCGCGGTGCCCCGGATGTGCGCGTCGTACGCGAGCACGGAGCCGTTTTGCTCCAGATCGAGCGCCTTGCCCTTGGCGAAGTTCTCCTTCGCCGGGATGTCGTAAAGAAAGACATCGCCGAGCTCCTCGTTCGCACACAGGCGGGCGAGCTCGCCCCCGATGTTTCCTGCTCCGATGAGACCAATCTTTTTGCGCGTGGGCATGGCCGCTCCTATGGGCGCTTGATCTAGTGCCGCGCCTCGAAAGTGCCAATGGCTACCGCGGGCCTCGTGGGCGGGTCACCCCCTCACATGTGCGCGATGATGTTGTCGCCGAACTCGGAACACTTGATCTCGCTCGCCCCTTCCATCAGGCGGGCGAAATCGTACGTCACCCGCTTGCTGGCGATGGCTCCGTTCATGCCTTTGATGACGAGCGCGGCGGCCTCGTCGTACCCCAAGTGACGGAGCATCATCTCGCCGCTCAGGATGACCGACCCGGGATTGACCTTGTCGAGGTCGGCGTACTTGGGCGCCGTTCCGTGAGTGGCCTCGAAGATCGCGTGACCGCTGACGTAATTGATGTTTCCGCCGGGCGCGATCCCGATGCCGCCCACCTGGGCCGCGAGCG
>Ga0070735_10002462_pt1 | contig 16777 bp, 18 predicted proteins | sample Coa_R1_FD_66443 | JGI IMG/M metagenome (GOLD analysis project Ga0070735, IMG submission 66443) | Surface soil microbial communities from Centralia Pennsylvania, which are recovering from an underground coalmine fire - Coalmine... | ecosystem: Environmental > Terrestrial > Soil > Unclassified ... | reverse complement strand
GGCGTCTGGCGGCGTGCGCGCAGGTGTCGGGCCCGATCACGTCGGTCTATTGGTGGGACGGCGAGGTGACGTCGTCGCGGGAATGGATGTGCACGCTCAAGACGACGGCCGCTCGCTTGGGGGAGCTCACCGAACACCTCCGGTCGACGCACAGCTATGACACCCCCGAGATCGTCGCCACGCCGATCGTCGGTGGTGACGCCGATTACCTGGCGTGGTTGGACGCCGAGACCCTGCGATAGGTTTCGCGCATGGCAACCTTCTTGATGCTGTCGACGCTCGGGCCCGAGGGAATGGCGACGCTGCGGCAGAGCCCGCAACGACTGAAGGAGGTCAACACCGAGGTCGAGGCCATGGGGGCGCGCATCGTTGCCCAATGGGCGCTGCTCGGTCAGTACGACTTCGCCACCATCCTCGAAGCCCCCGACGAAAAGACGATCACGAGGGTGGCCGTCGCGCTCGGCGCGCGTGGCACGCTCAAGACCAAGACGCTCATCGCCGTGCCGATCGACGAGTTCCTGAAGACGCTCGAACCCCAGTAACGTCGAGCCCCAATAACGGAGCCCCAATAACGGAGAGCCCGAGCCTCAGTACCACCACCAGCCGCGCTTGTGGAGCTCGGGCCGCACGTCGTCCTCCGAAAAGGCGTCGGGAAGCACGCTGGCGTCCGACAACCTGCGGATGAGGTAGCCGCCCTCGATGTGTTCGGCGACCTCGAAGCCGTGGCTCCACCCGCCGACGAACCGGTTGCGCACATCCACACGCGTGCCGGCCGTCAAGACCCAGTTCGACTGTCCCGGATCGACCGACTGTTCCGGATCGACCGTCATGACACTGTCGGCCATCCCCCTCACCCTTCCTCGCGGCGCCCACGCCGGGGCCGCAGTTTGCGCTGGGTGTACCGTCGCTCGGTCGTGCCCATGATGGGCGCTGCGGGCGGCGTGCACAAGGGGGCGGGGGACAATACGGGGCCAACGAAACCTCGAGGTGCTTGGGGGACGGGTGAGGGAATCGAGCAGATGACGACCCCGCGTGCAGCGCGTACCGCACCGCGCACAGCGCGCGCGATGCGTCCGAGCTGGAGGTTCGAGCGGGGCCTCTGGGAGGCGGGCCACCATCTCGTGGGCGGCGTGGACGAGGTCGGACGTGGCGCGTGGGCCGGCCCGGTCAGCGTCGGCGTCGCCGTGCTGTGCCCGACGCCTCGCCGCATTCCCCGCGGCCTGCGCGACTCCAAGCAGCTACCCGAGGAGGTCCGCGAGGCGATGTTCGACAGCGTTGCGCGGTGGTGCACGGCGTGGGCCGTCGGCCACGCCGCGGCCGACGAGTGTGACCGCTTGGGGATGACCGCCGCCCTGCGGCTCGCCACGCGACGCGCGTTCGTGCAGCTGCCGTCGGACGCAAGGCCCGATGCGGTCCTGCTCGACGGCGCGTTCGACTACGTGAGCCCGCCCACCGCCCCCACGCTCTTCGACGACGCCGGTGAGACCGACGCTCCCGTGCACGAAGGCCCGGTGCAGACGATCGTCCGGGCCGATGCCCGGTGCGCATCGGTCGCCGCCGCCTCGGTGTTGGCCAAGGTCACCCGCGACCGGATGATGCGGGCAACCGCCCCCCACTACCCGGCCTTCGACTTCGAGCGGAACAAGGGGTACCCGTCGCCGTCGCACAAGCGGGCCCTGTGCGGGTACGGCCTGAGCGCGGTGCACCGTCGCTCCTGGATCTTCGTCGAACGCCTTCCCTGGGAGATGACCACGTGGCCGGCGCGCCTCGGCGAGCACTTCGAGGAGGAGGGGGAGCAGGCCGACGACCAGGCCGGGGACGAGCTGGACGTCCGGGCCGGGGACGAGCCGGACGTTCGGGCCGGGGCTCAGGCGGACGACCCGGCCGGGGGCGGTGCGGACGAGGGAACGCCGACGACCAGCGCCGCCCCGGTCGTTGAGGACCCCGCGGGGTCAGCGGGAGGCCGCGGGCTCCTTGGGGAGGCCGAGGACCCGCTCGCCGACGATGTTGCGCAGCACCTCGTCGGTGCCTCCCGCGATCCGCATGGCCGGTAGCCCGAGCAGGAACTGGGCCCAGGCGTAGGTCCCCCACTCGCCGGAGTCGGCGACGAGCTTCGGACCGAGCACGCACGACACGAGCTCGCTCATGCGGCGCATGTTCATCGTGAGCGACAGCTTGGCGATCGACATCTCGGGCCCCGGCGCCTGGCCCGCCGCCACCTTGGCCATGGCCCGGAGGTTCGTGTAGCTGGCCACCCGGCTGTTGATGTAGATCTCCGCGACCTGCTGGCGAACGAGCGGGTCAGCGGCGCGTCCGTGGTGCTTCACGAGGTCGATCAGACGCGGCGTGCTCAGGTTGCCCGATCCCGTCGAGATGCTGCCGCCCCCGATGGCGGCGCGCTCGTTCATGAGCGTCGTGAGCGCCACCGTCCAGCCGGCGTTGACGTCGCCCAGGCGGTGGGAGTCGGGCACCCTGACCTCGGTGAAGAAGACCTCGTTGAACGAGGAGCCCCCGGTCATCTGCCGGAGGGGGCGGATGTCGACGCCCGGGGCCTTCATGTCCACGATGAACCCGGTGAGGCCCTTGTGCTTGGGGGCGTCGGGGTCGGTCCGGCAGATGATCTCGCCGATGTCGGACAGGTGCGCGCCCGACGTCCAGACCTTCTGGCCGGTGACGATCCACTCGTCGCCGTCGCGCACCGCCTTCGTCTGGAGGCCGGCGAGGTCGCTTCCCGCACCCGGCTCGCTGAAGAGTTGGCACGCGACGATGTCTCCCCGCCACATGGCGCGGAGGTAGCGCTCCTTCACCTCCGCGGTGGCGTGCGCCAGGATCGTCGGGGCCACCATGCCCAGGCCGATGCCGTACGCCGACATGTGCGGGGTGGCGAAGCCGGCTTCGAGTGTGTCGTAGGCGCGCTGGTGGTCACGGGAGAGCGCACGACCGCCGTATTCCTCGGGACCGGTGATCCAGCCGAAACCGGCGTCGAACCGCTTCTGGGCCCACGCCCGGGCCGCGTCCAGTTCGGCGATCTCCTGTTCGTGGGTTCGCTCGGGCAGCAGCGCCACGTGGTCGGAGCCCTCGCCCCATCCCTCTTCGATCTCGACGCGTGGTTCGGCGTTGGATTCGAGAAACGAAAGGGCAGAGCGCCCGAACTCGCCTTTTACGATGTCATCAACGGTGTCGGCCATGGTGTGCTCACGCTCGCGGTGCTGGTTGCGGCGCGAAGCGTACCGACAGCACATGAACCGTCGCCAACCAGGGCCGATGGGGTAGAAAGGCAGGCAATGGCCTACGTGCTGGCCATCGGGTGCGCCTTCGCCAATGCGCTCACCTCCGTCCTGCAGCGCATGGGAGTGGAGGCGGCGCCTGCCGAGACGACGCTGCGCTTCAGCCTCCTGACCTACGCCATCCGGCGCAAGGTGTGGCTGGCCGGTTTCGCCGTCATGATCGCGGCGTTCCTCCTGCAATTCCTGGCGCTGCACTTCGGACGGCTGACCACGGTCCAGCCGATCCTCACCCTCGAGCTGCCCTTCCTGGTCGCCATCCTGGGGATCTGGTTCCGCCAGTCCCTGGGCTGGCGGGAGTGGATGGGTGCCGGAGCCGCCGCCATCGGCCTGGCGAGCTTCCTGGCGCTGTCCGCGCCGGGTGGCGGCAACCAGAGCCCCGACGCCGGCACCTGGGGTCTTGTCACCTTCGCGGTGATCGCGGGCGGGGCCGTGGCGGTACTGCTCACCCGCGTGGGGTCGTCCGCCTGGAAGGCGTCGTGGTTCGGGGTGGCCGGCGCCATCGCCTTCGCCTTCACGGCGGCGCTGATCAAGCAGATGAACGCCCAGATCACCCGGGGCTGGTCGCACGTCTTCCTCAGCTGGCCGCCCTATGCGATGGCCGGCGCCGGGTTGGTCGGACTGTTCCTGGCGCAGAACGCGTTCCGGGCCGGGCCCGTCACCGCGTCCCAGGCCACGCTCGTGATCGTCGACCCGTTGGCGTCCATCGCCATCGGCATCGGGCTGTTCAACGACCATCTCCAGACCGCGGGTGGACGGGGCGTGGGCGAGGTGCTCGCCATGGTCGTGCTGCTCGCCGGCGTGTTCTCCCTGAGCCGTTCGCCGCTGGTCATCAGCGTGAAGTCCGAGGACGAGGAGGACGTGCACATGCTGAGCACCCGAGCACGGCGCTTCGGGGCAGCCCACCGCGGCGAGCCCAGCGCGGCAGGCAACGGCCCGTGACGACCGAGCCCGCGCCCCCCGGGCCCGTGCCCCCCGAGCCCGGCGGGGCAGCTGAAGACGAGCTGGCCGGCTCGCCGGGCCTCGTGGAGGTGCCGCCCGTTCCGCCAGCGAGGTACGACCCGTGGGCGGCGGTGCTCGAGCGGATCGACGACGCTGCCAGCCTGGCCGGCATCGAAGCCGACGTGCACCGGTTGCTGCGATTCCCCGACCGGTCGCTCGAAGTGGCGGTGCCCATCCACATGGACGACGGCCACGTCGAGGTCTTCCTCGGTTGGCGGGTGCACCACAACACCGCCCGCGGGCCCGCCAAAGGCGGGATCCGCTTCCATCCCGACATCAACGCCAAAGAGGTGGCCGCGCTCGCCGCCGACATGACGCTCAAGACGGCGGTCGTGGGCATCCCCTTCGGCGGTGGGAAAGGCGGCGTGCGGTGCAACCCGCGCCTCATGTCCCCGGGCGAGCTCGAGCGGCTCACGCGGCGCTACACGTTCGAGATCGCACCGCTTCTCGGGCCCGACCGCGACATCCCCGCCCCCGACGTCAACACCGACCAGCGGGTCATGGCGTGGCTGCTCGACACCCTCGACATGCTCCAGGGTCGCTCGCTGCCCGATGTCGTGACCGGCAAGCCGTTGGCGGTGGGGGGCATGCGCCTGCACACCGGCGCCACCGCCTCGGGCGTTGTCCGCTGCGTGCGCGCCGTGTTCGCCGAGCTCGGCATGGCGATCCCCGGCGCGCGCGCCGTCGTCCAGGGGTTCGGCAAGGTCGGCGGCCCGCTCGCGTTCTTGTTGTCGTCGGCCGGCATGCGAGTCGTCGTCGCCTGCGATGTCGGCGGTGCCGTGTACAACCCCGGCGGGCTCGACGTCGGCCTGTTGTCCGACCATGTCGCCGACCACGGATCGGTGGCCGGGTTCGAGGGCGGGGAGCCGATCCCGAGCGCCGACGTCTGGGCGGTCGACGCGGACCTCGCCGTGCCGGCGGCTCTCGAGGGGACGATCGACGAGGCCGTGGCTCGGACCATGGGGGCGAAGGTCGTCGTCGAGGCCGCCAATGGCCCGACCACTCCCGGCGCGGATCGGGTGCTGGCCGAGCGCGGGATCACGGTGGTGCCGGACATCCTGGCCAACGCGGGCGGGGTGACCGCCTCGTACTTCGAGTGGGCCCAGGCGCGCCAGGGTTACGCGTGGGACGAGGAAGTGGTCGCCGCCCGGCTGGCACGCACCATGGACACCGCGTTCGCGGACGTGTGGGCCCGGTCGCGTGACCTCGGCGTGCCGATGCGCCGGGCGGCGGGCGTCGTGGCGATCGAGCGGCTGTCGGACGCCATCAAGGCGCGCGGCCTGTTCCCCTGAATCGACGCGGCGGCGTCGTGGTCGCCGTCCGGGTTCGTCCCCGAGCGCCCCACCCGCCCCGGTGCGGCCCTACCAGCCCCGGTCGACCCACTCCTGGAGGTGGGGGCGCTCGGTCCCGATGGTGGTGTCGGCCCCGTGGCCGGGGAGGACGAGGGTGTCAGGCCCGAACCGGGCGAAGAGCCGGTCCTCGATGGAGCGGATGATCGTCGGGAAGTCGCCGCCGGGGAACTTGGTCGCGCCGGGGCCACCGGGGAACAGCGTGTCGCCGCTGAAGAGCAGCGGCGTTCCCTCCACCGCGAAGCACATCGAGCCGGCGGTATGGCCCGGGGTGGCGATGGTCTTCATGCGGATGTCGCCCACCTCGAGCACGGCGTCGTCCTCCAGCAGCTGGTCGTAGGCGGGGAGCATCTCCGCGTCGGCCGCGGTGACCGCCACGTCGAACCCGGCCTCGCGCACCGCGGGCACGGCCTGGATGTGGTCCCAGTGGCCGTGGGTCTCGATCACCCGGCGGACTCCCAAGTCGCGGCACATCTCCAGCAGGAGCTCGTGCTCGTTGGCGGCGTCGATAAGCACCGCCTCACCGGTGTTCTTGCATCTGACGACGTACACGTTGTTGTCCATCGGACCGACCACGGCCCGGTGGACCTCCACCAAGCTGTCCTCGTACTGGAGCACGGTGCCTCCCGGGTTGCCTCGGTACCTTGTCTATTACGGTCTATTACGTCGTCATTTGGGTCGCGGCATCGGGCCTGCCCGGCGCCGAGAATCCGGCTCCGGCGCCCGGGCATCCGCCCAGCCAGCGCCTGTCGGTCGTTATTGACTGAATGGTCAACAACGCTGCCCGTCTGGTAGACAACGTCCGTCGGCCGTCTGACGGCCCTGTCCGGATCGACCCTGTTCGAAACGGCACGGCTCGACCAGGCCGACCACCTCATTTGAGCGCACGAGGCGGTCCTAGCCTCCGACGACCCGACGAGGGGGACGCACATGAACTTCGCCTTCAGCGAGGAGCAGGAAGAGCTCCGGCGCTCGGTACGCCGTTTTCTCGAGGACAAGTCGCCCGTCTCCGAGGTCCGCCGCCTCATGGAGACGACCGAGGGCTTCGACCGCGCCGTGTGGGAGCAGATGGCCGACCAGCTCGGGTTGCAGGCGCTGCACATCCCCGAGGAGTACGGCGGCGCGGGCTTCTCCTACGTCGAGCTGATCGTCGTGTTGGAGGAGATGGGCGCGGCGCTGTTGTGCGCGCCGTACTTCGCGACCGTTGCCCTGGCCGCCAATGCCGTGCTCTCGAGCGGCGACGAAGGCGCGAAGAAGGACCTGCTTCCCGGCATCGCCGCCGGGGAGACCATCGCCACGCTGGCTCTTACCGAGGACACCGGACGTTGGGACGTCGGCGCCGTCACGCTCGCGGCGAGCAAGTCGGGGTCGGACTGGAAACTCGACGGTCACAAGATGTTCGTGATCGACGGCCACAACGCCGACCTGGTCGTGGCGGCAGCGCGCAGCGGCAAGGGCGTGAGCCTCTTCGCCGTCGAAGGTGGCGCGTCAGGGCTGACGCGTACCCCGCTCGCCACCATGGACCAGACGCGCAAGCAGGCACGCCTGGAATTCGCGTCCACGCCGGCCCGTCTGATCGGCGACGAGGGCGGCGCAGACGCTGCGCTCACGCGCACGCTCGACCTCGCTGCGGTGGCGCTCGCCGCCGAGCAGGTCGGCGGGGCGCAGCGATGCCTGGACATGGCGGTCGACTACGCCAAGTCCCGGATCCAATTCGGCCGGCCGATCGGTTCGTTCCAGGCCATCAAGCACAAGTGCGCCGACATGCTCCTGGAGGTCGAGTCCGCCAAGTCCGCGGCGTACTACGCGGGTTGGGCGGCGGCCGAGGACTCCGAGGAGCTGCCGGTCGTCGCCAGCTTGGCGAAGTCGTACTGCTCGGAGGCGTACTTCCACGCGGCCGCGGAGAACATCCAGATCCACGGAGGCATCGGTTTCACCTGGGAGCACGACGCGCACCTCTACTTCAAGCGCGCCAAGTCCTCCGAGCTGATGCTGGGCGACCCCAGCTACCACCGCGAGCTCCTGGCTCAGCGGATCGGCATCTGACAGGGCCGGTCCTGAGCGGATCGGCACCTGACCCCGCCCGTCTTCGGCGATCGGCGCCTGACCCCGCCCGCCTTCGGCGATCGGCGCCTGACCCCGGCCGTTCTGGGTGCCGCCACCTGTTGGCGGCCGTAGCGCGGCGGCGCACGAGGTGCGCGGGATACTGAGGGCGTGACGGACGCGCCCGACGCATCGCGGGGTCCCGGTCCGTCGGGCTCGGCGCCGTCGGGCGGCCCGCGGGCATCGGACGACGATCGCAACCGGTTCGTCGAGCTGCTCGAACGTCATTTCGCCGAAGGTCGCCTGACCGACGACGAGTTCTCGGAGCGAATGGACCGCGCCCTGCGCGCCCGCAGCCTCGAAGAGCTGTACGCCCTCGTCGCCGACCTTCCGGACCTGCTCGCGTTCGACATCCCGCGCTCCTCGCCCCGGCGCCGCGCCTGGCGCTTCTGGCGCTGAGCCCGGACGTCGGCGAGCACAGGTCGGAGAGCGCAGGCCTTGCCGGCGACCTGGAGCGAGATCCCGGGGCCAGCCGGCCCGCTCGCCCTGCACAGCGCGTCCACGTCCCCGGCTCCGCTTCGTCCCGGCGTGGTCGTCCTCTGCCACGGGTTCCCGTCGGGGCTCGCCTCGGCGGATCACGCCGGGGACGGCATCGCCTCGCTCGCCGATCGTCTCGCCGCGGAGTCAGGCCGTCGGACGATGACGGCGTGCTTCCGGGGCGTGGGGGCCTCGGCCGGTGACTTCTCGCTGCAGGGCTGGATGGACGACCTGCGCGCCATCGTCGACCACGGTGCCGCCATCGCGGACGGCGGCGGGGTGTGGCTCGTCGGCTTCGGTGCCGGCGGTGCACTGGCGCTCTGCGCCGCGTCCGACGACGGGCGCGTCCACGGCGTGGCGTGCCTCGGTGCTCCGGCATCGTTCACGTCGTGGTCGCGCCATGCCACCGAGGTGATCGACAACGCGCGCCATGCCGGGATCATCCGCACCGACGGGTTCCCCCCCGATGTCCGGGCGTGGAGCGCTGCCTTCGCTGCGTTGCACCCGGAAGCAGCCGCGGCGCAGATCCCCCCGAGGGCATTGCTCGTCGTCCACGGCAGCGACGACGACGAAGTGCCGGTCAGCGAGGCACGCGCGCTTGTCGAAGCCGCGGGTGACGGTGCGGAGCTGCGCGTGGTCCTCGGGGCGGGCAACCGGCTGCTGGCGGACCCACGTGCGGTCGCGCTCTTGGCCGGTTGGCTCGAGCGTCAACCCTCGGGTCGGGCGTGAGGACGGACCGGTTCAGCCGGCGGCGTCCGTTGCGTCGGTCGCTGCGTCGCTCGCTGCGCTCGCTGCGTCGCTCGCTGCGTCGCCCGCTGCGTCGCTCGCTTCGCTTGCCGCGTCGATCGCCTCCTTCAAGCGGCGCGCCGCGCGCTCGGGCTCGTCCGCCTCGGTGAGATAGCGGACCACCACGAAATGGCGGGCACCCGCCGCCACCAGTCCGGGGACCGTCTCGGGCCTGACGCCTCCGGTCACGAAGACCGGCCGGTCCGTCTGCTCCACGGCATACCGGATGTAGTCGCGGCCCGTGCCGGGCCGGCCCGGCTTCGTCGGTGTCGGGGTCACCGGCCCGGCCGAGACGTAGTCCACTGCTTCGGTCCTGCTTCGGTCGAGCTCGTGTTCGGCGTGTGTGGACAACCCCACGATGGCGTCGTCGCCGAGGATGCGTCGTGCCAGCGATGGCGACGCATCGTCCTGGCCGACGTGGACGCCATCCGCGCCGGCATCGAGGGCCAAGTCGGGACGATCGTTCAGGATGAACGGGACTCCGAGTTCACGACAGATCCCGGCGGCGAGCCTCGCTCGATCGACCAGGCGCCGCGCGTCGAGGTGCTTGTCCCTCAGCTGGACGATGTCCACCCCTCCCGCCACGCACGCGGTCAGGAACTCGACGAGGTCGTCGCGGTCCGAAGTGCACAGATACAGGCGGCGCCTGTCCAGGCCCGTCCAACACGCGTCTTCCCGCCGGTGCTGGGGGTCAGCCGACACCGCGCGCCGGTCACTTCGTGGTGGCGGGACTGCGGGAGCCTTTCGCGGCCTTCGACGTACCTGCCGTCTTCGCCGCCCGACGAGGCTTGGCGGCATCTCCGGCTTGGGCGGTTCCTCCGGCTTCTCTTTCCTTGGCTGCTTCCGCCTTCAACGCCTGTTTGAAGTCCCGCACTCTGGCGAGGCTGTCCGCGTCGGTGATGTCCGCGACCGATCGGAAGCTCCCCGGTTCGCCGAACGGCGCGCTGACTTCTTCCCAGCCCTCGGGGCGGACTCCGAGCTGCTTGCCCAGGAGCGCGACGAAGATCTTCGCCTTGTGGTCCCCGAAGCCGGGGAGCTCCTTGATCCGCTTGCGCAGGTCTGACGCGGACGAGACGCCTTGCCAAATGCGTTCGGGGTCCCCGCCGTACCGGTCCACGATCAGTCGGCAGAGCTCCTGGACGCGCGCGGCCATGGACGCCGGATAGCGGTGGAGGGCCGGCTTCCCCGCGAACGCGCGCACGAGTTCCTCGGGGTCCATCGACGCGATCGACGCCGCCTGGAGAGGAGACCCGAGGCGTCGTTGCAGCTCAGCGGGCCCGGCGAACGCCCATTCGAGCGGGACCTGTTGGTCGAGGACCATTCCGACGAGCAGGGCCAGGGAGCTTTCGGAGAGGACCCGGTCGGACTCGGGATCCTGTGAGAGGTGCAACTCGGTCACGCCACAGAGGCTACCGAGCCGGACTGGCTTCAGTCCTGGCTGACCTCCTCGCGCAATTGCGCGACGAATGTCCCGAGCGAGGCGACGGCGAATTTCCCGTCGCCGACCTCCGCGATCGAGCCGCTGTTCTCGAGCGCTTGGCAGCCTTCGTAGAACCAGAACGAACGCCGTTCGGTGAGTGATGCGTCGGGGCTGCCCGGAGGGTCGGGCAACAGCGTCACGGTGTCGTTCTCGCGTTCGAGCCACGCGGTGAGGAAGTCGTCGAGCGTGAACGGTCCCGCCAACTCCTCACGCGCCGCCTTTTCCACGACGGCCGCGTGGATGGCGTTGGACACGTGCTCCACCCAGTCGTCCGACTCCCCCCTCATCAGCGGGAGAGGCTAACGCTGCTCGCTCGGAACTCCAGGGCTTTCGTGTCGAGCACGTGAACGCGACGCAATCGTGTCGTCGCGATTCGTCGGAGTGCGACCGCTGTGGGTGAGTTCTCCCTGCTCGCTGCGGAAACTCCCCACCGAGTGTGGTGCGCCACGGGGCCGACGCTAAAGGGCGGTGGACCCGTTGCCGAATCCCAGGGAATGACCATTGTGACGCTTCCCGGACGTCGGTCGACCAAGCCGGACTCCGCCAAGGAAGCAGAGAACCAGCGTGCAGCATCGCCGGACGTCGAGACCCAGGACGCCGAAGGTCAGGTCCCCGCCGCGGTCGTGCAGCTTCTCCGTCGCCCGCGCTGGCAGACCCTGGCGGCATGCCGGGGCGAGCCCGTCGAGATGTTCATTCCCGATCGGGGCGGACCGAGTGCCCGAGCGAAGCAGCTCTGTGCGTCGTGCCCCGTGCAACCCGAATGCCTGAAATTCGCTCTCGCCATCCCCGACCTCGTCGGCTACTGGGCCGGGACGAACGAGCGCGAGCGTCGCCGGCTCCGAGCTGCACGCCGTCGGGGCAACTGAACGTTCACGCGTCTCGCCGAGTTTCGTCGAGCGCCCGAATCAGCCTCGGCTGCACGCCGTGTCTCCGGTGCCGCCGTGGCGCGCAGGTCGGTGGGAGCGGGGACGCTCCGCAGGTGCGCCGGGCCGTGTGGGCTGGCTGATCCGCTTGCTGTCGTCGCTCCGCCGTAACGTGCACGGCGGTGGTTGGTACGCCATCGAGACCTGTGGCCTTCGTGACTGGCGCCAGCCGGGGGATCGGACGCGCCACGTCGTCGGCGCTCGCAGCCCGGGGCTTCGATGTCGCCATCACGGCTCGTACCGTCCGGGAGGGTGAGGGCCGCGACGAGTCGCACCCGGGCGGTGACCACCGTCCGGTCCCCGGAAGCCTCGACACCACGGCGCGCGAGATCGAAGACCTCGGTGGTCGGGCACTCGCCGTCCGGGCCGACCTGCTCGATCACCGCTCGCTCGAAGCAGCCATCGACCGCGTGCTCGGCGAGTGGGGCCGCATCGACGTGCTCGTCAACAACGCCGTGCATACGGGACCGGGGAGCATGGAGCGCTTCCTCGACCTCGACATCGCCTGGGTGGAGACGAAGCTCCGAGCGAACGTGGTGTCGCAGCTCGTCCTCATCAAGTTGGTGCTCCCCGGCATGCTCGAACGTGGGGACGGCACGATCATCGATGTCACCTCGGCCGTGGCCACGACCGACCCGCCCGCACCGTCGGGCGAGGGCGGTTGGGGACTCGGCTATGCGATGACGAAAGGGGCGTTCCACCGCGTCGCCGGGATCCTGGCGGTCGAGCTCGGGCCGGCCGGCATCTTCGCGGTCAACGTCGAACCCGGATACGTCCTCACCGAGCGGATGCGAGCCGCGCAGGAGGGTCTCGGGCTTGCAGGGCGATACCCGGGGGCCCCGCCGTCGGTCCCCGCGGCGGTCATCGCCTGGTTGGCAGACCGAGACACCGGCATCGGCACCGAGGAACGCGCTTCGCTCAACGGGACGACGATCTCGGCCCAGCGCTTTGCCCGCGAGCGCGGTCTGCACCCGGTCTGGTGGGAAGGGACCTGAGCCGGGTCGGCCCTGAATGGTCGGCCCCTGAATAGTCAGTGCTGAATAGTCAGGGCTGACTGGTCAGTGCTGACCGGTCAGGACTGCAGGTCGCCCTGAGCGTCCTCGATGCTGCGACCCATCTGCGCTTCGATCTCCTTCAAGTCGAAGTAGTCGCGCCATCTCGTCACGCGGCCCTTCGCATCGAGGTCGACCATCGTGCACCCGTGGATCTCGATCGGCGTCGTGCCGCCGATCGTTCCCCGCCCCACCCACTCGAACGCACCGCCGGTGTCGTCGCCGTGGGTGCTCGTGATCTCCTGCGTCCAGTCCGGAAACGACGCGTCGGTGACGTCTTCGACCGAGGCGATGTCGGTGGTCCCCGACGTGACGGGATCGGTGAACACGCCGCCGGGCGCGAACAGCTCCCGGAGGCGCACCTTGGCCCCCGCCCCCAGGGCGGTCGCCAGCCGGGCGGTCCAGTCGGCCCACTCCATCAACGTCCACCGGCCCCCGGTGAGCCGATCGGCCGGCGCGTCAACCGACCGACGACCAGTGCGCCTCGAGCGCACCGGCCCCCCGTGCCGGGTCTTGCAGCATCCACCAGTGCCCCAGGCCGTCGAGCTCGGTCACGTTGGCGCCCGCCCGCGCCGCCGCCTTGCGTGCCAGATCGGCGGACAGGAACGTGTCTTCCGTGGGGATGAGCACGAGCCCGGGCGCCGCGATGTCGCGGAAGCCCGGGCCCCATTCGTCCCCCACGTCGACCGCCGAGCGGTACAGCGCCAGGATCGACTCGGCCATCTCCTCGTCGCCCCAGCTCCCCAGGGCGAGCGCCTCGTCGTGAGGGACGCCGAACATCATCTCGAAGACGGCCCCCCGCTCCTCGAGCGGGGTTGCGAGCTGTTGCTCGAAGAACTGCTCGCCTTCCCCGGGTGTCTGCCAGATCTTGGCGAACTCGTGCCATTCGAATTCGTCGGCCCCTACCGCGGCGGCGTCGGTGACCCACGAGCGCACGAGATCCGGGCGGGTGCTCACCACCCGCACGACGAACCCGCCGCCCCAGTCGTGGCCCACGAGGTCGATGGGCCCGTCACCGGCGATGCGCTCCAGCTCTCCGACGACCCAGTCGACGTACTCCTCCTTCGTCGACCCGAAACCCGCGGGGCGGGGGGTCCCGAAGCCGGGCAGCTGCAAGGCGACCACGTCGGTGCGGGCGAGCTGGGAACGGAGCGGGTCCCAGACCGCCGGTGTCTCGGGGACCCCGTGCACGAGGACGACGGGCATCCGGGCAGCATTGCATAGCCTTCATCCATGCGGCTCGGCGTGGTGATCCTCCCCGAGTTCAGGTGGGGGGCGGGTGGTCGGGAGGTGTGGCGGCGGGCCGAGGAGCTCGGCTTCGACCACGCCTGGACCTACGACCACCTGGCCTGGCAGACGCTGCGCGACGAACCGTGGTTCGGCGCGGTGCCCACCTTGACGGCGGCGGCGCTCGTCACCGAACGGATACGCCTGGGGACCCTCGTCGCGTCCCCGAACTTCCGCCACCCGGTGTCGTTCGCGCGCGAGCTCATCGCCCTGGACGACGTGTCGGAAGGCCGGTTCACCCTCGGGGTCGGTGCCGGCGGGACGGGGTGGGACGCCTCCATGCTCGGCGGCGAGGCCCTTTCGCAGCGTCGACGGACCGAGCGCTTCGCCGAGTTCGTCGAGCTGCTCGACCGGTTGCTGCGCGAACCCGAGGTCTCCTACGAGGGTCGCTATTACCAGGCCGTCGACGCGCGGACGTACCCGGGTTGCGTCCAACGACCCCGCCTGCCGCTCGCGGTCGCCGCGTCCGGGCGACGGGCGATGCGGGTGGCCGCGACCTACGGCGACAGCTGGGTCACCATCGGGGACATCGCCACGGCCGAGCGCGGGGGCCCGCTCGTCGCGGGAACCCGCGCCACGCAGATGGTGGGCGAGCAGATCCGGATGCTCGAAGACGCCTGCCGCGACATCGGTCGTGGTCCGTCGTCCATCGGGCGCATCGTGCTCGCCGGTCCGCTCCTCGACGAAGGGCTGTCGTCGAGCGAGGCGTTGCGCGCCACGATCGGCGGGTACGAGGACCTCGGCGTGACGGACTTCGTGGTGCACCGCCCGCGACACCACGGGCCCTACGCCGGTGACGTCAGCCACTTCGAACGTGTCGTCGCCGAGGTCACCGGGGCCTGATCCTGCCTGTGCAGGTGGAATCACCTGTGCACGGGTAGGTGAGGTCTCGCTGGCAGCCCCGTCTGCCACGCCGTAGACCAGTAACGCGTTTCAGTCTTTGTTCGATTCGTGTTTTTCTGCACGGTGACAGAGGGCGACAGGTCCGCGTCGAGCCCCTCGGCGCGCGTCAGGCGTCGCCCGGTCCTGAGATTGGGGGCGGACAACGATGAACTGGGCACGTCGCCTTACTGCCGTCGCGACGGCGGTCGCCATCACGTTCGGGGGTCTCTTTCTCGTCGTGCTCGGGCCGTCGGCGGCCGCCCCGGCCGCCGCGAGCGGGCCCTCCTGCACCTTCGGGCCCCACGCCATCTCGGCGATCGTGGCCGGCGTCACCCCGGGCGAGACGATCACCATCTCGTGCAGGGGCCTGACGGCCACCAACCCCTATCTCCTTGTCACGTCGAGCTTGCTGGTCGCCATCGACCCGGCTGCCAAGCCGCTATTGACGGGGTCGATCACGACAACGGCGGGCATCCTGGCCGCCGTCTCCGCGCTCCCCGAGATGAACGCGCTGTCCGAGGAAACCGTCCTGTCCGACGGAAGCGGCAATCTCAACACGACCTATACAGTGCCGACGACTCAGGCGCTCGACCCCAATGCCACTTGCCCGGAGTCGACGGAACAATTCAACTCGGGCCTGATCGGCTGCGCCGTCGCCATGATCGACCTCGTCGCCGGCAAGCCGGTGACGGCTGGAACCGCCGTCCTGAATTACGCGATCCATTCCGGCTTCCCGACGAAGCCGACCCTTGCGCTCTCGCCATCGACGGCGCACACGGGACAGAGCGTTTCGCTCAGCGATGCTGCCGGTGCGACGAATTACTGGTGGTTGGCCACGCTCGCTTCGATCGTCCAAGGGCTGAGTGGTAGTCCCGGCGGGGGCCCGATCCCCGTGACCGTCAAAGAGGGTCCAAGAAAGACGACCAGCAGTGCCGGCGTTTCGCCTGCGACCTACAACGGGTCGGTGTTCACGCCGCCGAAGCTCGCGGGGAGCTTTATCGCCAAGGGGCACGGCAAGAAGACGGTGACGGTCACACTCGCGGCGTCACTGGAGGGCGTCGGGCTCAGCAACGTGGCTACGCAAGTGCTGCGCGTCCTGAAGTAGAGCCGCACCGTTTGGGGGCGTCACAGGCTGAGGAGAAAAGCCCTGTCACGTCCACCTGAGGCGGGTCACGTCCACCTGAGGCGGATCAAGAAGACCAGGGATCGGCAGCGTCGCCGTCGATGCCGTAGTCGGCGATCGCCTTCGCCACCTCGTCCTGCTTGGCGTCCCCCGACTGTGCGAGCGCCGACAGCACGGCCACCACGACGTGCGCGGCGTCCACTTCGAAGAACCGGCGCAGCGCGGCGCGGGTGTCCGAACGGCCGAAGCCGTCGGTGCCGAGCGAGGTGAACGGCCGAGGGACCCACCGCGCCACCTGGTCCGGCACCGCCCGCAGGTAGTCGGTCACGGCCACGACCGGGCCCGGCGCGTCGTCGCCGGCGAGCGACTCCGTGACGAACGGCAGGCGCGGGTCGCTCGTCGGGTGCAGGCGGTTCGCCCGCTCCACCGACAGGGCGTCCTCACGCAGTTCCGAGTAGGAGGTGACCGACCAGGCGTCGCATGACACGCCCCAGTCGGCGGCGAGCATGTCGCGCGCCTCCATGGCCGCCTGCCACATCGGGCCCGAGAACAACAGCGTGGCCCGGCGGCCCGATGCCGCACCGCTGCGCTTCGAGCCGCTCTTCCGACGGCCCCGCCCCTCCGCCCGCTCGCCAGCGGCCTCGGCCGAGCCCGCACCGCCGGCACCGCCCGCACCGCCGGCACCGCCGGCACCGGGGACGTCCGACGGAGGGGCGTACCGGTAGAGGCCGCGGATGATGCCGGCCCGCACCGCCTCGCCCTCGGCGCCCGACGGCAGCGGCGGCATGGGGTAGCTCTCGTTGTAGAGCGTCAGGTACCAGAAGCGGTCCTCCGGCTCCGGACCGACGATGTTGCCCACCGCTTCCGCCATGATCACCGCGACCTCGTAGGCGAAGGCGGGGTCGTAGATGCGCGCCGCCGGGTTGGCCGACGCCAGGAGCGGCGAATGCCCGTCGTCGTGCTGCAGGCCCTCGCCCTGCAGGGTCGTACGTCCCGCCGTGCAACCGGCGAGGATGCCCCGGCCGCGGA
>Ga0070735_10002461_pt1 | contig 16779 bp, 20 predicted proteins | sample Coa_R1_FD_66443 | JGI IMG/M metagenome (GOLD analysis project Ga0070735, IMG submission 66443) | Surface soil microbial communities from Centralia Pennsylvania, which are recovering from an underground coalmine fire - Coalmine... | ecosystem: Environmental > Terrestrial > Soil > Unclassified ... | reverse complement strand
GCCGCCATCGGGCACCCAGATACCCATCAGATTGCTGTCGCTCGTCTTCGCATCGCCGGCGTCGGGATTGGACTGCTCGACGGTTCCGTCCGAGTGAAACACGAACATGTGAAGCGGAAAAGGAGCCTGCGGGGCGCGAACCACCCAGGCGCCGACGATCGGCGAGGCGGGCCGCACATTCGTCGAGGGCGTGGTGCAACCGGCCGCGCTCAGCAGCAGCGCGAGCAGCCCGAGCACGCCGCGCTTTCGCGGTCTGCGACTCACTCAGGCACGCGGAATCGCGACCGAGAAATTGCCGTCCGCACTTTGCGGGAGGCCGTCGTCGATCGAGTAGTAATCGCCCTTGTCGGCGACGAAGATGTGGCAGGCACTCGTGAGGCCGGTCGCCCCATCGAGCGTGCCCGCGGCGATGCTGATGTAGTCGCGCTTCGCGCCCTGCCAGAACAGTGTCGACCCGCAACGTCCGCAGAAGCCCCGCCGCGCGGATTCGGAAGACAGGTACCAGCGCAGCTCCGCCTCCTGCCTCAGGCGAAAATCGCGGTGTTGCGCAGCGGTGGCCGCCATGAAGTGACCGGTGTTGCGGCGGCATTGCGAGCAGTGGCAGAGCACGACCGGCCGCAAGGGTCCTGTGACCTGGTAGCGAACCGCGCCGCAGAGACAGCCGCCGGTGTGGATGGGTTCGGTCATGCGGTTTCCTTCAGATCTCACTCAGGGAGCGCGTAGGGGAGGGGAAGCTGCGCGGCGCTCAGGCGGCGCACGGCGCCCGACGCCCCGGCCGTGTCGGAGGGAGCGCCGGCCGCAAGCGGCGCTACGGCGAGGAACTCACTGCCGCCGTCCGGCAGCGGCACCGCCTCCACGATGCGGAAGCTGCGGCCATCGGTGAGCTCGCCCGCTTCGCCCGGTTGCAGGGATGCCGGGGCGGTGGTGCGGAAGCGCTGCATCCGGCGCTTTACGCGGCCGCGGTAATGGGCGCGCGCGATGACCTCCTGGCCGGTGTAGCAACCCTTGTCGAAATCGATCGCCCCGAGCACATCGAGGTTGAGCATCTGCGCGACGAATTCGCCCGAGGTCGACCCCCCGATCTGCGGCTCGCCTGCCTCGATCGCCAGGCGTCGCCAGAGTTGCGGATCTGCGCGAGCGCAGCTTTCGAGCCCCTGGGCTCCCCCGCCCGGGGCGGCCGTCGAGGGCGTGGCGAGGAGCCAGCGCGCGGGCGCAGCGCCCATTCGCAAAGCGAGGGTGGGCCCGATGCGCGCCACACCGGAGGGCGCCTCGGGGAGCTGTTGAGCGAGGGCAGCCGCCCCGCCGCTCGCCGCGTGCGTATCGGGACCGATCAGCCCCTCGAAGCGCCAGCCGTCGGAGGCATCCTCGAGGGTGACCTTCGAACGCAGGATGAAGCCTCTCAGGCGGCTTGCGATCGGTGCCGTGAGCTCGCGCGGGAGGATGGCGAGCACCTCATCGGAGCCCAGCGCGAGGAGGCGCAGTAAGCCCAGCACCCGCCCCTGCGGGTTGTGGTAGCCCGCGAGCTCGGAGTGCCCGGGACCGAGTCGTGTCACATCGGCAGAGAGCTGTCCCTGCAGAAATGCAATTGCGTCGCGTCCGCGCACGCGCAATGCGCCGAGCGACTCGAGAGAGACGAGAGTCCAGGGTCCGCGCATGAGTTGAGCTTTGTTTTTCCTTGGCTTTCCGTGGCCGGGATGCGTGAATTCTGTCAGACTAAATGAGTATGTCGAAGGTGCAACTCAAGGGGGCCGAGACGCCTCCGGCTGCCGCTTCCGTTCCTCCCCCTTCCGCTGACGTCGTCTCTCCGCCGCCCTCGGGGCAGGGAGCGGCGGGCGCCCCCCGGCCGCGTGAGCTCGGCGGCGTTGCAGGTCCCGATCCGACCCGCTTCGGCGACTGGGAGAAGAACGGCCGCTGCATCGACTTCTGAGAGTATGCCGGCGCGCCCGCTTTCGCCGCATCTGTCGATCTACCGGATGTACCGGTACACGCTGCTCACTTCCTTTCTCAATCGCCTGACGGGAGTCGCGTTGTCGCTCGCGCTGGTGCTGCTGGTGTACTGGCTGACGGCCGTTGCGGGTGGCGCGCGCAGCCAGGCGCGCGCCGCATGGCTACTGAACCTGCCGGTGATGAAGCTGGTCTACGCGGCCTGCATCATCGCCTTCTGCTATCACCTGGTGGCCGGCATTCGCCACCTCGTGTGGGATACCGGCCACGGCCTCGAGCGCTCGCAGTCGCGCAGCAGCTCCTGGCTGGTGCTCGTGGCGAGCGTGCTGCTGATGCTGATCATCGGCACTTTCGCTTTCGTCTTCGCAGGTCGCGCACCGTGAGCCTGCGCAGCCCGCTGCGTCGCGTCCTGGGCACGGGCTCCGCGAAGCAGGGGGTGCATCACTGGTGGGTGCAACGGCTCACCTCGGTGGCGCTCGTGCCGCTCACCGTGTGGTTCGTGGTGTCGCTGCTCGCCTTGCCCTCGCTCGATCACGCCACGGTGGCCGGCTGGGAGCGGCAGGGCTCCACTTCGCTGCTGCTCATACTGCTGGTGCTGGTGGGAACCTGGCACTCGCAGCTCGGTGTGCGCGTCGTGGTCGAGGACTATGTGCCTTCGCCCGCAGCCCGCACCGTAACCCTGACCCTGATCGCCTTCGCACACGCGCTGCTCGCGGCCGCCGGAATCCTCGCAGTGCTCAAGGTGGCGCTCGGGAGCGCACCGTGAGCGCTTACGAGCTCGTCGATCACAGCTACGACGTAGTCGTCGTCGGCGCCGGCGGCGCGGGGCTGCGCGCCACACTCGGGCTCGCCGAGAGCGGTCTGTCGACGGCATGTATCACCAAGCTCTTTCCGACGCGCAGCCACACCGTCGCGGCGCAGGGCGGCATTTCGGCGGCCCTCGGCAACATGGGCGAGGACGACTGGCGCTGGCATATGTACGACACCGTCAAGGGGTCGGACTGGCTGGGCGACCAGGATGCGATCGAGCTCATGTGCAAGGAGGCGCCCGCGGCCGTCATCGAGCTCGAGCACTACGGCGTGCCGTTCTCGCGCACCGAGAGCGGGCGCATCTACCAGCGCCCGTTCGGCGGCATGACCACCCACTACGGCAAGGGTATCGCGCAGCGCACCTGCGCCGCCGCGGATCGCACCGGGCACGCGATGCTGCACACCCTCTATCAGCAGTCGATCCGGCATGCGGCGACCTTCTTCGTCGAGTATTTCGCCATCGACCTGATCATGGAGGACGGAGCGTGCCGGGGTGTGCTCGCCCTCGACCTGGCCGACGGCACGCTGCATCGCTTCCGCGCGCACATGATCATCCTCGCCACCGGCGGCTACGGGCGCACTTATTTCTCCTGCACCTCGGCGCACTCCTGCACCGGCGACGGTAACGCCATGGTGCTGCGGGCCGGGCTGCCGCTGCAGGACATGGAGTTCGTGCAGTTCCATCCCACCGGGATTTACGGGGCGGGCTGCCTCATCACCGAGGGGGCCCGGGGCGAGGGCGGGTATCTCACCAACTCGCGCGGCGAGCGCTTCATGGGGCGATACGCACCGAATGCCAAGGACCTGGCCTCGCGCGACGTCGTCAGCCGCGCAATGACGCTCGAGATCCGCGAGGGCCGCGGCGTCGGCCCTGAGCACGACTACATCGAGCTGCACCTCGAGCACCTCGGCGCCGAGGTCATTCACGAGCGGCTGCCGGGCATTGCCGAGACGGCGCGCATCTTCGCCGGAGTCGATGTCACGCGCGAGCCGATCCCGGTGCAGCCCACGGTGCACTACAACATGGGCGGCATACCCTGCAACCACCACGGCGAGGTCGTGTGTCCGCAGCACGGCAATCCCGACCGCGTGGTGCCCGGGCTCATGGCGGTCGGCGAGGCGGCCTGCGTCTCGGTGCACGGCGCCAACCGCTTAGGGAGCAACTCGCTGCTCGATCTGGTGGTGTTCGGCCGCGAGGCGGCCCGGCGCTGCACCGAGCTCATCAAGCCGGGCAAGCCCCTGCCGCCGCTGGCAGCGGACGCGGGCGCTGCCGCGGTGGCGCGGCTCGAGCGGCTGAGGCAGGCCAACGGCACGCGCAGCACCGCCGCGATCCGCCTCGAGATGCAGAAGACCATGCAGCTCGATGCCGCGGTGTTTCGCACCGGCGAGACTCTCGCGCAGGGGCTGGCCCGCATTGCGCAGACATTCGAGTCGTTCGCGGATGTGCGCATCGCCGATCGCTCGCTGATCTGGAACACCGATCTCATCGAAACGCTCGAGCTCGAGAATCTGCTGCTGCAGGCGACTGCGACCATACAATCCGCCGCGCACCGCACCGAGAGCCGCGGGGCACATGCGCGCGAGGACTTCCCGCAGCGTGACGATGAGAACTGGCTCAAGCACACGCTGGTCTGGGTCGCAGGGCCGCGCGAGGTGCGCTTCGACTACCGCCCGGTGCACCTCAACACGCTCACCGGGGACGTCGAATCGATCCCGCCCCGGGCGCGCACCTACTGAAGGAAGCCTCAAATCTCATGGCCCAGTTCCTGCTGCCCCGCAACTCGCGTCCCGTGCCCGGCCTCACCCACCGCGCCGCCGCCGGCGCGCGCGAGCCGCGCACCTTCCGCATCTACCGCTTCAATCCCGACGCGGGCGCCAATCCGCGCATCGACACCTTCGAGCTCGAAGCGCGCAGCTGCGGTCCGATGGTGCTCGACGCCCTCATCCAGATCAAAGCGGCGATCGACTCCACGCTCACCTTCCGCCGCTCCTGCCGCGAGGGGATCTGCGGATCGTGCGCCATGAACATCAACGGGCTGAACCGTCTCGCCTGCACCACCTCGATGCAGGATCTTGGCGCCGAAATCCGCATCTATCCGCTGCCGCACATGCCGGTGGTCAAGGACCTGGTCGCCGACTTGAGCAACTTCTATGCGCAGTACGCGGCGGTCAAACCCTGGCTGCAGGCGCGCACCCCGCCGCCCCCCGACCACGAGCGGCTGCAGAGCAAGGAGGAGCAGGAGCAGATCGACCGGCCGGCGGCCTGCATCCTGTGCGCCTGCTGCTCGACCGCCTGCCCGAGTTACTGGTGGAACAGCGAGCGCTTCCTCGGTCCCGCGGCGTTGCTGGCGGCCTACCGCTGGATCATCGACAGCCGCGACGAAGCTACCGGCGAGCGGCTCGATGAGCTCGAGGATCCTTTCCGTCTCTATCGCTGCCACACCATCATGAACTGCACGGACGTCTGTCCGAAGGATCTCAACCCGGCGCGCGCCATCGCGGAAATCAAGAAGATGCTGGCCGAGCGCGCGGGTTGACCCATGGATGCGGTGGAGGCCTCCGGGCGGCTGCTGTGGCGCTGCCGGCGCGGAATGAAGGAGCTCGACATGGTCCTCGAGCGCTTCGCGCGCGAAGCGCTGCCCGGCGCGCCGGCCGCCGAGCGGGCTGCCTTCGAGCGGCTTTTGACCCTTCCTGATCCGCTGCTGGCGGGGTACCTGCTGGGCGGGCAGCGGCCGGAAGACCCCGAGCTGGAGGCGCTCGCGGCGCGGGTGCGTGATTTATGTCACTCTTGCCCGGTATGCTGAACTTTTACAAGAGGTCACAGTCTATCCAGCGCGCGCACGGTACGCCCTCTGTCCGCAATTAGAGGGCGCGCATGAGCGCCGATGCAAGTGATCTGAGTCTGGTGCGCCGCGTCCAACGGGGCGATAAGGGGGCGTTCGATGCGCTGGTCCTCAAGTACCAGCACAAGCTCGTCAAGCTGGTCATGCGCTACGTGCGCAACCCGGCGGAGGCTGAAGACATCGCACAGGAGGCCTTTATCAAGGCCTATCGCGCTCTGCCGCAATTCCGCGGCGACAGCGCTTTTTATACCTGGCTTTACCGCATAGCGATCAACACCGCGAAGAACGCCGTTGTGTCACGCGAGCGCAGCCCCATCGAATACAGCGTCGATCGCAGCAGCGATGAGTCCTATGAGATGCAAGGCCGAATGAAAGATGCCGAGACCCCCGAGGGGCTGGTGCTGACGGACGAGATACGCTCGATCGTCAACGCCGCCATCGATGCGCTGCCGGAGGATCTGCGCACCGCGATCGTGCTGCGTGAGCTCGAGGGTCTCTCCTACGAGGAGATCGCCGCCGCCATGGACTGCCCGGTGGGCACCGTGCGTTCGCGCATCTTCCGGGCTCGCGAGGCGATCGACCGCCGGTTGCGCGAGGTGTTCGAAGGCGGACTGGGGCGCGCGGAGGAGTTGGGATGAACGAAGAGCTCGACAGTCAGTTATCCGCGATGTTCGACGACGAGCTGGCACCCGAGGAGTGCGAGCTGCTGGCGCGACGGCTGTCGCGCGATGAGCAGCTGAAGGCGCGCTGGGGGCGATATGCCGTGATCGGTGCCGCAATCCGCGCCGAGCGCGGCGTGCGCCTCAATGCCCGCATCGCCGGCCGCGTCAGGGTGATCATGAGCTCGGAACCGGCGCTCGGCGGCGCCTCCGAAGTCGTCCGGCGCACGGCGATACCGCACTGGGCGCGACCCCTGGCTGGAGCCGCGGTCGCGGCCGGTGTCGCCGCGGTTGCGATTCTGTGGTTGCGTACACAGGAGACCGCGCCGCTCGCCGCCCTCACGGCGGTACGCGCCCCGCTCAGCACCGCGGTCGCCGCCGCCAACCCCTCCGGAAGTCCGGGGCGGAGCCTGCGGGCCGCCCCGCGCTCACCCGACAGCTACACGGTGCCAGCGGCCCAACATGCCCAGGAGGCGGTGGTGCCACCCACCGAGCTTGCCAACTACGTGGTCGCGCACAGCATGTTCAGCCAGCCGGTGGCGCGCGGAAACCTGCTGTCTTCCTTCATGACCAACGAGGCTCCGGCCGTGGCGAGTCCCGCGATGGCGGCCGAGCCGCCGCCGGATCCTTCACGCGATGCGCACAGCCAGGCCCAGTAGCGAGCCCGTCAGGGCCTTGATGCTCGCCTGGGCGGTCGCCGCCGCCGGCGCCGCCTGGGCTGCTCCTGAGGGGGCGCACGCCGCTGCGCCCGCAGCGGCAGATGCATCCTCGCCTCCGGCAACGCAGTGGCTCGAGCGCATGAACCAGGCGCTCACCAGCCGCAACTACGACGGCACCTTCTCGCACTGGCAGGGCGGGACGGTGCAGATGCTGCGCATCATTCACCGGCTGAAGGACGGCCAGGTGGCCGAGCGGCTGGTGTCACTGGATGGCTCGGGGCGCGAGTTCCTGCGCGCGGGCGAGACGCTGACCTGTTATCTGCCAGACCGCCGCACGGTGTTGGTCGAACGGCGGCCCGCGCAGCAGTCGCTGGTCAGCTTTCCGGCCGTCACCGGCCAGACCGCGAGCTACTACGACATCCGCGAAGTGGCGCGCATGCGCCTCAACCGCCGCGAGACCCATCTGATCACCATCGCGCCGCGCGATCAGTATCGCTACGGCTACCGGTTGTGGATCGACGATGCCACCGCCATGCCGCTCAAGACGCAGCTGTGCGATGCGAGCGGGCGCGTCATCGAGCAGATCGTGTTCGCGAGCCTCACGATGCCGGCGCACATTGCCGACGCCGCCTTCAAACCCGAGGTAGCCACCGAGGGCTTTCAGTGGCTGCGCAACACCGCGGCGGCACCCCCGGCTCCGCAGCCGCTGCCGCCGGCATGGAGCGCACTGAAGCTGCCGCCCGGCTTCAGGATGATGGTGCGCGGTGCGCAGACGCTGCCGGGCTCGGACACCCCGGTCGATCAGATCGTGTTCACCGACGGCCTCGCCTCGGTATCGGTATTCGTCGAGTCCCGCACCGCAAGTGGCGGGCCTGAGTCACAGACCTCGTGCCTGGGTTCCTCCTGCGCATTCTCGACCTGGGTCGACGGCCGCAAGGTCACCGCGGTCGGCGAGGTGCCGGCGGCCACGGTGCGCTTCTTTGCCACCCAGCTGCGGGGCGCGCCCGCCCCGACACCCGCGGTCGACTGCCTCGGAACCGATTGCGCGCGTACCGCGCAGTGACACCGACACCGACGCCGGCAGCGGCGCCACGCCTGACGCTCCTGACACGCGCCGAGTGCGAATTGTGCCGGGAGATGCGCCGGGAGCTCGCGGTGCTGGCCCGCACCGTGACCCTGCCGCCGCTCGAGCTCCTGGACGTCGACTCCGATCCGCAGCTCGCGCGCCGCCATGGGTTCGACGTCCCGGTCCTGCTGCTCGATGGCACGGTCGTCTGCCGACACCGCCTCGAGCCGTTCGAGCTGCTGCGGCTGCTGCGGCCGGCGGGCCAGAACCCGCAAAAGTCCCTATAATCCGCCCGCCGCTGGACTTGGCCACGGCATGGCCGGACCGGCGGCGGCTTCCTATTGCATGCGGCACATACGTAACTTCTCCATCATCGCGCACGTAGATCACGGCAAATCGACGCTCGCCGATCGGTTCATCCAGCTTTGCGGGGGACTCGCCGACCGCGAGATGCAGGAGCAGGTGCTCGACTCCATGGATCTGGAGCGCGAGCGCGGCATCACCATCAAGGCCCAGAGCGTGACGCTCCATTACAGCGCCCGCGACGGTGAGCGCTACCAGCTCAACATGATCGATACCCCGGGGCACGTGGATTTCTCCTACGAAGTGTCGCGCTCGCTCGCGGCCTGCGACGGGGCGCTGCTGGTCGTGGACGCATCCCAGGGCGTCGAGGCGCAGAGCGTCGCCAACTGCTACACGGCGACCGAACAGGGACTCGAGGTGCTGCCGGTCATCAACAAGATCGACCTGCCCTCGGCGGATCCCGAGCGGGTGGCGCGCGAGATCGAGGAGATCATCGGCATCGACGCGACCGATGCCGTGCAGGTGAGCGCCAAGACCGGCGACGGGGTCGCCGAGCTCCTCGAGGTCATCATCCGGCGCATTCCCGCTCCACGCGGCGACAGCGCGGCGCCGCTCCAGGCGCTGATCATCGACTCGTGGTTCGACAACTATGTGGGGGTGGTATCGCTGGTACGCGTCATGAACGGAAGCCTGCGCACCGGCGACAGGATCAGGGTGGTCTCCACCGGCCGCAGCCACCACGTCGACCGCCTCGGCCGCTTCACGCCCAAGGCGGTGGTCGAGCAGGAGCTCGCCACCGGCGATGTCGGCTTCGTCGTCGCCGGCATCAAGGAGATCGACGGCGCCCCGGTCGGCGACACCATCACACTGGAGAACCGTCCGGCGGCGGCACCGCTCCCGGGCTTCAAGCAGATCAAGCCGCGGGTGTTCGCGGGGCTCTTCCCGGTGAACTCGGAGGACTACGAGAAGTTCCGCGATGCGCTTTCGAAACTGCGTCTCAACGACTCGGCCCTCCACTACGAGCCGGAGGTCTCCGGGGCGCTGGGCTTCGGATTTCGCTGCGGGTTCCTCGGCCTGCTGCACATGGACATCGTGCAGGAGCGGCTCGAGCGCGAGTACCAGCTGACGCTGGTGAGCAGCGCTCCGACGGTCGTGTACGAGGTGGCGCGCACCGACGGCAGCGTCGAGTACGTCGACAATCCGGCGAAGCTTCCGCCCGCCGGCGACATCGAGGAGTTGCGCGAGCCGATCATCGTCGCCAACATCCTGGTGCCGCCGGACCACGTGGGCGCGGTACTCAAGCTCTGCAACGACAAGCGCGGTACGCAGAGCAAGATGCTCTACCTCGGTACCCAGGTATCGCTCCAGTACCAGCTGCCGCTCGCGGAAGTGGTGCTGGACTTCTTCGACCGCCTGAAGTCCGCGAGCCGCGGATATGCCTCCTTCGACTACGAGTTCAGCCACTTCCAGGATGCACCGCTCGTGAAACTCGACATCCTCATCAACGGCGACAAAGTCGACGCGCTGTCGATCATCGTGCACAAGGACAGCTCCTACCAGCGCGGCCGCGAGCTGGTGGACAAGATGCAGGAGCTGATCCCGCGACAGATGTTCGAGGTGGCGGTGCAGGCGGCGATCGGCAGCGCCGTGATCGCGCGCGCGACGGTCAAGGCGCTGCGCAAGAACGTACTGGCGAAATGCTACGGTGGCGACGTCAGCCGCAAGCGCAAGCTCCTCGAGAAACAGAAAGAAGGCAAAAAACGCATGAAACAGCTCGGACACGTGGAAATTCCGCAGGAGGCATTCCTCGCGGTGCTGCAAGTCGGCCGCAAGCACTAGGGTGGTGCCCATGCTTACGACGCTGATGCCCCTGATCGTGGTCCTGTCCTGGCTGGCGCTGCCGGTGGGACTCGTCTGTATCGTCGACGACTGGCTGCTGCGGCCGCGACGCGCGCCCGGCACGCCCGATGCACCGGTGATGCGCGTGCTCTACGCGGTGCTGCCGCTGCTGATTGCCGCGGCGGTGCTGCGGCTGCTGGTGGCCGAACGGCTCGACTTCAGCGCCGTGCTGCTGCTCATCACGGTGGCGACCGGGCTGGTGTGGGCATTCGATGCAGCGGTGCTGCGCCCGCAACGCCTGGCCGCAGCGCAGGCCGCGGGGCGGGACGCGGCGACCCTCGCCGAGCCCAGCACCGTCGACTACGCGCGCAGCTTCTTCCCGGTGGCGCTCGCGGTGCTGCTGCTGCGGGCGTTCGTGTTCGAGCCGTTCCGCATCCCCTCCGATTCGATGATGCCGACACTGCTCGACGGCGATTTCATCATCGTCAACAAGTACGCCTACGGGCTGCGCCTCCCGGTGCTCAATCGCAAGGTCGTGGCCACCGGTGAGCCGCAGCGCGGCGATGTGGTGGTGTTCCGCTATCCGAACGATCCCAGCACGAATTTCATCAAGCGCCTGGTGGGCCTGCCCGGAGACCACGTGGAGGTGCGCGATAACCGCATCTCGATCAACGGACAGCCGGTACCGTTCACGGTCGAAGCGCGCAAGTACGACGACGGCTGCTACGTCAATTTGTCGATTGGCGATGAGCGGCTTGGCGAGCACGAGCATCAGGCGATATTCTGCCCGGTAGCCCTGGACCGGGCGCCCTTGCTCCCGGCGTGCAATCGCAGCGGCATGCGTGGCTACGTGTGCGGCGAGGAGGACGCCCCGGGCTGGGCGCGAACCCGATCGTTCGACGGGGTGGTGCCGCGGGGGAAGTATCTGATGATGGGCGATAACCGCGACAACAGCGACGACGGGCGCTCCTGGGGCTACGTGCCCGAGGAGAACCTGGTCGGCAAGGCGACCCGGATCTGGTTCAATTGGGATCCGCACCGTTCCGGCGGTCCGCTCTGGGGCCGCATCGGCAAGGCCATTCACTGAGGAGTTGCTCCATGCGTAGCAGACAACGAGGTGTCACGGCCCTTGGATGGCTGTTCCTGCTGACGCCAATGGTGATCGTGATCTATGCGGGGGTGCGCCTGGCGCCGGTGTACCTGAACTACATGAAGGTGGTGCGGGCGCTCGACCTGGTGGCGAGCGACTCGACGGGCAACAATGATCCGCGGGCAATCCTCACCACCATCGACAAGCATTTCGAGATCGACATGGTCGATTATCCCACTGCCAAGGACATCAAGGTCACGCGTGCTGACACGGGCGGCTATAAGGTCGAAGCGTCCTACGACGATGAGGCACCGTTGTTCGGCAACATCTCCCTGCACGTGGTCTTCGACAAAGTGGTCAAGGCGGGGGGCGGAGGCGGGACCTAGCAGTGTCGGAGCCCGCACCTCTGGAATGACCGTCGCCGCCGGTGCAGATCGCTGGCTGCGCGAGACGCTGAGCTACCAGCCGCGCGACGCGGCGCTCTTCAATGCCGCGCTCACGCACCGCAGTGCCGCGGGCCCCAACAACGAAAGGCTGGAGTTCCTCGGCGATGCGGTGCTCAGCCTGATCGTCGCTCAGCACCTGTATCGCAGCTTTCCGCACGCGAGCGAGGGGGACTTGAGCCGCCTGCGCGCGCGCCTCGTGAGCCGCGAGCCGCTGGCGGAGGTTGCAGCCGAAATCGGGCTGGGCGATGTGCTGCAGCTCGGATCGGGCGAGCTCAAGAGCGGTGGCTTCCGTCGCCAGTCCATTCTTGCGGATGCGCTCGAGGCGCTGTGCGGCGCCCTTTTCCTCGACGGGGGTCTCGAGGCCGCCGGTCAGGTGATGCTCAGGCTCCTCGGGCCGCGGATAGCGGCCCTTCCCGATCCGGCCCTGCTCAAGGACGCGAAGACCCGCCTGCAGGAATTTCTCCAGGCGCGCAGCCTGACGCTGCCGCGCTACCAGGTGGAGCGCATCGACGGCGAGGCGCACGCCCAGACCTTTCGCGTCAGCTGCGAGGTCCCGGCCCTCGGGCGTCGCGTGCATGGCGGCGGCTCGAGCCGGCGTCGGGCCGAGCAGGAGGCCGCCGAGCTGATGCTGCGCGAGATCTCCCCGTGAGCGCCGCGGCAGGCACCCCCTTTCGCAGCGGCTTCGCCGCCCTGGTAGGACGCCCCAACGTCGGCAAGTCGACGCTGCTCAACGCGCTCGTCGGCGAGAAGCTCTCGATCGTTACGCCACGCCCGCAGACCACGCGGCACCGCATTCTCGGCATCGTCAACCTGCCGCAGGCCCAGATCGCCTTCGCAGACACGCCGGGCCTGCACCGCGAGGCGCGCCGCGCGCTCAACAAGGCGATGAACCGCACTGCAACGACCGCGCTCGAGGACGCGGACCTCGTGGTGCTGGTGGTGGAGGCCCTCAAGTGGGAGGAGGGGGATACGCTCGCGCTCGAGCGCATCGTGCGCTCGCACCGCCCCGCCATCCTCGCGGTCAACAAGGTCGATCGGGTGCGCCCGCGCGAGCGGCTGCTGGCCTACCTCGCGGCGGTGAGCTCCCGGCACGACTTCCTCGCCATCGTGCCGGTGTCGGCGCTCAAGGCGGACAATGTCGATGTGCTCCGCCAGACCATCGCCGCGCACCTGCCGGAGTCACCCGCACTCTTTACCGAGGGCCAGGTGACCGACCGCGGCATGCCGTTCAGGATCTCGGAGATGATCCGCGAGAAACTCACCCTGGAGCTCAACCAGGAGGTGCCGTACGGCATCGCGGTGGAGGTCGAGCAGCTTCGCGAGGAGGAAGGGCAGCTCGTGGTGGAAGCGGCGATCTGGGTCGACCGCGAGGGGCAGAAGCCGATCGTCATCGGCGCGCGCGGTGAGCGCCTCAAGCGTGTCGGACGCTCCGCCCGGCTTGCGCTCAATGGCCTGCTCGGACGGCGGGTGCACCTGAATCTCTGGGTGAAGGTGCGCGCCAACTGGGCCGACAACGCCCGGGCCCTGCGGGAACTGGGCGTCGAATGAGCCGCAATCCCCGCCGCATCGAGCTTTCCCTCGGCTACATCCTGCATCATCGGCCGTGGCGCGACACCAGCCGCATCCTCGAGGTCTTCACCCGCGAGCAGGGGCGCGCGACGCTGTTCGCCCGCGGGGTGCGGGGGCCGGCGGCGAAGCTCGCCCCGGTGCTGCAGCCTTTCCGGCCGCTGCTGCTCTCCTTCAGCGGCCGGGGGGAGGCGGCGCACCTGAGCCACGCCGAACGTGCCGAGGACTGCGGCAGGCTCCCGCCAGCGCACCTCATGGCGGCGTTCTACCTCAACGAGCTGCTGCTCAAGCTCACCACCCGACACGACCCGCTGCCGCAACTCTTCGATCAGTACCACGCGACGCTCGCTCAGCTGCGCACCGAGGCGCCGCTCGCACCGGCCCTGCGGGTGTTCGAGAAGCGGCTGCTCGAGATCCTCGGCTACGGCCTGGAGCTCGAGAGCGAGGCACACACGGGTGTGCCCCTGCAAGCCCGCGGCTACTATCATTTCCGCCCGTCGGTCGGACTCACCCGCGCCGAGGCGACCACGGCCGGAGCGCTCGCGGGTGACTCGCTCATCGATTTGCGCGAGGAGCACTGGCGCGGCTCGCGCTCGCTGGAGGATTCGCGGCGGCTGCTGCAGGCGGCACTCAGCGCCTGCCTCGAGGGTCGACCGCTCGCGACGCGCGAGGTGGCGCGATCCATGGTGAGAAAGGCGGCGCAGTCATGAGCGGTTCCATCGATCTCGGGGTCAACATCGATCACGTGGCGACGCTTCGCCAGGCGCGGCGTGGCCACGAGCCCGATCCGGTCCACGCGGCGCTCGCGGTCGAGCAGGCCGGCGCCGACTGCATCACCTTGCACCTGCGCGAGGACCGCCGCCACATCCAGGATCGCGACGTGCGTGCCTTGCGCGGCCTGCTGCAGACGCGCATGAATCTCGAGATGGCGGTCACCGAGGAGATGCTGGGTATCGCCGCCGAGGTGCGGCCGGCGGACTGCTGCCTGGTGCCCGAGAAGCGCACCGAGCTCACCACGGAAGGCGGACTCGATGTCGCCGCGCGCCTCGCGCCCATCCGGGATGCGAGCGCGCATCTGGCCGCCGCCGGCATCCGCGTGGCCCTCTTCATCGATCCGGATGCCGCGCAGATCGAAGCCGCCGCGCGTGCTGGAGCCCCGGTGGTGGAGCTGCACACGGGCGCCTACGCCGTGGCGAGCGGCGCTGCCCGGGCCACCGAGCTCGAGCGGCTCGCGAGCGGCGCGCGCCTCGCCGCGCGGCTCGGACTCACGGTGCACGCCGGTCACGGCCTCGACTATCACAACGTGCAGCCAGTCGCCGCGCTCGCCGAAGTCGTCGAGCTCAACATCGGACACGCGATCGTTTCACGCGCGGTGTTCACCGGACTCGCCGCCGCGGTGCGCGACATGAAGGCGCTCATGCGGGCGGCGCGGGCATGATCTTCGGCATCGGCGTCGATGTGCTCGAGACCGCGCGCATCGCCCGCACGCTCGCGCGTTACGGCAGCCGCTTCATCGACCATCTGCTGATGCCCGAAGAGCAGGCGCAACTCGAACGGACCGCGCGCCGCGAGCGTTTCGTTGCGATGCGCTTTGCCGCCAAGGAGGCGATCGTCAAGGCCATGGGCACCGGCTTCGCCCACGGCATCTGGATCCGCGACGTGGGCGTCGTGCAGAACGCCTGGGGGAAACCCGAGGTGGTGTTCTCGGCGCGCGGCGAGCAGGTGCGTCGCGCCCTCGGGGTCGGCGAGGGGCACGTCACTCTCACGGACGAGGCGGGGCTGGTGGTCGCCGTGGCGGTGCTGCTGCGGGCATGAACACACTGGTGTTCGACATCGAGACCGTGCCGGACGTCGCCTTCGGACGGCGGCTCCATCGCCTCGAGGGACTGCCCGACGCACAGGTCGCCAAGGCGATGTTTGCGCTGCGCCGCCAGGGCACGGGCGGGGATTTTCTGCCGCTCGAGCAGCAGCGCGTCGTCGCTATTTCCTGCGCCCTGCGACAGGGCGAGAGCTTCTTCAAGGTGTGGAGCGTCGGGGAAGCCGGGTCGAGCGAGGGGGAGCTGCTGCAGCGCTTCTTCGATGGCATCGCCAAGTTCTCGCCGGACCTCGTGTCGTGGAACGGCTCGGGTTTCGATCTCCCCGTGCTGAGCTACCGGGCGCTCCTGTGGGGCGTGCAGGCGGGGCGCTTCTGGGAGACGGGCGAGGCCGACGTCGACTTCCGCTACAACAACTACCTCGGCCGCTATCACTGGCGGCACACCGACCTCATGGACGTGCTGTCGGGGTTCATACCGCGCAACCGTGTCTCGCTCGCCAACATGGCGAGTCTGCTGGGATTGCCCGGGAAACTCGGCTTCGGTGGCGACCAGGTCTGGGATGCCTGGCAGCGCGGCGACGCCGTCGGCATACGGCGCTACTGCGAGACCGACGTTCTCAACACCTATCTCATCTGGCTGCGCTTCGAGCAGCTGCGCGGGCGGCTGACCGCCGAGGCGCACGGCGCCGAGGTGGAGCGGCTGCGCGCCTACCTCGGCGCATCCACCGAGCCGCACCTCGGGCAGTTTCTGGCCGCCTGGACGGCGCCGTGATCGCGGTGGAAGAGGTCGCGACGGTCGGCGGCCTCACCCACGAGGGCGAGGGCGTGGTGCGCGGCGGCAAGACGGTATTCGTGGCGGGTGCACTGCCCGGAGAGCGCATCCGGATGCGCCGCACGCGACGCCACCGCCAGCATGACGAGGGGGAGCTGCTCGAGGTGCTCGAGGCGGCGCCCGAGCGCGTGACACCGCGCTGTGCTCATTTCGGTATCTGCGGGGGCTGCGCCCTGCAGCACCTGGCTCCCGCCGCGCAGCTCATCGCCAAGGAGGGGGAGCTGCGCGAGGCGCTCGAGCGCGTGGCGCGCCTCGCGCCACGGCGCTGGCTCGCGCCGCTGGCCGGGCCGGTGTGGGCTTACCGGCGCCGGGCGCGGCTCGGGGCCAAGTTCGTGCACCGCAAGGGGCGGGTGGTGGTGGGTTTTCGCGAGCGTGCCGCGCCCTACGTTGCGGATCTGCGCCGCTGCGAAGTGCTGGTGGAGCCCGTCGGCGCGCTGCTCGAGCCGCTGGCAGCGCTCCTGACACGGCTCTCGATCCGCGAGCAGCTGCCGCAGATCGAGGTCGCCGCCGGCGACGACGCGGTGGCCCTGACGCTGCGCGTGCTGACCGAGCCGGGCGAGGCCGATCGCGCGCTGCTCGAGGAGTTCGCGGCCGCGCACCGCGTGCGCTTCTACCTGCAGCCCGCGGGGCTCGACTCGGTACGCCCGCTCGGGGCTGGCTCGGCTGAGCCATTGCGCTATCGGCTCGCCGACTTCGGACTCGAGCTCGAGTTCTCGCCCACCGATTTCATCCAGGTCAACGCAGCGGTGAATGCGGCCCTGGTGAGAAGCGCGGTGGAGCTCCTCGAGCTCACGAGCGACTCCAGAGTGCTCGATCTTTTCTGTGGCCTCGGCAATTTCACGCTGGCTTGCGCCACGCGCGCCGCCGCCGCAGTCGGGGTCGAGGGCGAGCCTGCCCTGGTGGCGC
>Ga0070735_10002460_pt1 | contig 16782 bp, 18 predicted proteins | sample Coa_R1_FD_66443 | JGI IMG/M metagenome (GOLD analysis project Ga0070735, IMG submission 66443) | Surface soil microbial communities from Centralia Pennsylvania, which are recovering from an underground coalmine fire - Coalmine... | ecosystem: Environmental > Terrestrial > Soil > Unclassified ... | reverse complement strand
CGCAGGGTATTTGCAATGTCGAGATTTATCGCACAGGCACACGTCTATTCCTGATCATCGATGCGTCCGAGCAGTTCTCGGCGGCGCAGAAAGCGCAGACAGACTCCGCGAACGCCCAAGTGCAAGCCTGGGAAACGCTCATGTGGAAGTATCAACAGGCTCTCCCCTGGGCCGCAGCCGGCCAGAAGTGGGTGCCGATGCACTGCATATTTTCTCTTGCGCAGATTCCTGCGGCGGACACCAAGGCCGAGTGAGGCTCTGACCTGCATGAGCGACACCTGGGATGCGCTGACTGACCTGCGACTCGTCGCAACGCATGAGGCGGATAACCCGTTCGCTGCAGTTGTGCCGCCGATCGTGCAGACCTCGCTTTTCACATTCAGCTCATTCGAGGAGATGCAAGCCACCTACAAGGGACTGAAGGTAAGGCCTGTCTACTCTCGCGGTCTCAACCCTACGGTGCGGCTCTTTGAGGAAAAGCTCGCCGCGATGGAGGGGGCCGAGGATGCAATCGGATGCGCCAGCGGCATGGCAGCGATCTCCTCGACAGTCCTCGCCTTCGTCGGGCCGGGAGATCGAGTGGTGGCTGTTCGCCACGTATATCCTGACACCTATCGCCTGTTCGAGACGCTTCTGAGACGAATGCACGTCCAGGTCGACTATGTTGATGGCCGCGATCCGGATGCGATACGAGCGGCGCTGCCGGGTGCGCAGCTGTTCTATGTAGAGAGCCCGACGAGCTGGGTCATGGAGGCTCACGATGTTGGCGCCCTCGCGGCACTGGCCAAGGCTGAGGGTGTACTGGCAATGATCGACAACTCCTGGGCCACACCGGTCTTTCAGCGGCCGCTGTCGCTCGGGTTTGATCTGGTGGTGCATTCCGCTTCGAAGTATCTGGGCGGGCATTCTGATGTCGTCGCTGGTGTCGTTGCCGGATCGAAGGCGTTGATCGGCCAGATTCGCTCCCGGACATTCCCTTACCTTGGCGGCAAACTCTCGGCGTTCGATGCCTGGTTGCTGATCCGTGGAATGCGAACTCTGCCGCTGCGCATGAAGGCGCATGAGGCTTCCGCGCTGACGGTGGCAAAGTTCCTGCGCTCTCACGAGGCAGTGGAGTCGTTGCACCACCCAGGGCTTGGGAGTGCACTGCCGCCCGGGCTTTCCGGCACGTCCGGCCTGTTCTCGGTGGTCTTCAAGCCCGACATCAACATTCCGGTATTCGCCGACAGCCTGAAGCTCTTCAAACTCGGCGTGTCCTGGGGTGGTTATGAGAGTCTGTGCGTACCGGCGCAGATCGTCCTGTCCCAGAATCAGGGCCCGAATTCGGCCCACGCCTTCGGTATTCACCCTCAATCCGTCCGCTTGCATATCGGCCTCGAGGACACCCATACCCTCATTGCCGAGCTGGAAGCGGCGCTTGCGGCGGCAACCCGTTGAATAGTCGGATTCCCGGCATGGTGGTCATGTCGCTGCTGCTGATCAGCTCCTCCGCCGCAGGCACTTCGCTGCGGCTCGTCGAGGTCATCAGCAGTCCGGCGCGCACGCAGACTCTCAAGGACATCATCGGCAGATTTGAAAAGTCACATCCGGGCACGACTGTGCAGATCACGTCGCTACCCTTCGGCGCAGCTTTCGAGAAGTTTGCCACCATGATCTCGGCCGGTGACTCGCCCGATGTGGTCGAAATGCCGGACACCTGGGTCGCGCTGTATGCGAGAAACGGCGCACTGGTCAGCCTCGAGCCCTATCTGGCCAAGTGGGAAATCACGCCGGACCTCAACGAGCGGGTCCTGCGCCTGGCTCGTCAAGTGGACGGCAAGACCGCCTACACGCTGCCCTACGGCATCTACATGTACGCCATGTATTACAACAGGACGCTGCTTCGGGCGGCAGGCGTCGCCGCCCCACCCACGACCATCAATGAGTTTCTCGAGGCCTCCAGAAAGGTCGCGGCGTTACCGGGCAAATACGGGTACTGCCTGCGGGGTGGTCGCGGCGGCTTCAACGACTGGACCGTTTTCTCCAATGCGATTGCCGGCAACAACCAGTTCTTCCACCCGGACGGCACTTCAACCTTGACCGACCCGGACAAGATCCAAGGTCTCACCTTCTTCATTGACTATTACCGGCGGGGACTGGCGCCGAGGGACTCCATATCGTGGGGCTTCAATGAAATGGTGGCCGGGTTCTATGCCGGCGTCTGCGCCATGATGAATCAGGACTCGGACGTGCTGATCGCCATAGAGCAATATATGAAGGCGCAAGACTATGGTGTTGCACCGCTGCCGAAGGGCCCATCCGGAAGGGCATACCCGACGATCGGCTACGCAGGCTGGTCGATGCTGTCCACGAGCTTGCACAAGAAGCTTGCTTGGGAGCTGATCGCATGGCTCGAAGGACCGCAAGGCAATCTCGCCTGGGGGCAGCGGATCGGGATACTGCCGGCCCTGAAATCCGCCGCAACCGATCCTTTCTACGCACAACCGAAATTCAAAGCCTGGTTCGATGAGCTCGCGGACGAAAACGTCTTCCCAACCGCTCTGCCGAGTCACCTGAAAGAGTACGCCTACTTCAAGGACAGTCTCGTTCCCGCCTCGGGCCAGCGAGCGTTGCTCGGTGACATCGGGCCCGCGGAGCTCGCCCGCCTATGGGCCACCTATCTCAGTACGGCTCAGCAGAAGTTCCTCCAACAGCATTGACGTAATTCGACGCCACCGTTCCCTCCACATGCACGAAAATCAGCGGCCGCAGATCTTCCCGTGACCACACACGGCGCCGGGACTTTCCCAGATGCGGGACAACGCCCGCGGCACCGGCGCTTCATGCGCGCGGCCGAAGCCTATCTCTACAGCGCGCCGGCGCTGATTCTGCTGCTGGCGATCGTGTTGGCCCCGTTATGCATCGGAGTCTCTTATGCCTTTCGTGACATACGCCTGACCGAGCCACTCAGCGGCGGCTATGTCGGGTTGCAGCATTTCCGGGCGCTGGCGCACGATGTCGACTTTGCGCGAGCACTGCGGAACACGGTGCTTTGGACGGGGGCCTCGGTCATTCTCCAGTTCATGCTGGGGCTCGTACTGGCACTGCTGCTCAATCGCCCCTTCACCGGACGGGCCGTGGCGCGGGCCCTGGTGTTTCTGCCTTGGGCGGTCCCGACCTTTCTGTCCGGCCTCGATTGGGCTTGGCTCATCAATCCGGTAATCGGCCCGATTCCCCATTGGCTGGCTGCTGTCGGCCTGCTCAGCGCTCCCATCAACGTCCTCGGTGACCCCGATCTGGCCCTCTGGGGACCGATCGCTGCGTGTGTCTGGTGGGGCATTCCATTCTTTGCCATCACCCTGTTGGCGTCACTGCAGTCGATACCCAAGGATATCTATGAAGCCGCCGCGATCGATGGCGCAAGTGGAGTGCAGCAGTTCTGTTCGATCACCCTGCCATTCCTGGCGCCCACCATGGCCATCACCATCCTGTTGCGTACAGTATGGGTCGCGAATTTCGCCGACCTCATCGTTGTGATGACGGACGGTGGTCCGGCTGACCGCACTCAAATCGTCTCGAGCTACATATTCACCGCGGCCTTCCGCAAGCTCGACTTCGGATATGCCGCGGCGATCTCGCTCGTGCTCCTGGCACTGCTGCTGGTTTACACCCTGCTCCTTGTTTCATTACGGCGCGCACTGCCCGTGCAGGGCTGACTCATGCGTGTTGGACGCCTCGCCGCCGCAATTGCTCACAGGACTTCGATAGTCGCCTTTATCGCCTTTGCGCTCCTCCCGCTGTTCTGGATGCTCAAGGTTGCCCTGACCCCGAACGATCTGATGTATTCGGAGGGTGTGCGCCTGTGGCCGTCGCGCACCAGTCTGGAGCATTTTCGTTTCGTGCTCGAGAACTCGGATCTCCTGCTGTTCTTCCGCAACAGTTCGATCGTGGCGCTCTCGACCGCCATTGCAGTCACGGGCATCGCAACATCCTGTGGCTACGCGTTGTCGCGCTTCGAGTTTCGCGGGAAGCGGGTAATGGTGAGCGTGCTGTTGGTCACGCAGATGTTTCCCCTCGTGATGCTGATCGCGCCGATCTTCAGGATGCTCTCCGCCCTCGGTCTGACCAACTCGCTACCCGGTCTCATCCTCGTGTATACCGCATTCAATCTGCCGTTTGCGACATTCCTCATGCGATCATTCATCGACGGCATCCCCAGGGAGCTGGAAGAGGCAGCGATGATCGATGGGGCACGGCGCTTCACGGCATTTCGACAGATCATCGTGCCGCTCACCCTGCCAGGCATGGCCGCGACACTTGGATTCGTCTTTACGGCCGCCTGGAGCGAGCTGCTGTTCGCGCTCATGCTGATCTCCAAAGTCGAGGCCTCGACGCTGCCCGTCGGCCTTTTGTCCTTCGTATCCAAATTCGGCGTGGACTTCGGGCAAATGACGGCCGCCGGTATCCTCGCTCTGGTGCCGGCCGTATTCTTCTTTCTGTTCATTCAACGCTTCCTGGTGCGCGGCCTCACGGCTGGCGCGGTCAAGGGCTAAAGAGGTATCGCGGTGGCTGCCATCGACATCCGCTCGGTCCGCAAGACCTATGGAAAATCGACGATCCTGAAGTGTGTTGATCTGTCGATCCACTCCGGTGAGTTCGTCGTGCTGGTCGGGCCATCGGGCTGCGGCAAGTCCACCCTTCTGCGCATGATTGCCGGCCTCGAGGAGGTGACAAGTGGCGAAATCGCGATCGCGGGACGCCGGGTCAACGAACTGCAGCCGAAAGAGCGGAATCTCGCGATGGTGTTCCAGTCCTATGCGCTTTACCCGCACATGACTGTCGCCGACAACATGAGCTACGCCTTGAGGCTGCGCAACACTCCGCGCCAGCAGATCGCTGCTGCGGTCGCACGGGCCGCGGATATTCTGGGATTGACGCAGCTCCTGGATCGGCGCCCCAGGGACCTCTCCGGCGGGCAACGTCAACGCGTCGCGATGGGTCGAGCCATAGTGCGCCAGCCGCAAGCCTTCCTGTTCGACGAACCCTTGTCCAACCTCGACGCGCGATTGCGTGAGCACATGCGAGCGCAGATCAAGAAGCTGCACGCGCACCTGGGCGCCACTTCCGTATATGTAACGCACGATCAGATCGAGGCCATGACGCTTGCCGACCGGGTGGTAGTCATGGAAGGCGGCGAAATTCAGCAGATCGGCTCACCGCTCGATCTGTATGAGCGACCCGCCAACCTGTTCGTGGCGGGATTCATCGGCTCACCGGCCATGAACATTCTCACCGGTCGGGTCTGCAGGACGAGCACGAATGTCTCGCTGGAAGCAGGCGGTCAGCTGCGAATTTCCCTGCCGTGGTCGCCCGCCGTGCCCCACGGATCTCTGGTCAGCATTGGTATCCGCCCGGAACATGTGCTGCTGGGCGAACCGGCCCGCGGCTCCGGCCTGCAGGCACAGGTCGACCTGACGGAGCCGACCGGCTTGGGAACCATAGTCCATCTCACGCACGGTGATTGTCTGATCAAAGCATTTATGCCCGGCGAATCTGGGATCAAATCGGGCCAGAGCGTCCCCTTGGCTCTACCGGCCGATCGCCTGCACTTGTTTGACGCCGTTAGTAGCCAGCGCCTGGTTTGCGCAGGCCTTCAGGTCCATCGCGGCCAGTGCTAGGGAAGGCGAATCGGGCCTGCGCTGCCCAGCAGGCCTGGTTGGCCGACAGACGCAAGTCACCGTTGGCGACCATGATGATGGATTGGCTCATGCTGAATCTCCTGCGCCCGCGCCTCAGGCCCGGCGGCGACCGGATTGACGGACAAATGAGTCGCGGCTTGACTGGCCGCCAATGTCGAAAGACATGGCCCCGATGCCGGTCGCCCATGCAGCGACCGCCTCGTACGCGATGACCTCCCCGCTGAAGCGCTGCAGGGCTCCTGCCAGCGTGATCCAACTTAACAACTCGATCGCACCGGCGCCCGCTGCGGCGAAATCTTCGGCCCGATATCGGGCCAGGCTCTGGAGATCTGCAGCACACATGTACTCCAGAAAACGGCGATCAAAATCTGCGTCGATGCGACCGTGTTGACGCTCGCCCGGATCGTGCGACATGCCACCGCTCGCCACGAATCCGATTCGCTGCGGCCAGTCACGAGCGACCTCCCCTGCGATGCGACCCAGCGTCAAGCAGCGGCGCGCGCTCGGGTACGGCGGTGCCAGCGTGTTGATTACGATAGGAACAATGGGCAGACGTAGGCTCGGAGTCAGAAAGTGCACCGGGATCATCGTGCCGTGGTCCAGCTGCATTTCGTATGAAAAGCCCGGCTCCACATCCTGCGCGTAGCAAGCATCGAGCAATGCTTTCGCAAGACAAGTGTCGCCGCCAACCCGCGCCGGCGGAAGTTGTAGCCACGGCTCGACGGGGCCGTCGTAGTGCTCGGCGCGGCCCACGCAGAATGCGCTCAGATGGTCGAGGAAATAATTCGTCCAATGCTCGGCGGTGAAAAAAATCAGTGCGTCCAGCCTGGCAGCGAGAAGCCGACGGGAGAGCTCGCCGAACGCACCGTACAGGCTGGCTCGCTGCCTCTCGGGGGCGGCTTCGGGCCATGCCACCATGCCCGGGGCATGACCCATCGCACAGGCAAAAGCGATTATGAGAAGATCCTCCGAAGGTCACGGCGGCGGAGCCACGTGGAAATATTGTCTGACAAAATTTTCGCTGTCAATCCGACCTGAGGTGGTAGCCTGCCAGGGCGGTGAATTTCAGGCTGTACGGCCGGAGGGACCCCGAGTGACGAGCGGGGGGAGTCGAGATGGACAAGAACCAGTCAACTGAGCGGAAGATCCACGCGGTCGCTTCGACGACGGTGATCGAACAATCACTCCTCAAGCTGCGCAACCTGATCATGACCGGGAAACTTCAGCCCGGGCGCAAGCTGGTGGAGGCGGACCTGTGTCGGGAGCTGGCCATCAGCCGGGCCTCCGTGCGGGAGGCGCTGCGCATTCTCGAACGCGAGCGCCTCATCGAGCTCGTGCCGAACAAAGGCCCCTCGGTTGCCCGGCTGGGGTGGCAGGAGATCGAGGAAATCCATGACGTATGGGCGATGCTCACCAGCGAGGCGGTCTATCGCTTCGTGGAATTAGCCAAGCCGGAAGATCTGGCATCGCTGGATCAGGCCGAGACTCAGCTCGCGGCCGCAGTCAAGAGCGGCCTCGCGCTGGATCAGCTAGCGGCGACGAACTTGCTGTTCGCCACTATTCTCGGCCGCTGCGGCAATCGGGTTCTCACCGAGATCGTGTATGTGCTGGTGGCGCGCCTGAATTTCCTGCGGGCGCAGGCACTGCGCTATGAGGGTTGGGGGCATCTGTGCCTGCACGAGGTGAGGGAGATCGTCGCGGCGATCGCGGCAAAGAATGCAATGACCGCTCGCGCCGCCACACGACGTCACATCGATTCCGCTTGCGCCGCAGCCAAGCAGGTGGCGCTGCTGTCCAACGCGGAGCCTGAGCAACCCGCCGCAGATCGGCGCCGACGCCGACGTCCTCTCGCCTAGCCCCTGCGCTGCGGCCCGGCTCAGGGGTTGCGTATTTTTGTCTGACAATTCAGACTCACCTTGAGAAGACCTTGCGGCGCGCAGGCGCCGCGCACGTCCCTGCACGGCGGAATACAGACACATGAGCACCGATGTTGCAGCCAGCGCCGAGCGCAAGGTATTCCGGCGACTGATCCCGATTGCGATGCTGCTGCTCTTCGTCAACTTGATCGACCGCACGAACATCAGCTTCGCGGCTCTGCAGATGAACGAGGATTTGGGCTTGACGCCGGCTGTGTATGGATTCGCCGCGGGAATCTTCTTTGTCGGATATTGCGTATTCGAGATTCCCAGCAATCTCCTGCTGGTGCGTGTCGGCGCGCGTCGCTGGCTGGCACGCATCATGATCAGCTGGGGCGTGGTTGTTCTTGCCATGGCATGGGTGAATGGTTCGCGTTCACTCTACCTCGTCCGCTTCCTGCTTGGGGTTGCAGAGGCCGGACTGCTGCCGGGTCTGCTGTATTATCTGGCGGCCTGGATCCCCCCGACGCGCCGCGCGCTCGCCTACTCGGCGTTGATGTCCACGACGGCGCTGAGCAGCCTGCTGGGCGGGCCCATCTCCACCGGCCTGATGAGCCTGAGCGGGCTCGGAGGGCTGCGCGGGTGGCAGATCATGTTCATCGCCGAGAGCCTCCTGACCGTGCTGATTGGAGTTGGTGTCCTGTGGAAATTGCCGGAGACGCCGCTACAGGCAAGCTGGTTGTCCCCTGGCGAACGCGAGCACTTGCTGCGCAGCCAGCTTGCGCAGGATGGCGAAAAGCCGTTGACGGCGACGCCGGTGTGGCGCGGCGTGCTGACCGACCGGCGGGTCCTGGCCGCAACGCTGCTGAACTTCTTCCTCATCTGCTGCAACTTTGGCACCGTGTATTGGCTGCCACTCATCCTCAAGTCCCTCGATCTGGCCACCTGGAAGATCGGGCTGCTCACTTGTGTTCCGTATGGGCTCGGCGGCGCAGCCATGCTCTTGTGGGGGCGTAGCTCCGATCGCACCGCAGATCGCAGGTGGCATCTGGTCCTCGGCAGCCTGGTGGCCGTGCTCGGCTACCTGTGGGCCGCCGTGGCCGACCAGCCCGTGATGTTTTTCGCGGCCCTGTGCGTGGCGATCATGGGTATCTGGAGCACTTTCGGAGTGTTCTGGGCGTACACCAGCGACATACTGGAGCGCAGGACTGCGGCAACCGGACTCGCCTTCGTGAACAGTGTCAGCACGCTGGGAGGCCTGGTGGGGCCGGCATTAATCGGCCTGCTGCGCGAGCGGACCCATGGCTTCAGCTCCAGTCTTTTCGGCATCGCACTACTCGCCGGCACCGCGGCAGTGTTGGCCTCGCGACTGAAGGAGCGCAGTTCGCCGTTACTGAGCACCTGAGAACCGCTCAGGTATAGACGAAACCTGCGTTCACGGGTAGCACCTGTCCCGTCAAGGCCAACGCGCCCGTTGTCAGTGCGAAAGCAATGACTTCCACGATGTCTTGCGGAAACTGCGGACCGGGCACGGCGCGACCGGCCTCATAGAGCTTGTGCCGTTCCGCCGGCACGTATTCCGTTGCCTCGTTCTTCATCAGGCCGGGTGCGACGGCGATGACGCCAATGCCCGCAGGACCCAACTCCCGAGCCATCGAGCGGGTCATCGAGATTACCGCCCCCTTGCTCGCTACGTAAGCAAGCAACCTGGGAGGCCCCCACAGCGCCGTGTCGGACGCCAAGTTCACGATGCGCCCATGCGCGTTGGCGGCGAACAACGGCAGTATCGCGCGAGTTACCAACCACGTCCCGCGCACGTTGACACGCATGACCTGATCCCACAGGCCTATGTCGATGTCTTCGAGCAGCGCACCACCCACGCGGGTCGCAATGGCCGCATTGTTGACGAGACCGTGGATCTTGCCTTCATTAAGCGCGATATCCCTGGCAAAGCGCTGAATGGAATCCGGGTCGGCGAGATCGACGTGTACAGCGCGCGCACACGCGCCTGCGGCCACCAGCTCACGTGTAGTCTCCTCGCACAGGTCCTTCAACACATCCGCCAACACGATGCGTGCACCGTGCCCTGCGCAATTGGCGGCAATGGCCCGGCCAACGCCGCGAGCGGCGCCCGTAACGAGCACAGTTCGCCCCTTGAGCATCGTTCCGGACACGTGAGTCAAATCAGGTAGACCTCTGAAACTGCTGATTCCAACTCCAATTGCCGGCGCGCCCGTCGGGCCAGACCGGTGCGAATGCGTGCTACCCCGCCGTCATGCTGATATAACAACTCGCGCGAACGAGCATCGTCCGGCAGAGAGCTGAGCATGAGGCGATCCTGCTCCAGCACATACCAATGGCGGGCCTCGAAGGTCGTCCGAAAGAGAAATCGCCACAACTCGCGCTCCACCCCTTGAACTTTGCGCGTGCGCCAGAAGAAGATGCGCGACCGGTGCGCGTCCACCGGGGTCACCGAGGCAATGACGTGCATGTGGCCGCCTGGGCCGCCGGCCGGCGGATATGGAATGAGGACGCGCGCATACATGAGCGAGTCTTCCAAGACCATCTCGACCCAATCGAAATTGACACCCTGCTGGCCGGCGCGCTGCACGATGAAACCATGTTCCGTGGCATGCAGCTCGATCCGGTCTTGCTTGGCGCCGTTGCCGAGCGTGAAAGTGTCGCCATGCAGGTAGACACCATGCATGGGATCCACCAGATTTTCGACCACGTAGCGATAGTTGCATTCCCACAGGGCCGTGCACAGGAACGATGCGTAAGCATCGTCCTTGATCTCCGATGGGAGTGTCATGGGGCGCGGCTGAGGATATTCCGCGCTCGGGAAATACACGAACACACCATCCCGCCACTCCTGCACAGCATAGGAAGGCACTGCCGCGCGGCCTTCCAGCCCGCAGCGACCCATCGCAGGCACACTCACGATCGATCCGGCGCGATCCAGCGTCACGCCGTGATACCGGCAGGAGATGTCATTCCCAAAGATTCGCCCCAGCGACAGGCGTGCACCGCGGTGCGGGCAGCGATCCTCGATACAACACAATTGCGAGTTTGCGGCGCGCCAGAGAACCAGCGCACGCCCGAGCGCCTGGACCGCAACCGGGGTGCCCTGTGCTATGTCAGCTGACTTCGCGACGACATACCATTGCCCCAGGAGTCCCTGGTTGACCCGATCTTCGACTCTCTCATTCAAGTTCACGCTCCCTCCACAGGCGTTGCGGCCCCGTGCCGGAGCAACTACTGCGCCGCTGTGCCGCCGGATGCCGCGTAGGCGGCATCCAATGAGGCATTGATCCCGCTCAATTCCTCGTCAAGCACTTGCACCGTCCAGGCCCCCGATCGGCCGGAGGGCCGTGGCACCCCCCGCTGCTGCAGAAATTCGACCAACGCATCGATCGAGTGACCGGCGCTGGCGAAGAACTGCTCCAGAGACCGGGCCAACTCCGCTTCCTGCGCCGTCAATGCGCGACCCAGCGACTGCCGCGCACCGGAGGCTGTCTCCAAAATGCCATCTCCACAGATTGTCTGACATTTTTAGTGTAGTGCTTCGTACCGACCGCCGTCAATGTGACAAAGGCTCCTTGGTAGTGCGGGTTTTCCCGCCGCCGCGACCGGCAACTGCGCGCTGCAGGTAGCTCACATCATCTTCGGCGCCTCGCTATGATATTGTCTGACACTTAACGCCAAACCCAGGAGAATCACGTGAGCCGGACCGGCGAAACACTTCAGTCGGAACGCGGCCCGGCAGGCCGAACGCAGAGCGTGAACACGCTGCCACAGCATCGAGACCTGTACTACGGCGGCCAGTGGCATCGGCCTTCCGGCGGCTATCTGGAGACGATCAACCCGGCGACGGGTCAGAATCTTGGCTTGACCGCGCAGGCCAATGTGGCCGACGTAGCGGCCGCGGTCACCAGTGCGCAGTCTGCCTTCCTCACCTGGCGTCAGCTGCCACCCCGCACGCGCGCCGCTCTGCTGCGGAAAGTGGCTGACTCTCTGCGCGCGCATGCGGAGGAACTGGCGTTTCTCGATGCAGTCAATTGCGGGAACCCGATCCGGCCGATGGTCAAGGATGTCCAGGATGGTGCGGACTATATTGACTACTTCGCCGGCCTGGCCACCGAGCTGAAGGGTGATATCACGCCCATGGGTGATGAGGTGGTCAATCTGACTCTTCGCGAGCCTTATGGAGTCTGTGCCCGCATCCTGGCTTTCAATCACCCGCTGATGTTTGCCGCCATGAAGATTGGCGCACCGCTGGCTGCGGGCAACACGGTCATTCTCAAGCCCTCCCCGCAGGCGCCATTGTCGGCCTATCGCATGATGGAGGTCATCGAGGGAATCTTCCCGCCGGGAGTGCTGAATATGCTCTCGGGTGGGAGGGAATGCGGCGAGGCCCTTTGTGCTCACCCCGGTGTTCCGGTCATCACCCTGGTTGGCAGCATCGAGAGTGGCCGCGCCTGTGCAAGAGCGGCCGCCGATCGCCTGAAGCGCGTAATGCTCGAGCTTGGCGGCAAGAATGCCCTCATCGTCTATCCTGACGCGGATCTGGACCGAGCGGTGGATGTTGCCGTGCGCGGCATGAACTTCGCCTGGTGCGGCCAGTCCTGTGGCTCGACATCGCGCCTGTTTCTCCACGAGTCGATCCATGATCGCGTTCTCGCCGGAGTATTGGCCGCCATCAAACAGTACAAGCCGGGCATTCCGACGGAACCTGAAACGACGATGGGCGCCGTGATTTCGGGCGCTCAACTGGCACGCATTCGAGGCTACATCGCCGCAGGCCTTGCGGAAGGTGCCCAGCTCGTAGCCGGCGGTCAGCCTCCCAATGATCCACGCCTGGCTCAGGGTTTCTTCATCGAGCCCACTGTCTTCAGCGGTGTCGAGCCGAACATGCGGATTGCGCGCGAGGAGATCTTTGGTCCGGTTCTTTCCGTACTGAAATGGCGCGAGGAGGCCGACATGTTCGCGGCAGTCAACGCCGTGGACCATGGCTTGACGGCCTCTATCTGCACGTCGAGTCTCGCAACGGCCCACCGGGCCATGCGCCGCGTCGAGGCGGGGTACGTCTGGATCAACAACGCAGGCCCGCACTATGTCGGCGTGCCCTTCGGCGGCTACAAGCAGTCCGGAATCGGCCGCGAGGAATCCATCGAGGAGCTGTTCGCCTTCTCGCAGGCGAAGAACGTCAACATCACCTTGTGAGCCATCGATGAAACTGCTGGTGCCCGATCTCATCTCGAACTCCTACTTTCCCGCGGTGGCTGCCGCCGACCTGGGGCTGTTCGCCGCAGAAGGTCTCGAGGTCGAAGTCGAGTTGTGCTTTCCGGTGAGCGCCGCCTATGAGGCACTGCGCCGCGGCGAGGCAGACTTCGTCGCCGGCTCCGCACATTCGGCCCTGGCGGCATTTCCCGGCTGGCGGGGCGTCAAGTTGCTGTGCGCGCAGGCGCAAGGCATGTACTGGTTTCTGGTCATGCGCGCCGATCTCGGTCTGAAACGGGGCCAGATCGAGGGTCTCAGGGGATGTACGATCGGCGCGGCTCCCTGGGTGGAAATGGGTCTGCGCCGCCTGCTCAGGGAGGGTGGAATTGACCTGACGCGCGATTGCGTGCAAATCATACCGATCCCCGGTTCCACGGGCGGCAGCATCAATTTCGGCGTGACCGCCGCGCAGGCCCTTAGAGATGGCCGCATCGATGGATTCTGGGCAAACGGCATGGCAGCCCAACTCGCGCTCCTCTGGGAGATCGGCACAGTCGTGTTGGACGTTCGACGCGGTGATGGGCCGCAGAACGCCTTTCACTACACATTCAGTTCTCTCGCGACCACCGACCGTGTGCTGGACACCGCTCCCGACCGCGCAGCGGCGGCAATCCGGGCGATAGTGCGGACGCATGCGGCACTGAAATCGGACGTGGGCCTTGCCTCCAATGTTGGCCAACGGCGTTTTCCGCCGACGGAGAGCTCACTCATAGTCGATCTGATTCGGCGTGATCTCCCATACTATGATGCCGCCATATCGCCCGCAGCCATTGCCGGCATGGTTCAGTTCGCGCGGGACCTGAATTTGATCACCGCGGACATTCCCTACGAGGACGCCGTGGCCGCTCGATTCCAGGATCTGTGGAGTGCAACACCGGCCTGCTGAGTGACGGTTGCGACGGTTGCGTCCAGGAACCTGCCGCGCAGCCTCAGTCCCGCCTCCTGATCGCTTCCAGGTAGTCCTGCTCGGATACCCGATGCAGGATCGAGAAGGGCCGCAGCAGCAAGCCATGCACCCCCAGGCGGTACAAAGCCGAATAGTCTCGCGCCACTAACGCTTCCTGCTCCGGCCGACTGAGCTCATAGCGCTCGGCGAGCTCCTGGGGAGAATCGAAGAACGCAGCCCGGACGTCCGGCTTACGATTGACGTCACGAATCAGTTTCTGCAATGAATATAGGGACATTGTCCGGTACAGCGGCTTTCACCGCCCGCCGCTCTCAGCCAGCACATCATCCAGCCAGCGCAGACCATCAACCATCTGAGAGAAGGTCGTGGAAGCTGCCAAGGTGACCAGAACAGCCTGGCGCAATGCCGCTATGTCAACACCGTCCTGCAGCAAGCGGCGCGCATGGACCTTGAAACTCACCTCGCTACCGCGGCTGACCAGTCCCCCGAGGACGATCAGCTCGCACGTATGCAAATCCAGCGGCCCGGCACCGACAACCGCCTTGCGCAGCGATTGAAACGCCACCGCCGCATCCGCGCTGAACTGACGCACATACTCGAGTGCCGGCAATGTCTTGACGACGGTCAACTTCGCGCTCCATTGCTCTTCTTCAGATAGGGGAATTCGCCCAACTCGCGCCCGACGGCGCGCTCCGTTGCTCGCCGATAGATCAGCGCTGCCAGCCCGATGTCCTGTATGCCGGTACCCACCGACTTGAAAAGTGTAATCTGGGCATCATTGGTTCGGCCGGGCGCCTTGCCAATCACAAGAGTCGCAAGCTCATCGACGGTGCGGCTGTCGATCTTCTCCCTCGCGTCAACAGCGTCGCCAGCCTCCTCGAAGACTCCTTCTCGCGAATCGACCACTATGCGCTCACAGCGCGTAAACGTTTCCAGATCTATCTCGCGCTGATCACGGCGCGCGGTACCGACGGAGTTGACGTGTACACCCGGACGCAACCAGCGGCCCAAAAAAACTGGCGTGCTGGACTTGACTGCCGCAACGATGATATCCGCCCCCTCCACCGCCTCCTCGGCGGCGCCGACCGCCTGGATGTCCATCGCATGATGAGCACGAAAATCCTGGGCGAGCTGCAACCGATTCGATTCCGTCGGACTGAATACCCGGGCCGTACCGACGAATCCGGCAACGCGCATCCCCTCCAGTTGCGCCCGCGCCTCCACACCGGAACCAAGAAGGCCCACGATGCCGGGGCCGGGTCGGGCCAGGCGCCTGGTCGCGACTGCACTCGTAGCTCCGGTCCTAAGGGTCGTCAGATGTTGGCCGTCCATGATGCAAGCCAGCGCACCGCTCTTCAGGTCATAGAGATGCACCTGGTAGCGCACACCCAACCCGGGAGCGAGGTTCATGGCTTTGAATCCCATCCATCCGGACTTCTCCAAAGCTACCGGACCGACGCGCAGCCACCCTCGCCCGGTCTGCATGTTGATTCGCTGCGGAAGTCGCGCCGCACCCTCGCCTTCCTCCCGAAATGCCTCCTCCATGGCGTCAATTGCATCGGACATATCGACGACGCTGCGCACATCTTCATGCGTCAAAAGAAGCGTCACGGTACTACCTTCACTCCGGATTCCGTCCTACATAGAAAGCTGTGGCGTCCTCCTCCGCGAGGCTGAACCCTGATTTCAGCAGAGGCTCCCGGACACTTCGCATCTGTGAATCATTGAGCTTCATTACCGGCTGACGCATCGGGCCGCCGTTGTAGCCGTGCAGCCATCCCTGATACTTCCACAGATAGCGATGGATCAGATTCGCTCCCGCGAAGGTGGCCTGAATGGCAACACGCGCCTGGCGCGCAGGATTGATGCGCCAGTAGATTTCCATCGCCGGCTCGAGCAAGCCGCGTTGCAGCAGGGAGAAATAGCGTGGCACGGCATCACCCCAGTACTCGTAGTTGCTCGTGCCCATCCATTGTTGACCGAACAATTCCGCAGTCAACGGCGAGTGCGCCTCGAGCGGATCCGAGAACAGCACACGCTTGCCTCGCAACAGCTTCCAAACCTCCAGATCACCGGCGATTCCGGGCCGTCCTACTTCATACTTCACGGCCACGACATTCTCGAGATCCGCGGCCTGCGCGAGCACTTTCGGCGGGTAGCCGCTCGGATGCAGACGCTGCAGATTCATCTGCACCGTTGCAAATAGGCAGACGGCCAGTCGGGTCTGTTCCGCGACGGCGGTCAGATGTCCGAGCAGCTCACCCTCGGTCTTTGGATAGAAGGTATTCGGATGGCCCAGCAACAGCCCCGTGACACCGATACTCTCCCCAGCGTGTGCCACAGAGACTATCTGCTCGCGAGTATCGAAGGTTCCGTGTATCAGGAAGTGATGCTGGCCGCGTGCCTCGTCGACCGCAATCTCCATGAAGCGAATGTACTCATCGACCGTGGTGCCGCACTCCGAAACCAGGAGTGCTCCCCAAAAGCCGTTTTCGATGTTGCGGCGAACGTCATGACGAATCGCCCTCTCATTGAGGCGCGTTAAATCCGCCGTGAAGCTCGGCATGATCACGTTACAGACACCGCGCCAGGTTTCACGCGCCCACGCCTTGCTTTCGGCTCGCGAGTGGTTCACCGGATCTCCTCGCTTGTGACAAATGCTGCCACCCGGCAGGATCACCGAGTGGCTTTCATATTGTCAGACAATCTGTGGAGTGTCAACGCGCGGTGGCGTCAAAGCAGACATTCGGTTGACAACCGTCCGGCGGATCGTGAAATATCACAGTGCAATCACACTCGGAATCTTCCGGCGGCAGATGGGAACGGCATGACAGAGCATTCAGTGGCTCTTGAGCTGGCATCAGGGGCGCAGACGTGGCGCACGACCGTTGCCATTCACGGGTTGGTCATTGCCGGTTGGACCGGGCGCGATACTGCTGCGGTTGAAAGCCACATTGACGAGCTCGCCGTGCTCGGCGTGGCGCGGCCGCCCTCCACGCCGGTGTATTACCGGGCAGCAGCGACGCGGCTCACGACAGCAGATACCATCGAGTGTGTCGGC
>Ga0070735_10002459_pt1 | contig 16788 bp, 30 predicted proteins | sample Coa_R1_FD_66443 | JGI IMG/M metagenome (GOLD analysis project Ga0070735, IMG submission 66443) | Surface soil microbial communities from Centralia Pennsylvania, which are recovering from an underground coalmine fire - Coalmine... | ecosystem: Environmental > Terrestrial > Soil > Unclassified ... | reverse complement strand
ACTCGCACTGCGATTACGAAGACTGCGCCTGCCGTTGTCACTTGCTAGATGACGACACAGACCCAGAAGGCCACGCTATGGATTACAGCGATGAGCTTGAGGAGGTTAGTCGCTAATGCGTTGCATCTCCTTGTGGCAGCCTCATGCGCTTCTTTGGATCTTGTCGGACCCAGAAGAGAAAATTTACGAAACGAGGCACTGGTATACCTCGCACCGTGGACCGCTTCTGGTTCACGCAGCCAAAAAGCAGGACGGAGAGGTGCGCGAGTATCTGAACTGTTCCGGTTTCAAGGAAGCACTTAAGCGCCACAATCTAACAATGGCCGACGTTCACTTCGGCGCGATTATTGGCGAGGTCAATATCATTGGCTGTTGCCGCATGGACCGAATGCCGGAACCATCTGAACGCGAGCGAAGTTGGGGTAACTGGGAGCCACACAGGTACGCTTGGGAAAGAGCGCCAAATCCGACGATATTCCCTAACCCGATGCCGTATCGCGGTCAACAGGGATTTTTCGATGTTGAAGGATTTGACCCAATTCCGATGGCACACTATGACAGGGAGGAAGAATGAAACCCCGAGAACCTGAAGTGTTTGACCACGAGGCCATGGAGCGCGGCAAACAGGCACAGAAGATGAGCACGACACACGCGCTGTTGGAGAACCCGTACGAGGTCGGGTCGTTTCTTTGGCGGTCATTTAACGTTGGGTGGCATAAGGCACAGGGGGAAGAAAAGGCACAGGGGGAAGAAAATGGATGACGCCAACTGGATGTCTATTGGTCTTCAGTTCAACTATCGCGATTGGCCTGACCGCGAGAGATTCGTATATCTTGATCGGCTATGTCTCACGCCTTGGTGCGAAGTGCCACAGAACAAGATTCCTGTTGACTGGGAAAATGTAGCGCCACCGCATGACTACCACAGCCAGTGCCGCCAATTCGCGCCAGTGACGTTGTTCCGTCGCAAGGTACGAGCGCCGAAGACGAGCCGAATGGAACGCAACGAAGATTGGATGCGAAGGAGGCAGGCGTGAGGTTAAGACTCATCACAAAGGCCGAATACGACGCCTTACCGCCGCGTTCGCAGGGATACGCGCAATACTGGGAAGGTGCAAAGCCCGGCAGCGAGTTGAAGGTAGAAGTTAACCCGTACAGCGCTGGTAGCCACGAGTATTACGAGTGGCAGCGTGGTCAACAGTTGGCGTGTCAGGACGCGCAGGATAGTGAGGAGTAATGAACCTTTCAGAGCTTGAACCAGATGGCGTTATCGGCGAACGCGAACGCTCATGCTTTAATTCCCACTTTCGCGCCATTGCTGAGTTGATGCAAGCCAAGGACATTTGGCGCAACCCGTGGTCAGTTGAGGTGGACGGATGCGTTTACCAATTCACCGTCAAGGGATATGCGAAGAAAGGCTCGAAGCGTTGGCAGGAACAGCAGGACGCACTAGCGCGGTCAAGGGAAATCTCCCAACTGAGTTCGGACCGGTAGGTTGGCAAACAGGGATTTTAAGTTCACCACTGTTCGCGTTGGCGACCGCGTGATTATCGTGCCTGTTTCGCCGGGTCAAATATCTCCACACTGAACGCCGACAAGGGGCGACTGGGCCGTCCGTCCGGTCTTACGCCATGTGACAGTTTCCACGTTTCAAATGCCTGTTCTGTCGTAAACCGCGCCGCTTTGTCGATGTCGGGCGTCGTGCGAAGATGGCACAGCATCGGTTCGCCCGATGGCGAAACACCGTCGCGAGTCGGATCGTATTCCGTTAGGTATTGGCCGTCAAATTCCGTTTCACCTCCGTTAACAAGACCGATTATTCTGATTACCGAATTGTCGTCGCTCATACGATCTCTCCTCGCAGGTACTTGACTACCCCTCCAAAGTTCTCATGAATCGCCTCTAATGTTCTGCGACCCTTCGTCTCGCGTTCCACAGCTTCATTCCATTTGTCTTCGTCGCGGTAGTACAGGACGGCTTTCTCGATAAGGTTGTTAAGTTCAATCGGGTTGAGTGCATCCAATTCCCAACTGCTCTCACCATACTTTTGTACGTAATCCTGATACCGTGAATCGGTAACACGCGCAGGGTTCGGCGGTGGATGCAGGCGTTCTATCTGTGGCATATTAAGCGCGATTCTCTGGACATGAACTGACTCTCCGTGCGCGTGCGCCTCCACGAACATCTGTAACCGCACCTTAATATCGCGGCTCATGTCAATACCGCTGGGGTCGTGGTCTCCAAGGTGAATGATGTGAACCCGCTTGTTCTTCTGAATCTTGGATAATAACCGTTGACCCGCTGACCACATTTCGCTTGACGAAGTGTATCCCCGGCAGGCAAAGAAAGGCACATCCAACCGATTGCAAATACCCTCAATGACGCCTTCTAGTGCCTGCTTCTCAATGAAGACCTCAACGTAATCGTCTTGGTTGTCCCATTTGTCAATTGAGTATTGCTTCGCCGCGCCCGCAATCAGGCTACTTGGTTTGTCCCAATGCGAAATTGCCATCAGGTTTCGCGTTCGGTCTACGATATGGTCCCAGTTAATAAGTCCCGCCATGCGTGCTTCAGAGATTAATTCGCCAATGCGCTTGTAGTCGTTCTGGGTGTTTGGTATAATGTCGCGACTGACAAGTTGGTAGAACAACTGACGCAGTGTTAGGTCGTAACCCTGTCGCGAGAACTCTTGGCAGATTTGGTCGCAGATCTGAATTAGCGACAGTTTTTCGTCCGAGAAGTTCTTCTCTTGATAGCAGATCTTAGGCATCTAGTAGTCCCGTCTTTGAACTTTCCAATCCGCCTCCAAGTCCGATGTCTTTGCCGCGCTGACGGCCAGCCTTGTAACTGGGGTGATTGCGCTTTTGGTTTTCGCGCATCTCTTTGCGCCATTCCGCGTGCTCTTGGCGTTCCCATTTGCGGTTTTGCGCCTCAAGTCTCCTGCGCGTTTCACTTGGAGTTTCTTTCTTGATTTGTTGTGGGGCGCGAGACACAGGGACAGGGAAACCGCGTGAGATATACCATGCGTCGGTATCGTCTACGCCAGAGGCGATTAGTTCCTTTTCTTTCCGCTCCTCTTCAGCCTCTTTGAATTCTACTTCTCTACGCAACCGCGCCGTCGTTCCTGGTTTCAGTTGCCTCCTGAAGTCGTTGTTAAGATCCTCTTCGCTGCCATACAATTCAGACAAGCGAACAAGTCCAGGAGTGTCGGTCTTGGGTTCTTCTTTCTCCTTGCCTGTACGTTGCCGCTCTAATCTATCACATAAGGTTTCAGCACAACCAGCAAGCCAGAGGCGTGCAGCGGTTTCGCGTCGTGCCGTTCCAAAGAATGGCAACAAGCGGCTCATTGTGTCCGTGAGGTAGTCGTACATCAAGAGCGATGCAGTAACATTCTCAGAACGTCCAATCAGGCAGTGCCGTTTCGACCATCGACCACGTACGCGATTCTCGCCGAACCAACGATGGAATCTTCCGCGCTCGTCAGGCACGAACTTTTCAGTTACGAAGTACATGCAGAAGTTATTTTCAGCGATGGAACGCATCAACTCACGCTGATAGGTGTAGAGCGCGGGCCTATCATGGTCACGCTGTTCGCGTGTTACTTCAAGGGCGGATGGTTCCTCAGATTTAGCCTCCACGTCGGCGCGTGTAAGGTTGTGCTCTTGTAAAAGCGCCTGCATCCGTTCTGCCGCGAGTGCAGCTTCATGCTCCGTCCCTCGGTCGGCCATTGCCATCAGTTTTTTGATGCGTTCGATAATCGGTGTTGGTGTCATCGTCTACCTATTCGCGCCTTCCATTCCTCCGCGCCGACATTTCGCCAGCGCATACTTAAACTGTTCTCCCGCCCCCGTAACCCGCGCCTCCGCCTCCCGTAACGCCGCCGTCGCCTGTTCCGGCGAACACCGAGCCTGCACTAGGAACGCCAGATTGAGCATCGAGGCAGGAGCGTCGGTAACCTTTCCGTTGTAACCTACTGATTTCAAAACTACTTCCAATTGTTTCAGGCAACGGTCGGCGTCTGTTTCGGGCTTAACTCGCGCGGCAGGCTTGCGAAATAGATCGGCCAAACAGTCATCAACTCCCGTGTTTTCAACATCTTCGCACATGTTTAGCAGGTCTTCGTCAGATTCGAGGCAAACGGGGACAGGCCGATTACCCTTTCTCCCCCCGCCAGATGCGCCTAGCGTGCCCGCAGATGCGTTGCTGACCGTTTTAGCAGCACCCGCCTCTCGCCTTGCTGCCTCCAGTTCGGCCTCCAGTTCAGCCAACGCCTCTTGCGCTCCCGCGTAACCCGCCGAACCGGGCTGGATTTGCCGCAACATCTGGGCCGATTCGTTTTTCAGGTCGGCTTCGGCTTTTTTGAGACGGGTAGTGGGTGAGGCGCTTGCGGTCATCGGAGCAACGCCCTTGCTTTTTCGATTTCAGCCTCAGTGTGTGGCGTACCGCCGCTATTCATTTCAATGTACCAGCGGACTACCTCTTTGCGTGTTGGTAGATCGTTTACGTTGATTTCAATACTCTGTCCGAGTACGTTTGGCCAGTCAGTGTACTCGGAACGAAGCGAACCGAAAACTGGAATCTCATTGGCCGTGAACCGGCGGATAGCTTCAAGCCGCTGTTTTCCATCCGCCAGCACCATCCGTAGGTCATCCGCATTCTTGCTTTGTGACCTTCCTCCGAATATCGGGCAGTTCAAGTAAATTACCCGCGAAGTGCGCCCACCTCGAAAGAAGAATTCCAGCCACGCAATCTGCTGCGCCTCTGTCCAGACGTGCATACGCTGGAAGTCTGGGTCATAATCTGCGCCGTAATCGTCCTTCCACCTTTCCAACTGAGGCAGGACGCTATCAAATGGAAAGTGACATTGCCAAGAACCGGAGCGGGTGAATTGTGGAATGTCACTAAAACGTGTGTGCCTCACTTCCGTCATCGATTCTCCTTCAGTGTCTCAATGCGCAGGTTGGCGGGATCGTTATTGCGCGGGTTGCCGTCAAGATGGAAAACCACGCGACCCATACGCCAATGACGCGGACAGTATGACCCGTCGCCCGTTCGCCACAAGCAATCCCGCGTAGGGCAGAAGTTCTCAGGGTGCTTTCGCTTCTGCCCTGCGACATTCGCCGCAGTTTTACGCCGTCCCATTCTCGTTCCTTTCGTTAGCAATCGCCAATTGCAGGGCGATCTCCAGTAGCGCGGAGATTTGGTCGTACCGCGCCGCCAGCGTAAAATTGGGAACAGGCCGCAGATAGCTATCGGCCTTTTCCATCGCGCGCGTTTGCGCAGCCTTAAGTTGTTCAACCGTCATTTTTATTTCGCTCCTTTCAAAACCACAATCCCAAATACGACCCCAGCGCCACGATGCCGACAAGTACCAGGATCAACCATCCCAACAGCCACGAGTATGAGCGTTTGGCCTTCTGCGCGTAACGCTTCGGCTCGCAGGGAGGCAGGAGGTAGGGTAATTCTTGGCCTTCAAGCGGTCCGTAGATCGGAGGCCGTTTCCCGTGTGTCACGGCGTCACCTTCATAAAATCCGCGAGCGTGCCACTTTCCTTTACCTCGGCCTTGCTTGCCAGAATCAGGTAATCTCGCGGGTTATTGCTAACCCACGTTCGCCCTTCCTGTTCACTCAAGCAATTGGCAATTTTTCCACTAGGCAGAAAGATGTAAAACTCATCCTCCACGGGATAGCGTGCCTACCTGTTCCAGCCTGATGGCGAAGAGAACGCCTACTACTGCGATCCCCGCACTGATCTGATATTCGAGGCCAACTAGATGGAACGCACCATGAAAAAGGTCGTACAGGGCGGCATCGAGTGGATGTACCGCCCAAAGGTTGTCTGTACCGCCATGTACCGTGGCTGGAATATCAACATCCGATACTGCGCCCCGATGGATTGGATGGCTAAATCTGGCCCCAAGAGAAATTGGAGACTGTCCGTCACCCGCAACGGAGGCGGAAGCATCGCCTTCGACCATCAGTTTTTCACCACGCTCAAAGAGGCGAAGCTCGAAGGGGTCGCCCTGGTGGACGGGCATCCAGCCACACCGAAATCCGTCGCCTAAGTGCCCAACATTCTCGGCATGAAAGACTGGAACGTATTGGATCGCAAGGAGAACGAGCACGACATGATGATCGTGGCTGACTACATCGCTTCTCCTTCCGTCTGCATCCGATGTGGGGTAGAGTCGCCCCGGCTCAAGAAGTACGGCACCCAAGAGCAAACCTTCATGGACACGCCCATCCACGGCAAACGTGCTGCGATTCAGATCAATCGGCAGCGGTACAAATGCCTGGAGTGCGGCAAAACCTTTCAACAGCAACTTCCCGACATGGACGAGAAGCGGACCATGACCCGCCGCCTTCGTGAGTACGTACAGCGCCGATCCCTGGAGCGGACGTTCACCGAAGTTGGCGTCGATGTTGGCGTGGACGAGGTGGCGACCCTACCGGAACGCTGCGCTCGAAGCCATGCCGAACGCCGTGGTGGTAGTTGACAAATTCCACGTTGTCAAAATGGCGAATCATGCTCTCGATTCCATCCGCAAAGGTCTCCGAGACGGAATGGACCTGAAGGAACGCCGGAAGCTCCTGAGAAGCCGCCATTTGATCCTTCGTCGCCGCAAGGATCTCAGCGACAAAGACTACGCAGCGATGGAAGAGTGGACGAACGCTATTCCCGCACTGTTCGCCGCCTTAGCCGTTACTCCTCTTTCAGTCCCCGTAGCTTTGCGACCGCCGCTATCCCGTCCAACATCTCCCGCGCATCGGCCAAAGTAAACCAGCGGCAACCGGCCATTATCCAAGCCACATCACCAACCGCGCAGAGTACCTTGGCGTAGCCGTCGCAGGTTACGAGCGGGTCAGCCCACAGGATGGTTTGTGCGCCGATTTTCGCGCCAGTGCCCCAGTTAACGCCGTCGAGACTTGCGCGGTCGAGACTTGCGCCGACGAGCCTTGCGCCGACGAGCCTTGCGCCGTCGAGACTTGCGCCGACGAGCCTTGCGCCGACGAGCCTTGCGCCGACGAGCCTTGCGCCGACGAGCCTTGCGCCGACGAGCCTTGCGCCGTCTCTAACGGCATTACACACCAACTCCGATAACGTAGCAGCTTCGCCTGAGTACAGCACGTTGCCGTAGATCGATTTGATTTCCATTCGCATCGTTTTCCCCCACAAAATCCCCCGTGTGGCGCACGGTCGCGTCGCTTGAAAAGAGCGGACGGGCCACTTCGACCCGCCCGCACGCCGCGCAAGTCGCGCGCGCGGTTTCAGCCCGCCCAGTTCCACTGGAGTACCCAACGACAAGGGCAAGGATCGGGCGATGCCTAGTAACCGCGTTTCGCTCGCATCTTCGCGTGATGCGCTTCTGCTGCCTCAAAACCCTCCTTCACCGCGCCGTACAGCGGATGATTCGGCGTAACGCGCAGCTTGTCTTTATCGTAGTAGTCCGAATACGGGTCGCTGGCGTTGTGAACCTCGAAGTACTGCGCGATTGATTGCGGACAATCGTGATAATCCTTTGCGTAAATTGTGACCGTACCTTCCGGCCAGGGAGCATAGAGCGTGCCCATGCTGTACGAGCACATAAATTTCTCCTCACCGTGCTTGATGCAGTTCCAAAGGAACCGGATGCCATGGTCGGCAGGAACATCAGGCGGGTTTGCAATCCGCGCTTTCAGTTCCTCAACCTTCCGCTCGTTGTCGCGTTTGGCTTCCTCGACCCGTATCTGTTCGCGCGTCTTCCCTTCCGGCAGGTTATCCGCCGCGAACGCGACGTAACGAGCGTAACCGTAACCTTCAGGATCGATATACAGCGCTTGACCGCCGCAAACGACCTTTACCACGAGCAAGTACGAGGTTTTCTTGAATAACTCCCGTTGCGCTTCAGTGAGGCGTAGCCATGTGTCGCGCTCGTCCGGGTCGTCTTCCATGTCCTCAAACATCCACGAACCCGCGCCGCCTTTTCCTTCCAGCCAATCGCGGTTAGTGAGTAAGTTTGTGACGAACAGGTTCCACTCGGCACACGTGAGCACCTTGGTATCGATGACCCGCGCGTAGCTGATATCGTAATCGCGCGTTTCCAACTGGCGTAGATAGTCGCCAATGTGGTCGTTCTTGTTCAGGCGCGGCACTGCCACCCGTATTAGGTCGCCAGGAGGAGGCGCAATCTTGGGAACAACTTGTAGCGCCGTCATTTCGACGCCTCCAGTGCTTCCCGCGCGATTCTTCGCGCCTCACAGTACATCAGGCCGCGATGTGCGGCATCGTTCGCGCCAGTCTTACTGGTGAGTCTGTCATCCGGCAGGTTTCCGCCTAGTTCCGCGATAACCCGCAACACCGCGCGTAGTTCCGTGATTTGCTTGTTGAGTTTAAAAAGTTCTTGTAAGGCTTCGCCTGTAAAGTCCATCGTCGTTTTCTCCGTTACACTTCGTCCCTATTCGCCTCTGTTACAAGGCACTCCTTTTTAACCGCGCCAGTCGCTAGGCGGATCGGAATCAGGCCCCCGTGGGGACAGGAGCTACCACGGTTGTACGGGCTTACCGTCTGGACCACACCCGGGACCATACACAATTGGTGTGTGGCAAGCCGTGGGATATCCATTACTGCTCATTGACTCCCACACCTTACGGGCTGTTTCTCGCGCCGATTCTAGCGTCTTGTGGTTCCTTTTGTAGCGCGGAATATACTTCACCATTGCACCACCAAAAAACACTAATTCGAAGTTTTGTCGCATTTCATCTCCACCAGTCCCGCGTAACCCGTGGGGCTGGTGCAGAGGGATTGACGAGCAATCCCGTGCGCGGGCTATTACTCCCGTTCCTCTTTCCACTCGCGGGCGATGACGCCCGTTGCAAGCTTCAGTGCCGCGTCAATCGTCTTTGCGCCAAGTGAGCGCGTACATAACTCATTCGGGCGCTTGATCGTTATCACGATTGGATGCTCGCCAATTCCGCCTTGCTCGATTGTCAGGGTAAATCGCATTTAGGTACTCCTTTCCATTTCAAGATCGTTCTTCGCTTCCCGTGTTTACTCGTCCTCTGGTCGCAGGAACCTGTCAGGCAACTGCGCCAGTAGATAATCGCGCCACTCGCCCAAACGTTGCACGCGCACTATCAACCGTGGCGTGTTGACCTCGTACGCGATTAGCCGCAAGTGCCGAAAGGCCGAAACGCTAAACCGTCGCGTACTCCATCTCTTCCGAGTACCAGCCGGTTTCTTTGAAATAACCGTCGTCGTCCATGTCGGACTGATAGAGGTCTTGAATCTGGTCGCTATCAAGCTCTCGCGCCAGTTCGCGCACCATTTCTACCAGCCGTGCAGAGTGTGCTCCCGTAACGCCAGATGCCAATCGGCTGACTTCCGCTTCCAGCCAATCGTGCGCGGAGTCGTATTCGTTCTTGTGGTAGATGAACTGGTAGTAGTCTGCCCATTCATCGGCAGGAGTAGTCAGGGATTCGCCTTGCTCATCCAGCATCGACTTAAGAGATTGATAACCGTCCGACGTCAAGCGGTTTTTCAGGAAAGTACCGTAAGTGAGAAACTGATTCGTTTTCCCGCAGTTCTGTGGACTGTCAGCTTCCTCGTTTTCGGCATCGTAGTACTTTGGAAAGTCGCCCGAGTCATACGAGGTTTCATCGTCGGGATCTTCCGGTGCTTTACCTTGTGCGGTAAGTTCTTCGCGTATCTTTTGTCCGCACGCATCACACCACGTGTCGGCCTGATAGATATATGCCATGTCGTTTTTAGTCTCCTTTGTTTACGGCAAACATGGACTGGCTAGAATCCCCACGAGTCTAGCCAGCACTGAAGGCCGAAACGCCTAAGTAGCTATACGCGCGTATTCGTCTAGCGCGTGCGTTTCAACAAAGTACTTAGCGTCTACCTCAGAATCGAAGATACGCTGTGATTTGTGCTGCGTGATGAAACCGACGGCGTTGATAGTGGCGACGAACGCGGGACAGTCGATGGAGCCGAAGTAACAGGTATCCTTTTTGTAATGCCCGACTACTTGAGAGTCAATCGGACTGGTGACGTTGCGCCAGATTAGGCGCATCCAATCTTTCGAGCCGATGGTATCCCAGTACATCCGACCGTCGATAATCTGTTGCTCAATTGGCGAGGTGCGAACGATGGTAGGCCAGCACTTTGGGGTTTCGGTCTGTTGGTTGCTGTTCATATTCACTATGCTAAATCAGCATGGTGATAATGTCAAGAGTTATTTGAGTCAACGTTTACTAATTGGCATTTATGCCCACGTTGTGCCGCTCGCGCTAACGTCATTGCGCCACACTCGCAACGATCTAATGACTTCGGACGCCCTCCGGCATGTACCTTGCGCTTATGGCTATTGCGCCGCGCCCACTCAGAGCGTAGCGCATCGTCCGGTATCTTCGTTAGGTCTATCGGCTTCATTCGTCCTCTATCCTAATATCTCCATGCTGTTTCGTCAAGCGCAAACTAGCACCACCACTTGCGCAAGTCGCTAGCGGCAGCATCTAACCCTTTCATAATCAATACTTTCCAATTCAATTGATAAGCTTGTGTCAAACTGTGGTTAAATTACCACACTTCGTCTGTCGCGTATTTGCCACATCTCACACGAAACACTGTTTACGCTACCTTTTCGCGTGGCTCGATAGCCACATCACCGCTAACCGGCATCCTGCCTGCACTCTCGTACATGTGCCGATGTCCAATCAATCGGCCTAACGTGCTGATATGCCAACGTCCGCCCTTCTTTGCCGGTATCCCCTCATCGTTAAGTAATTTAGCTATATCCCTTAGCGTCCAATCCGCATCCACCAGCCCCACTATCCGGCAAGCCACCGCATACTCCGCCTCGTTGCGCACGATTCGCCCGCCCTTCAGTTTCCCTGTCTCAGCATCGACTACGCTATCCACCCGGTCAAACCCATACGGTACTGTCCCTGCCACCAGCCCACTATCGCGTTTCCACTGCAAAGCATCTTTCGTCCTCAAGGCTATCGTCTCCCTTTCCCATTGGCTCACTGCGCCAAGGATATGCACCACCAGCTTCCCGGTTGGCGTGCTGGTGTCCAGTGCCTCTGAGAGACTCACCAGCGCTACGCCATGACTCCGGCATAGGTCTATCACCTGCAGCAAGTCAGCAAGGCTCCTGGTGAGGCGGTCTAGCTTGCAAACCGTAACGCTTGCCACCTCGCCAGCTTCAATTGCGGTTAGGATGGTTGACATACCGTGCCGCATCGTATCCTTGCCCGAGGCGACGTCTGTGATAATCTCCATCTCAACGTCACGGATGACGCCAGACGCACGGAGCTTAGCCTGTTGCGCATCCAGCGACACGCCGTCATCCTCCTGCCCTTCGGTCGATACCCGCGCGTACCCTATGTGCCGCGTACCTGTTGCCACCTGGAGCACGGCCTTACGTGCTGCCCTGCGTCGTAGTCTCATGCGATCTACGGTAACGCTCAACCGTGTGTGGACGCAAGACCGTTAAGCCAATGATTAACAAGGCACTTAACGTTACACCTCCCCCGGATGGCAAACCAACCGGATGTAACCGACCAGATCCCGCGCTAGTCCTCTCACGTAAAATCTCCAAAAAAGGCGATTTAATCTTAATTGAAAGGAAAGGAGTTAGCTTGAATGGCCGACGCGCCTGCAAAAAAGCGCACGGACGCCGAAACGAAATGGCGTTTTCGACTCCTAGATAAGTGAGGAGCGGTTTCCAGATGAAGGATATCGAGTTGGAAAAGCAGAAGTTACGAGCGGAGTTGCGGCGGTCGGTGGAGAGTGACGGGACGGTGTTCACGCGGTTTCTGGATGAGCGCGGGCCGTTCAGTTATGAGGAGGAAGAGGCGTTGCAGGGGGTTGTTGACGAAGAAGCAATGCGCTCGTGAGCGTTTGAGGCAATTTTTGCGGCGGCGTTTTGGTGAAGAAAAAAAAAGGAGTTGAGGCGAAATTATCTTCAGCGGTCGTAGTCTATCGCGGCTTCTAAAGCGCAACCAACCGCGCCGATAATTGACTGGAAGGCTATGAGTCAGAGATGCGGGAAAGCTGGCGCAAATCGAATGCAAAAAAAGGCTAAGGTGATGAAGAAGAAGAAGAACATGTTAGGCTGACTGTCTTTGTAATCGCAACCACTCACTGGCGTTTTTGCGCTGTTCCTCAGTGGCGTTCGGGTCGTTCTGGAGGGTGAGGTAGGGGCAATTGTCGAAACGCTGGCCGAAGTGGAGTCCGCCGCAGTGGGGGCATCTCAGTTGTCCACAAGGCTGGGACGGACAGGCATGGGTGTTATTTTTCATGAGGTTGGAGGTGTGGCGCTGGAAGCGGTTGAGGCGTTTTTTGTGGTACGAGTTCTGCCGTAAGTGAATGGGATACAATAACATGCGCAGATTTGGAGGAGCATTTTGCGGTTGTAGTCGAGATATTCTCGGTCGGTGGCGGAAAGTTCGATTGGGAGGAAGTCGGAGAGCGCCGTTGCGGATGGGTGTGGGGTGAACGGCGTTCTCATGGTTAGTACGTATGGTATGGAAGGATTGTAGCGCTTTGCGTGCGGGAAATCAACGGGTTGCGAGGAGAAAGATGCCGAAGCGTTTGCGGGGAAGAACGAAGCCGAGCAAGCCTTGCGCGAGAGGCGTCGGTTCGCGCGGTTTCCGTGCGCGAAGCGGAGTAAAGACTAATATTAGTTTGCCTGCGGGCGAACCCTGAGGGTAACCAGAAAAGTGTGGTTTCGTCAATTTGGTTCAGGTTAGCTAACTTGGCGCATTTTAGGAGAAACCACAACATGTAGTGGTGTGTAGCCGGATGACCACTACAAAATGGACAACGGTTGACCAAAAAAATAGGTATCCTGAAGGTGGCCTGCGTGATGCCGCCGCTGAGCGCGTCTGGATTCGTGAGGATTACCCACTCAGCGCGGCGCACGCGGGAAACAGGCCCGCGACGGTGGTTTGCGTCACCGTGCAGGCCTTAACCACTGACCCAAAGGAGGTCAAAATGGCTAACGAAAATAGTAGCAAAATCAATAGGTTTCGGCAATTCAAACTGTCCTCCAGAATCTTGGATTCTGCCTGTGGTGGAGGACTCTGGTCTGGTGAGCGAAGATATAGCAGATCTCCAGTGAAGATAATCTGCAAAGGCGGCAAGATGCTAGATAAACCGCTTGTTACGGATGCGGCATCGCGCGGCGGGGCTACAGGTGAAAGGGCTGACGAGTTGCGGTTTAACGCCAATTACTCTGAGCGCTCCGTTGCGGATGGATTGTGTCATATCGGGTTCATCCACTCCGTCCCAAAATGCGGTTACTACCTGGATTTCTACAATCCCGAACATCGCGTTTGCGTGGAAATAGACGGAGCTTATCATTTGGAACGAAAGCAGTATGACCGTAGGCGAGATACAGTTTTATGGAGGAATGGAATTACAACATGGCGGTTTAGCGCCGATGTTGCTACTGAGAATCCAGGTTGGTTGTGCCGCGAAGTGGAAGCACGGCTACACAAGAAGGAATCGGATGAGGTCTAACCTTGATACGGCGTTGCCAGCAAGGATGAACTTTAGCGCCTGCGCGGGTTCAAGAGTTTGCATCACCATAACCCCTATGTTACCATATTTGATATGGCACGTCCACCCTCGAAAGACCCGGCCCAGAAAGTTACTTTTACGTTGCCCGAATCGCTTCTAGCTAGAGCAAGGATGCAGGCTGACAGGGAATATCTCTCGCTTAGTGCATGGATTGCGGCCTGTGTTCGGAAAAGCCTTCCCAAGGCCGTGGCACGATGACCCGCGCCGTCACGTGGTCCTACGGAGGCGGGACGCAATCGGTGGCAATTGCGGTGCTGATTGCGCAAGGAAAACTGCCAAAGCCAGAACGGACGGTTATCGCCGACACGGGGATGGAATCGAGCGAGACGTGGTGGTATCTGGATAACTACGTCAGGCCGCTTCTTGCTCCGTGCGGGATTGAGGTTGAGATTGCTCCGCACTCGCTGGCGACAGTAGGGCTTTACGACCACAACGGTGATGCACTAATGCCAGTCTTCACAGAGAATGGAAAAATGCAAACCTTTTGTTCGATTGAGTGGAAGGCGCGGGTGATTCAGCGTTATCTGCGGTCACTTGGCTATGGGCCGGATAAGCCGGTTACAACGTGGATTGGCATCAGTCGCGACGAGATGGATAGGATTCGGGTGAGCACGCTTCAGTGGCAGGAACTCTACTATCCGCTGCTATTTTCTGTCCCGCTTCGCCGCGAGGAATGCGTTTACACGGTGATGCAACACGGTTTACCGCGCCCGCCGAAGTCTTCGTGTTGGTCGTGTCCGCATCGGCGCAATAGTCAATGGCGGCATCAACGGGATAACTTTCCTGAAGATCACGCAAAGGCTATCGCGCTTGACGAAAGGTTGCGGGCGCAGGACATTGCGAACGGCAACAGCGGGGTCTACTTGCATTCAAGCCGCGTGGCGCTCAAGGACGCCAACCTTGAGGATGAGGAAGACGCTAATCTGACGCTTCCTGGTTGCACGTCGGGGTATTGTTGGACATGAAGTACGCGCACTTTGACAAACTGGCTGATCTGGTCGAACGGAGAATCGTTGGTAGGCGACCGCATCCGTATTTGCCAATCGACGTGTACAACTACACTGTCGCTGCGCAGTTCATGCCGATTGCAGAGTGGACCGAACCGATGAAGGACTGCCGTGGTCTAATCCTTGACAGAGACGGCGAGATAGTGGCGCGGCCCTTCCGTAAATTCTGGAACCTTGAGCAGGTAACAAACCTTGTGCCAGCGAATGAAAACTTTCACGTATGGGAAAAGGTTGATGGTTCCCTTGGAATAGTCGCATCCTATGGCGGCGAAACCATCGCGGCCACGCGCGGAAGTTTTGAGTCGGAACAGGCCGTGTGGCTGCAATCCTGGCTTAAGAGAAAGCATTCACACCTCACCCCATCTGGTGAGACGTATCTTGTTGAAATAGTTTTCCCGGCCAACCGAATAGTAGTTGACTATGGAAAAACTGAAGACGCGATTCTATTGGCGGTGACGTCTCCAGACGGGGTCGATTTGTGGGAACAGTTTGATGCTTGCGAGCGATTCCACAAGGCGCGTAGGTTTGACGCATTGAAGGATTTTCGAGCTGTTAATGATGACCCACAGTTTGCAGGACAAGAAGGATTTGTGGTTCAGTGGGAATCCGGGTTTCGCGCCAAAGTGAAACTGGAAGAGTACAAGCGCCTTCATCGCCTGATTACCCAGTGCTCAACGCGGACAATTTGGGAACTGCTTCGCTCGGGTAACGGTGTGCAGGAGCTACTTGATCGCGTACCCGCCGAGTTCTCGCAATGGGTTGAGGTTCAGACTAGCCAGTTGATGACCGCTCATCGCGACATTCGCACGCAGTCAGAATTCGAGTTCAGCTTAAGCCACGCGATGGGTTTTGAAACACGTAAGGATTTTGCTGTGTGGGCAAAGACCAAAACACATCCAAGTTTGCTGTTTTCTCTCATGGATGGCAAGCCGATTGAGGATGCGGTTTGGAAGTTGGTAGAACCGGCATGGGCTACGCCATTCCGCAAGGACATAGAATGAAAACGCTATACATGATGATTGGACTGCCCGCATCCGGCAAGAGCACGTGGGCAAAGCAGAAAATCGCAGAGAATCCAGGTGCGTACAAGCGGGTCAATAAAGACGACCTGAGGGCAATGATCGATTGCGGGAAATGGTCCCGAGACAATGAGAAGTTCATCGTCGGGGTGCGGGATTATATTGTGAGCGCCGCGCTGAATGGCGGGAAGCACGTTATCGTTGACGATACCAACTTGGCACCGAAACACGAAGAAACCTTGCGCCAACTAGCAAAGAAGCACGGGGTGGAATTTGAAATCGTAGACTTTCGCGATGTCTCTCTTGAGGAGTGCATAGAACGAGATCGCAAGCGGCAGAGTTACGTGGGCGAAAAGGTTATTAGGGATATGTATCGTCAGTTCATTGCTAAGCCCGTGACCATTCCTGCGCGAAACCCGGATTTGCCTGACTGTATTATCGTTGACGTTGACGGGACAGTGGCGCTCATGAATGGCCGTGGACCGTTTGAATGGTCAAGAGTAGGCGAGGATCTACCAAACGAACCCATATGTGCGATTGTGGAACAACTAGCGAAGGAACGGGACATCATTTTCGTTTCAGGACGCGACGAGTGCTGTCGAGCAGAAACTTATGAGTGGATGCGGAAAGTGTTCGGATGTTCTTTTCCACTGCACATGCGGCCCGCTGGCGATATGCGCGATGACCGAGTTGTTAAAGAGGAAATCTACCTACGTGAGATTGAAGGCAGGTACAACGTTCTCTGTGTGATAGACGACCGAAAGAAAGTCGTGGACTTTTGGAGATCTAAGGGACTTACTTGCCTTCAGGTAGCAGAGGGTGAATTCTAAACGTACCTTCGGAACGGTACGGCTACAGAAAGCCGATTGTGCGGTTAGGCCGCTGGCGGGTGTTCTACCTACGCGCCATCACTAAATCCACCGCGCCGCCCGATTGCACGAGTGCATAGAACCTCTCGCGGTGCCTCGCCGCAAACTGGTAGACGCCGCCCGCGAAACTGTACTCTTCCTCTGTCGCTGGTTTGCCTTCGACGCGGCTAGCTTTGCGCGAATGGCAAAAGCGGCCTGCTTCGTAAAACAAGTACGCGCCGCAGTCAGAGGCTTCGGGATCGCGGAGGGAAAGGGTGGCTAAGGTCAAGAAATTATTCTTGCAAAAAGTTCTTGCATTGTCAATGTTACCCTGCTACCATGTTA
>Ga0070735_10002458_pt1 | contig 16791 bp, 13 predicted proteins | sample Coa_R1_FD_66443 | JGI IMG/M metagenome (GOLD analysis project Ga0070735, IMG submission 66443) | Surface soil microbial communities from Centralia Pennsylvania, which are recovering from an underground coalmine fire - Coalmine... | ecosystem: Environmental > Terrestrial > Soil > Unclassified ... | reverse complement strand
CCGGCGTACGCGGCGTCGACATGGAGCCAGAGCCGCTCGCGCGAACAGATGTCGGCGATCGCCGGCACGGGATCGATGCTCGTCGCCGAGGTACTCCCGACGGTGGCGACGACGGCGATCGGGTGAAGGCCTGCGGCGCGATCTTCGGCGATCGCCGCCGCCAGCAGCTCCGGCTGCAGGCGGAACTCCGCGTCGGCGGGAATGCGCCGCAGCGCGGAGTGTCCGAGCCCGAGGAGAATCACCGCTTTGTCGACAGACGAGTGCGCGTGTTCGCCGCAGTAGACGCGCACGCCACGGACGCCGGCGAGTCCCGACGCGCGGACGTCTGGGACGCCGGCTTCGCGTGCGGCCGCCAGCGCGTGCAGCGTCGAGATGGATGCCGTGTCGTAGATGACCCCTTCGAAGCCGGCCGGCAGCCCGATCAGTTGCCGAAGCCACGCGAGCGCCACTTCCTCGAGCTCGGTGGCCGCCGGCGAGGTGCGCCACAGCATCGCCTGCTGGTTCAGCGCCGCCGAGAGGAACTCGGCGATCACGCCGGGCGCGCTCGTGCTGATCGCGAAGTAGGCGAAGAATCCCGGATGGTTCCAGTGTGTGAGGCCGGGAACGATGACGCGCTCGAAATCCGCAAGGATCGCGTCGAACGATTCACCCGTGCGCGGCGCCGCGGTCGGAAGCGCCGCTCGGATGTCGCCCGGTTTGACCCGAGGAAGCACGGGATAGCGATCCGGGTGCTCGAGGTAGTCCGCGATCCAGTCGGCTACGTGATGGGCGGTCGTTCGGAACTCAGGCATCGACTTGGAAATCTGGCACAGTGGAGATCCCGCACCCCATTAGATTTCCAAAGTCCCCGATTTCCAAATCGCGATGTGACTCCCGTGAAACTACTGCTCTCGTTTCTCGACCGTGATCGTCGCCGGCGACGAGAGCCGAGCGTTCAGCAGCTGCCCCGCCGGCATCGAGACGGTGCTCCGATCGCCGGCCATCACGGCCGCGCCGCCCGCGCCCGCGCCGATCGCGCCGCCCGCCGCAGCACCCTTCCCGCCGCCGATGATTGCGCCCAGGATGGTGCCCGCGACGGCGGCACCGCCGATCTTCTTCGTGCTGCTGGCCCCGTTGCCTTCGCTGTGGCGATCGATCGGTTCGGTCCGGAGCGCGACTTCGCTGCCGTCCGCGAGCACCAGCGTGTGGAAGCGGATCGCAAGATGCGCGGGTTGCGAGAGCTTGCCGCCCTGTTCGACCGCGATCACCGAGCCGATGACTTTTGACCCGCTCGGAATCGCGACGCGGCCGCTGGCCATGACATCGCGGGTGACGTGCGCGTCGACGCGATCTTCCACGCGCGCGTGATCCGACGACACCGGCGTATCGAGCTGCAGCCCGATGACGGCCGCGGCCGGCAGAATCAGTTCTTCGAACTGCGGTTCACGGTGCGGTGGCGCCGCCGGCTCGATCGGCTTCACCGGTTCCGGAACCGGCGCCGCGACGGGCGCGGGCTGGGGATCCGGCTGCGAGATGGCCGGACTCGGCGGCGGCGGCAGCGGCCGTCCGGCCGGCGCAGCGCGCTCGGCGCGCGCGTTTGTCGACTTCTTCGCCGGCGCCTCGGCGTGTCGCGCGGCCGGCGCGGCGACCTCCGGCTTGGCTGGTGCTTCGGGCGCCGCTTCGGGCTTCGAGGGGCTCACGGTCGCTTCGGTTTCCGTTACGGGCTGTGACGCGGGCGACGCTGCTTTCGGGCTGGCCGAGGGCGCCGAGACGGCAGCCGTCGCCGCGGCGGGGACGTCGGACGCGGTCCGCCGAGTCGCCACGTAAGCGCCTCCAGCTGCTGCGGTTATACACGCAAGGGCGAGCAGCAGGAACGCCAGCGGTCTGGAAAACATGGAACTGTACTCCTCTGGCCTTCCAGCCGAGCAAGGGACGTACCCCGTGGATGGCCCGGTATTTCAAGGCGTTTCCCGGTTTCGTCGCCTTTGCCGGGGGACACTCCTGTCCTCATGACAGGACCCCCCACTGGCGAAATTGCCGGTCGGGCTAACGGTACTTTCGTTGCACTATAGCCTAAGGCTTAGGCCCAACCCGGTTTTCAGGAGGTCTCATGCAACGCCGCTCCCTCGTTGCGACCGTCGCCCTCGTCGTATCCCTCGTGGCCGGGCAGGCTGAGGCTGTGACGGTGCGGGACGTCATCGAGCTGTCGAAGGCGGGTCTGAGCGACTCCGTGCTGCTCACACTCATCGACGTCGATCGCTCGGTGTTCTCGATCGATACTGACGCGTTGAAGCAGTTGAAATCGGCCGGCGTGAGTGACGCGGTGATTGTCGCGATGATCAGGAGCGGCCGCGAGAGGCCAGTCGACAACACGCCGCCGCCCCCCCTCGTGCAGGAGCCCGTGCAGGAGCCCGTGTCGTCCTCCGTCGCAGAGGCGCAGCCGGAGGCGGACACGTCGGCCGAGCCCGCGCCCGCCCAGGCGGTGCCGTACCCCATCGCTATTCCGGTGCCTGTCTACATCACGGTGCCGGTCGCGCCGGCCCACCAACGGTCGCCGGCGCATCGCGCCGAGCAGGCGGACGTTGCGCCGAATTGCCGCCCCGCGCAGGTTCCGAACTGGGGCTTCGGCGGCACGATCCGACAGCTGCCGCCGCTTTGTCGCTAGCGCGCTACGCGGATTTCTTCATCTCGTCGCGAATCTTCTTCGCCGCCACGAGCGCCGCTGGTGTCAAGGCAATCGCGCCGATGATCAGATCGCTCGGCTTCGCGGCGTCTCTCGCATCTTCTGGCGCGCGTTGTCCGCGTCCGCGATCGATGGTGCAGTTAACGCCCTCCGGGATCGCCTTGATCGGGATCTCGCCTTTCGCGCGCTTCTCTTCGTAAACGCGCTGCGCGCGCGGCCCGACGACTTTCTTTTCGCCGGGCACGCGCTCGCCCGGATCCTTCCCGTAGGGCGACGCATGCTCGATTTCCGAATTCAGCTCGGCCCCCAACAGCAGCGCAATGCCCGATACGTAGAACCAGAGCATCAGCACCATGATGCCGCCGATCGCGCCGTACGTCGGGTTTGCGGCGCTCGGCACGAACTGGTAATAGAGCTTCAGGCCGAGCGAGATCACCAGCCACAGCAGCGTCGCGACGACCGATCCCGGCGTAATCCAGATCCAGTCCTGCTCGACGTCGGGCGCGAAGTAGTAGATCAGCCCGATCGCCGTGACGACCAGCGCGAACACGACCGGCCACTGCAACACCCACCACGCCCACTTGAACACCGGACCGAGGCCGAAATGCGTCGCGAGATGTTCGGCGAGCGCCGGGCCGGCAAGCACGAGGAACAGCGATGCGATGATGAACACCGCGATCCCGACCGTCAGCCCGATGGCAATGAGGCGGGTCTTCCACCACGGCCGGGACTCGGTCACGTCGTAGCACGCGTTCAGCGTCGTGATAATCGCCGTCATGGCGCCGGACGTCGACCAGACGGTCACGAAGAAGCCAAAGGTCAGCACCCCGCCGTTGTTCTGCTTGCCGAGCGACTGCATCGCCTGGACGATGATCTGGGTCACCATCTGGGGCGCGAACCGCCCGAGCATGTTCACGGCGTCATTGGTCAGCGTCTGGAGCGGGAAGAAGCTCGCGATCCCGATCACGAACAGGAGCGCGGGGAAGAGCGCGAAGAAGAAGTAGTAGGCCTGTTGAGCCGCGAGGCTGAACACGTCGTCCGTGAGCGCCTCGTTCCCGGTGCGTTTCAGCAGGTCGAGCCAGCCCAGCGGGACGCGGAGATACGCCAGCATATGGCGACTCGATAGCAAGCCTGGAGCCATCGGCCGAACAGGCTCAACGGGTTAGGCGGGTAGATACTTTGCGTTGAAAAGTGATAATCGGTTACACTATCGTTTCGTTACCTGATGGCGCTTTCTCCAGTCGAGGTCACGCTCGAACTGACGCCCCGGGCCCGGTTCGACATCATCGATGTCCGCGAACGACTCCGGTCGGTGCACGGCGGGCTGCTGGACGGGTATCCGCGGCACCTGTATCACTCGTTTCACACCACCGCGGGATACCTCGAGCAGAGCCTCGCGACGCGCCTGACCCGGGATACCCCCACGGTCGCGCCCTACGTCGAAGTATTCCGCGCCATGTTTCCCGAAGGCGCCGGCTACGAACACGATCGGCTCGAGCGCCGACACGATCTCACCTCGGAGGAGCGGCGCATCGAACCCCGCAACGGCGACTCGCACCTCGCGTTCATGGCCGCAGGTCTCAGCACGTGCGTGAGCTACGTCAACCGTCCGCAGGAACCCGTCGCGTTCGTCGACCTCGACGGCGTCACGGACGGCCGTCCCCGCCGCCGCCTCACCAGCATCGTCGGCTTCAATCGCGAACGCGACGTGCAGCGGCTGCGCCTGGCCGTGCCGGTCTCGCAGCATCCGATCGATTCGGTGAACCTGAAGGACCCCAAGCTCGGCATCTACGATCAGATCATCGCGATGGTGAAGCAGCACGGGGTCATCAGCGGACGCGTACGCCTCGAGCTTGCCGGCCGCGAGCGCCAGGCGGGTCTGACGGTCAACGAGTACGAGACGCTCCTGATGCGGCACGATCTTGCGGAAGTGCTGCGCAATCCGTTTCGCTTCGGCGCCGAAAAGGGGCGGCACCTGCTGGCGCACCCGCGCGCGATTCCAGGCAAGGCGCTCGACTATGCGAAGTACGACATGGTGCGCGCGCTCAACCGCGTGCTCGATGTGACCGGCCTGCGCGAGTCGCTCCTCGAACGGCTCTTCGCCCGTGCGATCGCCGTACCGGCCGGGCGCTTCCTGCGGATGAAGCGGTCGGTCAATCTCCGCGTTCGGGAGAGCGAGGGCCACGGCGTTATCGCCGACGGCCGCTATCAGAGTCCGATCCTCGTCCAGTGGAACCGCGCCGACGCGCAGGTGCGCGAGCTCGACGTCGCTCTGACGAGCTTCGAGTAAGGCGTGCGTCGCCGGTCCCGCACGGCCTCACGCGGAGACCGCAGAGCCGCTCACGAAAGCCCCCTCGCACGTTCCTCCCCCGCCGTGCCTTCTTTGTGAGAGTACGGACGTGACACGCGGTCGGGACGTCGTCGTCGTCGGGGCCGGAATCATCGGGTGCGCGATCGCCCGAGAGCTGGCGTCCCGAGGGCTGCAATGCTCGGTCATCGACGATCGTCCGGTTGCGGGGGGCGCGACGCAGGCGTCGGCGGGCATGCTCGCGCCGTACGTCGAGGCGCACGGCCGCAACGCCATGCTGGATCTGTGCGTGCGCAGCCTTGATCTGTACGACGGGTGGATCGATACCGTCCGAGCCGAATCGGGTGTCGCGGTGGAGTACCGGCGGATCGGCACGCTCGAAGTGGCGCTCGATCGCGCCAACGCCGATACGCTGCGGCTCTTGTCTCAGCGCGCCGACGGGATCGAACGCGTGTGGCTCGACGGCGATCGCGCGGCGCGCGAGTATCCCGCGCTCGGCGGCGCGACGGGTGCGCTCTTCACGCCCGCCCACGGTTACGTGGCCGCGCCGCAGCTCGCCTCCGCCCTGGCCTTGTGCGCCGAAGCCCGCGGCGCCACGTTTCATCGCGCGACCGTCCGACGGATCGACCGTGAAGGCGCGTCGCTCATCGTCACGACCACGAGCAACCGGATCGACGCGGACGCCGTCGTCCTCGCGGCGGGCGCGTGGACCAACGCGATCGAAGGCATCCGCGCGCCGGCGCTCAGGCCGGTGCGGGGCCAGCTGCTGACGCTGGCGTGGCGCGGCGATCCGCTTCCGACGATTCTCTGGGGGCCGGAGTGCTACATCGTCCCACGGACGGATGGCACGGTGCTGGTCGGCGCGACCGTCGAGGACGTCGGGTTCGACGAACGGACGACCGCGGCCGGGGTGCGGGATCTGCTGGACGCGGTCTGCGAGCTCGTGCCGGAGGCCTGGGGCGCGTCGTTTCTCGGCGCCCGCGTGGGTCTGCGTCCCGCGACGCCCGATGAGCTGCCCGTGCTCGGCCCGGACGCGCACGTCGACGGGCTCGTCCACGCCTTAGGGCACTACCGCAACGGCGTGCTTCTCGCGCCGATCACCGCGAGACTGATCGCAGATTGGATTGCCGATCGGCGCCGCGATCCGGCGGTCGACACGTTTCCGCCGGATCGGTTCGAACCGTGAACTCCTCTCACTGACCCGTCAACGGTCATTGACCGCCGCCGCCACCACCCCCGCCGCCCGTTGTGGCGGCGCTCGGGACCGTCACGGTCGCACCGCCCGGCGCTGCGGCCGCACCGGACACGGCGACGGCGGTGCCGCCGATGCGCTGGATCGTGTCGAAGTTGATCTGGGCCTGTTGGTAGTCGAGCTGCGCCTGCAGTTCCTGGTTGCGCGCGACGGCGAGATCGCGCTGCGCCTGAATCACGTTGAAGTTCGTGGACATCCCGACTTCGTAGCGTTTCTGCTCCTGATCGAGACGCTGCTCCGACAGCTCCCGCGCGAGCCTGGTCGTCTCGATCCGCTGCCGATCCTGATCGAGCACCATCCCGGCCTGCCGCACGTCGCGCACGGCCTTGTACTCGGCGCTTCTCAGGCGCTCGACGTTCTGTTCGCGTTCGAGCTTCGTCCGCGCCAGGGCCGCTTCTTCCTGGCTCCGGCCGAGCGGGTAACTGAACGTGAAGCCGACGGTCCAGGTCGGATAGTTCGCGGCGAAGATCTGCCGCAGCACGTCGCCGAACGCGACCGCCGATTGGCCCGTGACCGGGCCAAGGAACGTCTCCCGGAGCAGCTCGGTGCCGCCGAGGCCGTTGGTCAGATAGGTCGCCTGCAGGCGGACGTCGGGCAGCACGGCGTTCTTGGCGAGCGAGACGTTGGTGTCGCTCACGTCGATCTCCTTACGGAGCCGCGCAAGATCCGTCCGTTCGGCAAGCGCGCGCCGGACGGCCGCGTCGACGTCGGGCTCCGGTCCCACCGGCGGCACGAGATCGGCCGGGTCGATTTTCACGAACCAGTAGTCGGGCCGTTTCGGATCGAGAATCAGCACGCGCAGCTGATCCTCGGCCTGGCGCACGCTCGTCTGGGCGGTGATGAGATCCGTCCGGCGCTGCGCGACCTCCGCCCGCGCCGAGACGAGATCGAGCGGTGGCGACTGTCCCACGTCGACCCGCGCCTTGTTATTGCGTTCGAGCTCCTGCGAGAGGTCGAGCGACCGCTGCGCGACGTCGACGGCCGCGCGCGCGAGCACCAGGTTCCAGTAGGCGCGCTGGGCGGAGGAGGTCAACGTGATCGCGAGCTCCTGCAGGCTGATGTTCGAGATCTCCTCGCTGCGCTGCGCGATGGCGACCTGTCCGCGAAGGGGGTCGAGCCTGAAATTGCGCAGGAACGGCTGCGAGACCGCGGCCTGCAGCTGCGCCGTGACCGACGGATTGAAGTTCGACAGGCTGAAGTTGGCGTTGGTTCTGAGAGAGCTCCAGCCCAGGCTGTAATTGCCGCCGCCCCAGGGCAGCTGCTGCGCGATCCCGACGTTCCCCTGCCACAAGTCGGTCCTGACGGCGCTCGTCCCGAAGAAGACGCTGCTCGGCGGCGTCTCCTGCACGTTGCGGGAGATGCCGCTCTGCAGCGTCGGCAGGAACGCCGCGCGCGCCTGCGCGGTCTGTTCGGCGCTGACCCGCGGGTCGTACTGCGCGGCGGCGAGATCCGGATTGTTCGCGGCCGCCATCTTGACCACGTCGTCTGCCGTGATGTGCATCACCTCGGCGACGGGCGGCGGCGTCTGCGCCGTCTGCGGCGTTTGCGCGTCCGCGCGCGCCGGGATCAGCGCGAGCAGCACCGCGCCGGCCGCTGTGGCGGCCGCCAGGCGGCGTCCGGTCAGCCGGGCGAACAGGCGCGACAGCAGACGCGCCTTCGACAGATCGTCGAGCAGCGAATAAGCCACCGGAGTGACGATGAGCGACAACGCCAGGACGAGCGACTGCCCGCCGATGATGACGAAGCCGATCGCCCGGTTCGTCCCGGCGCCGATGCCGCTCGACAGGACGAGCGGCACCATGCCGGCGACGAACGCGAATGTGGTCATCAGAATGGGCCGCAGACGGTCGCGGCTGGCCTGCAGAATGGCGGTCTCTCGAGTCATGCCCTGTTCTCTCAGTTGGTTTGCGTGGTCGATCTGGAGAATCGAGTTCTTCTTCACGACACCGAACAGCACGAGCAGTCCGAGCGCCGAGAAGATGTTCAGCGACTGCCGCGTCACGATGATCGACAGCAGCGCGAACGGGAGCGTCAGCGGCAGCGAGAGCAGAATCGTGACCGGGTGCAGCCACGATTCGAACTGCGCCGCCAGGATCAAATACATGAACACGAGGGACAGCACGAACGCAATCAGGAAGTTCTGCGCGGCACGGCCCAGCTCGCGGGAGCGCCCGGCAAACCGCGTGCTGTATCCCGGACCCATATTGAGCGCCTCGGCGGCGCGCGTCATCGCGTCCATCGCCGGCGTCTGCGAATAGCCCTCCTTCAGGCCGGCGAACACCGTGACCTGGCGCTGACGGTTCAGCCGATCGATATTGCTCGGCGCCGTCCCCGGTGTGAGCGACGCGATGTTTTCGAGCGGCACGCTTCCGAGCTTCGAGGACGGCACGGTCAACTGCCCGATCGCGACGGCCGTACTCCGCCCGTGCGGCGTCGCGCGGACGTGCACTTCGTACTGCTCGCCCCCCTCATTGTAGGTCGTCACCTGATCGCCTCCGACGAGCAGCCGAAGGGCCTCGGCGGCGTCGGACACCTGCACGCCGAGGTCTGCCGCCTTCAGACGATCGAGCTTCACGGACAGTTCCGGTTTGCCGACGTTCAACGACGTGTCGACGTCGACGACGCCGGGCTGTTTCTTCGCTTCAGCCGCGACCGCGTTCGCGAATTGCTCGAGTTTGCCGAGATCCGGCCCGTTGATCGTGAACTGAATCTCCGCGTTCTGGTTGCCGCCGCCGCCGAACGTCGCGACGGGCCGCACGCCCGTCCGCAGATTGGCCGCCGCAAACGACGGCAGCACCTTGGCGCGGACGTCGTCCATGACAGCGAACTGATCGCGCGCGCGCGCCTCGAGCGGCTTCAGGCGGACGTAAATCGTGCCGGCGTTCTGCGTCGCGGCGGGATCGTCGGCGATCGTCACGAGCGTGTAGTCCACTTCCGACAGCGTCCGGATCCGGGTCGCGATCCGTTCCGCCAGCAGCTCGGTCGAATCGATGCTCGTCCCTTCAGGCGCGCGCACCGACACTTCGAATTCCGACTGGTCGTCGTTCGGCAGGAAGTTCTTGTTGGCGGCCATGAAGAGCGGCACGCTGCTGAGGAGCACCAGCACACCGAGCGCGGCGATGACGCCGCGGTGCGCGAGCGACCACGAGAGGATGCGGGTGTAGCCCGTGTCGAGCGGGCGGAAGAACCGGCTGTCCTTCGACGCCTTCGCCGTCTTCGCCCCCTTCTCTTTGATCCACCGCGCGGACAGCATCGGCGTCAGCGTGAAGCTCACCAGCAGCGACACCATGATCGCGAACGACATCGTCAGGCCGAAACTCTTCATGAATCGTCCGACGATCCCGCCCATGAACCCGACGGGCACGAAGATCGCGATGAGCGACAGCGTCGTCGCCAGCACCGCGAGGCCGATCTCGCGCGTCGCGTGAACGGCCGCCTGGAACGGCGACATGCCCTTTTCTTCGACGAAGCGATAGATGTTCTCGAGGACGACGATCGCGTCGTCGATGACGATGCCGACCGCGAGGGTGAGCGCGAGCATCGTCAGCGAATTGAGCGTGAAGTCCTCGTACCAGATCAGTCCGAAGGTGGCGATGATCGAGGTCGGAATCGCGATCGCCGCGATGATGGTCGACCGCCAGTTCCACAGGAAGACGAGCACGACGAGCGCCGCGAGGATCGACCCGACGATGAGGTGCTCTTCGACGGTTGAAATCGACGCCTTGATGAACTCCGACAGATCGCGCACGATGACGACCCTGTATCCCGGTGGCGTGATCGCCTTCAGGTCGTCGAGGCGCTCGCGTACGGCATCCACCATCGCGACGGTGTTGTAGCCGGACTGACGGCGGATGTTCAGCAGCACGGTCGGCTTGCCGCTGACGCTGGCGCGCGTGTCGGCGTCGGCCATGCCGTCCTCGATCGTTCCGACGTCGCGCAGCAGAATCGGATGTCCGGCCTGCTCGCGGACGACGATGTCGCCGAACTCCTGGACGTTCTGCACGCGTCCGCGCGTCCTCAGGGTCATCGCCTGGGGACCGGCCTCGACGCGGCCGCCCGGCACTTCCGCGTTCTGCGATTGCAGCGCGCGCGCGACGTCCGTCACGGTCAGGTTCTGCGCCTGCAGGCGCGCAGGATCGAGCGCGATGTTGATCTGCCGCTCACGTCCGCCCAGCAGCGTGACCTGACCGACGCCGTTCACGCTCTCGAGCTGCCGCCGGAGCGTCTTGTCGGCGTACTCGGTGATGTCCCGCAGATACGTGCGCGGGTTGTCCGCGGTGACCGCGAGCGTCATCACCGGCGAGGCGTCGGGGTCGAACTTTTCGACGATCGGCTGCTGGATGGTCCGCGGCAGCTGCGGAATGACACGGTTGACGCGGTCACGCACTTCCTGCGCGGCCACGTCCGCGTCTTTTTCGAGCAGGAACGAAATAACGACGGTCGAGACCCCTTCCGACGACGTCGATCGGAGTTCGTCGATGCCGCTGATGGTGTTGACGCCTTCTTCGATCTTGTCCGAGATCTCGGTTTCCACCTCCTCAGGCGCCGCTCCCGGCAGTTGGGTGATCACCACGACGGTCGGGAAGTCGACTTTCGGAAACCGATCGAGGCCGAGACGGCCGAACGCGAACGCGCCGATGACGGTGAGCGTCAGGATGAGGACGCTCGCGAACACGGGGCGCTTGACGGAGATTGCGGCGAGCCACTGCATGACGACTTACCCCTCGATCTGCACGCGCGTGCCGTCGCTGAGCTTGCCGCGCGGGTTGGTCGCGACGCGCTCGCCGGTCTTCACGCCCGACGCGAGCTCGACACGATCGCCCACGGTTTCACCCAGCGTCACGATGCGCTCTTCGACTTTGTTGGCGTCGGTGACCACGTACACGCGGCTCGTGCCCGAGACGGTCTCGATCGACGACGCCGGAACGAGGAGCGCTGGCGCCGGGTTCGTCTGCTGGAGGAACGCCGTGGCAAAGAGTCCCGGCTTCAGGCGTCCGTCGCGATTCTGCGCGACCGCCTCCACCGTCAGCGCACGCTGGTCGCTCTTGAGCGCCGGCGAGACGAACTTCACCGTCGCGGTGAAGGTTTCGTTCGGGTACGCGTCGACCGAGAGGCGCACCGCCTGTCCCGCCTTCACGAGCGAGAGATACTGTTCCGGGACCGTCAGCTCGACGCGCACCGGGTCGATGCGCACGACGGTCGCGACCTTCATCCCCTTGGTGACGTAGTCCCCCGTGCTCACGAGACGCTCGCTGACGATGCCGCTGAACGGCGCGCGGACGATCGTGTCGGACGCGGTCTTGCGGGCCAGATCGATGCGGGCACGCGCGGCCTGGAGCGATCGATAGGACTGCTGCGCCGTATTCTGCGCCGCCAGGAACTGCTGGCGAGACGCGTTCACGGCCGTGAGTCTCTGGTCGTACTCGGCCTGCGAGACGACTTTCTGATCCAGCAGCGACTTGATCCGATTGAAGTCGGCTTCGGCCCAGTCGAGCGACGCCTTTGCGTTCAGCACCTCGGGCACGCGCGACGGGTCGAACGGCTGTCCGGCCGAGAGACCGAGACGCGCCTCGAGCTGCGCGGCGTTCGCTTCGGCTTCACGCAGCGACGCGTCGGCTTCCGTGGCCGAGACGCGCACGAGCACCGCGCCCTCCGTCACATGCGTGCCGCGCTCGACGGGCGTCCCGACGACGCGGCCGGCCGTTTCGGCGGCGACGCCGGCCTGTTCATCCGCCGCGAGCGATCCGGTCACGCGGAGGTAGCGATCGATCGCCTGCTTCTGGACGGATGCGGTGTGGATGGCGACCGGCGCGGGTTCAGCGGACGAGGCGGCGCTCGTCGCATTGCCGCCGCAGCCCGCGACTCCGATCGCCGCGATGACGATTCCCAAACCAAAAACGCGAGTCATGATGGCTGATCCTCATTGAACGGTTCGAAACACGTCGGCAGCACGAAATTCCGCGCGGCGCCGGCCTTCAGGCCCGCGATCACGGTGTCGAGCGTCGCGCGCGCAAGCGCGTCGGGGTCCTGGCCCGGTGGAAGCCGATCGCACAGCCGCTGCGTCGCCGCGCCGTGAATCGCCGCCAGCACGATGTGAAATACGGCGTACGGGTGCGTGCCGGCCGGAAACGCTCCCGCGTCGATCGCGCCCTGGATCCCGACGATCAGGTCCTGCTTCTTCTCTGCGACGAGTCCGAACCGCTCCCAGTTCTGGCTGATCCGCGGCACGGTCCGGTCGAGAAACATCAGCGCGAAGTACTCGGGGTAGTCCTTGCTGAACTCGTAGTAGCGCCAGAACTGGCGGCGCAGGCGATCGCCCGGATCCTCGCCGGCGGCGATCTGCGGGACTTCCGCGTACGAGAACAGCAGGTCGAACCCTTCCTGCGCGAGGGCGAAGAAGATGTCGTCCTTGCTGGGGAAATAGCTGTAGATGGCGGCCGGGCTGTACTCGATCATTTCGGCGATCTTGCGGATCGAGACCTGCTGGTAGCCGTGCGTGACGAACAGGTTCCGCGCGGCGTCGAGGATCGCCCTGGCGACCGTCTCCCGCTCGCGCTCCTGCCGCTCTTTAACTCCCAAACTATTGACCTCGTTATAGTTATATGCTTTCAGCCGTTGATGCGCTGAACACCGTTCAATAGCTTAACACTGTTAGACGAAATGATCGAGCGCCCAGTTCCGGAGCTTCGCGCGCCGTCGTTGGGGCAAGCCGCATATGCTCTGGGAATGGCCAAGAAGTTGACCGACGCGGAGATTCAGTCGGAGCTCGGACGGCTCGAGGGATGGTCGCTGGACGGCAACGCGATCCGGAAGCAGTACACCCTCGGCGGATTCCCGGACGCGATCGCGTTCGTCACCCGCCTCGCGTTCGACGCGGAGGCCGCGGACCACCATCCCGACGTCCTGATCAACTACAAACGCGTGACGCTGACATTCAGCACGCACAGCGCGGGCGGTCTGACCGGGAAGGATTTCGCGGGCGCGCGCAAGGTGGACGCGCTCGTGTGACCGGCCGTCGCCCGCAACAGGCGCGGCGGGACCGCAACGACGTGAGCGAGGCGAGGATCAGGGGGGCCCGCCGACCGACGCCATGGAGCTGAAGAATACCTACACCTCGCGCGAGGTCGCGGCGATGACCGGGCTGACCGCCCGTCAGCTGCAGTGGTGGGACGAGCACCGCCTCTTCGCGTCGCACATCGCGCCGAAGAAGACCGCGCGCGGCGGCTACACCGAGCGGCGATACACGCCGGTCGACCTGCTGGAGCTCCTGGTGCTGGCGGAACTGCGGCGCCAGGGCCTCTCCGTGCCGCAGCTTCGCCGTCTGCTCGACACGCTGCGGCAGCAGTTCCACGTCCGCTTGTTCGAGACGATCGGCGGTGGCGGCCCGCTCACGCTGCTCACCGACGGCCACGACGTGTATGGCCGCACCCTCAATGGCGACCTGTTCAATCTCCTGAAAGATCCGCTGCAGCCGCTGCTGATGATCGCCGACGTCCCGGGGCTGCGCGAGCTCAGCGCCCGCGCGAGTCGGAGGCGGCGACGATCGCGGCCGCGATCTCGCTCCACCGCGTAGGACGGATGTGGCGTTACGTTGCAGAACGCCGAAGCGACGAGCGCCGCACGTGAGCCGGCGAGCGAGAGCTTGTGTGGCGAGGGGCGGAAGCCCCGCGGAGCATCACCCGATTGGAAAGATCTTGTCGAGACCGTCGGCGGGACGCGGGATCACGTGCACGCCGATGAGTTCGCCGACGCGCCGCGCCGCCGCGGCCCCGGCGTCGGTCGCGGCCTTCACCGATGCCGTGTCGCCGCGCACGATCGCGGTAACGAGTCCGGCGTCGACCTTCTGGTAGCCGACGAACACGACGTTCGCGGCCTTCACCATCGCGTCCGCCGCTTCGATCATGCCGACGAGCCCGCGCGTTTCCACGAGACCGAGCGCTTCGCCGGAGAAGTCTTTCGCCATTGAGGCGCTCATTCTATGTGATCCGGCCGCGCGCCGCCACCGGCAGGCGCGAGACGACGTGCGTGCCGTCAACCAGCCAGACGTAGTCCACGAGATTCGAGACCACGCACGAATGGTTGGGAATGACACGCACCAGCGCGCCGGTCGCCAGCCGGCTCTCGCCGTTTAACACGCGCACGGTCGCATGCTCTTCCGAGAGGCGTTCCACGAGCAGATTCGCGTCCGGCTGCGCCGACTCGAGGTCCTCGAGCACGGCGCCGTGCCCGGGTGCCGGCGTGAAGCCCCGCGCGCCGTCGTTCGTCAGCGTCTTGGACCCGCTGTCGAGGATTACGCGATCGCCCGCGGGACGGCTGACGACGCGCGCCAGCACGGTCAAGGCGCAATCGTCCCATGTCGCCGCTCCGAGCGCGACCTGCGTGCGATCGAAATAGGCGTAGTTGCCGGGACGAAGCTCCGTCACGCCGCGCTGGCTCACGGAGTGGCGCGCGGTCGGGGTCGCGCCGACGCTGATCTCTTCGCACGCGACACCCGACGCCTGCGCGAGATCCCGATGAATGCGCGCCTCCTCATCCGCGATCGCGCGTGCTTCCTGTTCGGAGGTCGCCGCGTATCCGTGCCCGGCGTGGCTCAGCAGGCCGCGGAACGTCAGTCCGGGCATCGACGCGATCGCTCGCACGGCCGCCGGCGCGTTCAGGGCGTGCGGATCGATCCCGCAGCGATGGAATCCGACGTCAACCTTGATCAGGATGTCGAGCGTGCGCCCGCGCGCCTTCGCGAGGTTCGACCATTCCGTCGCGACCGCCACGTCGTCCACGATGAACGACAGCGCGATGCGATCCGCGAGCGCGAATACGCGGTCCGCGTTGACCGGATTGAGCGGATAGGGAAGTCGGATGTCGGTGAGGCCGTTGTCGGCGAACACTTCGGCCTCGCCCAGCTTCGCGCAGCAGATCCCGACGGCGCCCTGCCCGATCTGCAGTCGCGCGATTTCAGGCGACTTGTGCGTCTTGGCGTGCGGGCGCAGACGTTTCCCGTGCCCCTTGACCGCCGCCTGCATCGTCTCGAGATTCCTTTTCAGTCTGCTCGCTTCGACCAGAACCGCGGGTGTGGGGATCTCCGTCAACCGCATTCGTCGTCATCCATGGGTCGTTGACTGCCTTCGTGAATTCGGCATTCCGCATTCGACGTGGGTCCACCGAATGGCTCAACGCCGTTTGGGGCGTTCGAGCTCCGGGAGGTTCCCGTCGGCGTCTTCGGGATCGCGCGCTTCCGCCTTCTCCTCGACGATGATTTCGATGGCGTTGCGCTTGTCCTGATTGAGGAGATCGTAAACCGAGCCCATGGCGCCCGCGCCGACGCTGAAGGTCTGCGACGAGCGCCGGCGCCGGATCTTCACGAACCCGACGATGAAGAAGACCAGGAGCGTCAATCCCCAGACGGCCGACGCCATCCGGGGATCTTACGCGATAAAGCCGAGCCTCGCGTTGTCGGCGAAGCCGGGGAAGATCGTGCGCGTGTCGGTCACGCCGAGGTGCGCGCGGACGATTTCCGAAAACACCGCGCGGAAGTCCGTCGTGACCGCCAGGTCGCGTCCTTCGTAGCGCTGCTCGCGCGCCAAGCCCGGCCACCGTCCGTACACCTTGCCGCCCTTCACGTTCTGGCCGCCGATGATGAACATGGCGTTGCCGTGGCCGTGATCGGTGCCCCGGTTGCCGTTCTCGGCGACGGCGCGTCCGAATTCGCTCATCGTCAGGATGACGGTGTCGCCCATGCGATCGCCGAGATCGCGCGCGAGCGCGGCGAGGCCGCGGCTGAAGTCGTCGAGCCGCTGCGCCAGCTGGCCGACCGCGTTCCCCTGGTTGACGTGCGTGTCCCAGCCGCCGAGCTCCGCGAACGCGACCTCCAGGCCGACGTCCGCCTTGACGAGCTGCGCGATCTGCCGGAGTGCGTCGCCGAATGCGGAGCGGGGATAGTCGGCGCCGTTCTCGGGTTGATACTTCGACGGGTCTGCGGCCTTCATCATCTTGATTGCGTCGAACGCCTCGTTCCCGGTCCGATTGAGCACCTTGTCGGCGGCAGCGGCGTATTCGGACTCGAACGACGCCTGCAGCATGTCAGTGGCCTGGCCGCCGCGGATGCCGAACTGGCCAATCTGCCCGATCGCCAGCGCGGGCTCGGCGCCCTGCAGCGTGCGCGGGAGGTTCGAGGCAAGCGCGACCGCGCGGAACGGCGTCGCGTCCGCGTGCTCGCGCGCGTGCAGATAGCGATTGAGCCAGCCGTCCTGGGTGCTCTTCACGCCCGGCGTGCCGCTCTCCATGTAATCCTGCGCGTCGAAGTGCGACCGCGTGCCGTCAGGCGATCCGGACGCGTGGACGATCGCGAGCTGCCGCGCGTCCCACAGCGGCTTGAGTGGCGCGAGACGCGGATGCAGACCAAAGAAGCCGTCCAGATCGACCGCACCCTGCGGATCATTCGGCCGTGGGATCGCGATGCTGGGCCGCGAGGCGTAGTACTCGCGCTCGCCGAACGGCACGCACATGTTGAGTCCGTCGACCGCGCCTCGCTGGAAGATCGTGATGAGGATCTTGCGGCGCGCCGCCGTCGCG
>Ga0070735_10002457_pt1 | contig 16797 bp, 14 predicted proteins | sample Coa_R1_FD_66443 | JGI IMG/M metagenome (GOLD analysis project Ga0070735, IMG submission 66443) | Surface soil microbial communities from Centralia Pennsylvania, which are recovering from an underground coalmine fire - Coalmine... | ecosystem: Environmental > Terrestrial > Soil > Unclassified ... | reverse complement strand
CTCTTCTGCTCGTCAACACTTAGTTCGACAACTTCGGCGAAGTAGCCGAGGTGCGAAAAATAAAAGGCCACGCCCTTGGCGCGCCCCCCTCGGCATCCTTCGCGATTCGGCTAGCGTGCACCTTTCTCCTTCGAGGCTGGCGCCGCTACTGGTTTCATCTTCCACTCGCTGACAGGAATGCGCGGCATTTCAAACAAATCTGAAGTGCGGGCGTACCATCCGCGTCCATGCATGCGGCCGATTAATTTCAACTTTGGTGTGTCGATGTAATATTTCGCGGCATCCAACACCATTTCATCGCGGACGTGCATCGCCACCACCCGGCCCAGCACGATCCCGTTTTCGCCCACCTCAACGATTTGCAGGAGCTCACATTCCATGGAGACCGGGCTCTCCGCAATTCGCGGCGGCTTCACGCGCGCCGAGGGCAGCGGCGTTAATCCGGCCTGCTGCAGTTCGTCGATGCCGTAATCGAATTCGATGGCGGTAATGTTCATCTGCGCGGCGTTTTCTTCGGAGACCAAGTTTACGACGAATTGGCCCGTTTCGCGGATGTTCACGCGAGTATCTTTGGGCCGCCCGGGCTTGTGGCTGCCCATTCCAATCGCGACCACCGGGGGCTCGCCTGCCATGGCGTTAAAAAACGAAAACGCTCCGACGTTGAGCGATCCTTCGGAGCTCTGCGTGACGACCCACGCGATGGGTCGTGGCGTTACCGTGGAGACCAGCAGCTTGTAGCACTCGTTGCGCGGAATTTCCTTGAAGTCAAACAACATGTTCGAATTCCTCCCGTTGCCTTCGAAAAAGAATAGCTTACAACAGGTTCCCTGAGTCACACCGAAGTTGGCCTCTTACCCGATTCCCTTTAGAAACTTTGTGCACGCGCCGGGAAAAAACTTCCCGCGACGAGCCTCGCGAACGCGTTCGGATTCGTCGAATCCTCGCGATTCGCAATCTGCGGGGGCCTTCCGTGGCGTGCACAATTTTTTTCGCCGAATGGACCTGAGGTTGCACCAGTGACATCGCCCTCCCGTAATTCGGCCGATCTTTCAGGAGGAGAAGACTTATGATTCGAAAGTTTCTGATGTTCGCTTCTCTCGCAGGTTTTCTGCTGGCGTTCTCCGCTCACGCCGGGCGGCTGCACCAGAAAGCTCAACAGGATCAGCAATCGACGGCTCAGGTGCAGTCGGTCACCGGCAAAGTGACGCAGGTGGAAACCGGGGGAAAGGCATTCTCCATGGATGTGAATCAGGGGAACGATAAGCATCCGATGCGGTTCGTAGTGGATAAAGGAACGACCGTGCAGGGCCACGTGGCCGCAGGATCGACGGCTGTCGTGGATTATCAGTCCGACGCAAACGGTCAGCTGGTGGCTCTGAGCGTCAAGGAACAAGCCTCGCAGTCGCAATAGCAGCGGGATCGGAATGCTACACAAGGCGGGCGAGCCGCGAAGCGGCTGCGCCCGCCTTGCCTTTTATCTCGCTCCCAATTCCTCCCCGCCAGACATTCTTCCTGAGACGCACGGGTGGAGCGGCGCGGAAACAAAAAAAGACCAAAACAAAAGTTGCCGGATACGCGCTTGTGCCTTTACTTCAAGCTTGGCGCATGCTAATTTATTTTCCCGTACCGCCATCGTAGCGCCAGGCGGCTGGGCCACTGCTAAACGACCCTTCAGCGATTTTGTCGCGGCTCGAACCCTCCCGAGTAAACGGAATACGTCTCTTCCGAGCTATGTGCCAAAAGCTTGGTGTAGGTGATTTTCGGCATGAAACCGCCCGGCGCGTTCCCGGTGGAGACCATAAAAGGGGCAATCTTGCTTAAACTGCGCAAAGTCGAGCTCGTGGGCTTTAAGTCTTTTTGCGAAAAGACCCAAATTACCTTCAGTGGCGCCGGACTCACCTGCATCATCGGGCCGAACGGCTGCGGGAAATCCAATATCGTGGACGCGATTTCCTGGGTTTTGGGCGAGCAGAGCCACAAATCGCTGCGCGCCGAGCGCATGTCCGACTGCATTTTTAACGGCACGGCCAAGCGGCCGCCCCTGGGGCTGGCGGAAGTTACGCTGACATTGGTTGACCCTGAACTGGCGGAGGCGGCGGAGTTTGTGCTGGGCCCGCAGATCGGCGAGGCTGCCGCGAGCGGACCCGTAGGAGTTCCGGACAGCGCGTTCGGTGCGAATGGAACGGCCTTCAGCGCCGACGAAGCAGAGAGCGCAGGCGCAATCCCGGAAAATTCCGAGCCCGCGGACGGCGCTGCCTCCGCCGTGGCGCAGCCGGAGGAAGAATCTTCGAAAGAACCCGCTTTCCTGCGGAAAAAGCGCTCCGCGGCTGAAAAGCACGCGATGCACTTGAAGCCGGGCGAAGTGGTCGTGGGGCGGCGCCTGTATCGTTCCGGCCAGAGCGAATACCTCATCAACGGCCGCGTGGCGCGCTTGCGCGACATTCAGGATTTATTCATGGGGATCGGCCTCGGTCCCGATTCGTACGCCATCATCGAGCAGGGACGCATCGGCCAGATTCTCAGCTCCAAGCCCACCGACCGCCGCGCCATCATCGAAGAGGCTGCCGGCATCACCAAATTCAAAACCAAGCGGCGGCTCTCGGAAGCCAAGCTGGAATCTTCCAAGGTCAATCTGTCGCGCGTGAATGACATTTACGTGGAGGTCGAAAAGCAGCTCGCGTCCCTGAAGCGGCAAGCCTCCAAGGCGCGCCGTTACGCGGAAATCCGCGAGCAAATGCGCGGCCTCTTGCGGCAGGTTCTGGCCAGCAAAGCAAAAGAGCTGGACCTCGAGGCGGACCGGCTGTCCAGGCTGGTGGGCGGAATTTCGCAGCAGGAAACGCAGGAAGCGCAATCGGTGAACCAACTGGAAGTGGAGCAGGAACGCCTCTCCTCGCGCACGTATGAGCTGGAAGGCGAGTTGCGCCAGCATCAAAACGTTCTGGGACAGACCGCGCTGGAGTTGGACCGCAGCGAAAATCGCATCCTCTTCAACCGGCAGCGCACTTCCGAACTCACCGGGCGTCTCCAGCAGTTGAACATGGAAATTGAGCAGGGCGCTGCGCAGGTCGCCGAGGTCGAGGGCCGCGCCTTCGCACACGGCGAGTCCGTCGCGACCATTCGCGAGGAGGCGGCGAGCGTCGAAGCGATCCTCGCGACACTTGTTACCGCTACCGCGGAAATTTCCGGCGCGCACGATTCCGTCGAGGACCGCATCGCTTCCTTGCGACGGGCTGCCGCCGAACTCGGCGAAGAGCTCACACGCCTGCACGGCGATCAGGCCCAGGCCGAGCAGACGCTGGCGCATCACATCGAGAGCGTCACGCGCCACGAGCAGCGCGAGCAGCGGCTGCTGGAAGAGGCTCTGCATCATCGGGAGCGCGCCCAGGCCGCCGACCTGCACTGGCAATCCGTCCTGGAACGCACGCGGCGCCTCGAGCAACTGGTGCGCAATGCGCAGGCGCGCATCAGCGACCTGCGCCACCAGCAGCATGAGGCTACCGACGCGGCAAGCGCTTCCCGCGATGCTCTCTCCAGCGGGCGCGCGCGCCGGGCATCGGTGGAACAGATTCTGAATGAGCGATCCTACACTGCCGACGCCGTGCAGAAACTCTTCGCGTCCAGCCAGGGCGGGGACGAATCCGCCGGATTCCGGGCTGTCGGCGTCCTTGCGGATTACGCCGAGGTCGGCCAGGAATACGAAAACGCCATCGAACAATTTTTGCGCGATGAGCTCGAGTATGTTGTCGTCGAAACTTTTGACGTGGCGCGCGCCGGAATCGCCATGCTGCGCGAGGAAGTCGGCGGACGCGCCACCTTCTTTGTGGATTCATTGCGCAAACTGAATCTGCAGCCGAATGAGCCGGTGGTGCCCTTTGAGATCGAACGCGAGACGGTTTCGCGCCTGGATCGCCTGGTGGAATTTCGCGATCCGCTGGGACCCGCGGCAAAACAGTTTCTGCCGCGGTTGCAATCCGCGTTCCTCGTCGAGCAGGCTGAGGCGGCGGAGCGGCTGGCGCGCGAGAATCCCGCGTATTCTTTCGTCACACCCGATGGCACGACCTATCAGGGGCGCGTCGTCAGCGGCGGGCGGCCGTCAGAAGCGGGCCCGCTCGGAATGAAGCGCGAGCTGCGATCCCTGGATGCCGAAGTGCTGCAACTGGAGCGCACCGCGTCGGAAGCGCAAGCGGCCCTGCAACACATTGAGGAGGAGCTTCGCGCGAGCGAGGTGGCGCTCGAGCAGGCTGCCGCGCAGCACGTCGAATCCGAAAAGTTGGAAGTCGCGGCAACCCTGCAGCGCGACCAGGCGCGCGGCGACATGGTGCGCCTGGGAATCGAGCTGAGCGACTGCCAATCGCAACTTGCGCGGTTGCGCAACGAGGTTGCCGCCGCCCAGCGGCGCGCCGAGGCTGCGCAACTGCGGCGCGGAGAAGTTTCCAGCGCTCGCGCCGCCGCCGAACTGGAAATCGTGCAGGCGATGGAGCAGCAAGTTTCCCTGCGGCAATCGGCGCAGGCCAAGCAGGAAGACCTGGCTTCGCGGCGGGCCGAAATGGCCACGCTCGCCGAACGCCTGGCCAGCGCGGAGTCGATCGCGGCGCGCATCGCGCACGAGCTTCAGGAACTCCAGGCGCGGCGCTCTGCGTTCATTCAACAGCAGCAATCGCTGCTGCACGAACAGGAGCAGCTGAACGCGCAAACCGCGGAACATCAACGGCAAGTGGAGACGCTGCGCGCGGAAAAGGCGCGGCTCGAATCGCTGGGCGCCGAAATGGAGCGGGAATTCGAGGCCACGCGCGTACGTTCCGCCCAGGTGGACGACTCGCTGCGACAAGCCCGACAGAAGCTCGGCGATTTCCGCGAGGAGCGAAGCAAACTGGAGATTGAGCGCGCCCGCAACGAGTCCGAGCGCGAGCACCTGCGGCAGTCCTGCGTCGAGGAGCTCAACGCCCAGCCCGAGGATTTGATCGCGGAATTCCCGGCCCTCCTGAGCGGCGAGGAACTGCGCACGTCCGACGCGCAATACCACGAACTGAAAACGCGGATCGAGTCCATGGGCCCGATCAACATGATGGCCCTCGAGGAATACAACGAATGCGAGCAGCGCTTCGAGTTTCTCGGCCGCGAACGCACCGACCTGCTGCAATCGATCACCGACACGCAGCAAGCCATTCAGGAGCTGGACGAGGTTTGCAAACAGAAATTCGAGGAAGCCTTCAACGTCATCAACACCAACTTCGCCACCGCCTTCCACACGCTGTTCGGCGGCGGCACGGGCGAGATGCGGCTGTCCGAGCCCGACAGCTCCGGCGAGCCGGGCATCGACGTGGTGGCGCAGCCGCCAGGCAAGAGATTGCAGAACGTCCTGCTGCTTTCCGGCGGCGAAAAAGCGATGACCGCGCTGGCGCTGCTGATCGCCATCTTCCGCTACCAGCCGAGCCCGTTCTGCATCCTGGACGAAGTTGACGCGCCGCTGGATGAAGCCAATGTCGGGCGCTTTACCAAATTGGTTTCCGAAATGAGCGCGGGCACGCAATTCATCGTGGTGACCCACAACCGCAGGACCATGGAGATGGCCTCGGTCCTGTACGGCGTGACCATGCAGGAACCCGGCGTGTCAAAGCTCGTGTCCGTCCGTTGGGACGAGCCCGCCGCTGCGCAGGCCGCTACCAACGCCGCGTAGTTCGCCGTAAAAGAATGCAGACGCGCGCAGGAAGAGGAAAAGAAGATCCTTCCTCGCGCTTTCCGCGGACTGCGTGCTTTGTCGCAAACATCCGGGCTTCCGATTCGCGCGCCACACTCCGAAATCTAAAATTTGGCGATGGGAAGTGAAAAACTTTGCACACCATTCTCATTTTTTCTTTCATCTTCGACCGAAGAAAAAAGTTTTCCACTTTTCGTTTTTCTTCTCCGTTGACATCGCCCGCGCGTACGCTAGAATGCCCTCCTCTCTGAAGGGGTAGAAGACCGTTGGCATCTCCAAAATTAAATCCAGTTGTTTGGGAGACAAATCTCCCGGGAATTCACTTTCTCAATCGCGGGAAGGTTCGTGATTTGTACGAGGTAGGCGGCGATCTGCTGCTGATCGCCACGGACCGGCTGTCTGCGTTTGACGTGGTGCTGCCCACCGCGATCCCTGACAAGGGCCGGGTGCTCACGCAGCTCTCGCTGTTCTGGTTCAACCAACTGCGCGACGTCCTGCCGAATCACGTCATCACCGCGACGGATTTTCCCGCGGCGCTGGCGCCGTACCGCTCACAGCTGGAGGGTCGCGCCATGCTGTGCAAGCGCACCAATCCCCTGCCCATCGAGTGCGTGGTCCGCGGGTACCTGTCCGGCTCCGGATGGAAAGATTATCGCGCCAGCGGAAAAGTCTGCGGCATCTCGCTTCCGGCCGGGCTTCGCGAATCCGAGCGGCTGCCCGAGGCGATCTTCACCCCGTCAACCAAGGCGACCACCGGCCACGACGAAAATATATCGTTCGATGGCGCCGTCGCGCTGGTCGGAGCGGAGCTCGCGGAAAAAGTTCGCGCCATCAGCCTGGAGATTTACCGCCGCGCCGCGGCCTATGCCGAACCTCGCGGGATTATCCTGGCGGACACGAAATTTGAATTTGGTTTGCTTGGAAAAGAATTGATCTGGATCGACGAGGCCTTGACCCCGGATTCTTCACGGTTCTGGCCCGCGGACGGCTACCAGCCCGGCCGCGCGCAGCCTTCCTATGACAAGCAATACGTGCGCGACTACCTCGAACGGATCGGGTGGAACAAACAACCGCCCGGACCCGAGCTTCCTGCCGACGTCGTCGCCGCGACCCGCGAGAAATATCGCGAAGCGTACTTGCAGTTAACGGGCCTCGAACTCAGCTAGGCTCGCAGCCAGCGGAATCCGGCGGCGAACAACTCTTGTGCGGAGCGTGCTACGGTGAAGGAGCAATTGGAATCGCTGGTCGGCCTGATGGTGGATCGTGGAATCCACTTCGACGAGGCGGTAAACGAATTTGAAAAGAAATTTATCAAGCGCGTGCTGGACCGTTTTCACGGCAATCAATCGCGCGCCGCGCGCCTATTGGGAATCCACCGCAACACGCTGAGCCGCAAAATCGATTTATACAAGATCGATCACCGTCACCGCAGAACGCGGTGAGGGTGGGAAAAACCGTGATTTGCGACTCGTGATTCGCAACGGCCCTAAAACCCTCTACAAAGAAATCTTACAAAAAAATGGCCCCGGATATCTCCGGGGCCATTTGCCGTTTCGGTTGAATTGCGTCAGTTTCCTGAGGGCGCCTTCTTCGCAGGAGCCTTCTTGGCCGGACCCTTCTTCGCAGGTCCCTTGTCTTCCGGCAAGTCCTCCGTGTTGATCTTGGCCTTTTCCCAGGTCAGCATGAAGGGACTCTGGGTGTAGCCGGTGAGCGTCCCGGTGAAGCGAACGACCGCATCCTTCTCGAGTTTCTTCGCTTCCGGCTGGCCGTCGATCTTCACGGTCATGTTGGCCATGGTGGCGGCTTCGATTTCCTCGGGCGTTGCGCCGCGGAAAACCTTCAGCGTTACGGAATCACCCTCCACCATCGGAGCTTCCATCACGCGGACGCCAACGTCCGGATATTCGAGGCCGCAGCTGGCCAGCCACATGGTTTTGCCGGCGTCGCCTCCGGCCACCAGGGCGGGAATAAAGTTCGCCGTGTCGTCGCGCGCCTTTTGCAGGTCGGCGGCGCTCGGAACGTTCAGCGTGGCGGGCTTTTCGGTGGCGCTGGAGGCCAGCGTGAGCAACTCATTTACCTGATCGTCCACCAGTTTGTCGCAGGCAGGCTGCTGGTAGCGGATGATCTGGTTCTTCAGGTAGGCCTTCACCTGCGCATCGTTAGGAATCTTGAGGTCAATTGCGCGGGCCAGTTCCCAGAAACCATCCGTGCCCATCGGCGGGGTCATCTGCAAATCGACGATGCCCAGCCGGTAGTGCGACACGGCGTCATTCGGGTCGATGGACAGAAGAGTCTTGTAGTATCCGGCGGCGGCGGAGTAATCCTTCATGGAGGTCGACGCCAGGGCGGCGACGGCGTTAAACAAAACTTTCACGCCCTTTTTCTGCTGCTCAAACTGGTCGGCGGGAACATTGTCCGGCTTCTTCAGATCGTCGAGCGCCTTGAGTCCCGCGAGCGAAGCGTCGCGAGCCTTGGTCAGCGCGTCGGGAGTTTGCAGCGACTTGTCGGCCATTCCCAGATAGAAGGCCTGCGCGCGGGTGTAATAGGCTTCGAGCCGCCCGGTGGCGTCAATCTTGTCGCCCAACGCAATCATTCGATCCGCGTACTCGATGGCCTGCGCGTAATTCTTCAGCGCCATGTAAGTGGTGTAGTAGTCGCGGTAAACGTAGGGCATCAGCGAGGAGTTGGGGTAGGCCTTCACAAAATCATCGAGCGCCTTCACTTTTTGCTGAGGATTCGCCTCTTTGTCCGCCGCCTGGTACTGGTTGTATTCCGCCAGCGTATATGCGGGTTTCGCCTGATCCGTGGCCGCTTGGGGCGCGGCCCACAACTTCCCCGCACCTGATGCCATCCCCAGCGCGATCCACAACAGACCGGCGCCAGTCACAATGCACTTTCGTATCATCGGCTTCCAGCCTCCTCAGCGAAATTCAAACTCACGCACTGACAACCCTGTGCAAGCCTCTGCAAGTATGTCTGCTGGCTTAAAGCTCTCGGATTATAGGGAATCCCATCCTAGCGTGCAAGCGAGATTCCCTCCGGCTCCTCGCCCCGCTCGCCGCCCACGCCATGATTTTCACACGCGTCAGATGCGGCAAGCACTGATATTGAGATGACAAAATCCTGACCGAGGTAGCCTGGGCAGAGAATATCACTACTCCAGCCAAAAGCGGAAACCGAATGCGTCACGGCGATGCCCTGGCAGGCAAGGAGCGACTGTGCCGGATGCAAGATCCGCAAAGTACGCTCCCGCCGACCGGCACCAAAAAAACAGTTTCTTCGACACGCCTCCCATCATCCAAACTTGACAGGGATCCGTATCCGCATCGATCCGGAAGGAAGTGATCTTGCCATGGCAATTCAAAAATCAGCCGAAACTCAAGTGCCTATCCACGACCTCATTGGCCAGCGATGGAGCCGGCGCGCGTTCTCTGAGACTCCGGTCGAACGCGACAAACTTCTGGCCCTGTTCGAGGCTGCCCGATAGGCGGCATCCTCCAGCAACGAGCAGCCCTGGGCGTTTCTGATGGCCACCCGGGACCATCCCAAAAATCATGAAGAGTTGGCGGGCGTGCTGGTAGAATCCAATCGAGCTTGGGCCAGCAAGGCGCCCGTGCTGATCCTGACCTTCGCTCATACTCAATTTGAAAAGGATGGCCGGCCCAACCGTTACGCGCTGTACGATCTGGGCCAGGCGGTCGCGAATCTTTCCCTGCAGGCTACCCATCTTGGCCTCACTGCACATCAGATGGCCGGATTCGATGTTGAAGCCGCGCGGCAGCGCTTCGCGGTGCCGCAGGTTGGGAGCCCGCCAGCGTGATCGCTTTGGGCTATCCGGGAAATCTGGATTCGCTGACCGAATCGCTGCAGCAGCGCGAGACTGCCCAGCGGAAACGCAAGGCGCTTGAATCATTTGTTTTTTCCGGGACCTGGGGACATCCGGCTGCCCTGGCGGGCACCGCCAAAACCTAGTGAACGAGACACTCCAATTCGTCGTTCGCCACGGATACATGCTGGTCTTCGCATGGGTATTCGTCGAGCAGGCGGGCCTGCCGGTTCCTTCCGCTCCGATGCTGCTGGCCGCCGGCGCGCTGGCCGGAACGCACCGCATGAATCTCGCAATGGCCATCGCCCTCGCAGTGCTGGGTGCGGTGGTCAGCGATTCCATGTGGTATGAACTCGGCCGGCTGAAGGGCGTGCGGGTCTTGCAATTCCTGTGCAAGATTTCGCTGGAGCCGGACTCCTGCGTGCGCCGGACGCAGGTGAGCTTCACACGGAACGGCCCGCGCGTTCTGCTGGGCGCAAAATTCATTCCCGGGCTGAACGCCATGGCGGCGCCCTTGTCCGGCATCATCCGCATGGGCTGGCCGAAGTTTCTGCTGTTTGACGCCGCCGGGGCGCTGGCCTGGGTGGGCGCATTCACCGTTACCGGTTACGTTTTCAGCGGCGAACTGGAACTGGTGGCCGCCAAGGCCGAGTATCTCGGGGCGGGCTTGCTCTTTCTGGTGGTGGCGGCGTTCGCCGGATACATTTTGTGGAAATACTATAATCGCCGGAGATTTCTGCACCGTCTGAAGATTGCGCGCATCACGCCAGAGGAACTGAAGGGCAAGATGGACGCCGGGGAAGACGTACTGATCGTAGACTTGCGGCACTCGCTGGACTTCGACGCCAACCCGGAGACGATTCCCGGCGCGCTGCACGTGGACGCCGCGGAACTGGAAGAAGCCGCCGAAGTCATTCCCCGTGACCGCGAAATCGTTCTGTTCTGCGCGTGCCCCAACGAAGTGACTGCGGCGCGCTTGGCGCTGCTGCTGCGCAGCAAAGGCATTACGCAAATCCGGCCGCTTGCCGAAGGCTACGAAGGCTGGCGCAGCCGCGGTTTTCCGCTGAGCCTCGCAAAAGATGAAACCGGCAACGAGGAACCGGCTAAGGCGTAAGGCTCCACGCTGCGATTGAAGTATGGGATTTTCTTGTTGTAGCGCCCGCCTTCAGGCGGGCACTGTGCGCACACACGAGGATGCCCGCCTGAAGGCGGGCGCTACAAGCGAGGCAGGACAATTCCCTGCTGCGCCTGGTACTTCCCCTTCTTGTCCTTGTAAGAAATTTCGCAGGCTTCGTCCGACTCAAAGAAGAGAACCTGGCACAATCCTTCGTTAGCATAGATCCGCGCGGGAAGCGGCGTGGTATTGCTGATCTCCAGCGTCACGAAGCCCTCCCACTCCGGCTCAAACGGGGTGACATTCACGATGATCCCGCAGCGCGCGTACGTCGACTTCCCCAGACAAATGGTCAGAACGTTGCGCGGAATGCGGAAATATTCCACCGACCGGCCGAGGGCGAAGGAATTCGGCGGCACCAGGCATTGCGAACCTTTAAATTCGACCAGGGAGCGCGAATCGAAGTGCTTGGGATCGACAATCGTGGAATTCACATTGGTGAAGATGCGAAATTCATCGGCCACGCGGATATCGTAACCGTAGCTGGACACTCCGTAGCTGATCACGCCGTCGCGGACCTGGCGATCCTCAAACGGCTCGATCATTTTGTGCTCCAGCGCCATCTTGCGAATCCAATGATCCGGCTTGACCGACATCTACTGCCTCCTCGGAAGGGTCGCGGGGCGCCGCTCAGGGCCCGCAATACTCGCTATAAAGACGCGCATCTTAACCGAGCGCGTTCACCTTGACAACCCGCAACTGCATGCATAGCATAGCTTGCCGTTGGAGAGCAGGAGGGTGGAGTGATCAAGCTGGACATAGTAAATGCCGTTGTCAATAAGACGGGAGTAAGCCGGACCAAGGCCGAGCAGGCGGTCGAAACCGTTTTTGAAGCCATGAAAAGTGCGTTGGGAAAAGGCGAGCGCATCGAGTTACGCCGCTTCGGCGTGTTCAATGTGCGCCCGCGCAAGACCGGCATCGGCCGCAATCCGCGCACCGGCCAGGAAGTCAGCATCCCGCCAGGCAAGGCCGTGCGCTTCAAGCCCGGCAAGGAACTGCAAACGCTCTGAACCCTGTCTCGTTTCGCGCCGGCGTCTCCTGGTGTTTCCATTTGAAGCTTCCTGCCCGCGATTGCTGTTCTCTTCCCGCGCGCCGCGCATCTAACTATCTGTGACGGCCCCTATGACGGATGGAAGCGGTGAATTCGAGTCCACCTCGGCGGAGACGCTTCCGCCGGTGGTCGATCCTTGGGACCTGGCCCCGAATCCGTACTGGGAAAACAAGGAAGTCCGCCGGCAGCGGAAGTCGCTGGGCATCGCCATTGTGCTTTTCGTTCTGACCTTGATTTCCACGCTGGCCGTCGGGGCGCAATACGCAGCGTCATATGCCTCCGGGAAATCTCCTGATTTCGACGAGCTGTTTTCGATGTACACGGCATTGCTGACGCATCCGCAATTACTGCTGGCCGGCGTTCCTTTTGCCTTTACGCTGATCGGCATTCTGCTGGCGCACGAACTGGGACATTTTTTTGCCTGCCGCTATTACGGAATTTCCGCAAGCTATCCCTACTTTCTTCCGGCGCCCACGCTGATCGGAACGCTCGGCGCGTTCATCCGCATTCGTTCTCCGATCTACAACCGCAAGGCGCTCTTCGATGTGGGCCTCGCAGGTCCGGTGGTGGGATTCCTGTTCGCCGTTCCGGCGCTGGCGATTGCGATTTTTTATTCGAGGAGCGTTCCGTATTCGGACGCGCACGCAACCGTAGTGTTCGGGCAGCCGCTGGTGATGCGCCTGCTCATCGAGGTGCTGCGTCCCGGCGTGGCCCCGGGGGATTTGCTGCTGCACCCGGTGGGGCGCGCGGCGTGGGTGGGACTTTTCGCGACGGCGCTGAACCTGCTTCCCGGCGGGCAACTCGACGGGGGGCACATTCTGTATTCCGTCGCCAGCAAGTATCACAAGAAAATTACGCTGGGCGTGGCGCTGCTGCTCGTTCCGCTTGGCGTGTTTTTTTGGAATGGGTGGATCCTGTGGGCGGTGCTGCTGCTGGCGATCGGCTTCCGGCATCCCCCGCTGCTGAACCGTTGGGAGAAACTCGACCGCCGGCGGCTGGTCTGGGCGGGGATCGCTGCGCTGATTTTCCTACTGTGTTTCATGCCCATGCCGGTGATGATCCGCTAGGTGGCACAGACTTCAGTCTGTGCCACTCAAACCCTAAAACAGGCTCAGCGGATCCACATCCACCAGCACTGCCTTCTGCGGGATTTCTTTCTCCTCAGCAAATGCCAGCAATTCCGTCACGGCGTGCGTCAACTGCGCTCGCTTCGGGGCCTTCAGCAAAAACTGAAAACGGTACTCGCGTTTCAGCCGCGCGAGCGGCGCCGCAGCCGGACCCAGCACTTTCACGCCGCGCGATTCCTGCGGCGCAAGAAATGCCGAAAGCTGGCGCGACCATCGAATGGCGTTTTCGATTTTGGTGTCGCGCACCAGGATGCTGGCCAGCGCCGTGAACGGCGGGTAGTGCAGCAATCGCCGGAACTGCACTTCCTTCTCATAAAAAGAAATGTAGTCCTGCCGCGCGGCAAGCTGGATGGCGTAGTGTTCCGGGTAGTAGGTCTCAACCAGCACTTCTCCGGGCAGATCGCCGCGACCGGCGCGACCGGCAACCTGCGTCAGCAATTGAAACGTGCGTTCGGAAGCCCGGAAATCCGGCAGGCTCAGCTGCGAATCCGCGGAAATCACGCCGACTAGCGTGACGCGCTGGAAATCATGGCCCTTGGCCACCATTTGCGTGCCCACGAGGATATCAATCTTGCCCGTGGCGAAATCTCCCAGCACCTGCTGGTAGGCGCGTTTGGTGCGCACCGAATCGCGGTCCAGCCGCGCCACTTTCGCGGAGGGAAATTTCGCGCGCAGCTTTTCTTCCAGTTGTTCCGCGCCCGCTCCGAAAAAATAAACGTGTTCGGAATTGCATTTCGGGCAGGCATCCGGCACGCGCCGCGAAAATCCGCAGTAGTGGCATTCGAGCCGCGCCCGCGCCTTGTGATAGGTCAGGGAGATGCTGCAGTTTTCGCACTGCACGCCCGCGCCGCACGACCGGCACAGCACGAACCACGAGTAGCCGCGGCGGTTGATGAGGATGAGCGATTGCGTTCCTTCGGCAAGTCGCGCCGCGATGGCCGCGCTCAATTTCGATGACACCGGCTCCACGCGATGCGTGGTTTTAAAATCCTCGCGCAGGTCGACGATCTCCACCGGCGCCATGGGACGGTTCTCCACGCGCGAATCGAGTTGAAGCAGCTGATATTTCCCCGAGCGCGCATTGTGAAAACTTTCCAGCGACGGAGTGGCCGATCCCAGGAGCGCGACGGCGCCCTCGAGCTTGGCGCGGACCACGGCCACGTCCCGCCCGTGATAGCGCGGCGTCTCCTCCTGCTTGTAGCTGGCTTCTTGCTCCTCATCGACCACGATCAGCCCCAGATTTTCGAGCGGCGCAAACACCGCCGAACGCGTTCCCACCACGACGCGCGCCTCTCCGCGGCGCACGCGCCACCATTCCCGCGCGCGCTCCACTTCCGGCAGAGCGCTGTGCAAGACCGCAACGCCTCCGCCAAATCGCGCGCGAAACAATCTTCCGCACCACAGCGTGAGCGCAATTTCAGGAACCAGAATCAGCGCGGTCTTGTTGCGCGCCAGCGCGGCCTCCACCGCGCCGAGGTAGACTTCTGTTTTTCCGCTGCCGGTCACTCCGTACAAAAGCCCGCTGGTGAACGCGCCGGCGTCCAGCCAGCCGCGAATCACTCCCAGTTCCCTTTCCTGATCGACGTTCAAAACATTGGAAGGCGGCGTGTAATCCGCGTCGAATAGGTCCTCCTCGATGGACAGCGGCTCTTCCCAGCACTTCAGTGTTTCCTGGCGAATCATGCGCTCGACGAGCGGGCGGGAAACCTTGGCAAGCTTTGCCAGTTGCGGCAGCGGCATGGGGCCGCGCTCCTCCGCAAGCACGTGAAACACGCGCGCTTCTTTTTCCGGCAATGCGGGAGTCTCGCCGGCCAGCGCGACCGCATCAGAAGGCGCCTCGTTCCAGGCGACAATTTTCTGCACACGCGCCTGGCGCCGCAGCGCGACCTCGCGCCCTTCGAGTTGTTTGCGGCGCAGCAAGCGTTCGGCCGCCGCTTCGCCTCCGGGCAGCTTGTGGACGCGATCCGCGCGCACCGGGCGGCCCTCGATTTCCATCAGCGAAAGCAGCGCCAGCTCCGCGACTTCCGATTCGCTGCGATTTCCGCCCGCGTCCAGTTCGGCTCGCCGCGCGCGGCCCAGATCCGTCACCACATATTCACGTTCGTGGCGCAGATCGATTTCCGGAGGCAGCATGGCGCGAAACACTTCTCCGAGCGGCGCCACGTAATAGCCGGCCACCCAGCGGCCCAGCTCCACCAGATTCGGCGGCAGCGCCGGAATCGCGTCAAGCAACTCGGCAATCTCCCGCACATTTTTTATGAGTTTCGGATCGGGCCGCCGGACGGGCGCGTTGACCACCACACCGGTCATCGCGCGATTGCGAAACGGCACCAGCACGCGGCTACCCGCGGCGACCGATCCCGCCAGCCGTTCCGGAATTTCATACGTGAACAGGGAGCGCAGCGGCACGGGCAGCGCGACTTCGCAATAGGTGGGAGGCATGTGCGTCTTGAGTAGGACAGGCTTCAGCGTGTCAGGTTTAGAGCATAGCAGGCCACAAATCTAAACCAGACAGGCTGAAGCCTGTCCTACCTCTAGCTAGTTGGAGGCCTTCTTCGCTTTCAGACCTAAATGGGCCATTACTTTTTGCAGGTCTTTCCAGACGTCCGCTTTCGCTGCCGGATTGCGCAACAAATATGCGGGGTGATACGTGGCCAGCAGCTTCGTACCGCGATAGTCGAACCAGGTGCCGCGAAATCGCGAAATGGAGTCCTTGGTTTTCAGGAGGGCCTGCGCCGCGGTTCCTCCGAGACACACGACGGCCTTCGGAGCGATCACGTCCAGCTGTCGAAACAGGTAGGGCGAGCAGGTGGCAACCTCATCGTCCTCGGGCTTGCGATTCTCCGGCGGGCGGCATTTGACCACGTTGCAGATGTAAACGTCTTCACGGCGCAGCCCCATAGCCTCGATCATCTGCGTCAGCAATTTTCCGGCGCGGCCGACAAACGCCAGCCCTTGCATGTCTTCGTCGTGACCCGGGCCCTCTCCAACGAACACCAGCTCAGCGCGCGGATTGCCCTGGCCGAAGACGATTTTGTTTCGCTGCTTGCTCAAGCGGCAGCGCGTGCACTCGCCCAGATCTTCGCGGATGCGCTCCAGGGAATCGTTTTCGACGCGGTCGATGGCCTCGAACAGCGACTCCGCACTGACCAGCGGAAGCACCGGCGCGGGCACGGCAACTTTCGCCGGCGCCGCGACCTCAACCGGAGCCGCAACTTTGACCGGCTCAGCACCTCGGTCGGCAGCAACCACCTTGCCGGCGGCGGACGCCCTCGCAGCCGCTTGCGCAGCGGCGGTTTTCTCCAAAAGTTTGCCCATGGTTCTCCGGTCCGTATAAAACCCGCCGAGATTCAGGTCTTCGTAATAACGAAGCCAGGCTTCCAATTTTTCGCGGGATGTCGTGGTGAGAGGGGAATCCATCAGCAGTTCAGCGCGCCCGTTGCGGTTCAACCGATTGTTCTCGCGCTTGCCGCAAAGGGCGCAGCGCGTCGAGAATGCGGTTCGCGGCGTCGATCTTCGGCATGCGTGCGAAAGCCCTTTCGCTGCCGTCGCGGAAATACAGAGTGATGACGTTGGTGTCGTGATCGAATCCCGCGCCTTCCGCGGTCACGTCGTTGGCCACAATCAGGTCGGCCTGTTTCGATTGCAGCTTGCCTCGCGCGTGCGCAGCCACGTTCTCGGTCTCCGCGGCAAATCCAATCACCACGCGATCGCCCTTGCCGCGCGCCACATCGGCGAGGATGTCCACGGTGGGCTCGAGCTCCAGGTTGAACCGGCCGCTGCCACGCTTCATTTTTTTATTCTCGGGCGCTACCGGGCGGTAATCCGCCACGGCCGCCGCCATGATCAGGGCGGTTGCGCGCGAAAAATGCTCGAGCACGGCGCGATGCATCTGCTCGGTGTTGCGCACGGGTACAAATT
>Ga0070735_10002454_pt1 | contig 16810 bp, 11 predicted proteins | sample Coa_R1_FD_66443 | JGI IMG/M metagenome (GOLD analysis project Ga0070735, IMG submission 66443) | Surface soil microbial communities from Centralia Pennsylvania, which are recovering from an underground coalmine fire - Coalmine... | ecosystem: Environmental > Terrestrial > Soil > Unclassified ... | reverse complement strand
ATGGCGACAACTACGTCGAGAAGCGTGATCGAACGGTGCTCTTCGTAGTGACATGCAGCAGGGCCGCGAGGGCGGCTGCGCTTAAGCGATACGCCATCCCGGTGGGGCGGGATGCGCTGGCTCAGCGAGTGGATGCGTTCCGCGCCGCGTGCGCAGACCCTCGTAAGCCGTACGCGAACGAGGCGGCCGCGTTATACCGGCTGCTCGTGGCGCCGGCCGCGAGGCAGCTCGCCGGCAAGAAGCGGCTCCTCATCTGCCCTGACGGGCCACTCTGGAATCTTCCCTTTGCGGCGCTCGTTTCGCATGGCGGGAGGACATCTCGTCCGCCCGAGCGGTCCCAGCGGCGTGGGAAGGCGACAAGAGATGGGCGGTTCTTAGCCGAGCGATTTGAGATCGATTACGCCTACAGCGCGACGGGCGCGCAGGCCGCCCTGCTGGCAAGAACCGATGAACGACGCACCCGGCCTACTAGATCGCTGCTCGCGCTCGCTAACCCGGACTTCGGCGACGAGAAGCGTTTCGGCGACACCCCTGGAATACCGGGGCAGCGCCCAATCGACGCCCCGTCGCGTCCAATTGGTGCGCCGTTACGGCCAATCGACGCACCGTCACGGCCGCTTGACGCCCCCTCCCGCCCGATCGAAACACCGTCGCGGCCAATCGGTAAGCCATCCCGCCCTCTCGACGCGCCCTCACGCCCAATAGATGCGCCATCCCGCCCCATTGACGCGCCCTCGCGCCCTCTGCGAACACCGACCCGCCCCATTGACGCGCCCTCACGCCCGCTTGACGCTCCATCGCGCGATCTGGCACTCTTAGCGAGCGCAGGTGTGTTACCTCGCGGCCATCGGATCGTGGCGCTGCCAGGCACGCAGCGCGAAGCCGACGCGCTGGCCCGACTGTTTCCAGGTGCGGCAATCTACACCGGGAGGCAGGCCCAGGAATCCGTATTCAAGGCGCGCGCCACGGGCACTCGATACATTCACATAGCCTCTCACGCTTTCTTCAACGATGCTGCGCCACTGCTTTCCAGTATCGTTCTCGCGGACCCTCCGCCCGACTCTCCTGAGGACGGATTCCTGACCGCGCGCGAGATCTTCGACCTGGACCTATCCGCCTCGGATCTCGTCGTACTGTCGGCTTGTAACACGGCCCGCGGTGAAAACCACACCGGCGAAGGATTGGTTGGCCTCACCTGGGCGCTCTTCGTGGCGGGAGCGTCAACACAGGTCGTATCCCAATGGTCGGTGGATGATGCGAGCACCGCCGCGCTTATGGAGTCCTTCTACGCGCGCTTGAAGCACGGGGAGGCTAAGGGCGCCGCCCTTCGAGAAGCCGCACTTTTGCTAATGCGTGGCAAAAACCCAAGGTCCAAAGTCCACAATCCAAAATTCACGCACCCCTATTACTGGGCGCCCTTTGTCCTCATTGGCGATTGGCGTCAGTAGGGATCGGGAGCTCGGAAGTCCGCGGCATGGGCATTCTCGTGGCGGCTTCCGTGTCGTCCTCTGCGTGCCGCCGGATCCCAGGGGCACTCTGCACGCCACTCGACGTGGATCGGATTGGATCGTTCCTCGAGGCGCGATCACGGTCGTGACTTGGTCAGGTATATCCGCAAGTGGTAAACTGATCATCAAACAGTTTGACGCGGCGCTCTGACAGATACGGCGGCGCCGAGCACCGAGGATCTGTACAGTAGGACGGGAGCAACCGTCGCGTCCGCAGGGCCGTGGCCCTCATGGGTCGTCGCGTGGACCCTCCGCTCGGGAGCGGCTTCGAACGATGAACGAGCTGTGGCGCATTACGTTACTGGGCGAGCTGCGCGCTGAGCAGCGTCATGCACAGCGCGTCATCCGACGCTTCCGGACCCAGAAGACCGGGGCGCTGCTTGCTTACCTCGCGTTTTACCGCGATAGAAACCATCCCCGAGAGCTTCTGATCGATCTGCTATGGCCGGACAGCACGGTCGAGGCCGGACGTGCGAGCCTCGGTACGGCGCTCTCCTCCCTGAGGCGGCAGCTCGAGCCGCCCGGCGAGCATGCGGGCGTGGTCATCAATACCGACCGAATGAACGTCCACCTTAACCCCGACGCCGTCACGACCGACGTTGCGGAATTTGAGGCCCTGATCCGGCTCGCAAGCCAGGGGTCCGGAAGCCACACCGAGCGCGTGCAATACCTCCTTCGGGCCTCGGAGCTTTACGGCGGACAGCTGCTGCCGGGTTACTACGAAGACTGGATAGGCGCGGAGCAGGCGCGCCTGGCAGAGCTATTTGCCGAATCCGTAGTGAGGCCGCTGATCAGGCACTTCGAGCAGGCTGGCGAGCCCGGCAGTGCGGTTGAGCATGCGCGTCGCGGAGTAACTGCTCACCCAATGTCCGAGGAGTTCCATCGCGACCTGATGCGTCTGCTTGCAGCGGCCGGCCAGCCGGAGTCCGCGATCAGCGAGTATCGTCGCTTCGAGCGGTTTCTTCACGAGGAGCTCGCGGAGTCCCCGTCCGCGGCGACCGTTGCGCTCGCCCGGGAGATCGAACGTCAGGTCGCAACGAAGGCGTCAGCAATCGGGCGCCTGGGATCTCGTGAGGCCGAAGAGAACCGACCACGCGCCGGTCTGCCGAAAGGGACCACGAGGAATGAAGATGCCGAGGCTGCGCTCCCGACCGGTACACTGACGTTTCTCCTGACCGATATCGTGGACTCCGCGCCTCGGCCGGAGCGCAGGGATGACAGCTTCGACGCGGCGCTCAATGTACACCACGCACTGTTGCGGACGGTATTCCTCGCAAATGGCGGCCGGGAGCTAAGGGAGGCCGGAGGCTCGCTTCTTGTGGTATTCCCGCGGCCGAGCCGCGCCCTCGCCGCTGCGGTAGCCGGACAACAGGCGCTCGCGCGCCAAGACTGGCGTGGAAGCTGCTCCGGACTTAGCGTGCGAATGGCAGTGCACACCGGGGAAGTCGACCTGTCGGACGGTGAATATCGCGGCCCCGTTCTGCACCGCGCCTCAAGGATCCTGACGGCCGCGAACGGGGGCCAGATACTCTGTTCCGAGGCCACCGCCGGCCTCATTCAGCAGGAATTCGCACCGGCCGGAGTCCGGCTTTCCGACCTGGGCATTTACCGGCTCCGGGACCTCGCCGTTCCAGAGCGGCTGTTCCAGGCAGAGTATCCGGATATGCAGTCGAGGCAGTTCCCTCCGCTGAACGCGGAGGCGGGCTACGCGCCTAACCTGCCGATTGCATTCACACGCTTTTTCGGCAGGGAGCGGGAGATCGGGGAGCTTGCAGTCCTGCTGCGCTCCGAGACGCCGCGCCTGGTGACGATGACCGGAACGGGCGGCACGGGCAAGACCCGGCTTGCCCTGGAGGCGGCGCGCCGGCTGGTCGAGCACTTTTCCGGTGCGGTAACCTTCGTACCGCTGGCCGCAATCACGGACTCGCGCCTCATTCCCGGCGCAGTCGTAGACGCAATGCGCATCCCCCGGTCTCCGGAGGTCGAGCCGCTCGAACAGATGGTGGAGGCGCTGCGCAGGCGGCCCTCGCTGCTTATCCTCGATAACTTCGAGCAGATCGTCGGCACGGGTGCAGCCGCGGTGCGCACTCTTCTGGACCGGGTCCCGGACCTCAAGGTACTGATTACGTCTCGCCAGCTGCTCGCGATTGCAGGCGAGCGGGAATATGCCGTGCCTCCGCTCACTATGCCGTCCGGGCCGGGGGAATCGGCGGAGCAGCTGGGCGTGTACGAGAGTGTTCAGCTCTTCATCGACCGCGCTCAGGCCGTGCGTCCCGACTTCCAGATTACGAACATGTCCGCGCCCGCGGTAGCCGCGCTCTGCGATCGACTGGAGGGCATACCGCTCGCAATCGAGCTGGCCGCCGCGCGCGCCCAGGTGCTGACTCCCGGGCAGATGCTCGCGCAGCTGCCGCATCGGTTGGAGTTCCTTGTCTCCCGCAAGCGAGACGCGATAGAGCGCCACCGGACGCTGCGAGCCGCAATCGACTGGAGCTACCGCCTGTTATCACCGGATCTGCAGCGCTTGTTTGCAGCGCTGTCGGTCTTGAATGGCGCCTGGACCTCCGAGACCGCGCAGGCTCTATTTGAGAAGGCCCCGTCTGAAGCCGCGGATCGCCAGGAGGAGCTTGTGCTGGACTACCTTGCACAGCTTCGAGAGTGCTCCCTTCTGCTCACAGTAGAACGGGAGAATGTAATATGCTTTCGCATGATGGAGAGTCTGCGCGATTACGCTCGCGAGCGACTCCAAGAGATGCCGGACGTCGAAGCCAGGATACGCCTGCGTTATGCAGAGTTCTTCCTAGAGCAGGCGCGAGAACAGATGAAGCGATTTCGTACAATCGACGAAGCGGCGACGCATCACCATATCGAGAGCCTTGTCAGCAACCTCCGCACGGCGATGGCTTGGGCGCACAAAGAAGAGATGGCTACGCTTCACGCCGAGATCGCGCTTGTCGTTGGCGCTCTGCTGCAGCGGCGCGGTAGTCACCTTGAGGCTGTCGACCCGGTGCAGGAGGCGCTCGACAATATGCTGCGGCTCCGCGATAGCCAGGCGGCGATCTGCGCGCGTTTACTGCGCGAGCGCGCCGGCCTTCACCTTGACCTCCAGGAGTGGGTCAACGCCCGTACACGCGCGCAGGAGGCGCTCTCGCTCTTTGTCGCGGCAAATGACTCTGAAGGCCAGGCGCAGACCGAAAACATCCTTGGTCAGGCAGCAATGGCTGAGGGCAAGTTCGACGAAGCCCGACAACGGTTTGCCCGTGCCCTGACCCACTTCGAGCGAGCGAGCGCTCCTGTCGACGCGGCCATTCTGTACAACAACCTCGGGCTCGTGGAACGCCGGGATCCTGACGGAGACAAGGCAGTTGCAACGCGGAATCTAATGGCCGCTCTTCAGCTGCGCAGGAACAAGGGTGACCGCCGCGGCCTGGCCGAAACCCTGACCAACCTGGGTGTTCTCGCGTACGAGCAGGGAGACATGGAAGCGGCATGGCGGTGGTATATGGAAGCAGCCCAATACGAGCAGGAGCTGCAGCATACGTTCGGGGAGGCGCGCGCGCTCGCGAACCTGGGCGAGGTAGCCGAACAGCGTGGAGACTCAGACCGCGCTATCCGTCTGTTCGCTGCCGCGGAGCGACTGTTCGATGAGGTGAAGTCGTCTTACACGTCGTACGCAGCCGGCCTACTCGTACGCGCAGTCGGCAGCCGCGCCGACGCGCCCTCAGCGCTTGCCGATCTGCGCAAAGCCGCGACCGGGATGCCGTTGGACACCCTCGCCGGCTGGGCGATGGGCGCCTCCGACGGCGCGCCGCATTAGCTGTACCTGTACGCAGCGTGCCGGGCCTCGCCGCTAAACGACTCCCGTACAAATCCAGTCTTCTTGGAACTCACCAGCGGAAGTACGGACTCATTCCGATGCTCAAGACGCGTCCGGTTGTCCTTGCGCTTGATCAGTCCGCTATGCGAAGGGACGGAACACCGTGGCTGATGAGGGTCCGACAATCCTGGAAAACGAAACCGCGAGCTGGGATCTGCCGACTCGGCGGAAGGGTTCAGGCTGCCTCGACCTGCTCGGCCAGTGCGCCGGCCCAGGTGGTTGCGTTGTCGGAATACTGTTTATCGTGGCGCTTTTATTCCCCAGCTTCATGTCGGCGCGGCACAAGGCCCATGATACCGCTTGTGTGTCGAACGAGAAGCAGATCTGCCGTGCACTCATCGAGTACTCGCAGGATTACGACGAGACGCTGCCACCGGAGTCCCGCTGGGCGGACCTTGCCTCGCTTCACCTCCTGCCAGCGAAGAAACAGGAGGTCTTCCATTGTCTGGAAGCCAAAACGCCGTTCAGCTACGTTTTCAACGTTCACCTCGATCGGGCACAGATGAGCGAAATCGATTATCCGTCGGAAACCGTGATGATCTACGAGGGGCCAGCGTTCCAGATCAACGCAGCCGACGATGGGAAAGCGATACCGGTGGCGATACGGCACAACGTCGAAGGGGCGAATTTCGGCTACGCGGACGGCCACGTCAAGCTGCGGATCGCTCCGAAATTCGGCGATCCACGGTGGGACAAAACGAGCAGCGAGGGTAACAGGCCACAAGCTACTAGTCAGCAGCCACCGCCGGTTATCTACAGAGCTGTTGGTACAGGCTGGTGACGCGCTTGACGTAGGCCTGCGTCTCACGGTAGGGGGGCACGCCGTGGTAGCGCTTCACGGCGTTCTCGCCGGCGTTGTAGGCGGCCATGGCGAGCGCGACCTGGTCGAAGGAGTATCCCCCCGTCGCGTCGCCGCGGCCGAAGGTGTCGAGCTGGCTGCGGAGGTAGTTGACGGATCCGCCGAGGTTCTGCACGATGTCGTAAGGATTGTTGACGCCAAGGCCGCGGGCCGTGCCCGGCATAAGCTGGCCAAGGCCCTTCGCGCCGGTCCGCGAGGTGGACATGGGGTTGAAGTCCGATTCGGCGATGATCATGGCAACGACCAGGCGGGGATCGACGTTGAACCGGTCCGCGAAGTTGAGCAGGTGAAACGTGATCTGCGACACCTGGACGGCCGTCAGCCGCGAATTGCGGCGCGCGATGAAGGCGTAGTAGGCGTTGTAGAGCGGCTGCGCGCGCGCGGTCAGGCCGCCGGGAGCGCCGATCAGCGGAATTACCGCGGGCGGGCGCTGGTAGTCGCCGCGTGAGGGCTCCGAAATGGACGCGGGCCGGTGGTGTACCGCCCGATCCATCGTCGCCTGCCAGCGATCCTGCTCCCGCTTCTTCCAGTCGGAGCGCTTTCGCGCCGCGTCCGCCTTCGCCTGCTGCAGCTTCTCGTCGGCGGCAATCGCGACCTCGTAAGCGACGGCCAGCGTCTTCAGCGGTACCACGTTTCCGTTCGCGCCGTCCTGGACCTGCACCAAAGCCCGTATGTTGGGAGTGGACAGGTCGCGAATGCCCTCCGCCTCGGCGTCCGGAATCTCCAGCATCACCGCCTTGCTGTCCGCCATGTTGAGCATAACGCAGAGATGGCCGTCCGTTGTGACCGATCCGCCGACTGTGCCGCGCAGCTCCAGAACCTTGCCCACATAGGCGAACGGCTGCGCCTCGACCTGCCCGAACGTGATATTGCCATCGGCGCGGAGCTGCTTACGGCGTGCTGCGAACTGCGCGCCCGTGCAGGCGGAGGCGGCGGCCCCGAAGAGAAGACAGGCGACCAGCGCCGATGCGCCGATAGCGGAGGCAAGCGTTCGGTTCGACACGGCAGATCCTCGCAAAACGAGACGCAATCCAGGAGTTGACCGTCGCGGGGAAAGGACACGGAGAGACCGGGATTCGAACCCGGGGTAGCGACATATATCACTACAACTGCTTAGCAGGCAGCCGCTTTCGACCACTCAGCCATCTCTCCAATGCACCGGTATTGTAACACAGCCCCGCGCAAAATGCAACGGACCGGAGGCGGAATCGCGCGCGGAATCGCTCAAATTGACTCCCTGGGCGCCGTTTGGTATAATCTCGCATTGCCGTGTATGAGATTGGGTCGGTGTTTTGCCGGGAGGGTCGGTTGGCGAGGTCGCTCAAATTCTCCGTCGGTCTGTTGGCGATAGTGTGCCTGGCGTGGGCCGGATATGCGTGGGGCCGCGGCATGGGCCGCCGGGCGTCCGCTGTGCGCACGGGCGAGGGCGTCTCCGCAATGCAGCCGTTCCGCCCGCGTTTCGCGGGTGGCCTCGCCGATCCCGCGCCGAACCCCCATATTCCGCCGGACCAGGTATTCGAGGACGTGCTGGACAAGGTGCAGCAGTACTACGTGGACGGCGGAGGCGACAACGGCCGCCTTACGAACGGCGCACTCTCCCGGATGCTCGCCTCGCTCGACGATCCGCGGACCAGCTACCTCGAGCCCGTCTATCGCGAGGCGCGGCAGGATGCGCTCAAGGGCCGCTATCATGGCATCGGCGCGGTGCTCGCCGTGCTGAACGGCAAGCGCAACGGCGCCGAGGACCGGCAGCTTACGATCGTCGACGTGGGGCCCGGAAGCGCCGCCGAGAAAGCCGGCCTGCGCCCGCGTGACGTTATCACGAATATCGACGACCACTGGATCATCACCTATTCGATTACGGTGGAGTCGGATCGGATCGCAAGGAAGACCTCGGACGAGGACGAGCGCGCGCAGGAGCTTAAAGACGCGGGCAAGCGGTTCAAGCGCGGCTATAGCCTGACGCGCGCGCTCAGCCTGCTGACGGCGGGCGAGAGCAAGACGCTCAAGCTCACCTACGTTCGCCAGCCCGGTGGCGCGCCGGCGACTGTGGTCGTCAAGACCGGACTGACGGAGATCGATCCGGTAGAGTACCGCGTTCTCGCCGATCGGATCGGCTACCTGCGCGTGCGGCAGTTCAACGCGCGGGCGACGCGAGAGTTTCAGCAGGCGCTCGATGGCGCGGTCGCCTCCGCGGGCCACCTCAAGGGGCTGATCGTCGACCTGAGGGGCAATCCCGGAGGCGTTCGGGCCGAGTCGGCGCAAGAGGTGGACGGCTTCCTCTCCGCCCGCAAGCTGATGGCGCGACTGACGAAGGGCGGGACCGTGGCGACGCTCGAGCGGCGCCCGAACGTGCGTGAGCCACTGGCGATCGTCGGGGCCAGGCCGGCGCTGACGCTTCCGCGCATCGTGCTCGTCGACCGCGGCACCGCGAACCTGTCGGAGATGGTCGCCGCGGCCCTGCGGGACTCAGGGGCGAAGGTGATGGGCCAGCATACGTTCGGAGATGGCGTGCTCCAGCTCTTCGCGGCGTTCAAGTCCGGCGGCGGCATCGAAATGACGACGGCGCACCTCATGACGACTTCCGGCACGGACTTGAGCCGCGGCATCGAGCCGGACCTGCCGCTCGACGACGCAGACTCGGGCGGCGACGCGGCGGTGCGGATGGCAATGCGCAGGCTGGGCGCTTAGCCGAGCATGCCGGTCCGTCCGGCGCTCGCGATCAGGGAGCGATGAAGCGGTGAAGCACGGATTCGATCCTACGCTGTTGCAGCGGCTGGCGCTCATACCGGCCGTGGTCGGCCTCGTCTCGACCTCGGTCATCTTCGGATACGCCAGCAGCGCCCTGCGCAAGCCCGCGGCTGACACCAGCGACGCTCCGTATTCCCACACCTCGCGTGTGGATGCCGACGATAACGGGGCCGGCGACATGCCGGACGCCGAGCCGCGGGCTCGCGTCCGCGCGCAGGATCCGCTGGACAACTATCGCGCCACGCTCGCGCTCCTGAAGAAGAGCTACTACCACGCCCCGATCGACGCGCGCCGTACGCGGACGCTCACCTACGAGGCGATCCGCGGAATGCTCGGCAGCCTGCGGGACCAGTTCACGAGCTTCCTCGATCCCGATGACTGGAACCAGATGAAGGCGACCACCGAGGGCGACTTCGAGGGCATCGGAGCGCTTCTGGAGCAGGAGGGAGCGCAGGTCCGCATCGTCCGGCCGATCGAGACGAGCCCCGCCGAGGCCGCCGGCATCCGCACCGACGACGTGGTCGTCAGCGTGGACGGCGTATCGGTGCGCGGCATGAACGTCAACGAGGTCGTTCATAAGATCAAGGGCGAGGAGGGCACCAAAGTCCGCCTCGGAATCCTTCGCGGCAAGACGCCGATGGAGTTCGCCCTCACGCGCGCGCTTGTCGAGCCGCCGGTCGTGCAGTACTGGATGGAGGACGGCGCGAGCAAGATCGGCCACGTCGTCCTTTCCGAGTTCAACGAGAAGAGTATCGCGCAGATCCACCGCGCCTACTCAGAGTTGAACCGCCAGGGAATGCGCGCGATGGTGTTCGACCTGCGATACAATCCGGGCGGCCTGTTGGAGACGGCCGAAGATGTTGCGAGCCTCTTCATTCCGAAGGACATGGACGCCGACCTTCATAACGTCGTCGTCATCATCCAGGAGGGCACCGGAAAGGAGAAGGGAGACCGGCTCCGCACCCCTGAGTTCGCTATGCGCCGCATGCCGATCGTGGCGCTGGTGAATGAAAACAGCGCCTCCGCCAGCGAGATCGTCGCCGGTGCGCTCAAGGACTACGGAATTGCGACCCTGATCGGCGAGCGCACCTACGGGAAGGGACGCGTTCAGACCCTCTATCCGCTGGACGACGGCTCCGCGCTCCGCCTCACGACGGCGCTCTACTACCCGCCCCGCCACTACGACATCAACTTCGAGCGCGACCCCGACGGCCAGAAGATCGACGGGACCGGCGGCCTTCTGCCCGACATCGAGGTCAAGCAGCCGGCCCGCTGGCATCCCGAAGACTTCAAAGACAAGGCCAACGACCTCCAGCTCCAGACCGCTCTCGACTTCCTTCGCGCCCGCCTGAGCGGCAAGACCGTCGCCGAAGCCCGCGAGCAGGTCCAGGCCGCGCGGTAAAGAGGCATGGTCGCCCGGCGCGGCACTGTCGAATTGATCAATGCACGGGACCAAGCGCATGTGATTTCGTCGCCCTCGTGGCTGATGTTTCGACGCAACAGTATTTCTGCGTTCAGCCGTATAATGGGTGATGCAACCGAGGGAGTGACTGGATATGGCAATCGGAACACTTGAAGAGCGTGTTGAGAAACTCGAACACACGATTCAAGCTGTACAAGAGCAGCTGGGCCGACGTGCCGCTCAATCCAAGCGCGGCTGGCGGTGGTTCGTAGGCATCGACGCCGATAACCCAGAATTTGACGAGGCGGTGCGGCTTGGTCAGGATTGGCGGAATAGTGACCGACCCAATCAGGGCGAAACCCGTTAGTGCCGCAATATCTACTCGATACGGATCATATGACCCTGTTGCGCCGCGGCGGTGCGCAGGCTGAGCGCTTAGTCGACCGTCTCAACGACGTGCCGGAGGAGCTCTTGGTGACGTGTGTGGTCGTTTTCGAGGAGCAGATGCGCGGATGGATGGCCCAAATCGCACGAATGCGGACCGGCTCGCAATTCGTGTTGCCGTACGGTTCGTTGGCGACGACCCTCACCATCTATTGCGCGATGAACGTCCTTCCGTTCGACGAACGTGCGTCGTTCCAATTTGACGATCTGAAGCGTCGGCGTATTCGTCTCGGTACGCAAGACCTTAAGATCGCCAGCATTGCGCTTGCGAATGATTCTGTAATTCTAACGCGAAACACGCGGGACTTCGCCCAAATCCAGGGCTTGTCCTTCGAGGATTGGTCTGTCTGAACGTATGCTACATTAGTGGCCGCCATCGCGACAAGTCGGCGGGTGGCCGCTAACTCGATGCTACTCCGAAAGCACGGCCACGCCGTAGGGCTGCATCCGCCCGTCGCCGTACTCCGCGTGCTCGGTGACGAGGTGCAGCGTAACGATCCGGCGCGTGCGCGTGTCGAACTCCACCCAGCCCGCCACTGCGCCGGATGCCCGGTTGTCGTCCTCCTTGTGGTAGAAGGCGTGCTTCATCTTGTATTCGCCCTCGAGCGTGGCGCGCGCGAGGCCGGCCCGGATCGTGGTGACTCGGCCCCGGAACGCCAGGCTCTCCATGGCGTTCTTCGTTGAGTCCCAGTTCTCCGTCGGCGGGTAGAAGTGCTGCAGCAGGCGCGTGGCCTCCGCGCGGTCCGGCTCCCAGCTGCTGCCGACAGAGGCGCGGTCCGGGAGGAGCTTCGCCTGGACCAAAGGGGCCAGGGGAATCCAGTCCTCCGAGGGGAGCTCGCTCCAGTTTCCGCTGCCCGTCGGAATGAGCGCATTGCCTTTGGCGTCCAGGTAGCGGGCGACGAGGTGGAGCAGCATCGTGCCGGCCGGCACCGCCGGCCTGGCCGGACTTGCCGGCGCCGGCGGAGCGTCGCGCGGCGGGATCGCGAGCGTCTTCGCACTCTTTTCCAGCAGGGCGGCGAGTCTATCGGGCTGTGCCGCCTGCGCCACGTGCATCGAGTCGAGCAGGTGGCCGTCTGGCTTCAGGATGTAGACATGGACGGTGCCGACGGACAGCTTCGCGGCATAGCCCTCCTGGAAGATACGATGCAGCTCGGACTTTTCGAACGCGGACGCGGCTCCGCCCTCCCGATAGTCCTCATTGGAGACGTAGACCGGAACGTAGTACTTGTTCAGCAGCGCGATGATCGTGGGTGAAGAGAGCGAACTCGCTCTCAGCGCGAACGCGCCGCCTCAACAGCGGCCGACGTTCAGCCGCCCGTCGTGGGTAAATAGAAAGACCGGCCGGCTGCTGCTTTTCGCCGTTTCCAGCGCGCCCTTCAGGCCGCTCGCCCAGCCGATCTGCTCCCAGAGCTTCTCCTGCGCGCTCGGCTGCCATGCCGCCGCGCGGCGGTCCACTTCGACACTGTCTAGTGGGGAGGCCGCAGCAGCAGCCGCAAGCAGGGCGCCCAGCCCCAGCAGAGATAGAACCCGTGTTCGCATTGAGCACCTCATTTCAACCGCCGTGCGCTTCGCTCGCTTTCTATTGTGCCGATCTGAAGCCGCGCCGTCGCGGATAATTCCAATAGTATACCGTGTGGTATCGTGGGCCAGGAAATGGAGAGCGTTGGCTCGCCGCGCGCACGAGAGATTGCCGAAGTCGGGTCCACGCCGGCGCAGGCATTCGGCCTGTGCGGGGCGCGTGAGCCGGCGTTCATAGCGTGCCCTACTCGTGCCGGAGGGCCGTGATCGGATCGAGCTTGGCGGCGCGGATCGCGGGGTAGACGCCGAAGAAGATGCCGATGCCGGCGCTGAAGAGGAACGCACCGATCATAATGAACGGCGGGACGTAGACGGACATGCCCCGCTCGCCGGATCGCACGTCGACGAGCGCCGGAATGAACGTGGTGACGAAACCGACGAAGTAGGCCATGCCGGTACCGATGCCGACGCCCGCAAGCCCGCCGAAGCCGGTCAACGTCGCCGCCTCGACCAGGAACTGCAGGAGGATGTCCCGGCTCTTGGCCCCGACCGCCTTGCGGATGCCGATCTCGCGCGTTCGTTCCGTCACCGACACCAGCATGATGTTCATCACGCCGATGCCGCCGACCAGCAGCGCCAGCCCCGCGATCGAGCCGAGAACGATCGTAAACACCGAGGTGAACTGATTCACGAGGTCCAGCAGGCTGTCAAAGCTGTCCACCTTCCAGCCCGGCAGATTGTCGTAGCGGCGCATCAGCGCCTCCCAGAGCTGCTGCTTCGCCTCCTGGATGTCCGCGCGGCTGCGGGGCTGCACGAACAGGACTCCCACCACGTCGGAGCCGACGAACCGCTTCTGCACGGTCGAGAGCGGCAGGAAGACTCGCTTGTCCTCGTCGCCCTCGAACGTCCGGCCCTTTGGCGTGAGCGTGCCGATCACGAGCAGGTTCTGGCCGTTCAGCGCGATGCTCTTGCCGATCGGATCCGCGGCGCCGAACAGCTCCTCGCGGACCTTGTCGCCTATCACGCAGACCGGCGCCCACGTCTCTACGTCGTGATCGGAGATGAACCGCCCGTGCGCCACTTCCACGTTGCGCAGACGCTGGTAGTCCGGCAGCACGCCGTTCGGGTTCACGTCGGTGTCGGTGCCGGAGTACCTGGCACGGACTCCGTTGCCGAGCGGCATCTCGGGCGATATGCCCGTGATCAGGTCGCAGTTCGCGCGGATCGCCGCTACGTCCTCCATCTTAAGGCCCTCGATCGTGCGGGCCGTCTTCTTGCGGTCCTTTGCGTCGGGGCTGTAGGTGACGAAGATCAGGTCAGTGCCGAGCTTGCCGACCTGGCGCTGGAATCGGACGGAAAAGCCCTGCATGATCGCGACCATCATGATGACCGCGCTCACGCCGATGATGATGCCGAGCACGGTCAGCATCGACCGCATCTTGTTGGCTCGAAGGTTGTCGACCGCAATTTGCAGGCTCTGTAGGAAGTTCACGTATTATCCATTCGGTGTTCGGTGTTTGGTGTTCGGGTGTTCGGACCGAATACCCAACACCGAGCACCCAGTACCCGCTTAGTGCGGCTAGTCCGGCCCGCCCCGGAAGTCCATTTTAGGTATGGGCGGGCCCGTGTACGGGTTGGTCGCCACCTTCTCACCAGGCTTCAGCCCGCTTGCGATTTCGACGTAGTCGTCGCCGCGCAGCCCGACCGTCACCGTCCGCGGCTGAGCGACGTCCACCGGCTTGCCGTCCTTCGTCCCGCTCGTTACCACTTTGACCGTGCCGGTCGCGCCGGCGCCCTGGATACAGTTGGTCGGCACACGTACGACGTTCTTTCGGCGGCTGCAGATGATGGAACAGCGGGCGCTCATGCCCGACTTGAGCCGCGAATCGGCGGCGTCGAGCTGGACCTCGACCGGAAATCGGATCACCGTCTGCGAACTGGCGGATCCGCTCGTCGTTCCCGAGTCTTGCGACGAGGGCGACACTTTGTGGACGTGGCCATGGAACGTAACGCCCTTCGCCGCGTCGATCGTCACTTCGGCGGGCATCCCGAGCCTGACCTTATCGATGTCCACCTCGTTCACGTTGATCTTCACCAGCATGGTCGCCAGATCGGCGAGTTGGAATATCGCCGTGCCCTGCGAGAAGGAGCCGATCGCCGAGGTTACGAGCTCGCCCTGCTCGACATATCGTTTCGTAATCATTCCGTCCATCGTGGCGTGAATGGTGGTGTCCTGCTGCTGAACGAGGAGCTGCGCAAGCTGGTTTCGAAGCTGACGCACCTCCGCCTGAGCCGCGGCGATGTCGTCCATCCGCATCATGTCCTGCGTGCGCCCGCTGCGCGCCGCGGCAAGCTGCGCCTTCGCCTGCGCGTAGGCCGCCCGGGCGCTCTCGAGATCGCGCTGCTTCGATTCCGGCGTGATTGCCGCGACCGCCTGGTCCAGCGCCGCCTGCGCCTGGCGCACGGAGCTCTGCGCGCTGGCGATCTGACTCTTCAGGTTCTGCTCCTCGAGCGCGTTGGCCTGCTTGATGCGGTCCAGATGCTCCTTGACATCGCGTGTGTGCGCCCGCGCAACGTCGAAATCGGTCTGCGCCTGATCGACTGCGAGCTGCGAAACGAATCCGCGTGCTAGAAGCGTCTTTTGGCGCTTAAGGTTCGAGCCCGTGTTGGTCTCCTGAGCCACCGCGGTATCGTAGGCCGACTGGGCGCTCACAACGGCCTGCGGGTGCGTCGAGGCTGTCATCAGGTTGAGGCTGTCCTTGAGCGCCTGCTCCTGCGCGAAGGCTGCGTCTACCGCGCCCTGCGCCGCCGCGATCGACTGCTTCGTGAGACGCGGCTGCACCTTCGCCTCGGCCTCTGCCTCGTGCAGCCGCGTCTGCGCCGCCGCCAGGTTGTGGACGTACTGATCGACGCCGCTCGTGGTCTGGTCCGCCTGATAGACGGCTGCCTTCCGGGCCGACGCAACGCGCGCCTCGGCGCCCGCCATCTGCGCGCGGAGCGCCTCCACCTGGCTGTCGATCTCTTGTGGATCGATGGTCGCGATGACCTGGCCCTGGCGAACGATTGCGCCGGCATCGACCAGCAGCCGCGAAATCCGGCCGCCCGCCTTGGACTTGATGTCCACCTTGCGAAGCGCGTCGATCGACCCGGTCTCGACCACCTTCACCTCGACGTCGCCCTGCTGCACCGTTTCCGTGCGCATCGGCTTCGCTACGGTCTTCAGCGCGCGCTGCGTGCCGACCACGATGGCGGTAACTCCGACCGCAGCGATAACCCCGCAGCCGATCATCCATTTTGGACTCATGGGACGTTTTCGATCCTAACTTAAAGTGACACCGGCGCCGGTGGATAGATCCATAACGCGGAGGGCCTGCGCGGGCAATCCCGGATCGCACGTCCGCAGTCGGCAATGGACCATTCGGGATGGCCATGAGTGCGTCCACAACGACTACGCCGAACGTCAATCGCCGGTTTCACGGCTTGCTTCGTCGGACCGCCCGGCGGCCGCAGATCCGACTTCCGGCCGGCTTGACGGCGGACTCTCTCGGGAACTCGCTCGAACGCCCATCGATATCGCCGCGAAGCGGCGGTCGCCGGCTGCATCCCGCGACGTCGTGTTGACCGAGCAGGGAATTGTACGTCCACGTCGAATGCTGCCGGGGAGGCCAGCGGCCAGAAGGTCGCGGCGATCAGGAGAATGAGACCATGGGACTGACAGAGCGACGCAAGATCAAAGAGCTGCAGGAGACCAACTTCGTGGAGCGCACGGCCGAGCTGGCCGAGATCACCGGCGGATCGATCGGTTACGAAGTAGACTGGGACAGCTTTTCGGACGACCTGGAGGGCCTTAACTTCCTGGACAACCTGTCGTGCCACCGCACGAACATTGCCCTGCGGGTAATCTGCGCGGACGACATCGGCAAGGAGGCCATCCAGGAGCAGCTCAAGGTGATCAAGCTGAAGAACGTGAAAACCCCGGCGGAGACGAGGTGCACCTTCCACGACGGCGTGCTGGAGATGCGCTGCGCCTACGCACTGCGCACCTACGGCATGTTCTCGGACAACCATATCCGCGAGACTCTGATGGCGGGGCTGGAGTGATGAGTGGGTGACGGGGTAAGCGCGTGAGTGGGTGAATCGCTCGGTCCTCTACGTTCACTGCGCCCACAAAGCGTCGGGGCGAGGGGTAGTTGGCGCTAAGAAGGGGAATCGATGACGGCTTCCAGGATGCCAGTGTACCGGGGTGAGAACCTGCGCGCGGTGGCAATACCGCTTGGCGGAATCGGGACGGGCACGGTGGCGCTGTGCGGCGACGGCAGCCTGCGGCAATGGCAGCTCAACAACACGGTGAACCACATTGCCTGCGTGCCGCACAGCTTCTTCGCGGTGCGCGTAAAGCCGGAGCGCGGGCCGGCAGTGGCGCGAGCGCTTCAGTGTGGCGCGCTGTACGA
>Ga0070735_10002453_pt1 | contig 16810 bp, 10 predicted proteins | sample Coa_R1_FD_66443 | JGI IMG/M metagenome (GOLD analysis project Ga0070735, IMG submission 66443) | Surface soil microbial communities from Centralia Pennsylvania, which are recovering from an underground coalmine fire - Coalmine... | ecosystem: Environmental > Terrestrial > Soil > Unclassified ... | reverse complement strand
AACGGCCTAATTTGTTTCCCCAGGGAAGTGTGCTCGAATTATTCACCCCGCACCAGGAAAAGGCAACCTTATTGCGAACTGAAACGCAGAATGATGTTGTGCCTGACTCGCGCGACGCCGCGTTTCGTTCGTTCAGGCTTAAAAAGACACAACACTTCGTGATAAATTGTTGGGGCAGGTAAATCGATTTACTCATCGCTTCTGGATGCTTTTCCACAAGTGGACAGGGGCCGCCAGCGACGCAGTGTGTGCGCCTTGCGACCCACCGCCAAAGAATCATTCTCCGAGAGGTGCCGGCATGCGCGTTCTTCGTCTCGTCTTAAGTCTCCTGGTGCTCGTTCTGCCTGCAGTCGCGGCGTCCGACGGTGACTATTACAACCATGTTCTCTTCGACAATAGTTTCACTCCAGATAACGACTACTACAGCGAAGCGCACGCGGTATACCCAAGCGTCCTGGCTGGTCAGGACGGGCGGATCCCTGTTGAGACGAAGCTTTTCTTCACTCCTCCCAACGCGTTGCGTCTGGAATGGCAGTCGATGCCCGGTGGAAGTTGGGACGCCGAAGTGCAGGCATTAAGCATTCGCAACCGGCCCGTGGACTTCCACGGTGACACTCTTTACTTCTGGTGCTACGCGCCCGAGGGCCTGGCAACGTCGGACTTCCCTGCGATTCAGTTGCTCGACAATAACCATGACTTCACTGCTCCGGTGCAGATGGCCAACTTTACCGAGAGTTTGCCGCCTCGCAAGTGGGTGCAGGTGAGGATTCCTCTGCGGGTGTTTGCCTCGGCATCGATCCATGCGTTTGCCATTCGGCACTTACATAGCATTTATTTTTCGCAGAGTGCAGCCGACGGCAAACCGCACACGCTGATCATCGATGAAATCAAGATTGATGACGATGCCACCGTCCAGGCTGAAACGCACTCCGGCCTTCCGGTGCCCAGCGTCATTCATGCCCAGGGATACGAGCGGCACGTCGACGTGAGCTGGGACGCCTCTGCGAACGATGATGTGCAGTACTTCGTGGTATACCGCGCAACCGATGGAAAACACTTCAACCCGGTCGGAATACAAACTCCCGGAATCAATCGCTTCACTGACTACGTTGGGGCGACACCTGTTACCGCGACTTACAAAGTTGCGTCCGTTGACAAGTCCTACCGTCAATCGGAATTCTCTGACACGACAAGCGCTTCCACACACACAATGTCAGACGACGAACTTCTCACCATGTTGCAGGAGGAATGTTTCCGCTACTACTGGGAGAAAGGTTCGCATCCACATTCCGGCACAACCCGCGAAAACGTCCCCGGAGACGACCGCATCGTGGCCACTGGCGCGAGCGGCTTCGGCATTATGACGGTGATGGTGGGCGTCGATCGCGGATTCATCACTCGGCAACAAGGCATCGAGCGTCTTACTCGTATTGTGACTTTTCTTGAGAAAGCTCCGCGCTATCACGGAGCCTGGTCACACTTCATGGACGGTGACACCGGCGACACCCTGCCCGTATTCGGCATGTTCGACAACGGAGGGGACCTAGTCGAGACTGCCTTTCTGATGGAGGGTCTTCTTGCTGCCCGCCAATATTTCAACGGGCCCTCCGATGCAGAACACTCGCTGTACATGCGAATCTCGAAATTGTGGGAAACCGTGGAGTGGGATTGGTATCGCAAATCGCCGACAGGCGACGCCCTGTACTGGCACTGGTCCCCGCAGTGGACCTGGTACATCAATCATCGGCTCACCGGTTTCAACGAAGTAATGATTGTGTATCTTCTGGCGATCGCATCGCCAACGCATGGCGTGCCTGCCGATCTTTACTACACCGGATGGGCCGGGCAGTCGAAAGCAGCCATTCAATACCGCGCCGGATGGTCAGGCACCGAGGAAGGGAATCATTACGAGAACGGCCACACCTACGAGGGCATTAAACTCGACGTCGGCGTGGGCAGCGGAGGCCCTCTGTTCTTCACACACTATTCGTATATGGGATTCGATCCTCGCGGCATTCGTGACCGCTACACGGACTATTTCAAGAACAACCAGAACATTGCGCTGATCAACTACCGATATTCCGTCGAGAATCCGAAGCACTTCAAAGGCTACGGTCCGGGTGACTGGGGCCTGACCGCAAGCGACGACCAACTGGGTTATTCGCCCCACGCCCCGGACGCGCTCGACGACAACGGCACCATCACTCCGACCGGCGCTCTCGCTTCCTTCCCTTATACGCCGGAGGAGTCAATGGCCGCCTTGAAGCATTTCTACCGCGATCTGGGCGACCGTCTTTGGGGAGTCTATGGCCCGCGCGACGCCTTCAACCTCGACCACAACTGGTTCTCACCGATCTACATGGGATTGAACCAAGCTCCGATCACTGTCATGGTTGAGAACTATCGTACGGGGCTGATCTGGAAGATGTTCATGTCGAACCCGGAGATCAAACCGATGCTCGACCGCATCGGATTCAAATCCGACGTCAGCCAAAACAAACCCTCGCACCTGGCTACCCCAGGTCACTGAAGGCTGCGTCTGGATAGTGTGATCTGTAAAGTGGGCAAGCCGATTCCTCGGCTTGCCCTTTCCCTTCTAGAAGCTGAAGCGCAAACCCAGGGTCACGACTCGAGCAGCGAGCGCTCCGGAAATCGTACCGAAGTTCGAGCTGCCAACGTTATTCGAGATTAGGGTTGGGTCAAAGTTCAAATTGTTGAATACGTTGTAGGCATCGATTCGGAATTCAAGCTTTGCATTTTCGCCGAGCACCGATGTGTTCGGTAAGCCAAAGCCTTTGGATAAAGTCAGATCTACATCCTTGTATCCCGGCAGATTGAGCGAGTTGCGACGGACCCCCGGAGCTTGCGGCAGCGCGGTTCCGAATTGGCAGGTGGTCGACGTCGGACATGAGTACGGGGTATAGGTTGGTGTCGAGAAGTAAGCGTTCGCATTTCCTTGGGACGCAGTCAAGGGAAAATTCGAACTATTCGGTCCCTTGAATGCGTCGTTGCTGGTGCTCGTGCCTGCGCCATCTAAGGACGTTGCAGGATACAAATTGGTATATCCGCAATCTGCGCAGTAGAGACTGCCGCCTGCAACACTCACGACGGGACTCCATGGGAATCCAGAATGTAGGTTGAATATGCCGCTCAGAGACCAGCCGCCGGCGATTTTCTCCATCCAACTGTTGCTTCCGTGGAACAACACCGGCTGCCACATACCAAAAAGCTTGAATGCTTTGCCGACGTTGTAGTCGGAGCGGCCGTAACTTAGGCTGGGATCATAAGGATAGTAAGGTTCTGTGTATGGCCGGGACGTATTATCCATGCTCTTAGCCCACGTGAATTGCGCGTCGGCCATGAATTGATGAGAAAAGTCATGCTTCAATTCCGCGAGCAAGGCGTTGTAGTTGCCTCTGCCTGACGCACTCCAGAAGTCCCCGCCGTTGATCTGATTTTGATTGACGGTGTATCCCAGTGTTGCAGGCACGGCTAACGGATTCTCGTGGAATAAAACGTCGCGCGACAGACTCCCCTGATATCCCAAGCTGGCAATGTAGTTGCGCCCAAGATCATATTGCGTGTCGAGCGAGTAGTGGTGGACCCGCATGGTGGGCAGGGTTCGGGGAAGTATTACGACACCTACCGCGCCATTCGTCGGCAAACCGTTCGGGCCAAAATTCAAGATAAAGTTAGGGTTGGGCGGATAGCCATGGAGGTCGTGCGGATCCGACGAAACGGCGTAGATGATTCCGGGATTCGCGGCGGTCGGCGAGTTCATGCTCACGTACTCGCCAATCGACAAACCCGGATTTCCCTGAACATTCGCTGAAATCGCGATCTCTTCCTGGTTGTAGTTCAGGCCGTATCCGCCGCGGAACACGAGTTTGTCGTGGAAGCGTCCCGGACTCCAGGCGAAACCGATCTCGGGAGAGAAGTTGTTCTTTTGAGCGTTCCAGGAATTTCCTTTTTGTACCACTAGGCCGGTCAAATAATCGGCTCCAGCCCCCGGAACGGCGACATACATGTTGTTCTCTTTGGATGATAGCGGGCCAAAGTAGGACCAGCGTAGACCTAGATTGAGCGTAAGGTTCTTTCGGAGCTTGAAATCATCCTGAGCAAAGAAACCCCAGATGTCTTCGCGATCGTCCTGGCGAAGGGTCGTGGGCAGGCCCGTGTGAGGATCGAATGTCGTATAGCCTTCCGTATGTGGAGCGTCATTTAAAAAGTCCCACATGTTGAAGAAGTTGTACCCGGGAATGCCGCAGCCCACACACTGATTCAAGTAGAACAGCCGCGTGAGATCGCCGCCAACCTTTACGGTATGACGTCCGATAATTTTCGTGGCGACATCCTTGAAGCCGTAAGTCCACTGATCCAGTTGGCTACCGACACTCGGTCCGAAAGGATTCACCGTGATACTGCCAAAGCCATCAATGTTGTCGGGAGGAAGTCCAACCGGCGATTGCGGGTTTGAGGCGAGTTCATTCCATCGCCATCCAGCGGCATTTACTCTGAACTCATTGAGCAGGGTCGGCGAGAAGGTGCGATTCCAAATCACGGAAAACGCATTGTTGATTTGATTGTGATGGAAGACGTCTAAGGCGCGGTTGCCGTTGTTGTTTTCCTTTGTTATCGGAACCCAATAAATAGCGAACGCGATGCGATCCTTCTCGCTGAGATTGGCATCGAGCCGGCCGTTGTACTGTACCTCGGTTAGGCTGGTCGGATTCGAAACGATGTAGTTCGCGATATCCGCTACGCCGTCAAGGCCGCCTCCAACGCCGGGGTTCTGGGGATCAGTCCAGCCAAGATCTTGTGTGCCTAGACCGGTCGTCAACGGCGAGCCAATGTCCAGGCCCTGTCCGGGCATGGTGACGCAGTTCACGCCTTCCGTTAGGCCGGCATTAGCGCAAGTGGAGTTGTTGATGCCTTTGTTGACGATGCCGTTCCCCGGGAATCCAACCATCGTCGCGGCGATGCTTCCGGTAGGTGCCAGGGCATCGAAAGCTGCAGTCTCACCCCACTGGTTGCTTATCACATCCGTGTGCTCGCGAATCGTCTCATAATTGAAGAACGCGAATATCTTGTTCTTCCAAATAGGGCCGCCAAAGCTGCCGCCGTATTGATTGAAAAGGCTGGGATCTCTCAGCGGCTGGTTGCCATCGCCGTTGTATCGTTGGTAGGCATTCAGCCCCGGCCGGTGAGCTGTAAAGAACGCGCTTCCATGATATTGGTTGCTGCCGCCCTTGGACGTGATCTGAATTTGCGCGCCGCTGAAGCGGCCATTCTCCGCGTCGTAACTGTTCGACACGATCTTGACGTTGTCGATGGAATCCTCGGACGGAGTGATGACCGTCGTTCCGCCCCACACCGCGCTGCTGGTGCTGATGCCGTCGACCGTAACCCCATTGGTGGGCGATTGGCCTCCGTTGGCGCTGATCGGCACGCCGTTTTCGGTATTGAATATGCCCTGATCGCCGCCCGAGGCGCCGCCGCCGGTTTCTGTTCCTGGAAGATCGAAGCCCCCGCCGCCCCCTCCCTGCGAGCCATCGCCAAATACCCCCGGCGCCAGTTGCGCGAGCTTCATGACATCCCGTCCAAACGACGGCATGTGCTGGATCTGGCTACTGCTCACAGTACCGCTAACCGTTGCCGTCTCCGTATCCAGCGCCTGCGTCGTCCCGGAAACGGTTACGGTCTCTTGCACGTCGCCGATCTCAAGCTGCACGTCCAACCCGTTGGGCTGGTCCGGGATGATCTGCACGTGATCCAGCACCTTCTTCTTAAATCCTTTGGCTTCCGCAGTGAGCCGGTAGGGTGCCGCCGGCAGCGCGTTGAATTGGTATATGCCGTTGGCGTCGGCGGTAGACACGAAAGTCTGGTTCGTGTCGGTATTGACCAATGTCACCGTCGCTGCCGGAATCGCGGCGCCCGATGTATCCGTGACCGTTCCGCGGATCGAAGCGCGAAACTGCGCCTGCGCCAGACCAGTTATCCAGATCATACATACCGCAAGCAGTGCGACTGAGACCACTAAACTTGGACGCCTCATGGAGTCACCTCAGGTTCGGAATCATTCCGAGAAAGTCGACAACCTTAACCTTGTGATAGTCGAAGATCAAAATCCCCGGGAAAATGGTTCGAGTTGGCATTCTCCGCGGCACTCAGAAATTCATTTGTGCTGAACACAATGACCTCGCGCAGAGTGCCACCCTTGCCAACAGGGCTCTGCAATCTTGTGCATCGAAGGAGCGAAGAAGAAATATCGAAGAAAGGACTTCTAGCATCGACCAGAGCCAGCAAATTCCTACTCATCGTGCAGCATTCCTTCGCCAGCAACCCGATTCGTTAACGACCTCGCAGTCGATCCTGCGTTCTTAGTAAAACGGAACTAAATCGATTTATCGAGCATCGGGCATCCTTGGTAGTTACCATGCCCGTTGCAGCACTGTCAAGAAGATATGCCCCGGAAAGCCCTTGTCTGAGCCCACGCAATATGCGAGACTCCGGACCGTGCCTGGGAAGAAATCTCGCGCCGGTCCGAGCAGGAAATCCGTCGGCGTCCGTAAACAGGTCAGTTTAAAGCAGTTGGCCGATCACCTCGGGTTCTCTCCGGCTACCGTCTCGCTCGTCCTGAACGGCTCTTCGCATGCCGACTCCATTCCGCAAGAGACCAAGGAACTGGTAAAAGCCGCTGCCCGCGAACTGAACTATCGCCCCAACTTTTTTGCGCGCTCACTGCGCACGCGCCGCAGTTTCACCGTCGGCGTCATTGTTCCGGAGATCAGCGAAGGCTACACCGCCACCGTCCTTGGCGGAATCGAAGACTATCTCCTCGAAGAGGGCTATTTCTACTTCGTAACCAGTCACCGTCACCGGCCGGACCTGATCGACGAATATCCAAAGATGTTCATGGACCGCAACGTAGACGGAGTGATCGCGATTGATACACCCTGGCACCACATGTTACCCGTGCCCGTTGCCACGATCTCTGGGCACAATCACGCCCCAGGCGTGACCAACGTCGTCCTCGATCACGACCGCGCGTCGGAACTTGCTCTCAAGCACCTAGTTGAACTTGGACACCGCAAGATCGCATTCATCAAGGGACAGAAATTCAGTTCCGATACCGAGGTGCGCTCGAAGGCCAACTTGGAAGCGGCTTTGCGCCTGGGTGTTGAGGTGCGATCGAAGCTCATCGTGCAATTGGAAGAAGATTCTCCGTCGCCGCAGGTGGGCTACAAAGCGACGAAAAAGCTGATCGATCGCAAAGAACCGTTCACAGCGATCTTTGCCTTTAATGATATCTCTGCGCTCGGAGCCATCCACGCCCTGCGCCACTCAAATCTGCGCGTGCCCGAGGACGTTTCAGTCGTTGGCTTCGACGATATCGAGAGCGCCACGCACTCCAGTCCGGAATTGACCACCGTCAAGCAACCGCTGCGAAAAATGGGACAGATCGCCGCCGAAGTTGTGTTGCGTCTTGTCAGAACGCCCTCAATGGCCCGCCGCGGCCGACGGATCGTAGTCGAGCCTGAGTTGATCGTTAGAGAGAGCACCTGCAATGCGAATGGTCACCAGTCACCTGCCAACCCTGCGTCGTGAAGCCTGGATGAATCTGCACTGGTCTGCGCCGCACGATTTCTCCTCGCCGATCCCACAAATTAATAAGGACGACGCTCTTGTCGCCAGACACGATGGGAACCGGTGCTGCTCGAACAGACGCGCAAAACAAAAGGCCGCCCTGAGAGCAGGCGGCCAAATGTGCGACGGGGATCTCGATTCCGTTTTTTTTAATTGCGGGGGGAAACAGTCTTCGTCCCCGTCACCGTTCGCCAATCTATCCCGAGCGAACCTCTAGAAGTAGAACTTGGCGCCGAGCTGCACAACGCGGAAACCTCCGGGACCGGTGTTCGGTGTGCTTTGGTTCGTTCCAAAGTTGCTGTTTTTCGAGATCGAGATCGAGCTTGTCGGGTCCGCATATTCCCACGGTCCGTTCACGCTGTAGCCATAGTTTTGCCCGGTGAAGTTTGGATGATTGAAGGTGTTGAATGTCTCAAGGCGAAGCTCCAGATAGCGTGCCTCACTGCCGAGAGGAATGTTCTTCAGCAGCGACATGTCCCAGTTTTGGATTCCGCCGTAACGCAGAATGTCGCGTGTTCCGCGCTGCGGAAATCCTACCTGTGGTGTAACTGGGTTCCCTTGACGATCTGCCGTGTAATAGAACGGAATGTTCCCCCACATATTTCCGCCATCCAGGCTTCCCGATGGGAACGAATAAGAGTTGTTCAAATCCACCGGCGTGCCGGTCATGAATTGAGTCACGCCGCTCAGGTGGTAGTTGTCGGTGACATACGAGAGCCACCTCGGGCCGTTAAAGTGTTTTGTCGCGTTTGGCAAATCGTAAACGTAGTTAGCGGCAAACACATGCGTGCGATCCCAATCTGCCGCACGGTAGTCGAGGAGAGCGTTCACGGGATTCTGCTCGTCCTGGTCCGAACTGGCGGTCGTCATGGACTTCGACCACGTATAAACTGCGCCGAACGTTAGTCCCTTGCTGAAGCGTCGCTGCAGCGAAACTTGCAGCGAGTTATAGTTCGACGTACCGTCCCACCGAAGTCCGGGAATCTGCCCGTATCCCTTAAAGGGCACCAGGGCCGCGTTCGTATAACTCGACCATCCGAGAGCGCACCATCCGTTGAAGTTGTAACCCGCCGCTTGATATTGCGGATCCATGCCTGGCTGCACGGCCGGCACACCTCCGCCATTCCACAACGAGCAGTTCGGATCCTGATTGGCCGCCTGGAAGGCAGTACCGTATGGAACGGCGTTGATGTTGCGCGATGTTACGAGATGCCGTGACATAGTGCCAACATAGGCGATGTCGAGGGTCGTTCCCGATCCTATTTCGTGCTGTACCCCCAAGCTGAAGCTATAAACGGTCGGTACATGCCCGTCCCTGGCAGCCGCGAGAATGTTGCCGTCGCCCTGTACCGGGATCTCACTAGAAGAGGTGGAGAGGGTAGGAAGGTCAGTGATGTTGCCGGCAGCCACCGACGGAGTTTGCACGATAGCGGGATTGTTGAAGACAGTGTTGAAGATCAGATTGCCTTGAGTTCGATCATGCATCATTCCCGCGCCGCCGCGCAGAATCGTTTTGTGAGTGCCGAGCAAGTCATAGGCAAAGCCCAAGCGTGGCTCAGCCATAATGCCGCGACTGTTCCATCCCCCCGTAGGTATTTCGCCATTCTTTGTGTACTGCATCCCGTTCAACGGATCTCCACCGTCTGCGACAATGATATTTCCGTCGCTTGGATTGATGGTTACGGCGTTCGCTGCCTGATACGCCGCCGGGTTGAAGAGTGCCACCTGGTTCTTCGCGTCATACTGCGGCGGAATCCACGCAAACCTCATACCGTAATCGAGCGTCAGGCGGGAGTTCACCTTCCACGTGTCTTGCACGTAAAACTCCAACTGGTTGTAACGGAAGAATCCCGTCGGACGAGCGGTGGACTGGTCGAAACTTTGAAAATCTCCCAATAATGAACTCGCCAACGGATCGCCAAGCTGGCAGTTCGGAGCCGATACCGGGCAAGTCCCTCCGCTCGTCGGGCCGTCTCCGAAGCTGAACTGGCCGTTGACGTTGCCCCATGCAATCTGGTCTTTGCGACTTCTTTGGTAGAACATGCCCGTCTTGAAAGTATGCACGCCGCGTACCCAAGTCAGGTTGTCATTCACGTTGATGGTGGTATTGGCTTGCTTCCATGGCGTCGCACCCAGATAAGGGCCTTGGAAGTTGACGTTGTTCAGACCTCCAAAACTGATGTCCGGAATGGCTTGGTCTTGACCCACCGGGAACAATAGCGGCAAGGTGATTCCATTCGCACCTCGGGAGATATTGCCATTGTTTCCCTGTGCCAGAGACAGAGTGTGGCTTGGTCCAATCGAGAACTCATTCAGGAGGGCCGGCGTGATCGTGCTGACTAGATTTGCAGAGAAGTTCCACCCAGGATGCTGCTGCGTGCAGCCGCCCTTGAATGTCGTCCCCGACGCACAGGCGAAAATGCCGAAGGGCCCCGGAAAGGGAGTAAACGGAGATGTGTCTGTTTCTGCATTGTGAATCCAGCGTCCGTAAAGACGATTCTTGCTATTGAGTTGCAAGTCAACTCGCAGGATGTCTTCGCGACGTGGAGCTTCGCCGGAAAGCGATTGAGAGTAGTTGTAATTCAGCATGTTCGAGCCGAAGCCCGGGACATTCGGCAGCGGGAATAGATTCAGCATCGTTTGCATCTGCTGAAACACGGCCTGTTGCGCTGACGTCAGTTGTGTCGAATCGATCTTGTTGTTGGTGATTCCAGGCCCGGCGATAATAATTGGTGCGCCGTTGCCATCGACGGACTGTGAGAAGTCGCCCGTACGCTCCAGCGCTGTCGGAGTGTAGAACTGCGCCAAGGCGAGAGGAATCAGCTGCCGGTAGAATTCCTGGCTCCAGAAAACGAACAGTCTGTCTTTCTTGATAGGGCCACCGAATTGGTATCCAAAATAATTGTAGCGATAGATCTCTGGTTCGTTTGGTTGACCATTCTGCAATTCAAGAGCCTTGTTGAACCACTCATTCGCGTTCAACCCGTCATTACGATGGAAAAATCGTCCGTTCCCGTGCCACTGGTTCGAGCCGCTTTTTGTTGTAAGGGCAATCTGCCCGCCGGCGGCCTTGCCGAATTCGGCCTGGTAGTTCGACGTCAGAATCTTCACTTCTTCGATAGCATCGGTGTTGATTGTGACATGGGTCCCGCCGTTGTTGCCGGTATCTACGTTAGAAGCACCGTCAATCGTGAACTCGTGCTGGTTGGCGCGGGTCCCGTTGATGTTGTATGCGTCGAGTCCGCCCGTACCCGACTGGTGAGCATCGAGTGTGCCTGACATCCCCGGAACGAGTTTCAGGTAGTCCAGCACATTACGCCCGTTCAGAGCGACTTGGTCGAGTTGCTTGCTTGTGATCAAGTCGGAGCGCTCTCCCGAATCAGATTGCAGCTGAACCTGGCCCGCGTCGGCGGTCACAGTCACTTGGTCAGTGGTCGTCCCGACAGTGAGCACCAGTTTGGGAACGTTTAGCCGGTCGGCGGCGCTTAGTACTAATCCCGAGGACTCCAGCTTTTTGAAGCCTGCCGCTTCCACCGTGAGACTGTAAGTTCCCGGATACAAGCCGGGCGCCACGAATTCACCGGAGTCCGAGGTGGTCACTTTGCGGGTGAGTCCGTTGGCGGAATTCACGATGGTTACAGACGCCCCGCTCACAACTGCGCCGGTGGCGTCTGTCACTGTGCCTGCGATAGTCCCGGTTGTGACCTGGGCGACTGCGGAGGAGGCCACGAGTGTGATGGCCAGAAACAAAGCCAGGAAGAGGACAATGGGAATTCTTGAAGAGCGACTCATGAAGTGGTCTCCTTGGACCGGATGCGCAACGTGGCGCATGCCCTTTGCTATTTGCCTAAATAGTTCTTGCTGCGATGCGCACCGGTAATCTGCGAGTAAGAACAGGCCGCAGCCAAGTTAGCAGCAGCCGCATTCATGCGATCATCTGGGATGATCCGGCGACCCATGATTGTAAGGAGACTCGGATCAAACTGTCTGCTATGCATTCGAAGGGTCGCTGCCTACTACTTTTGTATAGGTGGCGTCGTCTATTCCAACGAAATGATCCCGCGCTGTACTGCCAGGGTGGCGGCTTCCGTGCGGTCCTTAGCGCCGAGCTTTTCAAGCACGTGGCTCACGTGCAACTTGACCGTGACCTCCGCGATACTCAGCGATGCGGCGATCTCTTTGTTGCCTAGTCCTCTCGCGACCATGCGGAGCACTTCCAGCTCGCGGCTGGTCAGCGAACGATGCGACATGCGAGCCGCTAGAAGCGGGGCCACAGTCGGGTCGAGGTATCTTCTTCCCTGAAAAACCTCGCGAATCGCTCGAAGCAACTCGTCGCGCATTGCACTCTTCAAAATGTACCCGCGCGCTCCCGCTTGGAGCGCGCGGAAGACTTCTTCTTCTCCAGAGTGAGTCGACAGCATCAGCACACGAGCGTCCGGGAAGTCTCGCACAATCGCAGCGGTAGCCTCAGCGCCGCTGCTGCCGGGCAGGCGCACGTCCATGATTACGAGGTTGGGATGATGTTGGCGGTAAGTCGTCAATGCAGTCTCGCCATTGGCCGCTTCAGCCACCACATCCATGTCAGGCTCAACGTTCAATGAGGCGGAGAGCCCCATGCGGACCATGAAATGATCGTCAACGACCAGAATGCGTATGGGTTTTGGGCTCGGCATCGGGAATGGATTGTTGTTCGTACGGAACTTCTACCGCAATCAGTGTGCCGCGTCCGGGCGCACTTTCAATCTGTAAATGACAGCCCAGAGCCTCGGCTCGCTCGTGCATGTCGAGCATTCCAAAGTGTCCGGCGGAGCGCGCGTGATCTGGACTGAAGCCGCAACCGTCGTCGCGCACCTTCAGAATCACTGTTTCAGGAGTGTATTGCAGTTCAATTTGGATCGCTGATGCCCGGCCATGTTTGAAGGCGTTCGCGACGGCTTCCTGACCGATGCGCAGCAGGTTCATCTCAACTCTGCCCGGCAGTCGCACCGGAGTTCCGGTCACGTTGACGTCGATCTTGGCTTCGTCACCGGGAATCAACGGACGCACGATCTGCCCGAGCGCCGAGCGCAAATCTCCTTGCTCCAGCAGGTCGCATCGCAGATCCCACACCGAGCGCCGCGCTTCCACCATGCTGTGCCGGCTCATGTTGCGCGCCGTATCGAGCGCGTGGAACGCAACCGGCGGTGCCTCGCGAAAACAGTCCACCGCCAGGTCGAGCTGCATCGTGATCCCAGCCAGTTCTTGTTCCAGAGTGTCGTGCAGTTCACGCGCGATCCGGTTGCGTTCCTCGAGCACGGCACCGTGCTGCAGCTTCTGCCGGATGATGATCATCTGTTCGCGCATCTTGTGACCCAATACAAACATTCCAGCCAGCACCAAGAGCAGAATGCCGCTCAGAATTCCGAGCAACCATAGTGCCCGGCGTAAATTCCACCAAGGCGGGGCCTGGAGCAGAGTCACATCTTGTGCGGAACGCAACAGAATATGAAACGACTCGGGCGTCGACCATAAGCCTCCGTTGCGAACCAGGCAAATGCCGGTAATCTGGATTCTGCTATTTACCGGGCTCGACGGAAGACGCGCACGCAGCCCGTCGGTCTCGAGCGTCGCTTCGAAGATTCGATTATCTCGCTGAAGAACGAGGTGCTGGCCATCCGGATGAGTCTCCAACTGCAGCAGTGTTGCCTCAGTCGTAACCAGGGCTCCGTCGTATTCTTCCCATGGGATCGTCAGGTCCAGCTTCAGCGCGTCGTCCAATCGGCCCGAACCGATCCGGTGAAAAACCGCATCTTCCAATATGGGCGCGGAATCTCCGACTGTCGGAAATCCGATGACATCGACGATATCGCCAATCGACAATGCGGCATCTTGCTGCGTCAATACGCGCAAACCCCTGCCGTGGTCTTGAAGAAACAGCGCCCGCCCACGCTGCTGGTACGTCACCACACCTTGCACTCGAACTCGATGCGGCGAGGATCCGCCCGGCGTGAACCGCATCAGAGATGAGACCGGCACTTCTTTGGCCTGAGCCTCGACCTTGATAAGTTGAAGATCTGGAACGTAGAACAGCACGCCAATAAGCTGGCGCTGCTGGTTAAATAGGCTTCCGCAAACACCTTCCACCAGAACCTCGCGATCGATCCACGAGGAAAAATCCTCGTCGTGGTCAATCGGAATGCGAACTGCGAAACGACCGCTCCCGGATGCCACTGTCATGGCAAGCGTGGTTTCCCGCCACGAAGTGTGGTCGATGGAAACCGAGCGTACAATTCCACGGATCGCGGCCCACTGGCTATCCAGTTGTCCGGCCGCGACCTCGCTGAATGGATAGATACGCGACGCGGGGAGCCTACCTTTGCCGATTACCTCAGTCTTTTGTTCGCGAATGACCGGCGCGAACTTTCCGGGCCCAGTGATTCCTTCGACTTCGACCAGGTCTCCCCAATGGTGGACGAACGCCGGAGACAAGCTACCTTCGACGTAAATTCCCGCAGTCGCGTCCTGAACAAAAAAATCCGGAGCCGGCACATCATCGGTGACTACCCCGCGGATTTTCACGGGATAACCGCGAGCTGCTTCCTCGGGATCCAACTGCCGGACCTGTTCAGCGCGCGTCAGTACCGGAAGCGCCGTCTGTTCCGACTGTGCCCATGCGACAGATACACAAGCCAGAAGCCCTAGGTATTTCGCAAGGTACAAAGCACGGCGGAGAGCTCCGCCGCTGCGCAGGCAACGCGAGATCGAAAGCGATTCAGACATGTCAGCTCTTCTGCTCTCAGAACCAGCCAGGCCCGTGCAACTGAGTCGGAGCGCGGGATTCCGAGCCGCTCCCCGAAATTGCTATCTTACTCCCGCTGTGTGGAATGTCTATGGACAGGCCGCTCCCGTGTGTGGCTAACTTGACTGTCCTCGGAATGAATCCACACCCAACCGCGTACATGTTGGATCACAGAGCGCCGCTGCGATTCCTTGTCTACGGATTCTTGGTCCTTGGTTTGCTGTGGAACTCACCCGCTCTGCCGGCCCAAGCCCCGCCTGCCGGAACCCATCGGTCGCCGCCGCGTTCTAAGCCAGCAACCTCGGCCACGAACCCACCCTCATCGTCCAGTCAATTCGAAAACGTCATTGCAGCATCGAAGATTACTTTCACGCTCAAGAACAGTATCAGCCCTCAGCGTTACACCTTTGAGACGATGGTGGGCGGTGTGGCGCTCTTCGACTTCGACAACGACGGCCTGCTCGATATTTTTTTCACGAATGGGGCAGCCATCCCGTCGCTTGAAAAGACCGGGCCCAGTTACTGGAACCGCCTCTTCCACAACAATGGCGACGGCACTTTCACTGACGTAACGGAGAAGGCCGGCCTGCAGGGCATTGGCTACTCAATGGGAGTGGCGACAGGCGACTACGACAACGATGGCTTCGTTGATCTCTACGTTACCGGCGTGAATCGCAACCAACTCTTCCATAACAACGGCGACGGAACTTTCACCGACGTGACCACTAAAGCCGGAGTTGCCGGCATGGTCCCCAAACTCGGCAAGGCGTGGTCCGTGGCTGCCGGATGGTTCGATTACAACAACGACGGCCTACTCGATCTCTTCGTCGTCAACTATCTCAACTACAGTATTAGCAACGCCGCACTCTGCGTTCAGCAAGGCCATCCCGCATACTGTTCGCCCGTCGACTTTCTCGGAACACCGAACATCCTCTATCGAAACAACGGCGACGGAACGTTCACCGACGTCTCAGAACAGTCGCACATCTCACAATATGTCGGCAAAGGGATGGGCCTCGCGTTCGCCGACTACGACAACGACGGTTTCACCGATATCTTTGTCTCGAACGACACCTTCGAGAATTATCTTCTCCACAACAAAGGGGACGGAACCTTCGCCAACGTCGCGCTCTCAGCCGGCGTGGCGTACAACGCATACGGCAACGCCATCGCAGGAATGGGCGCCGATTTCCGAGACATCGACAACGACGGCAAGCCGGACATTTTCGAAACTGCCATGTTCGGCGAGGGATTTCCTCTTTATAAGAATCTTGGCGACGGCCAATTTCAGGACGTCACCGCAACGGCAGGACTCGCCGCTTTGACCAGTCGCTCCACAGCGTGGGGAGTCGGTGTCTTCGACTTCGACAACGATGGAAACAAGGACTTGTTCACCGCCAACGCTGACATTCTCGACAATTCCATGGAGTTAGCGCATAGGCCTTTTCCCCTTCCCAATCGAATATTTCGCAACAAGGGCAATCTTATGTTTGAGGACGTGAGTTCAAAGGCCGGGGCTTCCTTCCAGGTTCCGGCTCCTCATCGCGGCGCTGCTTTCGGCGATCTTAACAACGATGGCAAAATCGACGCCGTCGTAACCGTCCTCAACGGTCCACCAGAAATTTGGATGAACCGTTCTCAGAACCAGAATCACTGGATCACGCTCAAGTTGGTCGGCGTCAAGTCAAATCGCGACGGCCTTGGAACTAAGGTGAAAATAACTACCCCTCTGGGCTCGCAATACGACCAGGCCACCACTGCCGACAGTTACAACTCCTCCAGCGACAAGCGCATCCACTTTGGTCTCGGCTCCGCCACTATGATCGATGCCATCGAACTCGCGTGGCCAAGTGGCATCAAGCAAGTCTTGAAGAATGTCAAAGCAGACCAGATTCTAACCGTGAAGGAAACCGCTCCCTGAGACCCGATTGGGAACGACGGCAACGCGGCTGTTACCTTCGCAGGTGCAAATGCACGATTGCGCCCGAGGCATAATTTTCGTGATCGATTCCCGAATTACGGAAGCTTGACTCGCTCCGGCGGCTTGCTCGACACAACTCCCTCACCTTCGCGCACCACGTAAAACCGGTCCACAGCCAGGTTCGTCAGCGTCTCTGTTTTCCCGTTAGGCCATACAATCTCGGCCCGCTCCAGACGTTCATGACTACCCAACCCGAAGTGCAGTCGCAAGTCGTTCTGCGACAGATAGCTTCCACCGCTGATGACTTCGCCGAGCTGCACCAGATCTCCAGCAATCGCTCTGACTCGCGCATTCAACGCCAGGCGATTGCACTTCACTCCCTCAAGCTGAAAACTGATCCAGTGGTTCGACGGCCCTCCCTCGGGACGCAGAATCATCGGACTGCCCACCAGATTTTCAACGAC
>Ga0070735_10002452_pt1 | contig 16812 bp, 19 predicted proteins | sample Coa_R1_FD_66443 | JGI IMG/M metagenome (GOLD analysis project Ga0070735, IMG submission 66443) | Surface soil microbial communities from Centralia Pennsylvania, which are recovering from an underground coalmine fire - Coalmine... | ecosystem: Environmental > Terrestrial > Soil > Unclassified ... | reverse complement strand
AACAACATGAACCTGGTGTTTCCACTGGCGGACCAGGCGAGTTCCCGGCTTGATGGATGGGCGGCTCGAAACATTGGCATTGGCGTCAGCCTCAAACGTTTTGGCCAACTCGCGTAAGCGGCGGAGGCTAGTGGCACTTAGCCCGCCGAACGCCTCTTCCTGCAATCGATAGGCAAGAATTCGAACCAGGAACGGCTTCCGCAATTTCGGCGCAGGTTTCCTAAATAACCCTTCCCAAAGTTCCGAGAGCTCAGACTTGTTCAGACCGGGTAATAATGAAATGCGCTTTTCGAGGGAATCGGTTACAGTGCGTCGCATGGATCAGTGACATTGACGCTCTGTTACGGGTCACAAGTCAAGTCGCCACAAAATGTCTGTATCCCGTCGGTATGGCCGCGCGGGATGGCTATCTACCTAGGTTGATTATCACGTCCACGGACTCCTCGTACTCCGACAATGGAGCTACTATATCGGGCAGAGTGCTCGGTCCAAGAACAGCTGCCTGGATTGACGAAGGCTGAGCATCACCCGCCAAAAGGGTGATAGGGAGTTGGAATTTGCCGTTTCCGGCGCCGTTATAAATCTGCATTCCGGCTTCCGCAACTGCTAAATCAGGAAATCCGTCTCCATTGAAGTCGGCAATTGTCATCGGTCCTGCTTTAACTAGAGTTGTCGTGACATGGCTTGGGAATCGTCCATTGCCGAGCCCAAGATGTACATTGACGATCCCGCCACTGTCTACGACCAGGATGTCTTGGTTGCCGTCGGCATTGAAGTCTGCGACCGCGATACCGGTGGGCCGATCGCCGGCATCTGCAATGAGCGTTTGGGGTTGAAACGTGCCGTCACCATTTCCCATCAGGATACTTATGCTCCCGTACCCGTAGGGACTGACCTCGTTGTCCACAGCCAAATCGGGTATGCCGTCGTTGTTAAAATCTGCCGCCACAATTCCGACCGAATACAACCCTGTTTGAAATGACCCTGCGGCTTTTAAATGTCCCGTCACCGTTCCCCAGGTAAATCAGAACGTTGCTCGGGCAGTATTGTTCATCAGGGCATGGTTCGAGTACGGCGATGTCCAAGGTTCCGTTGTGGTCGAAATCCGCGACGGCAAAGGCATTGCTTCCGTAAGGGATGCTTGTAGCGATTGGAGCGTTGAAAGTTCCGTCGCCTTTGCCCGGCAGAATGAGAACTTCGTCAACTGTGAGCAATGCAACATCCACATTGCCGTCGTTATTGAAGTCTCCCGGGATCGCAGATATGGGAGTCGCGGTAAGCGGAAAGGCATTCAGCGCTTTAAGGCTTCCTTGTCCGTTGCCTGCTAAAACCTCGAGAGTCGGATCGCCCAGACGATCCTGTCCGATTTCCGCGACGTCCATCTTTCCGTCATTGTTGAAATCCGCTGCAACCTGCAAGGTCGTGGATATACCGTCCGCATAAGAACGGACAGCTCGGAGTGTGCCGTCACCGTTTCCGAGGTACGTGGCTACTCCATCGGAGTAGAGTGAGGCGATTTGGACGATGTCTAGTTTGCCGTCATGGTTAAAGTCAGCAGCGACTAATGCGCCGGCGCTAGGCCCCTCGGAATAAGTGGCGCCGACAGGTCTAAAAGTTCCATTTCCCCTGCCCAACATAATGCCCACGTTCTCCGACACAAGATCGGGAATGCCATCGCCATTAAAGTCGCCTATCGCCAAAGTTGCCAGAATAGCGCCTCCGTTGTCTTGAGCGTTTCGAATGCCACAATCACGAACCCATTCCAGTACACTGGCCGCGAGTTCGATCAGGAAACTGGAATGTACTACTACAGAGCGCGCCATTATGACGAGAGCATTGGGAGGTTTCTAAGTGAAGACCCGCTCCGTTCTTCTGTTAGAACCAACGCTTACAAATATGTGAGCAATAGCCCACTCCTTTTCACCGACCCACTCGGGCTCACTGAAACCTGCACTTCCGCAGGCATCCATCAGTTGACGCCCTGGATTACATACAAAACAGAAAGGGCGCCGCTCTCTGGTTGGACATTAACGTGGTCCGGCGAAACTGGGGGTCCCGACCAAGATTCGATGGTTCCGTTTGCCATTCTGAATTGCAGGTGGTCTCGACTAGAGTCGAAGACGACTTGGAGCACAGCCCTATTTGAACTCACGTGGAAGTGCGTTGATCAGGCTCCGTGCGGGGTGGTTCACCAGCGAATGAAGTATGATTTCGAGTGGAGTAGCCAAAGTTCGACGACGAATGATACGGAGAATAACGTGCGAAGCATTGCGCCGTTTATGGGAACTGACAGCGATCTTCTCGATGACTACTACTGTATGCTTTACGGACCTTAATCATGACACGTTCTGGATGGTTGTTGGCGGTCGGAGGGTTACTTGTTATTGGCGGGGCCTTGTGCCAATGGCGAGTCGCCGCGTCGGGTCAATCGGCTAACGGGAAATCAGTTGAAGACCCAGTCTCACGGATCACTCGCTACTCGCTCGAAGGCCAATATGACAAGGCGATCCAGGAAGGCCAGCTTGCCTTGAAGAGCGACCCGGAAAACCCGGCGGTTCTGAATCAGATCGCAATGGTCTGTTTGATTCGCGCGAAGAAAGAACCAGCTCAACTCGAGGAGTGGGTTCGGAAAGGGTCGGAATACGCTCAGGAAGCCGCGAGTGGCACGTCAGACAAAGGACCGATCACGATCGGTTATGTTGTTGAGGCTGGACGTACTCTTGAACTTGCAGGTGATCTGTCAGCGAACAAATGTGCCTACTATCGGAACGCTATTGACGTTCTCGAAAAGCGGGGGCCTTCAATAACAGGAGACAGCACGACCGTGAACGGCAAAGTCGTTTCTCTTGCCCCTGTTCTCGACCAGAAAGCAAAAACGATCGGTGAAATCCAAATGAAGCTTAAGAATGCCCGCTGTGTGCAGTAGCGGCCTTAAGAGTCAAGTCACTTTCGCCTTCGTATCGATTTGTCGTCGCTTGGCATTCGCCTAGAGTCGGTCGATCAAAGCGGACTGCCATTCGGGGTTATAGAGAAAACTGCCCAAGCCTCAATATACGCAGCAATCTGAGCCAGTTTCTCCAGTTCGCCCTCGCAGAAAAAATCGCAGAATTGCGGCAATAATCGAAGGTTTTTGAGGAAATACAGCAAGGATTCTCTGAAGCTCAGACTCAATGGCGGAGAGGGGGGGATTCGAACCCCCGATACAGGTGTTAGCCCGTATAACGGTTTAGCAAACCGCCGCCTTCAGCCTCTCGGCCACCTCTCCGGCGGGTAGATAGTAAGTTTATCACGGCTAGATTTCATGCCGGTTTGCGATTAACTTCCGGTGTGTCGGCGAGACCCCCATGCGGGATCGTCGTTCAACGACCTCTGCATGAACCTTCGTAGAGCGTGAATCGCGCGTCCGTATGTCGTGATTGCATTGGAAGAAAGCAAAGAGTTTGGTGCCGATTCCTAGATGGCATAAATTTGCCGGGGAATCCAGGCATTGTGCGGCCGATACATCTACCATGGTAAGGACTCCTGGCCTCCACGAATGCGCGGCTCAACTCGTGAAAACTGCCCCCAAACCAACGGATTGTACGCCACATTGAGATTGCCCGACGATCGCAATGCGGAGACCTATGCCGATTTACGTTTGGCGCGCCCGGTGCGTGGGGACTGGAAGGTTTCCACCCGGTTGCGGCCCGATTGTTTTGCACGATAAAGCGCTTTGTCGGCACACTCGATGACCTGCAAAACAAGATCCATCTGCGGGGTGGGTTCGGCCGCGCCAATACTGATTGTGACTGACAAGGCCCCGCCCATATTCGGCAGCGACGCCGTGCTGGGCTTTGCTTTCTTGGGACTCTTCCGCGGCTTCGCTCTGCGATCAGCACCGCGCGGCGCGGTACGCCGCTCGGCAGATTCACGTACATAAAAAAAAGAGGTTTCGACTTCGGCACGAAGCTGCTCAAGATGCGGTAGGGCTGCCTGTATTTTTGTACCGGGAAACAAAATATTGAACTCTTCACCGCCCACGCGGAAGGCCTTGCCTCCTCCGCTAACTCGTGCCAACTTCGAGGCCACCAGGCGCAAGACCTGGTCGCCGGTCTCGTGTCCGTAGGTGTCGTTGAACCTCTTGAAGTGGTCAATGTCAACCACTGCGATGGTATATGGAGCCTCGAGACGAAGGAGGGCTGTGTTGAATGCACGACGCCCGGGAAGCGACGTTAGTTCGTCATGATAGGCGAGAAGGTACGAGTTCTCAATGATCGAGCTCAATAAAATCAATCCCGCACTCGCGAAATATGCATTGGCTGCCGCGTGAATGCCCCCTTTCTGAAAGCTGAGAAAAACCGCAACCAGCGCCCAAACGAAACCGCTTTCCAGCGGTTGATGAAGATGAAAAAAGCGATACGTGATGCACAAGATGGCGACGCCGAAGGAGAATAGTCCAAACTCCGGGACTGTGCTCCATCTGAATAAGGCATGATCGAAAAATGATGCATGAAAAAGCGCGGGAGATGATTTTGCGCCGGGCCGACATAGGAGTGCGACAAACACGGACTCGAAAAATATGATGCCCAGATACGGGGTAATCGCAGGGACAGAAAATCCTCTCTCGCGGATGTAAGAAAAAAGGACAATATTGAGCGGCAAAAGGACCGTGAGCACCTCGAACGCAATGCGGCCGGATCCATAATTAAGAGTGTGGCTAGGAGAGAAAAATTCTAGAGCGCGGTGCGTCAATAGAAGCGTGAGCAGTGTGAAGAAAATGCGGCTCGAATGAAAACGCCAGGAGAGCAGGACGCCTGCGGAGAAGACGCCGTAATAGTAGAAATCGACCGCCGAGGCGGAAATGGACAGAAAACCCGTTTCGAGAATAAGGACCGCGGCGAAAAGGACGGCCGCTCCCGGCAAGAGCAGCGATTTCAATAGTCTGGAATTCACAGTTGAAGCCTTGAAGTATTATCTTCCCGGGGTGGGAAGGCTAGCGAGTGGCGCTGCGGGTTCGTTCCAACGTACGTCTTCCCATCGGCGAACTATTTCCCGAAATTGCAAGACACAGACTTTCGTGTACCCTGATACTTCCTCACTGGCAGCAATCCCTCTTTAGAATCAGATGAGTTCTACACCAGAGGGAAGCCATGCGAGTGCTTATTGCAGAAGATGACTTTGCGTTGGGTAATTTTGTTAAGAAAGGTCTCGAAGCTGAACATTACGCCGTTGACATCTCGGGCGACGGTGAACAGGCTCGCGCGATGGCGAGCGAATTCGAATACGACATGATCGTGCTTGATTTAACTCTTCCGCGGCTGGATGGCATTGCAGTTTTGCGGTTCTTGCGAACCCGAAAGCCGAGTGTCCCGATTCTTGTGTTGACTGGACGAAGCCGTGTAGAAGACCGTGTGCAATGTCTGGACCTGGGTGCCGATGACTATCTGGCAAAGCCATTTTCCTTTAGCGAGCTGTCTGCTCGAATTCGCGCTCTGCTACGACGCAGCCATATGCCCGCCGAATCCATGCTCTCGGTTGAGGACCTAAGACTCGATCGCGTGGAACGTCGCGTCGAACGAGGGGGACGGCGGATAGAGTTGACCGCCAAAGAGTTCGCTTTGCTCGAATATTTGATGCGCAACGCCGGCAGACGGGTGACCAGAGCGATGATCATCGAGCACGTATGGAACCTGTCTTTCGACACCTCCACGAATGTAGTGGACGTTTATGTGAATTACTTGCGTCGCAAGATCGATGATGGGTTTGCTATTCGCCTGATACACACGGTGCGAGGCGTAGGCTATGAGTTAAGTCATCATGCGGCTGCCGCGAGCCCTGCGCCGCCCGAGATACAACCGGTACATCAGGCTCTAGCTATAAGATGACCTCAGAGCATCGCTTGTCTGCGCCATACGCCGACCAGGGTTTGCTAATTGCCGATCTTTTCCATGCGTTGCACCAACCGCTGACTTCACTGCATTGTGCGTTGGAGTTGATGATCGGTAATCCGTCTGCCGATGCAACGTCCCGCGACGGCTTGAAGAAAGTGCTGGCACAGGCCGATCAGATCACCGAATACGCGGCTGACCTACGCGAACTGTGGCTCCTAGGCCATTCCGAAGAATTATCAATCATTTCGCTGGACGCACTGCTGCGTGAGATCGTAGAGGAAAAACGAATGAACGCCACAGCCGGGCAAGTGGCATTTGTGCTACACGCCGAGCCTTGTTCCGTCCTAGACGACAGACAGAGCTTGCAGCTGGCGTTGCGGCGGCTTATCGCCTACGCCGCAGATTTACCCTCCAACGATCAGCGTCTGCGAATCGAACTCAGGAAAGCCTCGTCGCATGCACAATTGACGGTTCGCATTCCGAAACAGATTCGTATCGCGCGCGCGTACTCCCTTGCAACGGACTCAAGAGAACGACAAACGAGCGAGCGTCGCCAAAATCTCCGTCTGGCAGTTGTCCGTCACCTGTTCTCGGCTCGCAGTAACCTTTTGTCGATCTGGGCGACTGAACACGCTGTCTGCCTTAGAGCCTCGCTTCCTTTGGCTTGATGTCGGCAAAATTTTCCCACTTCTGCGACTCTCCCGAAAGATAAAAGAAATTTATAAAGTAAGACAAATTTCATCGTCGTCTAATTTGACTTTAATCCTGTCCGGCTGCAATGGTGTGCATGACAGCGACTACTACAACTCCAACCGTTCTGTCGCCCCCCGGTGGTGCCCTGGTGGCGAGCGCTAGCGATGCCGTTCGGGCTCAATTCCTGCGGGACTGCGATTTGTTTCGTGGTCGCGTGCAAGAGGCTTCGGGAGGAGCCGATGCGCTCGCCAAGCTTGAGACATGTGACTGCCAGGTCTTATTTCTAGATCAGCATCTTCCTGATCTGGACGCTGAGGAGCTTCAACAGATCATTCGGCACCGCTTTCCCGGCACCGAAGTTGTGATGCTTGATTCCGTTTCGCAAACGGGCCAATCCTGCCCCATCAACCCGGCTTGGGGTCGGTGGTTGGATAAATCTCAAGCGCGTATCTCCTTGGCGGCCGCGGCGCCGCAACCTGAACGACCTAAAGCTTCGGCTTTCGTCAGACAGAGTCCCATTGAGCCGAGCGGCACAATCGAGGGGGAACAATCCGAGTCAGGAGCAGCGACAGCAAAGGCACGGACGACATCACACGGTTCTCCTTGGAGAAATGCGCCGCTGCCGGAGATGATCGGCGAGAGTGTTGCAATGCAGCGCGTTTACCGCTTGACGCGGCTCGTGGCAGGGCATTCTGTGAGCGTTTTAATCAGTGGCGAGACAGGCACCGGCAAGGAACTTATCGCGCGCGCCGTACACCAATTGAGCCAGCGAGCCGGAGGTCCCTTCGTGGTGCTGAATTGCGCGGCGATTCCCGAAGCGCTGCTCGAATCTGAACTGTTCGGGTACGTGCGTGGTGCATTCACCGGTGCGCAACAGTCTTATGCAGGAAAAATCCAGACGGCGCAGGGAGGGACGTTGTTTCTGGACGAAGTCGGCGAGATGCCCCTAAGCCTGCAGGCAAAGCTTCTGCGCTTTCTCGACCGGCGCGAAATTCAGCGCCTCGGCAGCGCGGACACGTTACAAGTGGATGTGCGCGTGGTCGCCGCCACCAACCGCGATCTCGAAGGCATGGTGGCCGCAGGAGAATTTCGTGCTGATCTTTACTACAGGCTTGCTGCATTTCCTCTCGAGCTGCCACCATTGGCTGCGCGGCGAGAAGATATTGTGCCACTGGCCCGTTTTTTCCTCGCTTCGATGACACGCCATTCAGTCCTGCCGGTTGCTCTCAGCCACCAAGCTGAACAGTCGTTGAGCGGGCACTCTTGGGGTGGAAATGTCCGGGAACTCCAACAGGTGCTGGAACGCGCCGTGATTCTCGCCGAAGACGAACTTCAGATCGGTATCGAACATCTTTACTTTGGTCCCTCGCACCGCACGAAGCAATCGCCGTTCGGAGCACCTGCGCAATGAGGATTCTGAGAGGATTATTATCCGCACTCGCGTGCTACTGGTACGTGCCTTGCACAGCAAAGTTTGCCTATGGTCACGGTTCCTTTTCAAACGATCTTTCCGGATGGCATGCGGTCGCCATACGGAGCGCACTCCGAGATTGGACCACACCCTAACGGGAGCGCGTTGGCCGATGCCTTTGCACTCTTCCACGCAACCGCGACGTCTCTCGAAGGCTCCTATGCCCGTCTCCAGACGGAGGTGATGCGGCTCCGGCATGAACTGGATCAGACGCATCGCGACTTGGAGCAGGAGCGAGACCAATCGCGACGTCATCAGGCATTGGTGGAAGTCTCGGCGATGTTGGCTCACGAGATCCGCAACCCTTTGGCAAGTTTGGAACTGTTCGCGGGATGGCTCCTGGAAGCCGGTTTAACGGCGGAACAACGGGATTGGCTCGGACACATGCAGGCCGGCATTCGCACCTTGGGTGCGACCGTGCACAACGTCTTGCTTTGGCACAGCCCTTGTCCGATGGATCTCATCCCTTTGGAATTCGGGCAGTGGCTCGATCATATCGCCGGGTTTTTAGAGCCTTTGGCGCAGCAGGCGGGTGTCCAAGTCATTGTCGAGAATCGTCTGCATGGAATCGCGGCTGCTGCCGACCCGCATGCAATGCAGCAAATGGCTTTGAACATGGCATTGAACGCGTTTCGGGCGATGCCGGAGGGTGGAACGCTACGTTTGCGCGGGAGCGCGGGTATCGTGGATGCGGGGCCCGGGGGAATTTGCCTTGAATTTCTAGATAGCGGAACCGGCATCGCACCCGAAAACCTGACGAGGATATTTCAAGGGGGATTTAGCACGATGTCGGGAAGTCCGGGGTTGGGTCTGGCGGTCTGTCGGACCATCGTCGAGCGACATGGGGGACAAATAAGTGCGCACAATCTGGATAGTGGAGGCGCGTGCTTTCGTGTGCAACTCCCCCTGACTTCCATGCTCAGTCAACTGGAGGACACTGGATCGAAATGAACTTAGAGAATCATGACCCGTCTGAAACGATGGCAAGTGTTCCAGTGGTTGCATCGCGCGTCCGGAGTCCAGCAACACGCGTTCTAGTTGTGGATGACGATAACGGGTTGCGCGCGGCCCTGGAAGTGGGTTTCCGGCGACGGGGTTGGCAAGTCCAAATGGCGGCGAGCATGAGTTCCGCAGTCGAGCAATTTCGGCGGGCTCCGGCCGAATTGGTAGTCACCGATATGCGTATGCCTCAAGGTGACGGACTGAGTGTGTTGCAAGAGTTGCGTCGGATTTCGCCGGGACTGCCCGTGATTATGCTGACCGCATACGCCAATGTGCCTGATGCGGTTGCCGCGATGAAACATGGCGCCTGCGAATATCTGGCTAAGCCCGTCGCTTTTGAGCAGTTGGAGTCGGCCGTTACGCGCGCGCTTGCGTCTTCGGGACTGCATCGTTTGGAACGGGGAGAGACTGAATCCCGTCTGCTGGGACAATCACCACGATGGGTCGCAGCCCTGACCCGGGCACGGATGGTGGCTGCTTCTGATGCAGATGTATTGATCCAGGCTGAGAGCGGTTCGGGTAAGGAACTGCTCGCGCGCATGATCCATGACTTGAGCCCACGCAAAGCCCAGCCGTTTGTTGCGGTCAATTGCGCGGCCCTCCCTGAGACCCTATTGGAGAGCGAATTGTTTGGCCACGCCCGGGGGGCATTCACGGGGGCTGTAAATGCGCGTGCAGGCAAATTTGAGCTCGCTCATGGTGGGACGTTGCTGCTCGACGAGGTGGGAGAAATGCCGCTGGCCCTGCAGCCCAAGCTCTTACGCGCGTTGCAGGAACGTGAGTTTGAAAGGTTGGGTGAGAATCGCAAGATTCGAGTTGATATTCGCGTCGTCGCGACAACGCACCGCTCGTTAAAATCCATGGTCGATGCGGGTGAGTTTCGCGCAGATCTCTATTACCGCTTACACGTAATTCCCTTATCGTTGCCGCCCTTGAGGGAGCGCCCTGAAGATATCGCCGCGTTGGTAGGTCATTTCGCTTGCCGCTATGGGCCGCCCGGGAGGGAGCCGGTGGTGGATCCAGAATTTATAGCGGTATTGGAGGCCCACACGTGGCCGGGAAACGTGCGCGAACTTGAGAACTTGATGCGACGGGCAGTGGCCTTGTGTCCGGAACAAATTGGCCTCAGCGTCCTAGATCCCTCAGAATTTGGTGCGCATGGCGGTCGTGCGGAAGATCAGCCGGAGTCCACGCGCGACCTACATTCTTCTGGTATTACTACTCCGACACCTGGCACATCTCTCGCGCTGTTAGAACGTCGGTTGTTTGAGAATACACTCGTCGCCACCTGTGGCAACCGCTCACGCGCGGCAGAAATGCTTGGCATAAGTCTCCGCACCGTTCGCAACAAGATCCGTCTTTATGGCTTGCCGCCGCGGGAAAGGTACGAAGCGAGGATGCGCGCCTGCAAGCCAAGCACGCACAAAGTTGAGGGTGCCGCATGAGCTCTCCATGGCAGGACCCGATGATCGATGTGCTTTCTCGCGTCCTCGATGTGAGTGTTTACCGCGGAGGGTTGATCATCTCGAACATGGCAAACGTGGACACGCCCGGCTATCGGGCTCGCGACATCAATTTTCAGCAGGAGTTGGCCCGTGTAAACGATGGACTTAGTGACACAGTATTTGCCCCAAGCGCTCGACCGATCATGGGCTTGCCCATCCGACCTGACGGCAACGACGTCAGTCTTGAGCGCGAAGGCCTGTTGCTTGCGGAAACACAAATCCGGTTCAACGCCGGGGTGCAACTTCTGCGGGATTATTTCAAGACCTTGCTCAGCGCAATTCACGAAGGGAGCGGATCATGAACCTGTTTGGCATGCTTGAGATCAGCGGTTCGGCATTGACAGCGGAGAGGTTGCGGGCCGAAGTTGTAACGGCGAACATGGCCAATTTTGAAACGACTCGCACACCCCAGGGCGGCCCTTATCGCCGCCAATTGGTGCTGTTCCGGGCCCAGCGCATGCGTTCTTTCCCGCTCATGTTAGCTTCGGATTTTCCCGGCGCTGCGCGCGCGGTGCGGGTGGAGCGCGTCCTGGCAAGTCCCGCCCCACCCATCGAGCGCTACGAACCCGGGCACCCCGATGCTGACAAGAACGGATACGTGGCTTATCCCGCGATTGATCCCGTGGAAGAGACAGGCGACTTGCTCGGCGCGGTACGAGCGTATGAACTCAACGCCTCCGCCGTGCAGGCGTCAAAAACGATGCTGCAGCAATCGCTCGACCTCTTACGTTAGGCCGATTCGCATCAGTGGCGGATAGCAGCGCACTTACACGCAACACAGCAGAAAGCGAAACTCATTATGTCAAATATGATCGGGGCGGCGGCGCAAACAGCGAATGCTGTATCTACTAGCCCGCTCGGCCAGGTTTCATCGCGACCGTCGGGCGCACGGGAGTGGGGCTTTGTCGAGACCCTGCGCAATGCTCTCGACCAGGCGCAGCAATTGCAGACCGGGGCGGACGAGAAAGTGCAGACGATGTTGAGCGGCGATGGTATGGATGTCCATAGCGCCATGATTGCGGTGGAAAAGTCTGATCTGTCATTTCAACTGATGATGCAAGTACGTAACAAAATCGTTGCGGCGTATCAGGAGATATCGCGCATGCAGTTCTAGGAGCGGATTGGCCATGAACCGCCGAGGACAGAGAATTGGGAACCCCCAGATCATTATCGGAGGTATTAGCGCAGGCCGGAGCCATGATGCGCGCGCTTTCCTGGGGGCAACGCGCACTCTTGCTGGGCGGGGCGCTGCTGGCTACGGGCACGGTCTGGCTGTTTGTGAGCCTTATGGACAAGCCCGATTTCGTCACGCTTTATTCAGGGTTGAAGTCGGGCGAAGGCCAGACTCTAGGGGCTAGGCTTGCCGCGAAGAACATCTCCTATCAGCTTTCTCCTGATGGCGGCAGCTTGCAGGTCCCAGCCACGCAACTGGATGCGGCGCGTCTGGAGACGGCGGCCCAGGGGTTGCCAAGAAATGCCCGCCTCGGGTTCGAGCTGTTTGACACCCCCAACTGGGCGGGATCGGATTTCAGTGAAAAAGTAAATTATCAACGCGCTCTTGAGGGGGAGCTTGAGCGCACTTTGCAAACACTCAGCGAAGTCGAATCCGCACGCGTCCACCTAGTGCTGCCCGAGGAATCGTTGTTCGCAGGGCAGGAGCACGAGGCCAAAGCGGCGGTCATTCTGAAGACTCGTGGCGGACGCCTGTCGGAACAGGCACAACGCGCTATTCCGCGACTGGTGGCGAGTGCAGTCGAGGGGTTGCTACCAGAGAACGTGACGGTAGTAGATGCTGACAGCAATATCCCGCTTCTGCGGCGAGAAAGCGGAGACAATTCTGCGGGGCCTCTCGAAGAAGAGATGGCCAAAACGCTGGTGACCACCTTGGCGCCGGTCGTGGGCTTAGATCACGTGCGCGCTAGCGTGCACGTGGAGTTCGACCTCGGCAGCAGTGAGAACACCGAGGAAATTTATGATCCGAAAGCGACCGCCACGCTGACCGCGCAAAAATCAGAAGAGAATGCCGGCGGGACTGCTCCGGCAGGCATTCCCGGCACCGCCAGCAATGTTCCCGGAGGCACGGCCACGACTGCAGGCGCGCTCCCTGCGTCCAATCCGTCAAGTGACACACAATCGTCGCGGTCAGAGAGTCTGACTTATGCGGTCAGCAAAAGCATACGCCATAGTACCCAACCTCCGGGACGAATCAAGCGTATCGCCGTGGCGGTTCTGGTGGACGACGCTGTGGATCCAACGAGCAAGAATGCCGTGCCCTCTCGCGTGAAGCGTAGCCCCGAGGAAATGAAACAACTGGAACAGCTCGCCTCGGCGGCCCTCGGTCTCGACACGCAACGCGGAGATGTTCTCACAGTAGAGAACTTGCCGTTCGAACAACATCCTGAAGAGAAATTGCTGGCTCCCACCAAACTCGAAACTGCGCGTCGTGTCGTGGGGCAATGGACGGGCGCGTTGCGTTATCTCGGAGTGACCCTGTTGTTCTTGCTCGTGTACCTTCTGGTGCTACGTCCAGTCAAGAAACAAATCTTGGTCACTTTGAGTCAGCTACCCGGGAGCTTGGGACAAAGTGCAAAGAACCTGGCAGGCGCAGGTGCAGTTTCAGGAGTAGTAATCGCGGCGCCCGAACTGGAACAGGCCCAGCGCGCCGCCACACTGAAAAAGCAGCTCGCGGAAAAAGTAAGAAGTGAACCGGCTGCGGCGTCGCGCCTCGTCCAAAGCTGGATGCGGGAAGGCGAGCAATCATGACCGTCGCCTCAGAACCCCTCGACGGGCGTCGCAAAGTCGCTATTCTCTTGGTCCTTTTAGGTGAAGATGTTGCCACCGAGATTTGCCGCCAGCTTCCGCAAAGCGATCTTGAGCTGCTAACCCGTTCCATCGCCGAAATGAAGCATGTGGACTCCGATACAGCCTTGCGTGTGCTTGAGGAATATCATCGCCTCTCCCTGACGGAATCCTACGTGGCCCAGGGCGGCACCGACTTCGCACAAAAGTTGCTGGTAAAGGCCTTCGGTGAAGAATCGGCGCGGCAGTTGTTGCGCCAGGTCGCGGCAGCGCAAGAATCCAGCGTGGGACAACTCGCATCCCTGCAAAAATCCGATCCGCAGCAACTGGCACGCTTCCTCGAAGGAGAGCATCCGCAGACCATCGCTTTAATTCTTGCGCACCTCGAAGCCAAACAGGCGTCGATCTTGTTGATGAGTCTTCCCGAAGGATTGCGGGCCGAATCCATAAAACGACTGGCGCAGTTGCGCCAGTTCTCGCCGGAAATTGCCCAGAAAGTTTCCATGGCGTTGAATCACAGATTGCAGGCATTGGGTGAGCAGTACCGCCGTGCCTACGCCGGTTTTCAGGGTGTTGCTGACCTGCTCAACCGTATGGATCCGGCGCAATCCAAATTGATTCTAGAAGACATCGAAAAAGATGACCCGAAAGTCGCGCTGGGTATTCGCAACCTGATGTTCACTTTTCAGGACTTTCTGAGCGTCCCTGAAACCAGCATTCGTGAGCTCCTCGGGCAATGGGACAAGAAGAGCTTGGCGCTGGCTTTGCGTGGGGCCAACGATGAGCTCAAGGACTACATATTCAAGTCCATGTCCTCGCGCGCCGTCGAGATGTTGAAGGAGGACATGGAAATTCTGGGACAAGTCAAGGCGCGCGACGTCACCAAAGCGCAGCAGGAGGCCGTAGCCATCGCCCGTAAGCTGGAAGCGGACGGGAAGATAAGCCTAGGCATGGAAAGCGAAGATGAGTATGTCGTCTAGTCCCGCTCCCGCCCATGAGCGAGAATCGGTTCGTCCTTTTTTCTATGAGGAGGCTTTGATCAACGGACCGCCGGCCACGGGAGTATTGCTGTCAACAGATTCCATACCCCCCGATTCATCGGTCTTGCGGCAGCAGGAAGTGGCCATGCGGCAAGCTGCGCATCAAGAGGGCCGCACTCAGGCCATGGCCGAAGCGCGAGCTGAATTCGAGGCCTCCCTCCGCGCCGCGCGGGATTCATTGTCAGCGGCGCTGCGCGACTTCGCGCGGGAGCGGGGCGAATATTATGACCGGCTTGAATCAGACGTCGTACGACTTGTTCTCAGCATTGCCCGGCACATCCTCCATCGCGAAGCGCAGATGGACGAGTACTTGCTCGCCGGGCTGGTGCGCATCGCACTCGAAAAAACCGAGAGCCGCACGGGCGTGACACTTCGAGTGCATCCCTCGCATGTGGCAGAGTGGAGGATTTATTTCGCGCAACATCTTGAACCCGCTTATCTGCCTGAGATTGTAGAGGACGCAACCCTTGATCCGGAACGTTGCATGATCCAAACTGAGCTCGGCTCAGCCGATGTTGGTATCGAGCTGCAACTCCAGGAGATTGAAAATGGTTTCGCGGATCTCCTGGCGCAGCGGCCGAAGGCCACCGCATGACTCAGCCGGACTTACTTGCGCCGTATCTGGCCAGGCTTGCGACTGTTGGCGGTACGCGCTGGTCGGGCCGCGTAAGGCGAGTTTCCGGCCCGCTCATTGAGTCGCGCGGTCCATACTGCGCTGTAGGAGAAGTATGTGAAGTGCATGGCCGCGAAGGCCGCGTGTATCCCGGCGAAGTTGTGGGATTCCGCGATGAAACCGTTCTTTCCATGCCCTTGGAACGCCTTGAAGGCATTCATTACGGCGACCGCGTACAGGCGTGGGGAGAGAGGCCGTCGTTTTGTGTGGGACAAGCCCTGCTTGGCCGTGTCATCGACGGCATGGGCAAGCCTATTGATCAAGGAAATCCTTGTCGCGGTGACACCTACCGCCTCCTGGAACCCGCGACACCGCCGCCAATGGAGCGAGCGCTCATTCATCAAACGCTGGGTTGTGGCATTCGGGCCGTGGATGCATTCCTCACTTGCGGGCGCGGACAGCGCGTTGGCATTTTTGGCGGGAGTGGGGTCGGCAAGAGCACTCTAATCGGCATGATGACGCGCAATACCGATGCGGATGTAACTGTGCTTGCCCTGATTGGGGAACGTGGACGCGAGGTGCGCCACTTCCTCGAAGAAGTTCTCGGCGAGCGCGGGAGAAAACGCGCTGTCGTCGTGGTTTCCACTGCGGACCAATCACCTCTGTTACGCATTCGCGGCGCGATGATCGCCACCACAGTGGCCGAGCATTTTTGCTCGCAAGGCCGCAATGTCCTTCTGGTTCTCGACTCGCTGACGCGCCTCGCTATGGCACAACGCGAGATCAGCTTGGCGGTGGGGGAACCGCCAACTACCAAAGGTTATACGCCATCCGTATTCAACTTGATGGCTCGACTGATCGAGCGCGCAGGCAAATTCCGCGCCGGCAGCATCACGGCTTTCTACACAGTCCTCATGGAAGGAGATGACCAGCAAGATCCCATCGTGGATGGAGCGCGCGCGCTCCTGGATGGTCACATTATGCTTGATCGAAGACTGGCTGCACGCAACCACTATCCCCCCATCTCCATTATTGATAGCATCAGCCGCCTCATGCCGAACGTCTGTACTGCTGAGCACCTTACACAAGCGGGAAAGCTGCGGCACCTGCTGGCGACTTATTCCGCGGCCGAAGACATGGTCCGCCTGGGTGCGTATCAGAAAGGAAGCGACCCGCATATCGATCAGGCGATTGCCCTTATGCCTCAACTGAACCGCTTTCTCGTACAAAGTTCCATCGAACCGGCTCCGCTGTCCGACAATCTTGAACGCTTAATGGCGCTCCCGGCTGGATCGGTTACATAAACTCTCATGGCATTCCATTTTTCGCTCGAATCGTTGCTACGCTATCGTCGGAGTCTGGAACACAAGTGTGAACTCAAGTTGCACCGCGCTGCAGCTGAAGTTTCGAGGATTCAGCGCGAGCTCGAGAATGTGAATCTCGCAGAAGGAGCAATGCGGCATTCTGAGGATGCTTCGCTTCGACTGGGAGTGCGCGCTTCGGAACTGCAATGGAATGGGCTCCAGCGCTCGGCGTTTCGATCGCGCAGCCTGTGGCTGGAGAAGAAACTTCAAGAATCGGAACTCATACGCTCGGCTTGTTTTCAGGATCTTCTATGCGCGAAACAGCAATACGAGATCGTTGAAAAATTGCGGCAGCAAAGATGGGGCATCTATCGCATGGAAGATGAACGTCGCGCACAGCGCCAACTCGATGATCTATTTCTTTCCCGTGGATTTTGGCTTACCCATTCGTCGGCGCGTAACCCATAGCCCGCGACGTGGGCTGCCATCACTGGGAAAAGACGTTAACTTCTAAC
>Ga0070735_10002451_pt1 | contig 16815 bp, 18 predicted proteins | sample Coa_R1_FD_66443 | JGI IMG/M metagenome (GOLD analysis project Ga0070735, IMG submission 66443) | Surface soil microbial communities from Centralia Pennsylvania, which are recovering from an underground coalmine fire - Coalmine... | ecosystem: Environmental > Terrestrial > Soil > Unclassified ... | reverse complement strand
TCCCACGTCGCTCCCCCCGCACCGGGCGGGTCCTCCCCTTCACACCACTTCGCGCCACTCTACTCCCCTATCCCCCACTCGGTCAATCCCCGGCTCCATCGCCTTCCCCGGAGGAACACGGACGCACGTCGAAGACCCCGCCGCCCACGCGCTTTGACACCGAGCGGAAAATTCCGTTGTGGGACAAGGCGAATTCGCCCCGCGTCCCTGGGTCCGGGCGCCACCCGTCCCCGACACAGGAGGACCGCGGGCCGCCCGGATCCCGCGAAATGGTGTTCGCCCCCGGGCGCGAACGTTGGGGCCCGGGCTCGAGGAAACCCTCCACTGCGCTCCCCTCCCGGGCCCCACGGGCGCCCGAGCGCCCGCTCAGGAGACCCCGGACACCTCAGGGTGGCCAGGGCCGCCGCCGGGCAGCGCCCTGAGGAAGGCACGTTCGACGAGCGACAGCATGTACTCGTCGGCCGCCGCCCCGTCCGCGTCGGGCAGCACGGCGCGCAGGCCGACGGCGGCTCCGGCAAGGTCGTCGAGGGCACGCTGAGCCACGTCGGTGTCCCAGGGGAACAGATCGACCAGACGCGCCGGGTCCCACGTCAACAACGCGCACGCCTGCAGCCGCGCTCCGTCACGCGTGCGCCGTTGGGAGATGCCCACCACCTTCGACCCGGCGATCGTCAGCTCGCCCGGGCCCACGCCTCCGAAGCACACGGACTTCGACCAGCGGGTGCATTCGGCGCGTCCCGCGTGCACGTGCACGCCTCCCACGACCCCGAGGGCGTCGAATGCCGCCGTCCACGCTTCGCCCAGCCAAGCATTCGCACGCACGACGTCGTCGTCCCAAAGCGGGTCGTCCCGAGGGAGCCAGAGGTCGAACCAAGCCTGGCTCCGCGGTGCGACGAAGACAGCGCCGCCGCCGCTCCGCCTCCGTACGATCTCGACCCCTTGACGTGCGGCACGGTCGTGGTCGACCGCGTCCGGGGATTGCGTGCTGCCGAGGACGACCGCAGGGGGCCCGCGCACCTCGCACACGGACACGACTCGTTCGGCTCGAGCCGGCGCCGCGGGCCAGTCCCCGTGCAGCACGGCCGCCGGCGCAGCACGACGCTCGAACTTCCAAGCGAGCGAACGGGCCGCGCTCACACCTTCGACGCGTCGACCCGGCCGGGACCGCGGGTCACGCCGGCCCGGCGGGGACCGCGGGTCACGCCGTCAGCGAGGTCTCGCCGAGGTAGGGCGCCCACTCGACGCGCGCGCCGCCGCTCGCGGCAAGGAGCCACACGCGCTGGCGTGGTGCTGCGGGCTTGGCGCGCAGCACCAGGCCTACCTCGTGCGGCATCCGGTCTTCCTTGCGCGTGTTGCAGCGACGGCACGCGGCCACGACGTTGTCCCACGCATGAAGCCCACCGCGGCTCCTGGGCACGACGTGGTCGATGCTCTCGGCTGTCGACCCGCAGTACTGGCAACGGTGGTTGTCACGGGCGAACACGGTCCGGCGGTTCACTGCCACGGTGCGGTCGTGGGGCACACGCACGTACCGGGCGAGGCGCACGACTGAGGGCTCGGGGAACGACGTGCGCTCCGACCGGAACACATGTTCCGTGGCGTGGAGGAGCTCCGCTTTGGTGGCGAGGACGAGCAGCAGGGCACGGCGCGACGACACGAGGCCCAACGGCTCGAACGTGGCGTTGAGTACCAACGCACGGCTCGTCGTCCTGGCGCCCGGTTCCCGGCCCAGCATCACCGCTGAGGCTACTCGTCCGAGACCGCGTTCCCCGGCCAGTTCCCCCCTCAGTTCCTGCGCCAGTGACGCATGGCGCGGCTCCATTCCACGAAGGACACGACATCGTCTTCGTCGGGGACGGCATCCCCGGTCCCTCCGTACGCGGTCTGCATACGGAAGCGCCACAGCTCGGGATCCGGCAACGGCAACGGCGGCCACCGTCGCCACCATCCCGGGCGAGCCAGCCGCAGCACTCCCGACAGCGCCGCGGGCAACAACCATGGCCGGCGCCCGAGCGAGCGGAAGACGGGTACCACGGCGCGCCGGACCCCTTCGTCGCGCGCGCCGGCCGGCGACGCGCTCACGGGCGCGTGTCCTCCGTGTAGGGCGAACGCCACGCGAGCGCGGCCGCCCCGACGAGAGGCCCGCTGCGCCCGAGGGTGCTCGGCACGATGCGCGCCGACGTGGTGTACGACAACCGGGCCCGAGCGTGCAGTTCGGCGTTCGCGGCCTCGAAGAACGGTGTGCCGAACCCAAGGGCCACCGAACCGCCCACCACGGCGAGGTCGAGGTCGAGGAGGCTCACCACCGAGGCGACCGCGCGGCCCACCAGGCACCCGGTGCGCACCACGACCTCGGGGCCGGCATCGCACGGCGGCCGGCCCGTGATCGCCGCGATGGCGGTACCCGACGCCTCGGCCTCGAGACAGCCACGCCCCCCGCACGCGCACGCCCGCCCATCCGGTTCCACGATCACGTGGCCCACGTGGCCGGCGTTGCCCGTCGCACCGTGGAGCAGACGCCCGTCGAGGACGATGCCGCCCCCGACGCCCGTCGACACCACCATGGCGATATAGGCCGGTCGGCCCGCGGCCGCGCCCGTCCAGCCTTCTGCGAGCGCCAACGCCTTGGCGTCGTTGTCCAGCACCACCGACAGCCCCGTCAACGCCTCGACTCGCTCCCGGAGCGGGAAGCCACGCCACGCGGGGATGTTGAGCGGCGACACCTTCCCGGCGGTCAGGTCCATCGGGCCGCCGCACCCCACGCCACAGCAGCCTGGTCGGTCGTCGTTCAGCTCGACGACGAGCTGGGAGAGCGCCTCGAACACGACCTCGGCGTCCGTCGTGACGGGGGTGGGCACACGCCGTTCGACCTCGACGACGCCGTCGCGGCGGACGAGGCCCGCGGCCAGCTTGGTCCCTCCGATGTCGACGGCGAGGCACCGCTCTCCAGGTCGATCCGCAGGCCGCTCCACAGCCAGGCGACCGTACCTCGCCTGCGCGCCGCGGTGACGGAGTTCGTACGGGGTGAGAGGCGGGCGGGGACGCTACCCGCTGCCGCTACCGCTGCGCTCTGCCGCTGCCGTCTCGCGACGCGTCAGCTGTTTCGGCGGAAGCGATTGCGCAGCCACCCACGCGTGTCCTGGAGCGCGTGGCTCACTCCCTGCGCCCGCAGCGAGCGTCCGAGGTCCTCCCATCCGGCCTTGCCCATGCGGCGCACATTCGTCCAGAACGCGACGAGGGAGCCGAACATGATGAGCACGCCGAGGAAGCCGAGGTAGACGGACGTGGTGAAGAAGGCGAGCATCACCGCGAGGCCGATGACGAACCCGACCACGGACCATTTGAGGTACCGACCGGCATAGCGGTACACGTTCTCCGTCCGCACGCGGTCCGCGAAGGCCGGGTCCTGCTGGTACAGGGCTTGTTCCAGCTCGTGCAGAACCCGCTGTTCGTGCTCGGAGAGCGGCACGCTCACCCCCTTCCGGCTGCGCGCGCTGCGACGTGTCGGAAAACAATCTTAGGCACGGTCCTGTTCCCTGACAACGGCGCCAGCAAAGCAAGCGCGGCGCACCGGCCGCCTCCCGCACCCATCGAAGCCCAGGTCACAGCCCAATTCTGGCGGCCCCCGCCCGACTCCCGCACCGACTCGAAGGCACGGGCGCGCCCGCGCATCACCGCTCCTCATGAGGCACGTCGCTCGGACCCCACTGGGTATCGCCACGTCGCTTCACCGACAACCCCTTGTCGCTCACGAGCGCGGCGGGGCCGATCGATGCGTGCCCGTAGCGGCCGCGGATGGCGGACACGGCGGCCTCGACCTCGTCCCACGCCGTGCCGCGGGCTCGGGGACGACGGACTTCCTCCTCTTCATCGCCCGAGCGGCCCTCGTCCACCGCCACGCGCCCGTCGTGCACCCGCTCGCCTGCGGCGGCGCCCTCGACCGACAGCGGGTGGACCGACGGTCGGTCGATCGACAGCTGGTCGAACGAAAGCTGGCGCGCGTGCTCGCCGGCGTTCTCGAGCGAGGACACCGACACGCCGAGGAGCCGGACCCCGGGTCCCACCTCCACGGTGTCGAGCAGCGCCTCGGCCAGTGCGGCCAGGGCGCGCGGCGAGTCGAGCGCGCTCGGCAGCGTGTGCGACCGCGTGATCGTCGCGAAGTCGCCGTAGCGCACCTTGATCGTGACGGTCCGTCCGCTGAGCGACGCCTCCTGCAGCCGCCGGGCCACGGCGTCCGCCATGCGGACCACCCTGGTGTGCAGCTCCCCGTGGCTGTGCAGGTCCGTGGAGAAGGTCTCCTCGTGACCGACAGACTTGGCCTCCCGGGACGCTTCCACGACACGGGGGTCCTCCGCCCGTGCGAGGGCGGCGAGCAGCTGGCCGTGGGCATCCCCGACGGCCCGGCGCAGCGCGTCTTCGGGCACGGTGGCCAGCTCTTCCACGGTGCTCACGCCGAGGTTCTCGAGCCGGGCGGCGGTGGCCGGGCCCACGCCCCAAAGCGCCCGCACCGGCAACGGGTGGAGGAACGCCAATTCCTCGGACGGTACGACGGCCACGACCCCCCGTCCGGGTCGCGGCCCCTCGGGCGACGCCACGGGCTTCGCGGCGCGTGACGCCAGCTTGGCGATGAGCTTGGTGCGCGCCACCCCGACCGCGCACTCGAGCCCGAGCTCGTCTCGCACGGCGCGCCGGATGGCGTGCGCCACCGCGACCGGCTCGCCGACGGCCCGGCGCGCTCCTGACACGTCGATGAACGCCTCGTCCAGCCCGACGCCTTCGATCACCGGCGAAAAGCGGCGCAGGATGTCGTGCAGCCGCTCGCTCATCTCGGCATAGCGCGCATACCGGCCCGACACGAACACCGCGTGGGGACAGCGCCGGCGCGCCTCCATGGACGGCATCGCCGAGTGGATGCCGTAGGAGCGCGCTTCGTACGTGCACGACGCCACCACGCCGCGGCGGCCCTCTCCCCCCACGATCACCGGCCGGCCCGCGAGCGACGGGTCGTCGAGCACCTCGACGGAGGCGAAGAACGAGTCCATGTCGACGTGCAGCACCGTGCACGGTGCTAAATCAGCCTGTGCTGAGTCAGCCGGTGCTGAATCAGGCAGGGCCCACTCGGGAGCATCGGGATCCGAGCCGCCCACCACCGTGCCTCCGCGCCCGCCCGCTAGGCGAGACGCAGACGGCGAAAGCCCTCGGCGTACGCCACACCCGCCCGGCGACCCTCTTCACGGGCGCGCTCGCGGACGGCCCGCCGCGCCCACTCGCCGTCGTCGGCGACCTGGCTGCGGTGGCACGACACCGCCTTCGCCTTGTCCTCGACCGTGTCGGTGACGTCCACCCACACCGTGGGGTCGAGCGTCCCGGACAACAGGACCGTCTCGACCTGATGCGCGGGGCCTGCCCCGGGGAAGTAGTGCGGAAGCGCAGCCGCCGGCGACACGGCATCGAGAAGCGCGAACCCCGTCACCCGGTGGTCACGGTGGTTGAAGTACTCCTCGCCGAAGAACACCGCCGTCGGGTCGGGCCCGAGCACCATCGAGGGACGGAGGCGCCGGATGAAGCCCACGATCTCCCCCCGGAACGCCGCGTCATCGGTCAATTCGCCGTCGGGGTAGCCGAGGATGTCGTGGCCGGCGAGGCCGAGCACGGCCGCGGACTCGCTGCACTCGCGGGCGCGCCGGCGGGCCAGCTCTCGTGGGTCGGTGCCCGGGTCGGCGCTCCCCTTGTCGCCGTTCGTGCACACCAGCGCGTGCACCTCGGCGCCGGCGCGCGCCCAGCGCGCCAGCGTCCCGCCGCACGACACGTCCGGATCGTCGGGGTGCGCGTACACGGCGAGCACGCACGCCGGCAGGGCGTCGAGCAGCTCGGCCACCAATCAGTCCCTGCGTTTGGGCTCGGTCGTCTTCGTGAGCAGGCCCACCTCGCGCTGGAAGTCGCCGACATCCTCGAAGCCCTTGTACACCGATGCGAAGCGCAGGTACGCAACGTCGTCGACCTGGCGGAGGCGTTCCAGCACGGTCACCCCGATCTGCTGGCTCGTAACCTCGGCGCCCTCGCCGCGAAGCGCCTCTTCGACTTGCTGGGCGATGTCCTCGAGCTCTTCTTCGCTCACCGGCCGGTTCTTGGTGGCGGCGCGCACGCCGGCCACGACCTTGCCGCGCTCGAACGGTTCGCGCTGGCCGCCTCGTTTCACCACCCACAAGGGTGCTTCCTCGAGCCGCTCGTAGGTGGTGAAGCGCCGGTTGCACGACAGGCACTCCCGGCGTCGACGGATGGCGACCCCGTCCTCGGCCAGGCGCGAGTCGACGACCTTGTCCTCGAGGCTCTGGCACCACGGGCAGCGCACGCGGCCCACGGTACCGCCCAGGTGTCGGCGGCCCGTCAGGGAAGAAGCAGGTGTTCCCCCGGCACGACCACGTCGCCACCGACTTGCGCGGCGAGCTTGTCCACGACCGGTCTGGGGTCCCCGCTCGGGTCGAGACGCTGCGCAATCGACCACAGCGTGTCCCCGCGAAGGACGACGTAGTCCGCGTGATGGGCGACGCGTTCCCCCGCCAGGGCGGGACCGGGGGTGGCGAGGGGGTGGCCCCCGGTTCCGCTCCACGGCAGGGCGAGGGCGGTCAGCAGTGCCGCCGCCAGGGACCCGAGCAGAATCCGCCGGCGGCGCCGCGCCGCGGCGCGGGCGGCGAGGCGACCGGCGTCATCGCACCGCGCCCGCGTGGGACGGGCTCGGTGCGTGCTGCGCTCCGGCTCGGGCAGGGTCGGACTGAGAAGCGGTGTGGCCCGTGGCCGCCTGCGGGCGGGGCGCTCCGGGCAGCGGCGCACCGGGGCGCCGGGCAGGGCGCCGCCGTCGTCCTGCGGAAATGGACTCTGGGGCGCGACGAGGAGGTCCGTCACGGCCGGCCCCGGTCACCCGAACGTACGTTCGCCACCTGTCCATCCCAACACGAACACGTGTTCGTGTCAAGGGGGGATCCGGGGATGCCGCCTCCGGCGCAGGCCGTGGTTTCCGTCGCTCGCACGGGGCCCAGGTTGGCAACGAGGTGTAACACCGACGTCGGTGAGGTGGGGACGTCGGCGACACGAACAGGTGTTTGTATCGGACCGCGACGGTCGGTACCATGGCCGAACTGGTGTTCGGGAGGCTGGTGTCGGCAGGCCAGTCTTCGAGAGGGGAGCCATGGCGGAGACCTTGACGGGCAAGCGACTCGAGATCCTCGAGTTCATCGGGGACAGCCTGCGCCGGCGCGGGTACCCGCCGTCGGTGCGCGAGATCGGGGAGGCCGTCGGCCTCACGTCGTCGTCGACGGTCCATGCGCACCTCGCCGTCCTCCAGCGCGAGGGGTACCTGCGGCGCGACCCGACCAAGCCGCGCGCCATCGAGGTCCGCTTCGACCCGTCGTCGCACGCCGCCATGGCGGCGCGCCCGGTTCGCCACGTGCCCCTCGTCGGTGACGTGGCCGCCGGCGTCGGCGTGCTCGCCAGCGAAAACGTCGAGGAGCTCCTTCCCCTCCCCGAGGACTTCACGGGCACGGGGTCGGTCTTCATGCTCCGGGTGCGGGGGGACTCGATGATCGAGGCGGGGATCCTCGACGGTGACTTCGTCGTCGTGCGCCAGCAGCCGGACGCGGACAACGGCGACGTCGTGGTGGCCGGGATCCCCGACGACGAGGCGACGGTCAAGACATTCGCGCGGCGCCGCGGGAAGGTCGTGCTCACCCCGGCCAATCCGTCGATGGAGCCGATGGAGTTCGATCCCGCCGACGTCGTCGTCTACGGACGGGTCGTCACGGTGCTGCGCCGGCTCTGATCCCCTCGGCCGCCACTCCGGGTTCGGTGCCCTACTACCGCGACGACCTCGCCCTCGTCCATCACCTGGGATTCGGGTTCCATGCCGATGCCTGCGCGCCCGGGATCGTGGCGCTGCTCGAGCCGGTGCGCCGCGCCGGAGGCCTCGTGGTGGAGCTCGGATGCGGGAGCGGCCTGCTGACGAAGCACCTGATCGACGCCGGCCACCGCGTGCTGGCGACGGACGCGTCCGATGCGATGCTCGAGCTGGCTCGCCGGCACGCCCCCGGAGCCGAAGGTATCGAGCGACTCGTCCTCCCCGACCAGGAGATCCCCGCCGCTGACGCGGTCGTCGGCGTCGGGCACGCGCTCAATTACCTCGACGAGGAGGTGGATGTCAGGAACGCCCTCGCCAACGCCGCCCGGGCGTTGCGGCCCGGAGGCGTGCTCGCGCTCGACCTCTGCGACCTCGAGTGGTCGAGGGTGCGCCTGGGCCAACCTGCGCAGATCTGGCGGTCCGACGACTGGTTCCTCGTGACCCAGAGCTCGGTGCCGTCACCTGATCGTTACGTACGCGACATGACCGCATTCGTCCGCAAGGCCGACGGTTCGTGGCGGCGCGACGACGAGGTGCACCACAACGTGCTTCTCGACACCTCGGTCGTCCCGGGATGGCTCGCCGAACACGGCGTCGACGCCGAGATCCGCCGCGCCTTCGGTGACGAGACGTTGCCTGCCGGGCTCGTGGCGGTCGTCGGGACCGCGCACCGAACCCGCTGAGGCGTCCCGTGCGCGCCCGCCGTCAGCGCGCGGTGATGAGCCGAGCCAGGACGTCGTGGACGTGCTCGAGCTCGGCCCGGGTCACGTGCTCCTCGCTCGTGTGCGCCAGCAACGGGTCCCCGGGGCCGAAGTTCGTCGCGGGGACACCGCGTGCGGCGAAGGTCGCCACGTCGGTCCAGCCGAGCTTCGCGCTCGGGGGCCTCCCCGTCGCCTCGACCAACGCCGCGAGCACCGGATGGCCGAGGGAAGGCGCCGCGCCCGACGACACGTCGAGCAACTCGAGGAGGTCACCCTGTGACCCGTCGAAGTTCGGCGCCAGGAAGTCGGTCAGGGCGCGCTGTGCCGTTTCGGTGTCCCGATCGGGCGCAAACCGATAATTGACGGTCACGCTCGCTCGGTCCGGCACGACGTTGCCGGCGACACCGCCGTCGACCCCGACCGCTTGCAGCTGTTCGAGGAAGATGCAGCCGTCGAGCTCGACGCGTCGTCCTTCGAAGCGCTCCAGGGCAGCGAGGACGCGCCCCAGCCGGTGCACGGCGTTCACCCCCGTCCACGGCCTGGCCGTGTGGGCCCGCCGGCCCCCCATGGTGAGCTTCACCCGCATCGTGCCCTGGCAGCCCGCCTCGACGGCGCCGGCGGTGGGCTCGCCGAGCACGGCGGCGTCCCCGACGAGCAGGTCGGGCCGGGACTCGGCGAGGTGGCCGAGCTCGTTGTACCGGCGCTCGACCTCCTCGCAGCCGTACAGCACGTAGGTGACGTCGACCTCGGGCGAGGCGATCGACCGGGCCAGGTCGAGCAGCACGGCGACACCGCCCTTCATGTCCACCGCGCCCAGGCCCCACAGCGTGTCCCCGACGACCTTCGTCGCGACCGGCCCGCTCGGAGGGACGGTGTCGAGGTGCCCGGCGAGCACCACCCGGCGCGTCCGCCCCAGCTGGGTGCGCGCCACCACGGTGTTCCCGACGCGCTCGACCTCGAGGTGAGCGGCGCGTTCGAGCTCGTGCTGCACGTGGTCGGCGATGTCGGCCTCGGCGTGGCTCACCGATGGCACGTCGACGAGTTGCGCGGCCAGAGCGAGAAGGTCGGCCATCTTGTCCCCTCAATCGCCCGCTGGATCGTGGTCGCGCGGATCAGGTCGCGTCGGCCGTGCGGAGCATCGACTCGAGTTGCGCCTTGTCGTGGCGGGCGCCCTCCTCGAGGCGCCTGATCACGAGCACGCACGGCAGGAAGAACTCCCCGCCCGGGAACTCGCGCCGTCGTGACGCGCTCACGACGACCGACCACGGTGGCACGACGCCCCGGCTGATCTCCTGGCCGCTGTCGGCGTCGATGACCGGGACACCCGGGTTGAGGATCACGCCTTCGCCGAGCACGGCCCCCTCGCCCACGCGCGCCCCCTGGGTCACCATGCAGCGGCTGCCGATCAGCGCGTCGTCTCCCACCATGACCGGCGACGCGTTCGGCGGTTCGAGAACGCCGCCGATGCCGACGCCCCCCGATAGGTGGACGCGTGCGCCGATCTGCGCACAGGACCCCACGGTCGCCCACGTATCCACCATGGTGTCCGCACCGACCCGGGCGCCGATGTTGACGTAGCTCGGCATGAGGATCACACCCCGGTCGAGGAACGACCCCCATCGCGCCGACGCCCCCGGCACCACGCGCACTCCCGCGGCCTCGTAACCCGACTTGAGCGGCACCTTGTCGGCGTACTCGAACGGTCCCAGCTCGGTGGTCTCTATGGCCCGCAGCTTGAAGTAGAGCAAGATGGCGCGCTTCAGCCAGCCGTGCACGACGACGCCGCCGTCGTCACCGAGCTCCGCCACGCGCGCCTCGCCGTGGTCGAGAAGGTCGATCGCCTGGGTGACGACGTCGAGGGCGTCACGGTCGCCCGCGCCGAGCTCGCCGGCCCGGGCCCACAACTCGTCCACCTGGGACGCAAGGTCGGCCATGCCCGAGGTTATCGGCCCGCGGCGCGCACCCTCGGTGAGGCCGCGCGTCCGAGGTGCGGGTGTGCCGACGACTCCAGGCGCTGCGCCACCAGCTCGATGCGCTCGTCCGGCTGCACGGCCGCGACGCGCACGAAGCCGACCGCGCTGTCGCCGTAGAACTCGCCGGGGCTCACGAGGAGGCCCGCGGCGCGCGCCAGCGCCTCGGTCAGGACCCACGCCCCCGGCCGGCCCGAGGCCGCGCCCTCGTCGGCCGCCCAATCAGGGACAGGAACCCAGAGATAGAAGCCGCCCTCGGGCATGGCCGCGTCCAGCCCAGCGGCACGCAGGACCGCCACCAGGCGCCCGAGACGATGGCGATAGCGATGACGTTGCGCCTCGACATGCGCGTCGTCGTCGAAGGCCACGACGGCGGCGGCCTGGACAGGCCCGGGAACCATGAGGCCCGCGTGCTTGCGGATCTCGGCCAGGTACGACACGACCTCGGCGTCGCCGGCATAGACGCCGACGCGCACCCCCGCCAGGTTCGAGCGCTTCGACAGGGAGTGCACGCTCACCACGCCGGCGAGGCCGTGCTGGATCACGCTCGCCGCCGGCCCGTCCCACGTGAACTCGGCGTAGCACTCGTCGGACAGCACCGGCACCCCGTGCGCCCGTCCCCACGCCGCGGCGTGACCGAGGTCCGAGACCCGGCCCGATGGATTGGCGGGGCTGTTGACCCACAGGCACACCGCCCGTGCGGCGTCGGCCTCGGCCACCGCGTCGAGCTCGAGGCCGTCGTCGCCCTCGGCCACGGCCACGAACCGGCAGCCGGCCAGGCGCGCCCCCATGGCATACGTCGGGTAGGCGACCGCGGGACCGAGCACCGTGTCGCGCTCGGGCTGCCGCAGCCGCAGGAACCACGCCGTGCTGGCCACGAATTCCTTCGTGCCCACGCACGCCGCGACCTGGGCCTCGGGCACGGCCACGCCGAACCGGCGCCGCATCCAACGCGCGGCAGCGGTACGCAGCTGGGGACTGCCCACCGACGTGGGATAGCCGCGTTCGGTCCCGGACTGCCCGAGCGCGGCGACCACCTCGGGCGGCGGGGGGTCGCACGGCGTGCCCACCGACAAGTCGACGACGCCGCCGGCATGGTCCGACGCCACGTGCACGAGCGCGCCCAGGCGGTCGTAGGGGTAGGGCGGCGGGACGAACGGCTCGGCGCCGTCGGGCAGGCTCACGAGGCGGCGAACTCCCGGAAGCGGGCGCGGGCCGCGTCGTCGAGGACGACGCGGACGACCGTCGCGCCTTCGCCGTGGGACTCGGCCACGACGTCGCCCTCACGGTGCAAGGCGGCGAGGACGTCGCCCCGTTCGAACGGCACCACGAGCTCGGTCACGCGGTCGGCGCGGTGCAGGGCGTCGGTGACAGCCCGCAACAGCTCGGCGACCCCGTCGCCGGTGTGCGCCGACACCACCACGGCGCCCGGGTGCGTGTCGGCGAGGTGGGCCGCCGCGACCGGTGCGCGGTCGGCTTTGTTCACCGCCAGCAGCTCGGGCACGTCGCCGGCTTCGATCTCATCGAGGACGGCCCGCACCGCTTCGATCTGCATCTCGGGGGCATCCGCCGACGCGTCCACCACATGGACGAGGAGGTCTGCCTCGCGCACCTCTTCGAGCGTCGAGCGGAAGGCCTCCACCAACTGGTGGGGCAGCTTCCGAACGAATCCCACCGTGTCCGAGACGAGCACGGTCTCGCCGCCGGGCATCGCCAGTCGCCGCGTGCGGGGGTCGAGCGTCGAGAAGAGGCGGTCCTCCACCACGACCTCGGCGTCGGTCAACCGGTTCAGCAGCGTCGACTTGCCGGCGTTGGTGTAGCCGACGAGCGCCACGGTGTGCTGACGCGAGCGCGAGCGGGCGCGCCGTTGGGTCCGGCGCGTCTTCGTCAGGTGCCGGAGGTCCGCCTCGAGGCGCGTCATGCGGCGCACCAGTCGGCGGCGGTCGACCTCCAGCTGGGTCTCACCGGGCCCGCGCGTCCCGATGCCCCCCGCCTGCTGCGACAGCGCGTGGCCACGGCCCCGCAGCCGCGGGAGGCGGTAACGCAACAGGGCCAGCTCGACCTGCGCCTTGCCCTCCTGGGTGCGCGCGTTCTGGGCGAAGATGTCGAGGATCACCGCCGTGCGGTCGATGGCGGTACGCCCGAGGATCTTCTCGAGGTTTCGCTGCTGAGCGGGCGAGAGCTCGTCGTCGAACACGACGGTGTCGGCGTCGACGGACTCCGACAGCTCGTGCAGCTCGTGCGCCTTGCCCGGCCCCACGAACGTGGCCGGATCGGGGCGGTCCCGGCGCTGCACGACTCTGGCCGCCACCTCGGCCCCGGCCGTGTCCACCAGCAGCGCGAGCTCGTCGAGGTCCGCCTCGACGGTCGCCGGCGACGTCCACGGGAACACCACCCCGACGAGCACGATGCGCTCGCGGAAGCTGCGCTCGATGAGCGTCACGAGCGGATGGCCACCTCACTGGCTTCGAGGCGGGCCACACCGGTCTCGCCGCGCTCGCCGCTGCGCCCGATGGCGGCGTCATCCTTCGCCAGCTGCGCGAGCACCGACCGCTCGACCTCGACGTCCGCCACCCACTGGGTCGGGCCGGCGAGCTCCGCCGCGCCACCGTCGAGCGTCACCTCGAGCGTCCCGCCGACGTCGTGGACCCGGACGCGGGTACCGACGAGTCCCCAGGCGTGGGCAGCCGAGGCGGCCGCACATGCGCCGGTCCCGCACGCGAGCGTGGGGCCCACCCCCCGTTCCCACACGCGCATGGTGAGGGCGCCGTGCTCCGGGCCCGGCCAGGCGAACTCGACGTTCGCCCCACCCGGGACCGACCGCGAGATGCGCGCCCCGGCGTGCGCGACGAGGTCGTCGTCCGCGCCGTCCACGAGCAGCACGACGTGGGGGTTGCCCACGCGCACGTGACGCGCGGCGCGCGCCGTGGCGACGTCGGGGACCGACAGCTCCTCGCCGAGCACGACCGCGCCCATGTCGACCGTGGCGTAGCCGAGGCCCGCCTGGTCTTCGTGGCGGAACCGCACGGTGCGCGGCCCTGCTGCGGTGTGGACGACGACCGTGCCGGCCTCGACCAGGCCGGTGCGCACCGCCGCGTGGACCAGACATCGCACGCCGTTCCCGCTCATCTCGGCGCCGCTGCCGTCGGTGTTCAACAGCTCCATCGACAGCGTCCCGGGCAGCGGCCCCGGCGTCGCTCGCAGCAGGCCGTCGGCACCGATCCCCCGATGGCGGTCGCACAGGGCACGCACCTCGGCCGCCGTGAAGGCGCCCGTGCCGGCGGCGTCCACCGACACCAAGAAGTCGTTGCCGGCGCCGTGGTGCTTGGAGAGCCGGACGATGCCGCTGTCAGCCATCTGGTCCAGTCTCCCACCCCGACGTGATGGCACCGACGGGCGCTTGTGCGCCGCGATCCCACACCTCGAGCAGCTGGGCGCCCAGGTCCCCGGAGCGGTCGAGCCACCGGATCCGGGGATCGCGTCGGAACCACGCCCACTGCCGCCGGGCGAAGGCCTTCGTCCTGCGGACCGCCTCCTGGATGGCGTCGTCGAGGGGGACGCCGTGCTCCACGTGGGCGAGCAATTCGCGATAGCCGAGCGCCTGCCGCGCCGTCCGCCCGAGTCCACCCGGTCGCGCCGCGAGCGCGCGGACTTCGTCCAGCAGGCCGCGCGCCATCAACCGGTGAAAGCGATCTTCGATGCGCGCATCGTCGATGACAGGGTCGAACGGAATGCCCACGAGGACAAAGCGCGTCGGCGCGAACGCGCTCAACCCGGGGCCGAACGACGAGAACGGTCGGCCCGACCCGAGCGTCACCTCCAGGGCCCGCACGATGCGTCGGCGGTTCGTCGGTTGCATGCGGGTCGCGGCGACGGGGTCGATCGACGCCAACCGCGCGTGCAGGCGCTCGACCCCGCCGGGCCGGTCCGCCTCGAGCTCGAGCCCGGCGGCGACGTCCGGCCATCGCCCGGGCAGGTCCAGGTCGTCGGTCACCGTCCGCAGGTACAGGCCGGTGCCACCGACAAGCAGCGCCCGGTGACGGCGGGACTCGATGTCGGCGAGGGCGGCGTGGGCGGCCTGCTGGAACCGGCGCACGGTGAAGGGCTCCCTGGGGTCCACCAGGTCGAGGAGGTGATACTGCACCTCCTGGCGAGCCGCCCGCCCCGGCTTGTCGGTGCCGATGTCCATGCCCCGGTAGACGCACATCGAGTCCACCGATACGAGCTCGGCCTCCGGTCGCCGACGGGCCAGGTCGAGCGCCAACGCCGACTTGCCGGTGGCAGTCGGGCCCACGAGGGCCACGGGACGGCCGGCCGGGCTGTCTCCCGCCACGCGTTCAGCGCACCGCCAGGGCCACGCGCGTCCTTGCCGGCCCGGTCGCGGCGGCGACCATGTCACCCCGCAGGTGGTGAGGGGCCGCTTCCACCACGCGCACCCGCGCGTACGACCCCGCGGCGGGCCCTCCGTCGCACGCGGGTGCGAAGTGGACCAGCTTGTTCTGGCGCGTGCGGCCGGCCAGGACGCCCGGGTCGCGCTTGCTCGGCCCCTCGACGAGCACCTCTTCGACGCGCCCGACCCGCGCCCGGTGCCGGGCGAGCGCCGAGCGCTCGACGACGACGCGCAGCCGTTCGAAGCGCTCGGCCACGACATCTGCGGGAACGAAGCGGTCTTCCATGGCCGCAGCACGTGTGCCTGGGCGGGGCGAAAAGACGAACGTGTACGCGCTGTCGTACGCGGCCTCGGCGACGACCTCCAGCGTGCGCTCGAAGTCGTCGTCGGCCTCGCCCGGGAATCCCACGATGATGTCGGTGGTGACCGCGAGGTCGTCGATTGCGTGGCGCGCCGCGTCGAGGCGCGTCAAGTAGCGCTCCGCGGTGTACCCCCGCCGCATGGCGGCGAGGGTACGGTCGCTCCCCGACTGCAGCGGCAGGTGGAGGTGCTCGCACACCGCCTCGGTCTCCGCCATGGCGGCGATCGTCTCGGGGCGGAGGTCCTTGGGATGCGGGCTCGTGAAACGCACCCGACGAATGCCGTCCACGGTGCCCACGGCCCGGAGCAACGTTGCGAAGAGCGGCCGGCGCCGGGTGATGTCACGGCCGTAGGAATTGACGTTCTGCCCGAGCAGGGTCACCTCGCTCACCCCGCGTGCGGCCAGGGTCGCGACCTCGGACACCACCTCGTCGAGGGGCCGGCTCACCTCCCCGCCCCGCACCTGCGGGACGATGCAGAAGGCGCACGAGTTGTCGCATCCTGCCTGGATCGTCACCCACGCCGCGTGCGGGGACTCGCGCACCGCCGTGAGCGCGTGCTCGGCGGGACCACCGCCGTGGGGATCCGGCGCGTCGAGCACCTCGACGACCGGTCCGCTCGCCGCCGCCCGACGGAGCAGAACGGGGGCCCGCACCAGGTTGTGGGTCCCGAACACGACGTCGACGTGGGCGGCCCGCTCCCGGATCTGCTCCCGGTCCTTCTGGGCCAGGCAGCCTCCCACGGCGATCTGCATCCCCGGGCGTCGGTCGCGAAGTGCCTTCAGCTGGCCGAGATGCCCGTAGAGCCGGTTGTCGGCGTTCTCGCGGATGCAGCACGTGTTGAGCACGACGACGTCGGCCTCTTCGACGTCGTCGGTCGGCTCGAGCCCGTCGGCGACCAGCAGACCCGCGAGGCGCTCGGAGTCGTGCTCGTTCATCTGGCACCCGAACGTCCTGACGTGGAACTTGCGGGTCACCTCAGGCCGTCCTGCGTGCCGTCGTCGAGCTCGTCGAAGGAGCGCAGGGGTGGCGCGCCCCGGCGCGACGACCTGGCGCCGTCCTCGACGATGAGGCCTTCCAAGTCCGGGCGCAGCACCATGCACCGACCGGGGACCCCCACGTCCTTCAGGGCGGCTTCGGCCCCGGCCCGGACGCGCTCGGCGTCTCCGCCGTCGCAGATGCCGAGGAGCGTCGGGCCCGCCCCCGACCAGCACGACGCCAGCGCCCCGGCGGACACGAGACGCGCCAGCAACTGCGGCGCCTCGGGGAACATCGGACTCCGGTAGTCCTGGTGGAGGCGGTCTTCGGTGGCTTCCTTGATGAGCAGGCTCCGGTCGGCGAGTCCGGCCAGGAGGAGCGACATCCGTCCGAGGTTGAAGATGCCGTCGGTACGCGCCACGTGCTGCGGAAGGGCCTGGCGGGCCTTGGACGTGGGGAGCGCGCGGTCGGGCACCATCGCCACGAACGTGAGACGCCCGTCGAGCGACATGCGGACCGCCCGGAC
>Ga0070735_10002450_pt1 | contig 16823 bp, 19 predicted proteins | sample Coa_R1_FD_66443 | JGI IMG/M metagenome (GOLD analysis project Ga0070735, IMG submission 66443) | Surface soil microbial communities from Centralia Pennsylvania, which are recovering from an underground coalmine fire - Coalmine... | ecosystem: Environmental > Terrestrial > Soil > Unclassified ... | reverse complement strand
GCGTGAGAGCCGGCGGGCGCTGCGCGGCGACGTGGATGGGCTGCTGGCGCGCGCGGAACATGAGCCGCCCGTGCTCGCCGTCGGCGAGGTGCTGCCGTTCGCGCCGGCCCGGCGCCGTGCGGCTTCGCTGCCGGTGGACGTAGCTCGCACGATCGAGGAAGCGCTGACGACGCTCCCGCTCGACATCGTGCACGTCCACGAGCCGTTCGCGCCGAGCGCCTCGAGCGTGGCGCTGCGCCACTCCCGGGCTCTCAACGTCGGCAGCTTCCACGCGCCCACGGAACGCGTTCTGTCCACGCAGCTGGCGCGTCCGCTCTCGAAGCTGCTCTTCGGTCGTCTGGACGCCCGCACGGCCACCTATCTGGCCACGCGGGAGCTGATGCAGCGCTACTTCCCGGGCGAGTACCGCGTGATCCTGCGCGGCGGAGGCCCGGAGCCGCCCGCCGACCGTGCGTCTGGCTCACCGGTGCAGCTGTTCTTCAATGCGGGAGAGGAGCGTGCAGCGCTGCGCCTGTTCCTGCGCGCCCTGCGGGCCCTTCCGCGCGACGCCGACTGGCGGGCCCGGGTGTTCTCCCCCCGGCGCGTCGGCGTGCCGGCCACCGTCGGCGCCCGGCTGCGGGAGCGGATCGAGTTCGTCGACGCCTCGCAGATGCGCGAGTCCGAGGCGCTCGCCGGCTGCGATGTGATCGTGCTTGCCTCCGAGGGCGTGCATGCCCGCCCGGCGACGCTCGTGCGGGCGCTCGCCGCGGGTGTCGTCCCGGTGACCTCGCGCCTCGGGGTCTACGTCGAGCTGCTCGGCGAAGGGCGCTATGGGTTCGCCTTCGAGCCAGGCGAGGTTGAGACCCTCACCGCCCACCTCCAGCGCCTCATCGGTGATCCGGACACCCTCCAGCGCAGCCGTGCCCAGATCGCGGAGCTGCGCGAGACGTTCTCCTGGTCGCGCGTCGCCTCCGAGTTCGAGGAGGTCTACGACGAGCTCGTGGCGCGACGCCACGACACCCGCGCCGACCACCAGCTCCGCCGGCGGCTGTCGGCGCGGGCGCTGATCGACGTCGACCTGCACATGCACACCGATCACTCCTACGACTGCGCGACGCCGGTGGAGGTGCTCCTGGCGGAGGCTCGGGGGCGCGGGCTGGGAGCGATCGCCGTCACCGACCACAACGAGATCTCCGGCGCGCTGGAGGCCCGCGCCAAGGCCCAGGGCATCAAGGTGATCGTCGGCGAGGAGGTCAAGACGGCCGACCAGGGCGAGGTGATCGGCCTGTTCATCGAGGAGAGGATCCCGCGCGGGCTGACCCTGGCCGAGACGATCGCCGAGATCAAGCGACAGGGCGGGATCGTGTACGTGCCGCATCCCTTCGACCGGCTCCATTCGGTGCCCGACTACGAGCATCTGCTCGGGGTGCTCGACGACGTCGACGCGATCGAGGTCTTCAACCCGCGGGTGGCGATCTCGGAGTTCAACGAGGAGGCGCTGCGCTTCGCGGCCAAATACCGCATCCCCGCCGGCGCCGGCTCGGACGCTCACGTGCCCCAGGGGCTCGGCTCGGTCCGGATCCGGATGCACGACTTCGACGGGCCGCGCGAGTTCCTCGAGTCGCTACGCGACGCCGACATCGTCCGCAATCCCGCGAGCCTGCTCTACGTGCAGGCGCTGAAGTTCCTGCAGACCAAGGCCCTGCCTCCGGCCGCGCGCAAGGCCTCCCGCGACCGCCGCCTGCGCCGCGCGACCGGCCAGCGGCGTCACAGCTCCGCCCGCAACTCCTGATGCACTCGCAAGGACATGCTCGCCTGCCGTCCAATCCGGAGGGCATGCCCGCCACAGACGACGAGATCCGCGAGAAGTACCTCGAGCGGGCGATCCGCGAGCTGAACGCGTTCGCGCGCGAGCTCCAGTCCTGCACGCACTGCCCGCGCGGCCAGCTGATGCCGGTCCTCGGCTCGGGCCATCCCCAGGCCGACATCTTCATGATCAAGCACTCGGCCCGCCCCTCCGAGGTCGAGGAGGGCGTCGCTTTCTACGGCCGCGCCGGCAACGCGCTGATGAAGTCGCTCAAACGGCTGTCGATCGACCCGCTGGCCGTCTACGGCACGCTGTGCGTCAAGTGCCCGGTCCCCGATCCGGTGATGGCCGATCCCGCATGTGTGGCCCGGCTCGCCGAGGAGCTGGCGATCGTGTCTCCGCGGCTGGTGGTGCTGATGGGCGAGGACGCTCTCGCCGTGGTCAACGAGCTGGGCCTGCCGCTGGCCCGTGAGCTGCGGCCCGCGATGGGCGAGCTCCAGCGACTCACCCCGTCGATCGAGGCGCTCTACGTGCCGAACATCGATGACTCGCTGGACGAGGAGCGCGCCAAGCGCGAGTTCTGGTCGGCCTTCCGCGTGGTCGGCCAGTGGTGGGCCGACCTGCCCCCGTACTGATCAGGCGAGGGCCGCGAGCTCGCGGGCGATCCCGACTCGGTCACGGCCGGCCTGCTTGGCCTCGTAGAGGGCCGCGTCGGCGCGCGCGAGCAGCTGCTCGGCCGACTCGTCGAGCCGCAGCCCCGCCACCCCGCCGCTGATCGTGACCACGCCACCGACCGGGTGCTCGATCGCGAGCTTGCGTACGGCATGGCGCAGGCGCTCGGCGGCGATCGCCGCGTGCTCGACGTCCTGTCCCGGGAGCAGGGCGAGGAACTCCTCGCCGCCGTAGCGGTAGATGCTGTCCGAGCCCCGCAGGGAGCGCTTGAGCGTGGCGGACACGCTCTGGAGCACCTGATCCCCGGCGAGGTGGCCGGCGGCGTCGTTGAACGGCTTGAATCGGTCGAGGTCGAACAGCACGACGGCCAGCGAGTGGCCGTAGCGGCGCGTGCGGGCCACCAGGGCCCCCAGCTCCTCGTTCATCGCCCGGCGGTTCAGGATGCCCGTGAGCGCGTCAACGCGAGCGTCTGCGTGCATGCGCTCGTGCAAGGCGATCACGCGCTCGGCGGCCACCAGCTGGCGCTCCAGCGCGGCCGCGTCGAGCGGCTTGACCAAGAGGTCGTCGGCGCCCGCGCGCATGGCCTCGAGCGCGGCCTGCTCGTCGGCCTCGCCGGTGAGCACGATCACGTACGTGTAGCCGCCCGTGACCCGCTCGCGAATGCTCGCGGTGAGGGCAGTCCCGTCGAGGCCGGGCATCGACCAATCGGTGATCACGACCGCCGGTCGCTCCCGCTCGAATGCGGCCAGAGCGGCCTCGCCGTCTCCGGCCAGGAGGCTTTCATGGCCAAGGCGCTGGAGCATCGCGCCCACGGTCGCGCGGACGACGGGATCGTCGTCGACCACGAGAACGGGCAGTCCGGCCGAGGGAGCCATGCGGCTGTATCGGCGGGGCTGGCCGGGTTCGGCGGCTGCGCTGGACGAATGTTCGATGCCGCCCGAGGGAGTTAGACTGGCCGCATGGACCTAGAGGAAAAGACACTCGAGCAGACCGGCGACCGCTGCGAGGAGTGCGGAGCGAAGCTCACGCCCGCTGAGCTCGAGGCCGTGATGGAGTCAGGCGGTCCTGCGCTGTGTTCGATCCACGCCGCCGAGGACGAGCCTGGGCTGGTGGTGGACGAAGCCGGGTTTGTGGAAGGGGAGTAGGGCGCCCTCGCCCTTCACTCCATCGTCAGCACGATCTTCCCGAGCTTGCCACCGGTCGCGAAGCGCTCGTAGGCCTCCTGCGCGGCGTCGAGCGCGTACGTGGCCGCGACCGGCACCTTCAGGGCGCCTGACTCGAACTGCGCCAGCACCGAGCGCTCCATCGCCCTCGCGGTCAGCGCCTTCTCCTCCAGCGGCCGGGCGCGGAGCGTCGAGCCGTGGATGCGCGCCCGCTTGGCCATCAGCAGCCCCAGGTTCAGGTCGGCCTTGGCGCCGGCGCCGATCCCGATCACGGCGATGCGACCGCCCGTTTCGAGCGCGTTCAGGTTGTCTGGCAGGTTGGGCGCGCCGACCAGCTCGAGGATGACGTCGAACGGGCCGTGCTCGGCGAACCCCTCGGGCTCGATCACCTCGGCTCCCAGCTCGGCCACCTGATCGCGCAGATCGGGGTTGCGCACGGTCGCCGTGACGCGCGCGCCGGCTGCGCGGCCGAGCTGGATGGCCGCCGTGCCCACGCCCCCCGCGCCGCCGTGCACCAGCAGCCTCTCGCCGGACCTCAGACCGGCCTGCGTGAAGATCGCGTCGTGGGCGGTGGTGAAGACCTCGGGAAGTCCACCCGCCTCGGGCCACGACAGGCCAGCCGGCACGGGCATGAGGACGCGCTCGTGGACGAGAGCGAGCTCGGCCTGGCCGCCCCCGCCGACGATCGCCATCACGCGATCGCCGGGACCGAACCGGGTCGCCTGCGCTCCGCACGCGAGCACCTCCCCTGCCAGCTCGAGTCCCGGGATCTCCTGAGGAGCGCCTGGAGGCGCTGGGTACACACCCCGGCGCTGGAGCATGTCGGCCCCGTTGAGGCCCGCCGCTCGGACTCTCACGAGCACCTCGCCGTGCCCCGGCTCGGGATCGGGGTGCTCCTGGACACTCAGCTGCTGGTCGCGGATCGTGACAGCGCGCACGGGCCCGGCAGGCTACCGGGCTCGGTTCAGCGCCAGCGTCATGAACACGCTGTTCGCGCTCGGCCGATAGTTCGCGAAGGGCTCGCAGACGATGAATCCCGCGCTCCGATACAGCGCACGGGCCGGCGCGAACACATCGTGCGACCCGGTCTCCAGGCTCACGCGCTCGTAGCCGCGCTCGCTCGCCACTGCGAGCAGGTGAGCGAGCATCATCCGCGCGATGCCCTGGCCGCGGGCCGCCTCGGCGGTGTGCATCGACTTGAGCTCGCCGTGGCGGAAGTCGAGCTCCTTGATCGCTCCCACGGCCGCCAGGCGGCCGCCGCTCGCGCGAGCGCTGAAGAAGCTCATCCCGGGCCCGGACAGGCCATCGACGTCGAGCGCGTGCATGTCCTCCGGCGGCGAGATCGAGGTCGTGAAGCGCAGATGCGCGCCGAGCAGCGCGGCGACATCGGGCCGCGCCGGGTCATCGGCGGCGATGGTCAGCTCCTCAAGCATTTGCAGCCCGCAGCCCGCACAGCTCGTCGCTCAGCTCGCGCAGGCGACCTCGCGCCCGACGATCGTGGGCCTGGGCGTTTGGCGTGGCCGGGCGCCGACCGTTGAAGTAGGCGCCCGTGACCCCGTCGAGCTCGGGATCGGCGATCAGCCGCAGCGTGGCGTCGATCCCGTCGCGCAGCGAGCTCACCGGGCTCGTGCCGCTTTCGAGCACCATCTTCGTCGGCATGTAGGTGGCTGGATGCAGGCACGTTGCGGTCACACCCCGGTCGGCCAGCTCCTCGCCCAGATCGCAGGTGAGCATGACCTGGGCGAGCTTGCTCTGGCAGTAGGCCTGCACGCCGCTGTAGCCCCGCTCGAGCATCACATCGTCGAAGTCGATCGGCGCCTGCCCGGCTGAGCTCACGTTGACGATCCGGGCCGGGGCCGAGCGCTCGAGCAGCGGCAGGAGCAGCCGCGTGAGCAGATAGCCGGCCAGGTAGTTGACCGCGAAGCGCAACTCGTAGCCGTCCCGGCTCAGCCGGCGGCGCTGCTCCCCGTCTGGATTGGTTGTGCCGATTCCGGCGTTGTTGACGAGAGCATGGAGGCAGTCGTGCTCCTCGGCCACCCGGGCGGCCAGCGCTCGTACCTCTTCGATCGAGGCCAGGTCGGCGCACAGCCAGTGCACGTTGGGATTGCTCGTCTGCTCGCGGATGGCGTCCAGCGTCTGCTGTCCCCGCCGCTCGTCGCGGCCGTGGATCAGCACCGTGGCCCCGGCCGCCGCCAGCTCGGTGGCCACGCCGCGGCCGAGCCCATCGGTGGCGCCGGTGATCAGGATGGTCTGCTGTTCGATTGGTCGCATGGTGCGACCGAGGTTAGTCGCGCAGACCCGCGGCGGCTCCCGCGGCTTACGAGCGCTCGAGCACGGCCACGCACTCGATGTGCGGGGTCTGCGGGAACATGTCGACCGGACGCACCCGTGTGAGCCGGTAGCCCCCGTCGGCCACGAGCTGCGCGGCGTTCGGGGCGAGCGTCGTCGGGTTGCACGACACGTACACGATGCGCTTCGGGCCGGCCTCGATGACCCGCCGCACGACCTTCTGCGAGAGGCCCGCGCGCGGCGGATCGACGACCAGCACGTCGGGTCGGCCGGCCGTGGCCACGAGCTCGCCCAGGGCGAGCCGCACGTCACCGGCGAAGAAGCGGACGTTGTCGATCTCGTTACGCCGCGCGGCGCGAATGGCCTCCGCAATCGCCTCCTCGACGATCTCCAGGCCCCACACCTCGGCGGCCCGCGGGGCCATCAGCAGCCCGATCGTCCCGATCCCGCAGTACAGGTCATACACACGCTCGAAGCCACCCAGGGCCGCGTACTCGATGGCCAGGGCATAGAGGCGCTCGGCCATCTCGGTGTTGGTCTGAAAGAACGCCTCCGGCGCGATCCGTACGCGCAAGCCGCTGATCTCCTCATCGAGGCGGTCGGACCCGGCGAGGAGCTCGGTCTCGCCACCCTGGGTGGTCTCGGCCACGCTGTCCAGGCGTGTCCACAGCAGGCCGTCCACAGGACCGGCGGCGGTGATCAGGCCATCCCGATCGAGCGCGCCCTCGCTGGTCACGAGGCGTAGCTGCAGCTGGCCGGTGCGCCGCCCCTCGCGGACGACGAGGTTGCGCAGGAAGCCCTCGCCGGTGCGCCTGTCGTAGGCGGCGAGACCCTGCTCACGGCACCAGCCGACCACGCGCTGCCGAGCCGCATTGGCGTCGTGCGAGGCGAGCAGGCAGTCCTCGATCTCGACGATCTCCTGCCAGCGCCCGGGCGCGTGAAACCCGCACACGAGGCGGTTCGGAGGGGCGGTCCCGAAGGAGTACTCGAGCTTGTTCCGGTAGCGCCACTGCTCAGCCGCCGGGACGATCGGCTCCAGCGCGTAGCCCTCGAGATGCCCGATGCGCCGCAGCGCGTCGTCGACCTGGGCATGCTTGGCCTCGAGCTGGAGCTCGTAGGGCAGGACCTGCCAGGGCGCCCCGGGGTGCTCTGCCTGTGCCGGCACGCGATTCGGGCTGGGATCGAGCACCTCGACCGCGCGCGCCTCGGCATAGGCGCGCTTTGACTTGCCGACCAGCGCGCGGACGCGGTCGCCCGGGACCGCGCCGGCCACGAACACCACGTAGCCGTCCAAGCGGGCGACCCCGGCTCCGCCGAAGGCCAGGGACTCGATGCTCAGCTCGAGCTCGTCGCCGCGCCGCGGCCGGGGTGCTGTCGTAGCCTCCATCGGAACTAGGATGGCAGCCGCATGGACCTGGCCGAATACAGGGGCGACGCCGAGGAGTTCCTGGCCGCGCTCACGCTGGAGTACTACCGCCATTACTCCGGCTTGCAGACCGAGTACGCGATCGAGCCGATCTACGCACGCCACGCGCACCTGTTCACAGCCGACGCGGTGCTCGAGGTGCGCTCAGCGTTCGAGGCCGGGGCTGCGGGATCAGAGAAGCGCCGCCGGCTGGCGCTGCTGCTCGACTTCGCCGTCGAGGGCTACATCGGGGAGGCCACCAAGACGATCGAAGCGGAGCTTGCCCGCCGCGAGGCCGATCTCGTGGCCGAACTCGACGGCGGCACCGTCGCCTTTCGCGAACTGCCGGTGCTCCAAGCCAACGAGCCTCAGGCCGATCGGCGCCGAGCCCTCGAGCTGGCCCGGCTCGAGCTGCTCGAGAGCGAGCTGAACGGCCTCTACCGCGAGCTCGTCGAGACCCAGCACGCCGCCGCAGCCGCGCTCGGCTGGCCGAGCTACGCCGCCATGTGCGCCGACTGCAAGCACCTTGACCTGACCGGCCTGCACGCTCAGACGGAAGCCTTCGCGGCAGGCAGCGAGGAGGCCTACCCGCGGCTGCTCGAACCCCACCTGGAGCGGGCGCTGGGCTACGGCTTCGACCGGCTGGACCGATGCGACCTTCCGCGCTTCTTCCGGGCACCGAGCCAGGACCGCCACTATCCGGCAGGCCGGCTCGTGCCCGCGCTGCGCGCGACGCTGGCCGACCTGGGGATCGAGCTCGACCGGCAGACTGGGCTCACGCTCGACATCGAGACCCGCCGGGGCAAGACCCCGCGCGCGTTCTGCGCCCCGGTCCGCGTGCCCGGGGAGGTCTACCTGGTGCTGGCGCCGCATGGCGGTCGCGAGGACTTCTCGGTGCTGTTCCACGAGGCCGGCCACGCCGAGCACTTCAGCTCGGTCGATCCGGGGTTGGCGTTCGAGTTCCGCTGCCTCGGTGACAACGCGATCACCGAGGGCTTCGCCTTTCTGCTCCAGCACCTCTCGGAGGAGCCGGCCTGGCTGAGCCGCCACCTCGCCGTGCCGGAGTCGGACGAGCTCGTGGCCCATGCCCGGTCCGAGCGGCTCGTGTACCTGCGCCGCTACACGGCCAAGCTCGCCTACGAGCTCGAGCTCCATGGCCTCGGGGGCGAGCCCGGGGCTGCCTCGGCCGCGCGCTATGCCGAGCTCATGAACGCCCGCGTGGGGGCTAGCTGGGCGGCTCAGGGCTACCTGGCCGACGTCGACGCCGGGTTCTACAGCGCGTGTTATCTGAGGGCCTGGGCGCTCGAGGCCCAGCTGCGGGCGCACCTCGTCGGGCGCTTTGGCCCGCGCTGGTTCGCCGTCGCTGAGGCGGGGGCCCTGCTGCGGTCGTTGTGGAGCGAGGGCCAGCGGCGCTCGCCGGAGGAGCTGCTGGGAGAGCTCACGGGTGAGAGGCTCAGCTTCGAGCCGCTGCTGGAGGAACTGACCGCAGGCTGATCAGGCGAGCGCGCGCTCGATCGCGTCCAGGATCGTCTTGCGGTTGGCGTGCCGGTGCTCATAGTCCTCGAGCGCTCGCAGTTCACCGGGCGCGAGCGCGTCGAGGCGGGCGAGCACCTGGCGCACCGTCAAGCCGTCGTAGCCATCGAATGGTGGGCCGGGCGGGACGCTCTCCATGCGGCGGACGCCGATGAGCTCCTCGGTCTGCCGGCGCCCACGGCGCAGGAGCTCGGCGGCCAGCTCGTTGGCATCGCGCCGCGTGACCCGGCCCCGCTGCACCGCCTCCTCGAGCACCTCCTGGATCCGCTCGCGCGTGAGCATGACGACGCCGAAGGGGTCGAGCAGCTGCTCGACCCTCGATCGCTGTGTCTGCTCGTGCCCACCACCGTTACCTTCAGCTCGATTCGTGAGCATCGCTTGCCGCTACCTCCTCCTCTGGGTCCCTAATACCCCGTAAGCAGGAACTCCAGCAATGCTTTCTGGGCATGCCGTCGGTTCTCTGCCTGGTCCCAGATGCGCTGGCGATCCCCGTAGAGGACCTCGGCGCTGATCTCCTCCCCGGGATGCGCCGGAAGGCAATGAAGCGCGATCGCGCCGGGAGCCGCCTGGTGCAGGAGGGCATCGTCGAGCCTGTAGGGCTCAAGCGCGGCACGCCGGCGTTCGGCGGTCTCGGGGTCGTCGTCCATGCTCACCCACACGTCGGTGTAGACCACGTCCGCCCCGCGCACGGCCTCGGCCGGATCTTCGAACAGCTGGGCGCCGGCGGGGGGCTCGATCGAGAACGCGGGTGGCGAGGCGATGCGCACATGCACGCCGGCCAGGGAGCCGAGGATGGCCAGGGAGCGGGTCATGTTGTTGCCGTCGCCGACATAGGCCAGCGTCCGGCCCTGCAGCTCGCCGAGCGCCTCGCGCATGGTCATCAGGTCGGCGAGCACCTGACATGGGTGGTGATCGGCGGTGAGCATGTTGATCACCGCTACCGAGGAGTGCTTGGCGAGCTCCTCGGCGATCGCGTGAGGCCCCGTGCGGATTCCGATCGCGGCGACATGGCGGGAGAGCACGTAGGCCGTGTCCCGGATCGACTCCCCCCGCGTGAGCTGGAGGTCGTCCTGGCGCAGCACCATCGCGTGTCCCCCGAGCTCGAACACGCCCGCCTCGAAGCTGACTCGGGTGCGGGTCGAGGGTCTGTGGAAGATCAGCGCGACGGTGCGACCGGCGAGCGGACGCGCTCCGAGTGGATCGGCCTTCAACTCGAGCGCCCGGTCGAGCAGCGCGTTCAGCTCGTCGGCGGTCAGTTCGGTGCCGGTCAGGAAGTGGCGCATCATTTCGGGCGCGGGAGTGTACGTTGGCCAGGTTGGCGGTGCGGTTGATGAGCTGGAACCTCAAGCACGGCCGCGCGGACCCATCCGCGGGGCGGTATCTGCTGGACGAGTTCGCACGCGCGCTGGCGGGATGGGAGTGGGACGTGGCCCTGCTGCAGGAGGTGCCGCCATGGTGGCCTGAGCCGCTGGCTCGCGCGGCGCAGGCCGAGGCCCGGTTGGTGCTCACCTCGCGCAACGAGATCCTCCCGGTCCGCCGGGCGCTGGCCACCCGATGGCCGGACCTGATGAAGTCCGCCGGCGGCGGCGCGAACGCGATCCTCGTGCGGGGGCGGGGCGTGCACGAGCACCGCACGCGGCGTCTTCGCCGGCTGCCCGAGCGCCGCTGGATGCACGCGCTCGAGCTGCCGGACGGAGTCTGGGTCGGCAACCTCCACGCCAGCGCCCACGACTGGCGTCTGGCACGGCGCGACTGCGCGCTCGCGGCCGAGACGCTGCGCGGCTGGGCGGGGGACGCCCCCTGCATCCTCGGCGGCGACCTGAACCTTCGCCATCCCGAGCTCGCCGGCTTCACACACGCCGCGGGCCACGACGTCGACCACGTGTTCGTGCGGGGCCTCACAGCCCGGGGCCGCGGTGAGCTCCTCGACCGGGGCGCGCTCTCGGACCACGCGCCCCTCGTCGTTACCGTCAGCTAGACCAGCTCCGCCGCCCGGGCGCGCAAGACCTCGACGATCTCGGCCGGCGCCTTCTCCAGCGAACCGCTGTCGTAGGGCGGCTGCGGGTCGTACTCGATGCCGAGCTGGACAGCCTGGGCGAGCTCGTCGCCGGCGATCCGTCCGTAGAGGGTGAGCGCCATGTCGATGCCCGCGGACACCCCGGCGGCGGTGATCACCTTGCCCTGCTCGACCACCCGGCGGTGGACCGGCGTCGCACCGTACTCGGCGAGCATCTCGAGCATCATCCAGTGCGTGGTGGCCTCGAGCCCGTCGAGGATCCCCGCCCCCGCGAGCACGAGCGCACCGGTGCACACCGAGGTCGTCCACTGACTGGTGGCGTGCGCGGTGCGCAGCCAGTCGAGGACCTGCTCGTCGTGCATGAGCGCCCGTGTTCCGAAGCCTCCGGGGAACACGATCACGTCCGGATCCGGCAGCTCCTCGAGAGCCAGATCGGCGTGCAGCGCCAGCATCCCGGTCTCCGTGCGCTTGGGGCCGGGCTCGGCGGCAACGAAGTGCACCCGCCCTCCGGGCAGGCGCGAGAGCACCTCGTAAGGGCCCACCGCGTCGAGCGCTGTCAGCTGATCGAAGATCGGAATCGCTATCTGAAGGCTCATGCGGCTGTGCTCCTGGTGATCGGGATGACGGGGGCTACCGCGGTCTCGCGGCGATACTCGGCCGGGCTGCGCTGCGTGTGGCGGCCGAACGTCCTGCGCAGCGTCTCGACGGTTCCGAAGCCGCACCGCCGAGCGATCTCGGCCAGCTGCAGATCAGTGGTGGCGAGCAGGGTGCGGGCGCGTTCGACGCGGACCGCTTCGACGTAGCTCCCGGGCGTGGCGCCGACCTCCTGCTTGAACACCCGGGCGAAGTGTCGGGGGCTCATGAACGCCCGCTCCGCCAGCGCGGGGACCGAGAGGTCGGCGTCGAGATGCTCGGCGATCCAGTCCTGGAGCTCGCGCAGCAGCGGAACCGCACACGCCTGCCCGGCCAGCCCTGCGCTCATCTGCGCCTGGGCCCCCGGGCGGCGCATGTACACGACCAGCTGTCGCGCCACCACCTGCGACGCGTGGCCACCGAGGTCCTCCTCGACCAGCGCCAGCGCGAGATCGATTCCCGCGGTCACGCCGGCCGAGGTGTAGACGTGGCCGTCGCGAACGAAGATCGGCTGGGGATCGACCTCGACCTCGGGATAGTCGGCCGCGAGCCGGTCGCACTCCGCCCAGTGCGTGGTTGCTCGCCGGCCGTCGAGCAGGCCGGCGCGCGCGAGCAGGAACGCTCCCGTGCACACCGAGGCCACGCGCCGCGCTCCCGCGGCCGCAGCGCGCACCCAGTCGATCAGATCGTCGTCTGCGGCCGCCGCGTGCACGCCCCGGCCGCCGGCCACGATCAGCGTGTCCAGCGATCCCAGGCGCTCACCGAGCGAGCGGTGAGGCTGCAGGTGCAGTCCGCTGGAGGTGACGATCGGACCGCTTGCCACCAGCTCCAGCGCGTAGCTCCCGCCGGCGAGGCGAGTGGCCAGCGAGAAGACCTCGAGCGGAGCGGTGACGTCCAGGACCTGGACGTCCTCGAAGGCGAGCATCGCGACGCGGCGCATGTCCCGATCATCCCGGGCGCCGGGCGGGCCCGCAATGACGTCCGGCGGACGTTTGCGGCCAACTCTCAGGTGGAGGCGCGGCTGCCGCGGACCCCGAACCCCCGCAGCACCAGCAGCGCCTTCTCGCCCAGCGAGCCGCGCCCGGGCAGGATCCCCAGCTGGGTGGCCGCGTCGTAGAGGTCGTAGAAGGCGCGCACGCGCAGCATCTGCCCGCGCTCGAGCTCGCAGTAGAAGATGCAGTGCAGCACCACGAAGCGGTTCGTGGCCGGGAGCCCCTCGAGCGGCCCGCGGTGCGTCCCGAGCACCTTGGCGGGCGCGGCCAGGAAGCGCCCGCGCGTGAGCCGCTCGCCGGTGCGTTCCATCCGCACGTCCGGGAACGCCGACCACAGCCGCTGGGCGTGCCGGCCGAGCGCCTCAGCGCCCTCGATCGGCTCGACGGTGACCGGGTCTTCGTAATGCATGTCGGCCGCGCACAGCTCCGCGAAGGCGTCCGGGTCCTTTCCGCTCCAGGCCGACTGCCAGCGGTCGACGAGCGTGTCGACGGCCGCCTGGGTCACGCGGTTCCACCGAGCACGGGCAGGCCTTCGTGGGGCGTCGAGGCCTCGGCGTAGCGCCGGCGCGGGATTCGGCCGGCCCCACGGGCCAGGACGCCGGCCTCGACCGCCAGCCGGATCGCGCGCGCCATGGCCACCGGCTCGTGCGCGCGCGAAATCGCGCTTGCGCACAGCACCGCGTCGCACCCCAGCTCCATCGCCAGCGCCGCATCGGAGGCCGTACCGACCCCGGCATCGAGGATCACCGGGACCGTGGCCTGTTCGACGATGATCGAGATGTTGTAGGGGTTGCAGATGCCCATGCCGCTGCCGATCGGCGATCCCAGCGGCATCACCGCCGCGCACCCGACGTCCTGTAGCCGGCGGGCCAGCACCGGGTCGTCGGTGGTGTACGGGAGCACGACGAACCCCTCGTCGACGAGCGCCTCCGCCGCGGCGAGGAGCTCGACCGCGTCGGGTAGGAGCGTGCGCTCGTCGCCGATCACCTCGAGCTTTATCCAGTCGGTGGTGAAGGCCTCGCGGGCCAGCTGCGCGGTCACGATCGCATCGCGGGCGGTGTAGCACCCGGCCGTGTTCGGCAGCACCTGCACGCCCGCGCGGTCGAGCACGTCTAGCACCGACCCGCGGGCCTCGGGGTCCAGCCGCCGGAGCGCGACCGTGCAGATCTCGGCGCCCGCGGCCTCCAGCGCCTGGGCCAGGATCTCGTGGTTGGCGAACCCGCCGCTACCCAGGATCAGCCGCGAGGCAAGCCGGCGGCCGGCGATCTCCAAGGCGCTCATCCGCCCTGCACCGCCGCCACGACCTCGACTTCGGCGCCCTCGCGCAGGCGTGTCCGGGGCCACTCGCCGCGGGGCACCACCTCACCGCCGAGCGCCACCGCGACGCCGCGGCCCTCGCTGCGGCCGGTCAGCTCCTGAACCACGGTGGCGATGGTCGCATCCTCCGGAAGCTCGCGCTGCGCGCCGTTGACCGTGACCGAGGGGCTCACGCGGGGATCGCCTCCCCCCTCGCAAACCTCGCCGGACCGAACGGCAACGCAACCTCGTCAGGCTCCTCGCCGACCAGGATCCGGGACATCGCCTCGGCGGTGGCGGGCGCGAGCAGGATCCCGTGGCGGTAGTGGCCTGTCGCCCAGTGCAGGCCTGCAATCGCGCCCGGGCCGATCACCGGTGCGTTGTCCCGGGCCGCCGGACGCAGGCCCGCGGTCACCTCATCGAGTACCAGCTCCCCCAGTCCGGGCAGGAGCTCGCTGGCATCGCGCAGCAGTCCGTAGATCGCTCCAGCGGTGATGCTGCGGTCGAAGCCGCGTTCCTCCATCGTCGCGCCGAGCACGTATCGACCGTCGCCGCGGGGCACGAGGTAGGCGCCGCGCATCCGCAGCACATGGCTGAGCAGACCGGGCCCGCTCGGGTCGGAGAGACGCATGATCTGGCCCTTGACCGGGCGCAGCGGGATCCGCGCCTCCTCGGGGAGCCCTTCCAGCCCCCAGCACCCAGCCGCGACGACGACCTGCTCGGCGCTGAGCGCTGAGTCGTCGGAGAGCACGACGCCGGCCACCCGCCCACCGGACATCTCCAGCCGGACGACCTCGGCTCCCGTGCGCAGCTCGCCGCCGGTCCGCTCGAGCGCCACCGTGAGCGCGGCCACCAGCCGCCGCGGATCGACGGCGTGGTCGTCCGGGATGTACAGGGCCAGGCGCAGCACGGGCGCCAGCGCGGGCTCGAGGTGGCGGGCCTCGCTGGGCCGCAGGCGCTTCACGCTCAGGCCGAGCCGGATGCGCAGCGCGAGCTCGCGGCCGAGGGCCTCGGCCTCGTCGCCGTCGCGGGCGGCCAGCAGCGTGCCGCAGCGGTGATAGCCGGCGTGGAGCCCGGACGCCTCCTCGACCTCGGCGATGAAGCGCGGATACGCCGCTGCGCTCGACAGCCCCAGCGCCAGCAGCGGCTGCTCGGTGAGGAGCGCCTCGCTGACCGGCGCGAGCATCCCCGCCGCCACGTGCGAGGCTCCCGCGCCGGGCTGGTCTCGCTCGAGCACAACGACGTTCAGACCACGCTGCGCGGCCCGCCAGGCCACCGATAGACCGATGACCCCGGCCCCGACGACGGCGAGATCGAATGCGTTGCTCCGGTTCGACAAGGTTCCTCCCTGCGCCGGCATTACCCGGTTCAGGTTCAGACGGTCGGCGCGCGTGTTACATGCGCCCTCTCAGCCCGCGGGTAGGGCTCCCGTTTCACCCGATGCTAGCGCGGTGCTCCTGCCAGACTGAGGACGTGAGTCACCTCCACGACCGCTTGGCCCGCGCCCGCCTGTACCTGGTCTGCGACGCGAGGGCCGACGATTTCCTGCACGCCGCGCTGCGAGGCGGCGTCGACATCGTGCAGCTGCGGATGAAGGATGCGCCGGAGGAAGCGGTGCTATCGGCGGGGCTGCGCTATCGAGCGCTCTGCACCGAGCACGACGCGCTGTTCGTCCTGAACGACCGGCCCGATCTGGCCGCCCGTGTCGGCGCCGACGGGGTCCACGTCGGCCAGGACGACATGCCCGTGGCCGGCGCCCGCGCGCTGGTCGGCCCGGAACGACTGGTCGGGCTCTCGACCCACACTCCCGCTCAGATCAGGGCCGCGGCCGGGGTGGACTACATCGGGGTGGGCCCGGTCCACGCCACCCCCACCAAGCCGGGCCGGCGGGCGGTCGGGCTCGAGCTCGTGCGTGACGCCGCGGACCACGCGCCCGTGCCGTTCTTCGCGATCGGCGGGATATCGCCGTCCAACGTGGCCACGGTGGTGGCGGCAGGCGCGCGACGGATCGCGGTCGTGCGGGCGCTGACCGAGGCCGACGATCCCGAGCGCGCCGCGCGGATGCTGCGCCAGGCGCTGGAAGTGCAGGCGCAGGCCGGTGGCCGTGCGTAGCCGTAAGCGGGCACGCCGGGGGACCCCCGCCGCAGGCGCGGCCATGACTCCGCCCGCCGCGAGCCGAGTCCCGCCTCCCCCCCACCGGAGCCGCTCCGAGGAGCGCAACGCGGCCGTGCGCGCGACGCTCACGCCCCTCGCCCCCGGGGAGCGCCCCTGGCCGCTGCGGATCGCCGTGGCCATCGCGCTGCTGATCGCGGTCGCCGACATCGTCCAGGTGGCGTTCGGCAGCACGCTGAAATTCGGACAGACGAACACCAGCGTCGGAGGCGTGGCCCTGTTCTCGCTGATCATGCTCGTGTGCGCGGTCGGGATGTGGCGCCTGCGCTACTGGGCCGTGCTGGGCTTCCTGGCGCTGCTGGCGCTGGTCGTGATCGCGTTCGCGTTCGTGCTGGTTTCGGCAACCGACGTGCTTCGGGCCCTGATCGCGCTGGCCGTGATGGCAGGCGGAGGCACTCTGTTCTGGAAGCTGATCCGGGTCCTCAGCCGGATGCAGATGCCGAGACCCTGAGCGTCGCTAGCGGGCGAGCTCGGCCACGAGCCTGGCGGCGTCGATCGTCCCCAGCCCACTGGCCAGGTCGTAGCCGCGGCGCGCCCGGTAGCCGGGCACGGTGATGTGCTGGCCGGCCGAGTTCGTGAACGACGTCGTGTTATCACCGCGGGTCACGTCGACCAGGCCAGGAGCATGCCGCGCGCCGAGCCCGTAGAGCGCCGCGTTCAGCTCCCCCAGACGGCGCCCGGCGGCCTGATCGGCGATCGCCACGACCCCGCCGAACAGCTGCACCGCCTCGCTCGTGCCGCCCGCCGGGTACCAGCCGGGACCGAGCGCCGGCTCCGGGAAGCTCGCGTAGATGAGGACTGTCGCCGTGTCGGCGGCGTTCATGCTCACGTCCGGGGTGCCGCGCCAGGGGCCGACCAGCGGGGC
>Ga0070735_10002449_pt1 | contig 16829 bp, 12 predicted proteins | sample Coa_R1_FD_66443 | JGI IMG/M metagenome (GOLD analysis project Ga0070735, IMG submission 66443) | Surface soil microbial communities from Centralia Pennsylvania, which are recovering from an underground coalmine fire - Coalmine... | ecosystem: Environmental > Terrestrial > Soil > Unclassified ... | reverse complement strand
CAGTGGTTCGATCTGGTTTTCGTTCCGATCCATGAGGGCGGGCATTTGCTGTTTCGCATGTTCGGCGAATGGATTTCCGTTGCCGGAGGAACATTTCTGCAATTGTTCGTTCCGTTCGCGCTGGCGGCAAATTTCGCGCTGCGCCGGCAGGTGCCGGGCACGGCGTTCTGCGCGTTCTTCTTCTTTGAGCAATTTTTGCCGATCGCCACGTACATGGCTGACGCGCGCGCCCAGGATCTGCCGCTCCTGACCGTTGGCGATTCCGAGGACGTCATCCATGACTGGTTTTATTTGTTCTCGCACGCGGGAGTGCTGCAGCACGACACACAAATCGCCGCCGCGTTCCGCGCCGCCGGCTGGATCGGAATGTTCGCGGTAGTCGGATGGTTTTCGTATCGCTGCCTGCGAGGGGTTGAAAGGAACCAATGACGCACTCTAAGCGCGAGATACAAATCACGATTTACGAGTCACCGGTCACCAGTCACACCATCGGAGGTGTTCCATGGCTGATCTAAGCGTGAACTTCTGCGGCATCAAATCGCCCAACCCATTCTGGCTGGCTTCCGGGCCGCCGACGAACACCGCGGGGCAGATCATGCGCGCGTTTGACGCCGGATGGGGCGGCGCAGTCTGGAAAACGATTGGCGAGCCGATCGTCAACACGTCTTCGCGCTACGGCTCAGTGGATTACAACGGCAACCGGGTGATGGGCTTCACGAACATCGAGCTGATCAGCGACCGGCCGACGGAAGTAAACATTCGCGAAATTGCGGAGGTGAAAAAACGCTACGCGAAAAATCTGGTGATCGCGTCGTTGATGGTGGAATCGAAGCGCGAAAGCTGGCACGAAATGGTGAAGCGCGTGGAAGACGCCGGAGCCGACGCGCTGGAGCTGAATTTCGGATGTCCGCACGGGATGAGCGAGCGCGGCATGGGCTCGAGCGTGGGGCAAGTGCCGGAATACACGGAAATGATCACGTCCTGGGTGAAAGAAGCGGCGAAAACTCCGGTGATCGTGAAGCTCACGCCCAACGTCACGGACATCACGCGCGTGGCGCTGGCTGCGGAAAAGGGCGGGGCCGACGCGGTCAGCCTGATCAACACGCTGAATTCGATTATCGGTGTGGATCTCGAAACGTTCGCGCCGATGCCCAACGTCGGTGGCAAATCCTCGCACGGCGGCTACTGCGGCCCGGCGATGAAGCCGGTGGCCCTTCATCTGGTTTCCAGCGTGGCGAAAACGGTGAAGATTCCAATCGCCGGGATCGGCGGAATCGGTTACTGGAACGATGCAGCCGAACACATTGCGCTGGGCGCGTCGATCGCGCAGGTGTGCACGGCGGCGATGCATTACGGGTTCCGCATCGTGGAGGACATGATCGATGGCCTCTCTGCGTACATGGACGACCACGGTTTTCGCACCATCGAGGATTTCCGCGGGCGCGCCGTGCAGAACGTGAGGGACTGGGGCGACCTGGATCTCAACTACAAAGTCATCGCCGACATCCGCCAAGATTTGTGCATCGGCTGCCAGCTTTGTTACGTGGCCTGCGAGGACGGCGCGCACCAGTGCATCTCGCCGTACGCGGTTGCAGGCAACGGCAAGAAAAATCCCAATGGGATGGGCGTACATGTGCCGCGCATCATTGAGGACGAATGTGTGGGCTGCAATCTGTGCGCGCTGGTTTGTCCGGTGGACGAGTGCATCACGATGAAGCAGATCGACACCGGGCTGCCGTTTGAGAGTTGGAAGATGCGCGTGAAGCGGCTGGCGGAGAGCTCGCCGGCGTCGTAAAGCGGAGACAGCACGCCGCGCTGCTGGATCGATTTGGATCGTGTAGCGCCCGCCTTCAGGCGGGCATCTGCTCGGTGCAAATGTCCCTCCCTTTGGCAGGCTGCGGAAAAACTCAAAACGTTGTCATTCTGAGCGAAGCGAAGAATCTCTCCTCGGTTCTTGCTTGCCACGTCAAATCGAAGAGAGATTCTTCGCTTCGCTCAGAATGACAAAACTAGATATCTTTCCGCGGACGATTTGAAAATCAGGACTGAGCCCACACCCAAATCCGCTTGACGGAAACGTGCCCTGCGGGTTTATGCTGAATTTGGGTCGTTATGAAACGGATTGTCGTGGTCGGGGCTGGATTTGGCGGATTGCAGGCCGTTACGGACCTGGACCGCATGTTCCGGGGCGATCCGGGCGTTGAAATTCTGCTGATCAGCGACCAGAACTATTTGTTGTTCACTCCTCTTCTTCCGCAGATTGCTTCGAGTTATACCGATCCGCGGCACATTGCGCAGGCTGTCCGTGAAATTCGCGGACGCCGGAAATTCCGGTTTCGCAGGGAAGCCGTGCGTGCCGTGGACGTGTCCAGGCGCAGCGTGATTCTCGATTCCGGAGCTATTGAGTATGACGCGCTGGTGCTAACGCCGGGAGCGCGCACCGAATTCTTCAACACGCCCGGGGCGCAAGAGAACTGTTGGGATTACAAATCGCTGCAGCAGGCGGTCGAACTGCGCGAGCGGATCATCGATGTGTGTGAGCACGCCGACCACACCACGGATGCCGCGGCGCGCCGTTCGATGCTGACGTTTGTTGTAGTTGGCGGCGGCTATACCGGCATCGAACTGGTCACCGAGATGCGCGATTTTCTTTTTGGCTATGCGGCCAGGAAATATCGCGGGCTCGATGCATCGGAGATTCGGTTGATTGTGCTGGAGGCAGCGCCGGATGTGCTGCGCGGCATCGGTCCGAAGCTCGCGGAGCACGCGCGCAAGCGTCTGCACGTGAGCGGCATCGAAGTTCGCACGTCGACCAAGGTTACGCGCGTGCTGGAAAACGCGGTGGAGATCAACGGCAATGAAATGCTGCGGGCGGACACTATCATCTGGACGGCGGGAGTGCGCGCCTGCCAGCTGATTGAATCGTTGCCCGGGCCGCACGATCGCATCGGACGCGCGGTGGTGAACGCGCAATTGCAACTAGAAGGGCATCCCGAGGTATTTGTCGCGGGCGATTCGGCGGCCGCCGTGAATGCCCCGGAGGCGCCGCGCGTTGCGCCCGTGGCCATCGAGCAGGCTCGCGTTGCCGCGCGCAATATCGGGCATTTGTGGCGTGCGGAGCCGCTCGAAGCGTACGAATACGCGTCGAAAGGCATGCTGGTTTCTTTGGGAATGAATTATGCGGTCGTGAATGTGGCGGGGATCCAGGTCAGCGGGTACTTCGCATGGCTTTTCTGGAATGCGGTGCATTTGTATAAGCTGGTCGGGTTGAAAAAGCAATTGCAGGTGGCGGGGGATTGGATGCTGGGGCTGGTATTTCCGCGCGATGCAGCGATTGTGCGGGAGCCGAGGCGGTGCAAATTGTGCGAGGCGCAGACGGGATGCGCGTCCAAAGGTCGCAGCGCGGCTGCGTCGGGAACCTGAACGTCGGCGACAGAGTGTCTTGATTTGTCATTCTGAGCGAAGCGAAGAATCTCTCTTCGATTCAAGTGTAAGAAAAAATAAACAAGGAGAGATTCTTCGCTTCGCTCAGAATGACAACGTTTCGGTTTTTTCCGTAGCCTGTTCAGGCGAGCACTTTGGCATCGAGCACATGCCCGCCTGAAGGGCGGGCGCTACACTCAATCGCGAGGCCGCGTCGATCGCGTCGATCGCATCAGGGCCCAGTAGGCCACGAAACTTCCCGCGAATCCGACGAACCAGGCGTAATCGTATAGCAGGCGCAGCGACGGCACGATCAGGCCGACGAACGCTACTCCAGCTCCGACGGCCAGCGCGGCCATTGCTCGCCAGTTGATGCCGCCTGAAAATTCGTAGAATCCCTGCCGCTGATACAGATCGTCCACCAGGATGATTTTCTTCCGCACCACGAAATAGTCGCAGATCATCACGCCGGCGATCGGTCCGAGGAATCCCGAGTAGCCGACCAGCCAATTAAAAATGTAATTGCTGAAATTGGCGAGAAGCTTCCACGGCTGAAACACGACCACGCCTACCACGCAGGCGATCAAGCCGCCGGTGCGGAAACTGATCAGGCGCGGCGAGAGATTGGAGAAATCGTTGGACGGCGAGACGAGGTTCGCGGCCACGTTCACATTCAGCGTCGCCAGCAGAAGCCCAAGCATCGCCACCACCACGGCGATCGGACTTCCGAGCCGCGCCAGCACCTGCACCGGATCCCAAATCGTCTGGCCGAAAATAATCACGGTGGCGGAGGTCACGGCGACGCCGATGAAGGAGTACAGCGTCATGGTGGTCGGCAAACCCAGAACCTGCCCGAGCACCTGCGCGCGCTGGCTCCGTGCGTAGCGCGTGAAGTCCGGAATGTTCAGCGCGACCGTGGCCCAGAATCCCACCACACCCGTCAGCGAGGGAATGAAGAACTTAAAAAATTCCCCGAAGGATTGAAATTTCGATGGCGCCGAGAGCATCGGCCCGAATCCGCCGGCCTTCACCATGGCCCATCCGAGAAGCAAGATCCCGATGGCCAGAAGAAACGGCGCGGTAATTCCTTGAAGGAACTGAATCGTGCGGATGCCCATCACGATGACGATCACATGCAGCAGCCAGAAAACGCCGAAGCAAATCCACACGCCGGTGGAAAAATCCTTCCACGAAGGAAAGAGCGCCAGCACCATCGCATTGATGGCTTCGCCGCCGATCCAGGTGTTGATTCCGAACCAGCCGCAGGCCACCAGCGCGCGCAACACCGCCGGGACATTCGCGCCCTTCACTCCGAATGAGGCGCGCGCAAATACCGGGAACGGGATTCCGTACTTGGCCCCGGCGTGCGCGTTCAGCAGCATGGGCGCGAGGACCAGCAGGTTCCCCAGAAACACGGTGAAGATGGCCTGCTTCCAGCTCATGCCGCCCGCGATCATTCCGCTGGCGAGGAGGTAGGTGGGAATGTTGACGCTCATGGCGATCCACAGCGCGGCGTAATTGTAGGTGCCCCAACTGCGCTGCGCGGCGGGGATCGGCGCGAGGTCTTCGTTGTAAAGCGAGCTGGAGCGTATAGTCTCGGCGTCGAGAACGCCGGAGTGGATGCTCTCCTGGCCGGGATGTTCCGCGAGGCTCACCGGTCAGTAGATTCCTCGCCGCACGTCGGGCGTATGGGGAATTTCGATGTTGAGCATGCGGCCTTCGGCGGCGAGTTTTAGCAGGATGCGTTGCGCCGAGCCGACGTCCTTATTGCTCCAGTCCGAAGTCGGCGCAGGATTCGCGGGCTTGTCCGATTCCCGCCAGACCAGCTCTTCGCCCTTGTGCGTGAGTTGTTCGGGCTTGAGTTCGTAGACTTCCATGCTGTGCACATAGACGACAAGGTAGCGGGAGCCGATTTGCACCAGCAGAGGATCAATTTTTTTTCCCTGTCCGAAAACATTCCATTCTTTCGGCGCTTTGGAATCCACCTGCAGGATGGCGTTGGGGATCGATTTCCAGACGACCGTTTCTTTGTCCGCGGCGCAGAGATTTCCCGCCAGGATGAGTAGAAGTCCGGCAAGGATCGCACACCGTTTAAGGCTTGCTGCTGGCAAGTGGCAGGCGCCCCTCAATTCCGAATTTCAGAGAACGATTGGTCGAGAATTCGCACCGCTTCATCTACATCCGCTTTGCCGATATTCAGCATGGGCGAGAGCCGGATCACGTTGGCGTACAGTCCGCCCTTGCCGATCAGCAAGCCGTGCTGGCGGGTGCGCTCGAGAAGTTCGTTGGTGGCTTCGGGCGCGGGCTCCTTCGTTTCGCGGTCTTTCACCAGCTCCATGCCCAGCATCAGGCCCTTGCCGCGCACATCGCCGATCAGCGGATGCTTCCTTTGAAGTTCCTCGAGCTTGCCGCGGAAATAATCGCCCACCGTCTCGCAATTCTGTAGAAGTTTTTCTTCCTCGATGAATTCAATCGTTGCTTTTGCAGCCACCGAGGTGACCGGATTTCCTCCGAACGTGGAGATCGTCAAGCCCTGAAAGGAAGCGGCAAGCTCCTTCGTGGTGATGGTGGCACCGATGGGCGCGCCGTTGGCCATGCCTTTGGCGCAGGTCATTATGTCCGGAGTGACTTCCCAGTGCTCGATGCCAAACCAGTTTTTGCCGGTGCGGCCAAAGCCGGTCTGCACTTCGTCGGAAATGAACAGGCCTCCATATTTTTTTACCGCTTTGAAAACGATCTTGAAATACTCGGGCGGAGGAGTGATGAACCCGCCCACGCCCTGAATCGGCTCAGCGATGAAGGCGGCGATCTGGCCGCTGGTGCCGGTCTGGATCAGGTTTTCCACGTCCTTCGCGCAGGCAACTTCGCAGTCCGGATATTTCAGGCCCAGCGGGCAGCGGTAGCAGTAGGGATTAATCGCGTGAGCGATTCCGACGCTAATGATTCCCGATTTTCGCCACGGGGCCTGCGCGGTCACGCTCTTGGTCAGCGAAGACCCGCCGGAATAGGCGTGGCGCAGCGCGACAATGTCAAACGCCCCGGTGGCCATGCGCGAGAGAAGAATCGCGTATTCATTGGCTTCGGTGCCGGAGCTCGTAAAATAACTGGATTTCAGCGCCCCTGGCGTGATCGACGCCACTTTTTCGGCCAGCGCGACGATGGCCTCGTTGGGGTACAGAGTGGAAAGATGCTGAAAGCGGTCCACCTGCGCCTTCACCGGCCCGGTAATTTTAGGATTGGCGTGGCCGACGGAAACCGTGAGGATGCCGCCAAAGAAATCGAGGTACTTGTTGCCCTCGATATCCCAGACGTGCTGCATCGAAGCGTGGTCGGCCACCAGCGGCTCTTTGTAAAAATTGGTGACCGCAGGCCACAGAAATTCCTTGTGCTTGCGGACAATCTCTTCGCTGCGCGTCGTCTGCTTCGGCTGGGTGGTCATGAGTCGTCCTCGTGGATGCAGTGTGCCGTGAATCGTGATCCGTGAATCGTGTCCCGTGAAACCGCAAATCGCAGATGGCGCATTCCGATCCGCGATGCCGACTCGCCATAGAGAAGTCACGGGTCACGGATCACGGGACACGAATCACGACTCTTAGTTCGCCGCCTGCGAGCCGCGCGCCGTTTGCGTGCGCGTGATCTCGCCGTAGGTTTCCGGACGGCGGTCGCGATAGAACTGCCAGGTGTCGCGCACTTCCTGGATTTCGTCGAGATTCAGGTCGGCGACCAGCAATTCATCCTTGTCGCGGCTGGCCTGCGCGGTAATCTTGCCGCGCGGATTGCAGAAGTAACTCTTGCCGTAAAATTCGCCAATCTGCCAGGGTTTTTCGATGCCCACGCGATTGGAGGCGGCCACGAAATAGCCGTTGGCGGCGGCGTGCGCCGGCTGCTCCAGTTCCCACAGATATTCGGAGAGGCCGGCTACGGTAGCGGAAGGATTGAAAACAATTTCCGCGCCGTTCAGGCCGAGCACCCGGGCGCCTTCGGGGAAGTGGCGGTCATAGCAAATGTACACGCCGACCTTGGCGAAGCGCGTGTCGAACACCGGGTATCCGGCATTGCCCGGCGTGAAATAAAATTTTTCCCAGAAGCCGGGATGGCAGTGGGGAATGTGATGCTTCCGATATTTTCCCAGGTATTTTCCGTCGGCGTCGAAGACGGCCGCGGTGTTGAAGTACACGCCGGTCATTTCCACTTCGTAAACCGGCACGACCATCACCATGCCGTATTTTTTGGCCAGTTTTTGCATGCGCAGGGTGGTTGGACCGTCCGGCACCGGCTCGGTCAGTTCGTACCATTTTTGCTGCTGCTCGGCGCAGAAGTACGGGCCATAGAAAAGTTCCTGAAGCCCCAGAATCTGCACTTTCTTTTTGGCCGCGGCGGCGATCAGCTTTTCGTGCTTGGCGATCATGTTCTCTTTGATTTTCGGAAGGGCAAACTTTGTGGGGGACCACTCGCAATGGGCCTGGATCAGGCCGCAACGCACGATTCGAGCCATGCCGCACCTCCAGGAAATTGAACTGCGAGTGTACTCTGCGGCAGCACTGCGGACAAGCCTGCGGTGGCGCATGCTTTAGCTTGCGATGGTTTGATGTTGGCCAAAGCGAAACGAGCACACTCCGCAAGCTAAAGCGTGCGTCACAGGGAGATCTAGCTCTTCATCACCTTCCGCGCCCACATGTCCCAATCCTTCGGGAAATCGGAATTGGCAATCTCCGCCAGATGCGCTTCTTCGGCGTTCAGGATCTCGATTTTGCGGTTGCCTGCTTGCAGGTGCATTTCCGAGTTGACTTTCAGATACACGGCGCGTCCCACCGAATGCATGATGCTGGTTCCCACCGTGATGCCGCCATGCCCGCGCATAAAGGCCGCGGGCTTGTCGCCGAGCGCTACCGCGAGCGCTTTGCCCTTGGCGGCGTCATTGATCAGCATATTGGTGTTGCCGAATTGCTTGCGAATGTCAAAGGAAGGCAATCCCGAGCCGATGAACCCGCCCATGTGGTAGATCGGCAGCAGCGGCTCATTAATGGTGCCCATCAGGACCACCGTCGGAGCGTGGGTGTGGACCACGGATTTCACGTCCGGCCGGGCGCGGTAAATCTCGGCGTGAATCCAGCGCTCGCTGTAGAGCCGGCGATTGTCGCCATTCACCGGAACGCAGTCGTAGTCCAGTTCAACAATGTCTTTTACCGTGACCAGGTCCGGGGCCAGCCAGCGCGAAATAAAAAAATGGCCCGGATTGGCGGGATTGCGCACGCTGACGTGTCCATAGCCGTCCACCACTCCCTGATCCTGCAGTATGTGGTTGGCCGTGACGAGATCGGCCAGCAGCGCATCCTTGTCCAGTTTTTCTTGCGGTTCCGGTTCAGCGGGCGCGGCAGACGGCACGGGGCCGGCTTTGGCCTCGCTGGACGCGCCCAGCAGCGCGCTGGTCAGTAAGAGGCTGGAACCGGAAAGAAAGCCGCGGCGGCCGAATCCGGCCTTGAACAGATGACTAAAATCCATGGAACGCTCCTTGGAAATCGCGTTGAAACGATTCGCATGAATGGTAATTTCCGCCGCCACCCGCGGAGGAACGCTGCCGGTCGCAGCTTCAAAATTCTGAAATACTTGACGGTTCATCGGATACACCGGTTGAAGGCTGCGTGTCAATCACCGAATGCGCACCGGACCCGCGGAGCGAGCGGCGAAAGCCGGGTGTTGCAGTTTCAATGGATCCAAAATTTTCGTTGGCTGTCCCCAAACGAACGAAAGTAGGCTATCCTGACGGCGATTCATTTGGGAGAACATTGAACTCCGACACGATCTCAGTGTTTCTGGGGCGTTTCTATCGGGCTTTGCTTCGCGTCGTCCCCAGCTGCGTAACTCTATCGCAAGCCGTCGCCTTCAATATGTTTCTGGCATTTTCTCCGATGATCCTGGTGGTGTTGGGAGCGGCCGCCGGTTCCGACAGGTTCCGCCAGGCGCTGGAGGGAATCATCGACCGCTTGCGCATTGTTCTTCCTCCGGGAACGCTCAGTATTCTCTACAATTTCGTCGGCCGGCATCCGCGGCAGTCGTGGGAACTGGTGCTGCTGGGCCTGGGCGGGACGCTGCTCGCCGGAACGCAGATGATGAAGCTGCTGATGGAAGGTTTTCGGATGGTGTACGGCGACAAGGACCGCCTGAGCGTGGTGAGCCTGCACGTGCGGGCGCTGCTGTTGCTGAGCGCCACGATTTTTCCTTCGATCCTGATCGTCAACCTGGTGGTGTTCGGACGGACGATTCGCAACCGGATGATGCACATATCCTCGATGCCGGTGCTGATTCGATTGACGTGGAGCGCGTTGTACGTGGTGGTTTCGCTGTTGATCGCGCTGCTGGTGCTCACGGTGATCTATCGCGTGGGGCGTCCGGGGCATCACGGATTCAAAAATCATTTGCCGGGCGCGGAGGTGGCCACGGTCTTGTGGTGGGTGGTGAGCATCGCTCTCGGATTTTATCTGCGCGGCGTGCCCTATAGCCTGGTGTACGGCGGCCTCGCGGTGACCATCGGCCTGATGCTATGGATGCAATTGACGGCCACCATTTTGCTGATCGGCGCCGCCTACAATGCAGAATTGTTGGAGCGGCCGGACATGTAGCGCCCGCCTTCAGGCGGGCATCCGCGGTACGCCACCAGATGCCCGCCTGAAGGCGGGCGCTACACGAGTTAAATCTGAGCGCTCATACAGACTCGCTACGCCGAAACCAAATGCGCCCTGCTGCCATGAAACGCCGCAAGCTAAAGCATGCGCCACGCAATCGGAGTAGAATGGGGGTGCGATAAGTTCGGTCACGGGAGGCAGCGATGGGCGAGATGCGCGTCGAATGCTACGCCGGTTATCGGGCTGATGAACGTCCCACCAGGTTTACCTTGCGCGGCCATACCTTTGAAATTTTGGAAGTGGAGGATCGCTGGTACTCGCCGGGGGCGATTTATTTTCGCGTGCGCACCGGCGACGGCGACTACTTTGTTCTCCGGCACGATGAGCCTCAGGATGTCTGGAGCGTCGACGCCTTTCGTTCGGCGCGCGAACGCGCGGACTTGCCGGAGGCCGGGCAGGTTGGCTGGAGCTGAGCGGTAAGTGTTTGAAACCGTATCGCTTCGGCAGGAGCCTTCAACCGGTCGGATGGGGACTTCTTCTGGGCGTACTCCCAAAGCACGACTCGATTTCACGACGCAACTTTTCTGTTTCCATGGGGTTAAACTGAGGGCGCGGATTTAGGGCTGCAATTTTGTAGCTCCGGCAACGCTACTCCGCAAGCAGAGATGGGAATATGAAAAGATTTTCTTCCCGAAAAGCCCAATCACGAGCAATCGGGCCGGTACCGCTCTCCGGCATGATGATGGTTTTCGCTCTGTCGGCAGTCACGCTTGCCGGGATTGCCGCGCCCTATCTCTTTGCGGCAAAGGACAAGAATGGCAACAAAGGCGCGGCGGATTCGGCCAGGCTGACCGCCCTGCCAGCGGAAGGGCTCACTCAGGACGAAGCGATTCTGCACGCGCTCAATCGCCTCGGATTCGGACCGCGCCCTGGCGATCTTGAGCGAGTGAAAGAAATGGGCCTGCAGAAATGGGTCGATTTGCAGTTGCGCCCTGATTCGATCGATGATTCCGCGCTCGATGCCCGCCTGGAACGTTTTCCCACGTTGAAAATGTCGTCGCAAAAACTCCTGGATGAATTTCCTGAACCGAAAGTGGCCGCGCAGCGCGAGGGCATCACTGTCGAGGAATACCGCAAAGAGCAGCAACAGCAAATTCGGGCGGCCATGCAGGGGCAGAACGACGTGGCGCCCGAAAAGCAGAGCGACATGCAGATGGCCGACCCGCACGGCATGCCCAATTTTGAGGCGGATGACATGGAGATGGGCGCCAATCCCGCGAAAGTCAAAGGCGAGGGCAAAGGGCAGGGCGGGTTCGGCACCCAGATGTTCAACTACGAAAATATCCGCGCGCCGCAGCGCATTGTCGCCGAACTCTCCATGGCCAAGATGACTCGCGCGGTGTACAGCGAGCGCCAACTGCAAGAGATGATGGTGGATTTCTGGTACAACCATTTCAACGTTTATGCCGCCAAGGGCGCCGATCGCTGGCTGGTTACCGCGTATGAACGCGACGCGATTCGCCCGCACGCCATGGGCAAGTTTCGCGATCTGCTTGGCGCAACGGCCAAGAGCCCGGCCATGCTGTTTTTCCTGGACAACTGGCTGTCCGCCGATCCCGTCGCGTGGCAAAAATTGCAGCAGCAGATGCAGGAGCGCCGCCAGATGCGCGGCGCGGGATTCGGCGGCGGTCCGTTTGGCCGCCCGCGATTCCCCCAGGGCGGCCCCGCAGCAAACGGCAATCCCAACGATCCCAATGCCGCCGCAAAGCAAAAACAGGAACGCGGCCTCAACGAAAATTACGGGCGCGAGCTGATGGAGTTGCACACGCTGGGTGTCGATGGCGGATATACGCAGAACGATGTGATTAACGTGGCCAAGGCGTTTACCGGATGGAGCATTCGCCAGCCGCGGCGCGATCCGGAATTTTTCTTTGAAGAGCGATTGCATGACACCAGCGTGAAGACCGTACTGGGGCGCCAGATTCGCGCCGGAGGCATGAAGGACGGCGAGGAAGTGCTGGACCTCCTGGCCCGCGATCCGCACACCGCGCACCATATTTCGCTGGAACTGGCGCAGCGTTTTGTTTCCGACCAGCCGCCGGCGGCGCTGGTCGACCGCATGGCGCAAACATTTTTGAAAACCGACGGTGACATTCGCGAAGTTCTTCGCACCATGATTTATTCGCTGGAATTCTGGTCGAAAGACGCGTATCGCGCAAAGGTCAAGACGCCGTTTGAGCTGGTGGCTTCAGCGACGCGCGCCGTTGGCGCGGAAGCTTCCGTCCCGCTGATGCTGGTGCAGTGGACAAATCGCATTGGCCAGCCGCTGTACCAGTGCGAGCCTCCTACCGGATACTCCGACCAGGCCGAGGCCTGGGTGAATACCGGCGCGCTGCTCAACCGCATGAATTTTTCGCTGGCGCTTACGTCCAATCGCCTGCGCGGCGCGGACGTGAAGATCGATTCTCTTTTCGGCAGCGATACGGCCGAGAATCCGCGCGCCACGCTGGACCGTGCGATTCAGGCGTTCCTGGGCGGGCAGGCGTCGCAGGAAACGCGCGACACGCTGGAAAAACAGATGGATGATCCGCAAATCCTGCAGGCCGCGCTGGATGACAAGGTCAAGCAGGTGAATGCGGCGATGATTGCGGGCTTGGTGCTGGGTTCGCCGGAATTTCAGCGGCGGTAAGTGGCACAGGCTTTTTACCCTGAGCGGTTATGAAGGGCAGCCTGCGGGGTTTGGAGCCGGCCTAGAAATCGCCAGCGGCTAAAGCCGGTTTAACCTGCTGCACTTAACGGCACGGCTGAAGCCGTGCCCTACAAAGAATCTACAGATGTGAACTGCCACCTGTCCTGCAGACTGAAGTTTGTTGCTACTGGGAGAACCACGATGAACGTTTCGCGACGCATTTTTCTTAAGAATAGCGGCGTGGCCATGATTGGCATGAGCACGATTCCCGCGTTCCTGCAGCGTGCGGTGGCGGCGACGCCGATGCCAAACAAGAAAAAGCTGATCGTCGTGTTTCAGCGCGGCGCGGCGGATGGTTTGAATATCGTCGTGCCATTCGGCGAAGAAAATTATTACCGCATTCGCCCGACGATCGCGATTCCGCAGCCGCGCAACGGAGCGGAGGGAACGGCGGTCGATCTGGACGGATTCTTCGGACTGCATCCGGGTCTCGCGCCGCTCGGTCCGCTATTCCACAAGGGCCAACTGGCCATCGTGCACGCCGCCGGATCGCCGGACACCACGCGCTCCCACTTTGACGCCCAGGATTTCATGGAGTCCGGAACGCCCGGAGTGAAATCCACCGATGACGGCTGGCTGAATCGCACGGTCAGCTCGATCAGCGAGCGGGATGCTTCGCCGTTTCGCGCGGTGGCCATGGGGCCGAATCTTCCGCTCACGCTGCGCGGCGCCGCGCCGGCCATCGCGCTGGCGGATGTAAAACAATTTCGCGTGATGAGCCAGTCGACCGCCGTGCAGGGCGGATTTGAAGCGCTCTACGCGCAGACGGTGGACAAGGTTTTGCGCGGCACGGGCATGGAAACTTTTGAAGCCATTGACATGCTGCGCAAAGCCGATCCGTCACGCTTTCAACCGGAGAACGGCGCGGACTATCCCAAGGGCCGTGTGGGCCAGACGCTGCAGCAGGTGGCGCAACTCCTGAAGGCGGATATCGGCATGGAAGTCGGCTTCGTCGATACCGGCGGCTGGGACAATCACGTGAATGAAGGCGGTGCGCAAGGGCAGATGGCGAACCTGCTGCGCGAATTGGGGCAGGGCCTGGCGGCGCTGCATCAGGATCTGGGCGACCGCATGGAGGACGTGGTGGTCGTGACCATGTCCGAATTCGGCCGCACCGCGCACGAAAACGGAAATCGTGGCACCGATCATGGCCATGCCAATTGCATGTTCGTGATGGGCGGCCCGGTGAAGGGCGGAAAAGTATACGGCAAGTGGCCGGGGCTCGGTCCAGGGCAGTTGAATGAGGGCCGCGATCTCGCGCTGACGACCGATTTCCGATCGGTCCTCGGCGAAGTAATTGGCGGGCATCTCGGCAGCGGCAATCTTCATACCGTGTTCCCCGGTTTTGACAACAGCCCGGCGAAATTCCCGCGCCTGTTGAAAGCGTAGTCCCGTCCGCAAAAGCACCGTCAGGCGCGACGCACTCAAACCTAGATTTGTTTTCCCGCCGGGTGTATAAGTGTGGCCATCCTGGAGTTCAAACCGGAAATCCCGAATGCCAGGGTAAGCTGGAATCATACCGCTGAATTACCAAAGCTTGGGGCACCAGGAGGGTAATACCATGTCCTCAAACGCCACGGCGTTGCCGCCGGAGACGAACGAAGGCGGCAAAGGGAATCCATGGGTGCAGTTGGTGATGGGCATCATCTGCATGGCCATGGTCGCGAACCTGCAATATGGCTGGACGCTGTTCGTCAACCCCATGGACGCGAAGCACCATTGGGGCAAGGTGGCTATTCAATTTGCTTTTACTCTTTTTGTGCTGATTGAGACCTGGCTGGTTCCGTTTGAAGCGTATTTCGCGGACCGCTACGGTCCTCGTCCGCTGGTGATGATTGGCGCGTTTCTGATCGCTGGATCGTGGATCGTATACGCGCGCGCGGAGAGCCTTACCGGGCTCTACGCCGGCGCGGCAATCGGCGGGATCGGAACCGGCCTGGTGTACGGCACGTGCATCGGAAACGCTGTGAAATGGTTTCAGAGTCGGCGCGGTCTGGCCGCAGGTTTGACAGCGGCGGGCTTTGGCGCCGGGGCTGCCCTGACGGTGATTCCCCTGTCGACTTCGATTGTGGCGAACGGCTATGAAGCAACGCTGATCCGCTTCGCGCTGATCCAGGGAGGCGTCGTGCTGGTAGCGGCGCTGTTCTTGTCAAAGCCGCCCAAAGGCGTCGCAGTGCGGCGCGTAAATCCGCGATTGCTGCAATCGACTCAGGACACCCCTCCGCTGAAGACGCTGGGCAGCCCGGTTTTCTGGGTCATGTACGTGGCGTTTGTTCTGGTGGCCTCGAGCGGGTTGATGGCCACCGCCCAACTCGCGCCCATCGCCAACGGCTTCAAGATCGCGAAAGATCAGGTGAGGTTGCTGGCCATCACGATGCCGGCGCTCACCTTCGCGCTTTCACTCAATAACCTGATGAATGGCCTTGGCCGCCCGCTGTTCGGCTATGTCTCGGATTGGATCGGACGCGAGTACGCAATGGTGGTGACGTTTTCGATGGGAGGGGTGTTCATCCTGGCGCTCAACCGCTACGGCAGCGATCCCTACTTGTTCGTGCTTTTGGCGGCGCTGATTTTCTTCTCCTGGGGAGATATTTACAGTATCTTCCCGGCGCTTACTTCGGACCAGTTTGGCCGGAAATACGCTACGACCAACTATGGCCTGATGTATACCGCGAAGGGTTGCGCGTCGTTCTTCGTGCCCATCGGCGGCTATCTGGCGGCCCGCACGGGAAATTGGACGTTGACGCTCGAAATCGCCGCTGCAGCCGATATTTTGGCGGCGCTCCTGATGCTGTTCGTGGTACGTCCGATGCGGATGCGGGAACTTCGGCAGCAGGATTCATCGGCGGCATCGGCCTACGCTCCGGCAGACTGACGGGCGCGCTTCACGCCCGCGGAATTGCGCCGCTATAGCTGTTTTCCGGAGGGATCGCTCATCGGCGATTGTCTCCGGCTTCTCCGGCTTTTTCTATCCGCACTCGTTTCTGGTAACATAGTTGGCTCGCCCTTCAGGTTTTACCCATCTCTCGGGAGGTTAGGATCACATGGCAAGTCCAATGGTTCAGATTCAGGTTACCGCGCCGGTTTCCGACGCTCACAAGACCGTGTTGACGGCCGAAGCCGTCGAATTTTTGAAGAAACTGGCGTCGACGTTCGAGGATCGCCGGCAGCAACTGCTGGCTACGCGGCACGAACGCCAGGCGCGCATCGACAAGGGAGAATTGCCCGATTTTCTTCCCGAGACTGCCAACATTCGCAAGGCGGAATGGACGGTAGCGTCCATTCCCGCGGATTTGATGGACCGGCGCGTGGAAATCACCGGCCCGGTGGACCGCAAGATGATCATCAACGCGCTGAATTGCGGCGCGGAAGTCTTCATGGCCGATTTCGAGGACTCCAATTCGCCGACCTGGACCAACAATCTGGACGGCCACGTCAATCTGCGCGACGCCATCAACCGCACCATTACCTACACCAGCCCGGAAGGGAAGAGCTACAAGCTCAACGAGAAGACCGCCACGCTCCTCGTTCGCCCGCGCGGCTGGCACCTGGACGAAAAGCATTTCCTCGTGGACGGCAAGCCCATCTCCGGCGCGCTGTTTGACTTCGGCCTGTTTTTCTTCCACAACGCCAAGAATCAGATTGCGCGTGGCACCGCGCCGTACTTCTACCTGCCCAAGCTGGAGAGCCATCAGGAAGCGCGGCTGTGGAACGATGTGTTCAATTTCTCGCAGGATTACCTGGGTATTCCCCGCGGAACGATTCGCGCCACGGTGCTGATCGAGACCATCCTGGCGGCATTTGAGATGGACGAAATCCTGTACGAGTTGAAAGAGCATTCCTCCGGACTAAACTGCGGGCGCTGGGATTACATCTTCAGCTTCATCAAGAAGTTCAGTAAGCGGCCGGACTTCGTGCTGCCGAATCGCGCGGAAGTCACCATGACGCAGCATTTCCTGGCGTCGTATGTGGCGCTGCTGATTGAAATCTGCCACCGCCGCGGCGCCCACGCCATGGGCGGAATGGCCGCGCAG
>Ga0070735_10002448_pt1 | contig 16830 bp, 14 predicted proteins | sample Coa_R1_FD_66443 | JGI IMG/M metagenome (GOLD analysis project Ga0070735, IMG submission 66443) | Surface soil microbial communities from Centralia Pennsylvania, which are recovering from an underground coalmine fire - Coalmine... | ecosystem: Environmental > Terrestrial > Soil > Unclassified ... | reverse complement strand
CGATCGTCTTCGACGCCCAGTTTCCAGACCGACACGATGTCGCGCGTCGCAGTGATGTCTTGCGTGGGATCGCCTTTGACCAGCAGGAGATCCGCACGTTTGCCCAGAGCAATCACGCCGCGGTCATCGAGATGAAACGTTTTGGCCGGAGTCGAAGTCGCCGCTGCGAGTGCTTCCTGTGGTGTGAGGCCGGAGCGCACCAGTAATTCCAGTTCGCGATGAATGCTGATGCCATGCGACGTGCCGGGGTTGGGAGCATCGGTCCCGGCCAGAATCGAAACGTGGGCTGCCTTCAGTTGCGCGACGGTTTGTTCGGCATGTTTTTCATCCAAGGCGGTGGAGAATTTCGGAAAGGATCGCGTCAGATTGGCGATGTCGTCGCTGGTGAGATAGGGCGCGAGTCGCGGATCGGTGGCGAGGAAGTGGCCGCCCGAAGTGCCGCTCACGGATTCGAGCACACTCAGCGTGGGGGTGACAAAGGCGTGATGCGCCGCGACGAGTTTGGCGAAGTCGGGCTCCGGAGCGCTATCAGCGAAGAGGTGAGCGAGTCCGTCGGCTCCGGTTTCGATAACCTCGCGGGCATCTTTCTGGGTGCCGATGTGGACCACGACCATTTTGCCGCGCTTGTGTGCCGCGTCGATCAAGGCTTTCAGCGTGGCATTGTCGAGTGTGGGCCGGTGGCTGCCGTACGCACTCGCATCGTCGATGACAATTTTGATGTAGTCCGAACCCTCGGCTATGCGAGCGTCAATCCAGCCCTGCGCTTCGCCGGGAGAAGAGAGCGTCGGGATCGTAATGCCATATTCAGTGCCGTGTCCGCCGGGAGCGGTCGCAAGAGTTCCCGCTGAGCGCAGGTCGGCGAGGTCGAGGTCTTTTCCTTCAGTCTGCTCCTTCTTTATCTGCTGCATGTACTTCACGTCGGTAAACATGTCGAGTTCCGTCGTGACGCCGAAAATTTCGGCTTCCTTGAGCGCGGACCCCCATGCATGAGTATGCGAATCGATCAGGCCGGGAAGCAGCGTGTCGCCCGTGGCGTCAATGGTTTTTACATCCGAGGGAGTCTTGAGATCCTTGCCGATCGCTTTGATCTTGCCATCTTCGATCCACACATCGGCTTGACCGACCACTTTGCGTCCGTCGAACACGCGAGCCTTGCGGATGACGAAGCTGTTGCCATCGTCGGCGCTGACCAGGAAGAACGATGGCGCCGAGAGGAGCAGAAAGAACGCCATCCAGCCGAATACTTTGATTGTTCTTAGAAGCCGTTGCGATTTCATAATGCGTTCTCCATAGAGCGCGAAAGTCGATTTCGATCAGGCCTAGCCGATCCTGCTGCTTGCCATCTGCTATCGCCAGTACAAACCGTCACGTGGCCAGAGTGACATTTGTCATGGTGTAAAGCATGCTTGACATAAAGAAATGTAAAGCATGCTTTACGTCATGTCAAGTGGTTTGTTGCAAAAAATGAGCGGTATCGTAAAAATGGATTAAGTATGTGTGTGACCGCCGTGATCAAAGATTTCGCGACTTCCATCGTCGAGACGCTGCGCCAGAACGGCTTTCAAGCTTATTTGGTGGGCGGATGCGTGCGCGATCGTCTGCTCGACCGCGAGCCGAAAGATTACGACGTGGCGACGAACGCGACGCCGCAACAGGTCATGAATATCTTCCCCGAGACGTATGCCGTTGGGGCGCAGTTCGGCGTTGTGCTCGTACCCGTTCCTGACGGGGACGCGGCGGAGGAAAGCTCAACCGGCATCCCCTCGAAGTCCTACGCTGTCGAGGTAGCGACGTTTCGCAGCGATATCGGTTACTCGGACGGACGGCATCCCGATGAAGTTCGCTTCAGCCGGGAGGCGCGCGAGGATGTCGCTCGCCGCGACTTCACGATCAACGGGATGCTGCTCGATCCCGTGAGTGGCGAAGTGCTCGATTATGTCGGTGGGCGCGCCGATCTGGAGGCGGGAATCATTCGCACCATTGGAGATCCGGAGCAGCGCTTCGGCGAAGACAAACTTCGCATGCTGCGCGCCGTGCACTTTGCGGCAAGATTCGAATACCAGATTGAGCCGGCGACGTTTTCCGCGATACAGAGACTGGCGCCGCAGATAGAGGTTGTCTCGCGAGAACGCGTGCGCGATGAACTGACTCGCATGTTGACGGAAGGGCATGCCCGGCGCGCGTTTCTGCTTCTCGACGAGAGCGGGTTGCTGAAGCAGGTATTGCCTGAAATCTCGGCGATGAAGGGGGTGGAACAGCCTCCGGAATTTCATCCTGAGGGTGACGTGTTTGTGCACACGCTGCTGCTTCTCGATAATCTTCCGCGACCATGTTCGCTGAGCCTGGCGTGGGGCGCGCTGTTGCATGATGTCGGCAAGCCTGCGACGTTTCGCGTTGCACCAGACCGCATCCGATTCGACGGCCACGTTGAGGTCGGCGTAAGGATGGCGGAAGAAATATGCCAGCGGCTGCGTTTCTCGAACGACGAGACCACTCAAATTCTGGCTCTGGTGGACAATCACATGCGCTTTGGCCACGTCACGCGGATGAAGGAATCGACGCTGAAGAAATTCCTACGCATGCCGTTATTCGAGGAGCATCTCGCATTGCATCGGGCCGACAGCCTGGCCAGTCACGGCAACCTGAGCACGTACGAATTGGCGCGCGAGAAGCTGACGGAGATTCCTCCGGAGAAGATGCGGCCTTCGCCGCTCGTGACCGGGGATGATTTGATCGCGGCAGGATATGTCCCGGGGCCGAAATTTCGGGAAATTCTAAACGCCGTGGAGGATGCTCAACTCGAGGGCCGGCTGCCGTCGCGCGACGAAGCGCTGGAGTTCGTGCGCCGCGAATTTCCGGTCTGAAAGCGTTCTGACCTTGCGTACCGTGACACGATGACAATGCTAAAATCGATGTTTCTTTGCGAGTTGATCCGCACCTGATTAGACGAGGAACCGCACTTGGAGCAGGCGAGCAGTGGGTTGGAAAAAATCGTAGCGCAATCGCTGCGGCAGGCGCCGCCGGCGGAGGCGCCGTTGATGGCCTGGCCGGTCGTATGCGGCTCAGCTGTGGCCGAACGAACGCGCGCGATCGGGTTCGACGGTGGAGTGCTGCGTGTGGAAGTCGGCGATGCCGGTTGGAAAGCCGAACTGCAGTCGCTCGCCCCGAAATATCTCGTGGCGATCAACCGGTATACAACCGAGCCCGTGCACAGGATTGAATTCATCGTAGCTCGCTCCGGAATCGCGAATAATAATCTGCGCTGAACCGCCGTCCTTATCCCATGAAAGTCACAGACAAAGACGTTGCCTACGTCGCCGACTTGGCCAATCTGGAACTTACGGAAGCCGAGCGCGCGGGAATGGTGCGCGACTTGAATTCCATTCTCGACTATGTCGACTTGCTCAACGAACTCGATACGTCCAACGTTCCGCCGATGGCGCAAGTGTCCGATCGATATGGTGTCGACGAGGCGAAGCAGGGAAGCGAGCGCTTTGCATACGCGAGCCGCGAAGACATTCTCGAAGGTCTGCGGAAATCGCTGCCGCACGACGTTGCGCTGGAGAACGCACCAGATGCCGATGAGGAGTTCTTCAGAGTTCCGAAGGTAATTGAAAGGTAGAGGCTAGATTGAACAAAGCGTGCCTCACTGCCGTTTGCGTACTCGCGGCTAACTTCTCATTGGCGCAGTCGACTACCCGCAAGTCGCTCAACTTCGACCTGTCCAAAATCGGAATGGTGCTTGATGGGGAACAAATATGCGATGACACAAGCGCACGGATGCAGGACATTCCTTCGAAAATGATGGACCAGATTCTTGCGGAGGAGCAGCGGTCTGTGCCAGTGCTGATTGACATGCTCGGCGATACGCGCATGGCAAAGACAAAGGAGCCGATCGTTTGCTATTGGCCCGGCATGAGGATCGGTGACATCGCATTCTGTTTGTTGGTTGGTCTGTTTACCGACACTAAGGGAAAGACGACTGTACCCGGCGCGGGTTGGAACGACATGTTGGGGTCTCCTGATGGTCCAGCTTGGGAGCAACTGCACGGATTTGTTCGAAAGCACGGCACGGCGGCTCTACAACTCAAGTGGCGTCGACTCTGGAGTAAGTATGGTGGCCAGGCGTCGTGGGATTCTAAAGAAAGGTGTATCAAGCTAAAGGGCCAGTAGATGAACCTGGAGGCACTCACCATTGACGCTGCCCGCTCCGCGGTGCAGGAGCGCACCACAACTGCGCTTGCACTGGCGGAGGCGCATTACGATCGCATTCAGAAAGAAGATGGACAGATCGGCGCGTTCTTGACGCTCTCGAAAGAGCGTGCGCTTGAGCAGGCGGACCGCATGGATCGGATGGCCGCTGAAGGCAAGACGTTGCCGCCGCTGGGCGGCGTGCCGGTCGGCATCAAAGACGTGATGAGCACGCGCGGTGTTCGCAGCACCGCCGGGTCGAAGATTCTCGAGAACTATATTCCGCCGTACGACTGCACCGCTGTGGCGAGACTTGAGGCCGCGGGCGCCGTGGTGCTTGGGAAGATGAACTGCGACGAGTTCGCTATGGGTTCTTCGAACGAGAACTCCGCGTATCGTCCGGTGCGGAATCCGCGCGATTTGAGCCGCGTGCCCGGAGGATCTTCAGGTGGTTCGGCGGCTGCGGTGGCTGCGGACATGGCGGTCGCAACGCTGGGCTCCGATACTGGCGGATCGATCAGGCAGCCAGCATCGTTCTGCGGCGTGGTTGGCCTCATGCCAACCTACGGGCGCGTCTCGCGCTACGGTCTCATTGCGTTTGCGTCGTCACTCGACCACATTGGACCGCTGGCCAAGACGGTGAAAGACGCGGCGATTGTTTTGCGCACGATTGCGGGACGCGATCCAATGGATTCAACGTCTGCCGAAGTTCCCGTACCTGATTACGTTGCCGAGCTCGACAAACCTGTTCGTGGGATGAAGATCGGTGTGGCGAAGGAATATTTCGGAAAAGGCCTCGACGATGAAGTGCGCCATGCTGTGGAAGCCGCGATTGACCGGTTGAAGGGACTCGGTTGCGAGATTGTGCCTGTGTCGCTGCCACACACTCCGTATGCGATTCCCACTTACTACTTGATTGCGACCGCCGAAGCGTCGGCGAACCTGGCGCGCTTCGACGGTGTGCGCTACGGTCACCGCGCGCACGGGGTGAAGACGTTGTCGGAGATGTACCGGCGCAGCCGCGACCAAGGCTTCGGTGCCGAGGTTAAGAGACGCATCATGCTTGGCACGTACGCGCTGAGCGCGGGCTACTACGATGCGTATTACCTGAAGGCGCAGAAGGTAAGGACGCTGCTGACGCGTGACTTCGATGAGGCTTTCCGCAAGGTGGACGCGATTGTGACGCCCACAAGCCCGACGGCTGCGTTCCGCCTGGGAGAGAAATCGAATGATCCGCTGGCGATGTATCTGGCCGACATCTACACCGTCACCGCCGACCTGGCGGGCATTCCGGGGATTTCAGTGCCGTGCGGTGAGACGAAGGAGAAACTCCCGATCGGATTGCAGATTCTGGGAAAGCACTTCGATGAGGGTACGATCCTGCGTGTGGCACATGCTTACGAGCAGGCGGCCTAGGGATGTTCAATTTCCCAACGCTTCGTAGTAACGCTCTCCGGCGCAAGCCCGGCACAACGATTTTCCGTCGCGCTGCACTTCGCGGCGAAAATTGATTCCTTCGCCACACTCGGCGCAAACGACGCGATCTCCTTTGTATCCTGGAAATTCTTCCGGCGGCAGGTCGACCTTGACCCACTGAGTGGTGAATAAATCGTCGTCGGAGATCTCGCGATAGGCCAGCATTTGCTGTTGGTTCTTATCTGCGATTTCAGGGTGCATCTGGCGAGCCAGGACCTTCGAGGATTCCTTGGCCGCAATGCGGATCGCCTTACCGGTACTCACGTCGACGAAAGTAGCGGCGACCTTGCCCCAGTCGCGGAATTTCAGGGCGCGTTTGCCGAGGCGACATCCAGTGACTACTGCGACTGCATCCGTGGCGCAACGATCGATTTCCACGAAGGTGACGAGGCGCTTGCGCGGGTCGTCAACGCCGAGTTTCTGCAAGCCGAGCATGGCGAGGCGCACGCCCAGGACCTGCCCGGCACAGAGATGCCCATGGGCCTGTTCCGCGTCGCGAAGATATTCGTCGAAGGATTTCACTGAGAAGAAGCTATCAGCTATGAGCTTTCAGCTGTCAGCTTAACACCTGACGCTTCGCGGGTTCCACGCTGCACCCGCCACGGGAGCGCTCTATTTTCTCCGCCAGCGGATGCCGTCTTTGGTGATCTCCGCGATGACTCCTGCGTCGGCCAGTGCGTTGCGTATCGCGTCGGACGCTTTGAAGTCGCGGGCGGCGCGCGCGGCCTTCATCTCCGCGATTTTCTTCTCGATCTCAGCATCTGAGAGTTGGCCGGATTGAATCACCTCGCGCAATTCACTGCTGATATCTTTTTCTCGGCCTTCCGCCAAGGCCCAGTCCGCGACACGCTTCATCTTCGGTAGATCGTCGTCGTCGAGCACGGCAAAGATTTCGTCAAACTTACCGAGCGCTGCGAGGAGCGGCGCCACGTCATCCGTCTTGATCCCGCCCGTGTCGAATGCGGCATTCGCCTGTCGCACCATCTCGAAAATCGCGCCTTGTGCCTGAGCTGTATTCAGGTCGTCTTCAAGCGCGGCGCGCATGCGATCGATTGTCTCAGCCGCGAGAGTCTTCATCTCCGGGCTGGCGCCCGGCTGAAAGTTGCCCGCAGTCAAGCGCAGGCGAAAATTCCGTAGGCGCTCGACGCTGACCGCGGCCTGTTTGAGCCCGTCAAAGGTAAAGTTCAACTGATTTCGGTAAGGCACTGATGCGAGCAGGTACCGAATAGAAGACGGCTTGTGCCCTTTCAACACGAGATCGCGAAGCGTGAAGAAGTTGCCCAGGCTCTTCGACATCTTCTCGCCCTCGACCAGCAGAAAGCGCGCATGAAACCAGAAACGCGCCAGAGGTTTGTGGGTAAGAGATTCGGACTGCGCAATTTCGTTCTCGTGGTGCGGAAAAACCAGATCCTCTCCCCCAGCGTGCAGGTCGAAGCTCTCTCCGAGTTCCTGCATCGACATGACGGAGCACTCGAGATGCCAGCCAGGACGTCCCGGTCCGATCTTCGTGTCCCACGAAGCCTCGCCAGCCTTTGGACCCTTCCAGAGAGCAAAGTCGCGGGCGCTGTCTTTGTCGTATTCGTCAACGTCGACGCGGGCGCCATCGAGCATGCCTTTGAAATCCTTCTTCGAAAGCTTTCCGTACTCGGGGAACTTCGCGATACGAAAATAATAAGAGCCGTCCTCGGTGCGATAAGCAATGTCCTTCTCAACCAGCTTTGAAACGAACTCGGCCATCTGCGGGATATTCTCCGTGGCCCGCACAAATTTCGGCGGCTCGATGTTAATCATCGCCGCATCTTCGACAAAAGCCTTCTCGTATTTTGCGGTGAATTGCTGCACACTCACGCCATCGCGCGCGGCATTGCGAATGATCTTGTCGTCCACATCGGTGATGTTCATTGCGTACTGCACCGTGTATCCGCTCTCTCGCAGAAAACGGCGTAGAAGATCGACGGCAACGAATGTACGAAAGTTGCCGATATGCCCGTAGTCATACACGGTCGGGCCGCAGGCATACATGCGAACTTCATTGTCGCGAAGAGGCTGGAACTCCTCGATTCGCGAAGACATGGTGTTATAAAGACGAAGCGCCATATGGATTTGAGTAACGCAAAAACGAACCTAAGATTCTAGGGGTCTGTGAGAAAGCGGGTCAAATCTTGATCAAACGGCGGGATTCCGCGCTGGCGGCAGGGCGTGCGTGTGATCACGCAGGCGCTGTTGCACAAGAATTACGTAATGGAGCGCGGAGACGATCGTAAAGATGAACGTCGCCCGCAGGAACTCCGTGCGCGCGATCCATATCCAGCGCGACGGACGAATTTCGAACAGCAGGACGAAAAACACGGCGCTGATCTGCGAAAAAGTATTCGCCTTCCCAAAAATACTGGGACGAAAATTGCGCAGCCCGGCGATCGCGAAGAGCACGGCGCTCGCAGCCAGAATTGAGATGTCGCGGCTGAAGACCAGCACAGTGAATTTCCATGGAATCTTGTGCAGGATCGACAATACCAGGAACATCGTGCTCAGCAGTAGCTTGTCGGCGATCGGATCAAGATACTGCCCGAGCAGAGTTTGTTGATGAAGCGCACGGGCGAGCAGTCCGTCCAACCCATCGCTGAAACCCGCGACGATGAATACAACCAGAGCCCACAGATAACGCCCATCGACCAGATGAATCACGATGAACGGAACAAAAATCATCCGCAGCAAAGTCAGCTGGTTCGGAGCGGTGAAGACCTGCGAGAGCTTCACGCACGCTCCTTCGAGGCATGCGACTTGGAGTCGTCCGCGGGATTGTGGCTCGCGTGATGGGTGTGCGTGGGGACGAGCACGACGGAGGGATCAAGTCCAGTCTTCGCGAAGAAGCGGTGCGCAAGAGACGACAGGTTTCCGTCGGACAGATCAAGCTCGATGCGCTCAATGCGGTGCATGGGGAAGAAGACGATCGATGGAGTGAACGGTTCTCCCTCCCGCACCATGGCGGCGATGTCTTCAAACGACGCAAGGTCGGCGCCACTCAGGCTGAGGCCCTCTGGGGCTAGCGCGAGGACCATTCCCCAAACTTTTTCTCGAGGATTGCCCAGGGAGACAATTACTAATGCGCCAGGTTCAAAAGGATGGCGGGTTTTCGCGGGAGCGGCCGGATGGCCGCCTGAAGCTTTCTTTTCCACTTAGAGATTGTCGCTGGCAGAAGCGCGCATTGCAACCCCAAGCCGCCAACCAGGTAATGCGCAGCCTCGAGGAAAGCCGCTATTCCTGCATGCCATCGAGGAGCGAGCGCAGCTTGCCCGAACGCGAAGGATGGCGCAATTTGCGGAGAGCTTTCGCCTCGATCTGGCGAATGCGCTCGCGGGTCACATCGAACGACTGCCCGACCTCTTCGAGCGTATGCTCCGAGCCGTCTTCCATTCCAAAGCGCATGCGAATGATTTTTTCTTCCCGCGGACTCAGAGTGCGTAGCACGTTTGCGGTTCGCTCCTGAAGGTTTCCGTTGATCACGGCCTCGGCGGGCGAGACTTTGGTCCGATCCTCGATCAGATCTCCGAGATGAGAATCGCCCTCTTCGCCAATGGGAGTTTCCAGCGAAATTGGTACGCGCATGATCTTACGAACCTTGCGCACCATGGCCTCGGGAATATCCATCTGCTTGGCAATCTCGGCCGAGGTCGGTTCATGGCCCAGCGATTGAACCAGTTGCCGCGATGTGCGAATGAGTTTGTTGACGACCTCGATCATGTGCACAGGAAGGCGAATGGTGCGCGCCTGGTCAGCCAGAGCCCGGCTGATGGCCTGACGAATCCACCAGGTCGCGTAGGTGGAGAACTTGTAGCCGCGGCGGTATTCGAACTTATCAACGGCCTTCATCAGGCCGACATTGCCCTCCTGAATCAGATCGAGGAACTGGAGGCCGCGATTACCGTATTTTTTCGCGATCGACACGACTAGCCGCAGGTTGGCTTCAATGAGTTCGTGCTTCGCCTGCTCGGCCTTCATTTCGCCCTGTATGACTCTGCGCTGCGTGACTTGCAACTGCTGAAAGGTCATGCCCGCATCGCTTTCAAGTCGCTTCATCTCGATGCGATGCTGCCGTTGCGTGGCGCGGTAGTTGCTGGCCAGCACCTGGCTGCGCGTGCTTGCGATCTGCCGCTCCAGGGTAGTGAGCTGGCGATCGATCGAGCGCATGATTTCAGTTGTTTTGCTGACGCGGTCCGCCAGACGCTTGTGTTCTGCAGGGCTCAGGCCAAGATTGCGGATGATCAGAGAAATCCGAACCATCTCGCGCCCCAGCTGGATCCGGCAACGACGGTGTTCTCGCGGTTTCTTTTTCGCTGGGATTTCTGCCAGGCGCTCCGCGAGCCGGGACGCGGTTTTGTAATGTTTGCGGAGTTCCTCGATGCGTCGCGTGATGTCGCGGACGCGGTTCTGCAGCACGTCGTCTGTAATCTCTTCCTCGTCGAACAGGACAATGTCTTTAATAGAGCGCGATCCACGCTTCAACTCTTCGCTCAACGTCAGAACCTGCTGGATCACGATGGGAGAGCGTGAGAGCGCCTTGAGCTTCGAGATCTGTCCCCGCTCGATCCGCTTGGCAATTTCCACTTCCTCTTCGCGCGTGAGGAGAGGCGATGCGCCCATTTCACGCAGGTAGACGCGGACCGGATCACTCGCTACGTCGGGAGCGCCGGGCGTCAGGTCAAGATCGATCTCATCGGGATCGCGTAAGAGCTTCGGCTCCGCGCCTCCGTAGGGCAGCGCGGGCTCGCTTTCCAGCACGTCCAAGCCCCGGGCTCCGATGCTCGAAAGCATGTCGTCCACGTCGGGCGTAGAGTGACCGTCGCTCGGAATCAGGTCGTTGGCGTCGTCGTCGATAAGAGTAGTTTTCGCTTTTTCCAGCATCAAGGCCTTTATGATCTGCTGCGCAGAGAGGAACTCTGGTCGATCTCAGAATCGTAAGCCGGACGGAAAGCCGGGCTGTCAGGGAAGCCAGTATCAACGAAGGACGTAAAAGCTTTGTCCTCAGGCCTCATCTCCTCCCGCCGTAACGACCGGTGGCAATTAGGCGTGCTCCAGTCGGAACTCCCGTCCCTTCAGGTGCTTACAGGTAGCGGAGTGAACCCCTAGACTATCTCCGCCCTGGGGCCAAACGAGCGGTCCCCTCACGAAACCCGTGCCAGCAGGAAATTTCCCCTCATATCGCACTTTACCACATCTGGCATCTGGCCGTTTGCAGCCACACTTAGTTGTATGGAGTCAGAAAATCGAGGCGCTGCCGGAAGGAACTGCTCGCAGACGCGATGGCTAGTCGGCTAACTGAAGCACTCGGCCAAGTCGGCTCCGCCGCTTGGGAGTCCGACAGCCCTCTTGGGACTGGTTTCCACCGATTGGCGCTGCAGGAAGAAGTCGAGGTTGCCGCGCATCACAAGATGAGGCGCTAACGTCACCGGAGCGGATGGGCATTCACCTTCAGCCAGGAATTCATGCAGCACACGAAAAGCCATGCGTCCCTGTGTGCGGGGCCTCTGATAAATCGTGGCCGCCACAGCCTTCGACCGGATTTCAGGCACAAGTGCCGGAAACAGATCCGTCGTGATGATCGTCATTTTCTCCAGCATGTGCAGATCTCGCGCCGCCCTCAGCACGGGCGCCGAAGCCTCGGTTGTCACATAGATTCCGGCAAGATCGGGATGCCGGACGAATAGTTCGCGGCTTTTCGCATACGCTTCCGATTCGATGTCGTGATCTTCGATCGTTGCGAGCAATTGCAGGCGAGGGTGCAAGCTCTGCAGCGTGTTTGCGAACGCTCGGTATTTCTCCGCGTGTTCTGTAATCGTGAGGGAACTGAGCGTTACTGCGACTTTCCCCGTGCCAGTGACGAAACTTCCCATCAGATCGGCAGCCAACGCACCGCTGGCAAAGGCGTCCACCGAGACGACCGCGACTTTGTCCAGATTTGGAGCATCGGCCACTACGCACACGATGGGTATGTTCGTGCACGACGCCTGTTGCATCCAGGAATAGAGACTATGAGGACGGCTGGGGAAGAGAATGATCCCATCGGCGCGAGTGTTGAGAGCGTCCTGAAACGCTTCTTCTTCGCCTTCTCCGAGCTGCGGGTAGGTTCGATACTCGATCCGCACGTTCTCAATGGCTGAGGCCCGAGCTTCTTCGTCGATCCCAGCTCGAACTTCGTCCCAGAAGGACGTAGTTCCGCGTAGAGTGTTGACGGAAATTCGCAGGTTCCGTTTGGAGGACAAATAGCGCGCAGCCAGATTTGGCCGGTATCCGAGACTCTTCGCCATCTCGACGACTCGAGATTTCGTGACGGGGCTTACTCCAGGATTGTTGTGCAACGCACGATGGACCGTTCCTGTGGAGATTCCCAGGGCATCGGCAATGTCGAGGAGTTTGATTTTCTCGCGCATTCGGACTTGGCCTGTCCTTCGCGAAGCGGTGAATAAACGTTTCAGTTAACGTTAACTAAAATAATTGCTAATCCCTTTGTTGTCAATAAGGTTGTGCCACTTCGGGTCGCGATTCGGCACCGCACCACTGTGGCGGTGGTACTATACCGTGCAAAGTCGTTAACCGAGACCGCACGCTCGCTGTTCTCGGTAAGTGAACGGGTTTCGGACCCAACTACAACTGCGATAGCGTATGCGACGAACCACCAGAAGCATGCCGGCGCGAATGAAAGATATAGCGCGGGACTTGGGCCTTTCGATCGTCACGGTCTCCAAGGTTCTGCGCGATCACCCTGACATCAGTGAAGAAACCCGTAAGCGCGTCCTGCGGCGGATGCGGGAACTGAACTACCGGCCAAACTTTGCGGCACGTTCATTGAGCAGCGGGCGCACCTGGACGCTCGGGTTAGTGGTGCCGACCCTGCTTCATCCATTCTTCGCGCAGATCGCCAAAGAGATTTCATTCGAGGTTCGGAAGCAGGGCTACAGCCTGTTCATTTCTTCTTCGGACGAAGATCCGGACCTCGAGATTCAGGAGATCGAGCATTTGCTCGCGAGACATGTGGACGTGATGCTCATCGCATCGGCACAGGGGTCGGTCGAGAGTTTTCAACGCATCGAAGAACTCAGGATCCCCTACATTTTGCTGGATCGCCAATTTCCTGGCCTTCAGACAAACTTTGTTGGAGTCGACGACAGGCTTGTGGGCGTTCTCGCGACAACCCACCTGATCGAGCAAGGATGCAAACGCATCGCCCACATTCGCGGCGCGCAAATAAGCACGGCGATCGGACGTCTCGAAGGTTACGAACAGGCTCTGGCTTCTTTCCGTATGACACCGCTGCCCGGACACGTCATCTCGATCGGTACTTCCGGGGATAACAAGGGAGAGCAAAAAGGATACGAAGCTGCTGTGAGTCTGCTGGGCAATGAGTCACGGCCCGATGGCATTTTCTGCTTCAACGATCCGGTGGCGTTGGGAGCGATGCGAGCGATTCTTGACGCAGGCCTGCGCATTCCGCAGGACGTCGCGGTCGTCGGATGCGGGAACTTACCGCATTCCGATTTTCTTCGTGTCCCGCTGTCTTCCGTGGACCAGGGAAGCATCGATATCGGAAAACGCGCCGCCGCCCTGGCGCTCCATCTCGCCCAGAATAAGTCAGTCACTCGTTCGAAAAAAGAATTCATCCGCCCCGAGTTGATCGTTCGCGCATCCAGCCTGCGGAAGAGCGATGGGTGAGGGCAGATTCACAGCCGACTAGCGCGACACCAAAGGCAAGCGTCACCGCGCCATGCTGCCGATTCGAAGCTGAAGTCCTCGTGCACCAATCCTTGATCGGGCAGTCGAGGTTCTGCTCATGTGGAGACCTCCGCCTTCACCTGTCACTTTTTAATTGTCATTCAGTGCACAGCGGATCCAGAAAAGGGTTGTCATTCAGAACGCGGCGAGGAACCTGCTTCCCGCCCGACGCGGCATCGCGGGGTGCGAGAGGCCTCCGCGCGGAAGGCCATGGACTTCGGTAACTCACGGCGCATCGAGAGACAGGTATAGTCGAGTCGCCCGCCCGCGTTTCACTTGTGACGTCCCCAAGGATCTTGCGCGGTGGAGCCTCCCGGTGAGCAACTATTCGCCAGACGAAACCCGCAAGCCTTCACACCCTGCCAAAATAAAGACGATTCTTTGCGACTACTGCCGTCTGCGGAACGCCGTGGGATACACGCCCGGAGCAGAGTTCCCAGACTCGGTCGTCGTGTATTGCAAGGTCTGCGCAAAAGGCGTGCCAGACCTAATCCTTTTTGACTGAACGTGTCCGGCCACTCCCGCCGCCGCACTGCGGCGCATAGAACGAGTTTTCACTCTGAGCGCAGCTGGACACCACCCGTTTTCCGTGCGATTATCAACAAGATACAGGTCACCACTTGGACACCAACCCAAGCGGAGCAACTCAAAACAAAGGCCTTAGAAGTAGGCGCGTAGCTCAGTTGGTTAGAGCGCTACCTTGACACGGTAGAGGTCAGGAGTTCGAGTCTCCTCGTGCCTACCATTTCTCTTTTTCTCTTTCTTTCAGCGATTAGCGATCGCCGCGTCACTGCTTAGACCGTCCTCCACAACAATTCAAGTTCACCGCGTCGCGAGCCAATGATTGCAACAAAATCGTGAGTGGCAATCTCTAGTGTCCGCCCAGCGCCGCGGATGGCCATCCACCGTTCCAGGTCAAAGTAGAAATCTGCAGAGAGGGATGTCCTGTCATCGCGTCATACGCGTGGAAGACAATGATGTCTGCGTCCTGCTGCATTAAGATCGACTCCCCACCCGGATTTCCGCGTTCACTTCGGATTGGGCGACGCCACAACGGTGGACAATGTCGAGATTCATTGGCCCAGCGGCACGGTAGAACAGTTCAAGGTAACAGCGGTGGACCGCATCCTTACGGCTGAAGAAGGTAAAGGCAAGTGACTCCCGCCACATTGCGCAGGAGTCGGCAGCTCAGTAGTGGGAATCTATTATTGACGCTGCATCGAAAGTCCGTGAAACTCCCAAGACAAAAGTGCGAGCTATTTCGCGCAAGAGTTGGCGATTGCAATTGATCTAAGGTCTTGGGGGCAAGATCTAAAAAAAGTGAGCCAGCTGTTGGTGTGTCCGGCGAAGAGCCAACCGGAGGGCCGTCGGTCCCTGCTTTGGCATGAGTGACGATTTTTTTCTCCACCGGCGAAGAACTATCGCGGAGAGAAATGACTTTCTAGGGGAGCCCGTATGAGATATAGATTCGTCGGCGGACTGAGCTTCGCATTCTTCTTCGTTCTTCATTCGTTGGCCTTTGGCCAGCAGGCTCAGGATGCAGCGTCGCAGCCAAGCCCGGCTGCGCAACAAGTCGCCCAATCGGATTCTCCGTCCAAGCCCGTCCCGGCGCCCGCACCGCCCGATAAACACAAAGTGGGTCCACTCGACATTTCAATCAATTGGCGTACTCGCGCTGAAGGGTGGAATTGGTTCGAAGGCACCACGGGAAACAGTGATTACGGCTTTTGGGATTCCTTGCTGCGGGTTGGCATCGGACAAAGCTGGCAACGATTCGATTGGTTTCTCGAGGGAGAGCAGCCCGCGATCCTCGGCCTGCCAAATGACGCGGTCGTCGCCGCTCCTCAAGGGCAGCTTGGCCTGGGAGGAACCTACTACGCTGCGAATCACAATCACACTAATGAAGCCAACGGTTTCGTGAAGCAGGCGTTTGTAAACTTCAAGCACCTCGGGCCGGCGGGAGTGAAGCTGGGACGCTTCGAATATTTCGATGGGACCGAAGTGAAGCCGAAAGATCCCTTACTGGCGACTGTCGTGCAGTCCCGCATCTCGAGCCGGCTGATCTCAAACTTTGCTTTCGCCGCCGTGCAACGCACCTACGACGGAGTGCAACTGACAGCCGACTCCGGGCAAAACAACGTCACCATCTTTGGAGCGCGCCCCACCGTGGGAGTTTTTCAAGTCCAGGGGATGGCTGAACTCGATGTGAACGTGTACTACGGCGCTTACACGCGGTCGGTCAAAACAGGCAAGAGCGCGGGAGAGTTGCGCGTTTTTGGGTTGGGTTACATCGATCATCGGGTCACCGTCCTCAAGACGGACAACCGTCCGCAGGCGGCGCGCGCCGCAGATCTACAACGGATTGAAATAGGAACTTACGGCGGGGATTACGTGCAGGTCATCAATACGACCAACGCAGGCAAATTCGATTTCCTGGTGTGGGGCGCAGTACAAAACGGATCCTGGGGCACACAAGAGCAGCGTTCAGGAGCATTCGTCGGCGAAGCGGGTTGGAAGCCGGCGGTGAAAATCCTGGAACCTTGGATCAGCGCGGGCTACTCCTACGGCAGCGGCGACGGAAATCCTGGCGACTCCCGCCACGGCACATTTTTTCAGGTGCTTACAACCCCGCGCCAGTATGCGCGCTTCCCGTTTTACAACATGATGAATAACGAGGATTGGTACGCCACGTTGAATTTGCGTCCGGTGCCCAAGCTGTCGCTACGAAGCGAAGCGCACGCGCTGCGCCTGGCCAGCTCTTCAGACCTCTGGTACCTGGGCGGCGGAGCGTTTCAGCCTCAGACCTTTGGATACACGGGCCGCCCGAGCAGCAACAATCGTGGTCTCGCCAACGTTTGGGATCTCAGTGCCGACTACTCGTTTACACGAAACTTCGCCGCAACTTTCTACTATGGCCACGCTTGGGGTAAGGGAGTCGTTGCCAGTCTTTATCCAAAGGATCAGAACGGTCAGCTCATTTACCTGGAAACCAACTTCCATTTCTGAGGTCTGAATCGGCGGTGTGATTCACTGCGCGATGGCAGGGCCTCAGCCCTGCTGTCGTCGCGGGTCCGTGTCGAAGAACCAAGCCGTCCAGATCCACGTCAGGTCAACCATTCAGGGGCCTCGATCTGGTAGCATTCCCCCGCAGGCTTTGATAGCTTCGATCATTTTCCTATTACAGTTCTTAATCCGGGCGATGCCGTCGGCTTGGGGCTACCACTCGTACCGGATTTGGAAATAGCCACGTGACTCGTAACCTCGACTCGTCGAACGTAGTTAATATTTCGGACTTACGCCGGTTGGCGCAGCGCCGGCTCCCCAAAGCGGTCTTCGACTATCTTGATGGCGGAGCCGAGGCTGAGGTCACATTAGCTGAGAACTGCCACGCTTTTC
>Ga0070735_10002446_pt1 | contig 16840 bp, 7 predicted proteins | sample Coa_R1_FD_66443 | JGI IMG/M metagenome (GOLD analysis project Ga0070735, IMG submission 66443) | Surface soil microbial communities from Centralia Pennsylvania, which are recovering from an underground coalmine fire - Coalmine... | ecosystem: Environmental > Terrestrial > Soil > Unclassified ... | reverse complement strand
GGCGGCGCCATTCGGCCGTGACAAAGTGACATCGCTCGAGGCGATATCGCTGAAGAGAAGAGTCGCCCCCGTTTCGCCGACGACAATATCGTTGCCACCGGCCGAACTGTAGACGTAAATATCGGCACCACCGTCACCAACAACGGTCTTGTCACTGGTACCGATGAGAATCACGTCCGAACCCGCTGTACCAGATACCGTACCGGTTCGATTCCCTTCGTCGATTTCCGAGGTAAAACCAAATAAAGCAAGTTTCGCTTGCTGCTGGGGGAAAGTGTCTGTGATAGCCGCTGCTGACGCTAAATAGTTTATGGCTTCATTCCGTAACACCGCCTCTACATCGTTACGGGAAAGCGACGTACCATCATCGAATACGATCTTCGGGGAGTTTGAGTTTATAAAAAAGCTAGAGATAGTGAGAGCTGATCCTGTCGTTGAGTTGACGATGAGGAGATCATTTCCTCCGTTCGGTCTCTCAAACACAACGCCCGTCTTGGGGAGCCCCTGTAAGGCGACCTCAACGCCCGCTCCGGCGTCAGAGATTGTATCGTTGCCCCCTTCGGTGGAATAGACATACCCGTCGCCGTTTCCTCCAGAAACGCTCTTGTCACCGCTACCGAGGAAAACCACCTCATTTTTAGACGTGAGCGTGACCTGTCCCGTCTTCGACCGCTCATCGTCGACAAATCCAAAGGTATTCAGCACTGCCGATTCATTTGCGGCATTGACGCCGAGTGCATCAAGCTCTGAAAATACGGCCGCTGTAAACGCCGCATTATCATCATTGAAAACATCGATCCGCAACCTCCGAACGATCCGGAATGTAAGATCGTAATAATTTTGGGCCGCGGTAGGATCGGATGGTGCGTCTGATACGATCGAGGTCAACAGCTGATTCAGATTGACTGCGATCGTGTCGTTTATTGGATCATAGCCGATGTTGGCGAAAGCCAGAAACGGGTTTGAGGTCAGCGAGTTATCATCGGCACCGTTTGCAAACAGACTGAACCCAATTTGCGCAGAGAACCGCACCTCCATCTGATCGGTAAGTGTCCGATACAAGCTCTCCCAAAGTGGACCCGCATGTGAATTTGGATTCCCCGCATAGGCAGTTTCCACCGTGGGATCGATTCCATAAACGGCGAAAACGAAAGCCAAATGCTGCGCATTTACATTGGTCCCCTTGCTGGAGGGGTCGATATTGGAAGCACCGGCCCATTCGAGCATGAGTGCTTGAAAGGCCGCATCGAAAGTCGCGCCGCTCATCTGACCGGCAGAAAGGACAAAGCTCCTTGCGTCGGCCAGTAGCGTTGGATTCTCGGACATCGAGACACGCAGGTTTGGCAGAAATCCGTAGCCTGCCAGCTCGGGAAGTGCCTGTGCAGCCGGTGAATATTTGAATCCCACCGGCGGCGTGTAAATCGTATTTGAGGTGTTGGTCGCAAAATCGACTTCCGAAATGACCTGTGGGGTCGATGATCCCGCAACATTGAACGTTGCCTGCTCTACCACCCTGTTCCCGTTTACAACCTGACCATTCGGCGTCGTGGACAACGAGATCGAGGTAATACCCAGGCTGCTGAGTGACACCAATTCTCCTGGATCGAGTTGGCCATTTAGATTTTGATCGAGCCAGACCTTCAGCTGAGAGAAAGCTGGATCGCTTGCATCGATAACGCCGTCGTGATTGCTGTCCAACGCCGACAGATCGGCGAAGCCATTACCGCTTTCTGCGCCGAGCAGTTCGTCCGGCGTAACGGTGTTACCGCCCAGACCGTTGTCGAGAATAAGAATTCCCTCACCAGCCGTAATCCAACCGGTTTGAGTCGCAAAGCCGGAACCCGTGAAATCAAAATGTGCCTGGGAAGCGTCTACTGACGTCAGGGTCAGAGGAGCCCCATTAAAAGTCAGAACCAGCGGGTCACGCGGATTCGGTGGCGGCTGATGAGGGAATTTTACCGGGTGCGGGCTCGGATTTGGATTCGGGTTAGGATTGGGATTTGGGTTCGGATCAGGGTTGGGGTTGGGGTCTGGATTGGGGGTCGGATTGGGACCAGGGGTGGGGCCGTCATCCCCACGAGGATCGTAACGGTAACTCCATCGGATTCCCCTCTTGGGATCGATGAATGTCCTTGCGCCGTTTCCGCTCTGGGTAATCTCGCCGACGAGAGCACCAGATGAATCGAACAAAACCTGATTCGGCAATTCAGCTAACCCCTGGGTCTGCGACAAATCGAGCACAAGACCTGCCCGTGTCAGCGTCCCGGCATTCAGCTCGCTTACCCAAGTATTCAGTTCGGACGCACTAGCTTGGCGTCCGAACGTGTTTTCATAGATATTATTGACGAAATCCTCATTGCTTGCGCCAAGGTTCGAGAGACCCTCGGCGGACGCACCCGTGCCCCCGACAAATCCTGCTATAAAGTTCGAACTGAATGACGTACCTGTTCCGCCCGAACCGTCTGCTGGCCCATCTTCAAAACCAGCGGTTTGGAGGAGATTCTCAGTTAACTGCGTGGTGTTGAGGCCCGAGGGAGTTAGGTATTTGAGCCAAGTTTGCGACTCCTCCGCATTGGGATTGCGACCGAGTGCGACATTGTAAATGCGCGTTACCTCAGCGAGATCTTGCGCCTCCTGTGCTGCCGCGATTTTATAGGTCACCTCGGCGCCGTTCGCCGTCAAGCTCACCGTGTCGACACTGTTACTGTCGATCAGATGATCCGCTATGACCAGGTAAGCTCCACTATTGTTTTGCTCCGTCCAGGAATAGCTGCCCGACCCATCGGCGCTCTTAAGCGTCTTCTCGACTATATTTCCGGTGGGATTGAACGGAGTGTTGTCGGCAACCGTAATGATACGACCGTTTGCAGAGGTCGTGGTAACCGTTTGGAACGACATCTGCTCGGCGTTGTTGAAATCCGAGTCAGTTAATGTTGTCACGCCGTCGGCGGCGGTTTGCGAGGTTCGGGTCTCGTAGGCGCTCCCGTCACCATTCAAGAAAGTCGTGGTGACCATGTGGCCGTCTGCCCTGCTATCGACCACGACCTTGTTGAACAACGAATCGACCGGCGCCGATCCGCTAACATTGAAGACGACTGTCGTTGCCGTTGTATTCGTTGTCGATCCATCAACGTTGAGAACCTTTGCGCTCTGCGCGATCTCCGCAACCGGCCCACTACCTGATGTGGACGTGGTGATATTCAACCCATCCGCCGAGGTGGTCGTAACCCGCTGCTCGATCTGATTGCCGGTACTGTCGCGTAAGGTAACGATCTCGCTACGGCTACCATCAGCATTCAGGACGATATTGTCGGTTTCGGTCTCGTCTATTGTCCCATCGCCGTTGGTGTCGATGACGACCGTCTTGTCCAACCCGTTGGCAGAAGTGGTCGTAGTAACCTGGTTCAACAACACGCCGGAACTCGCTGAATTCGTTACAACCTCGATCGCGTTGCCGTTGGCATCGGGCGTAATACGCGTGCTCGATTGGTTGGTGACGCCACCCTGGTTCGTAATATCCGTAATTGTCGTTGTCCGGCCATCCGCACTGATATTGGCAACCTTGCTCTCACCAACACTGCCGTCGGTATTCAGATTTGTAATCGCTTCTGTGGTACTGCCGTTGAGATGGGTGGTCAGCACATCGGTTCGGTCAAATGTCCCGTTACCCAACGTCGAAAGCTGCTCGGTAACCGTCAGTCCCGTTCGGTCTGTAATTTTCTTCCCAACGTCTGTGGCGGATCCGACCGTTTCGGTATCCGTGATGGTCTGGCTATCGTCGGCATTGATAACGGTCGTCTGCACCGAACCGTGATCCAGCGATCCCTGTCCGTTCGTCCCCGTCGTGGTAACGCTCTTCGACAAGCCGTTGGCAGAAGTGGTGGTAATAACGGTGGCGAGCTCAGCAAAACCGCCCGTCATCGAATTGAGGCTACCGTTCACATCCGTAAACGTTTCGGTGTGGCTGCCATCCACGCCAATCACTGTCGTGTCGCTTTCCGTCTCGTCAACCGTACCGTCACCGTTCTCGTCGGCTGTTGCGGAGGTAGAAAGGCCGTTAGCAGACACCGTCGTAATAGTCTGGCTTACCTTCGCGCCGGCTGCGTTAAAGTCGGTTACCGTGTCGATCACCGACCCATCGGCTTGGACAAGCTTTGTTTCGGTCGAACTGTGCGGTATCAGCCCAAAAACATTGGTCTGAATCGTAGTCGTTTTCTTGTCGAGACTGGTCGTCGTAACCGTCTCGTTCTGCGTTGCGCCATTACCGCTTCTGACCACTTGGGTCAGCGTTTGACTGCCATCCGCGTTATAAACCAGAGCGGTCGCATCGGTCTCCTGGACAGTCCTACCCTTGGTCGTCGTTACCGTTTCGGACGCACCGTTCGCCGAAATCGCCGTCACCGTGGTCCCGACGATCGTCGAGCCCACGCTATCAGTTTCTGTCTTCGTCCGGCTGCCGTCGGCATTGATCGCGGTCACATCAGCCTGCGTCTCGTCGAACACGCCATCGCCGTTGAGATCGACCTGGGTGGTCTGGGCAAGACCGTTTGCCGAAGTCGTGGTGAGGGTTTCCGCAACCAAGCTTCCGGCCTGGTTGAGCTTCTGCACCTGAACGACAACGTTGCCGTTGGCTTCCGTCGTCTGAGTCGTAACCTGATTGAATGCTCCGTCGCCCGTGGTGTCCGCCTGAACCGTTATGTTCAACCCGTTGGCCGAAATGGTCGTAACAGATTTCTGATTCAACGTTCCGTCGGCATTAGCCGTGGTTATCGTCTCGGTTCTGCTGCCGTCGGCGTTGAGGACGGTCTCGTCCGTCTTTGTTAGATCAATAACGCCGTCACCATTCTCATCAATCAGTGTTGTCACCGACAATCCGTTCGCCGAAGTCGTCGTCAATGTCGAATTGATTGCGGCGCCGGTGGAATCGAGATTGGTGACTGTTTCCGTTCGACTTCCATCGGCATTGAGGATCGTAACATCAGTCGTTGTGCCGTCCACCTTGCCGTCAAGATTGATAGTCGTTACCCTCGATAGACCCGTAGCGCTCGTCGTTGCAACGGTCTGGCTGATCTGGTCGCCGTTATTGCTCGACTGCGTAATGGTTTCGGTCCGGCTGCCGTCCGCGTTGAGAACAGTGACATCCGCCGTCGTCGAATCGACTTTTCCATCGACCGCATTTGTCGTCGTCCTCGACAAGCCATCGGCGCTCGTCGTCACGATCGCCCGGCCAAGGAGAGTTCCGTTCGCCGCATAATTGGAAGTGGTATCGACAACCGAACCGTTGGATTGTCTGTCGATCGTCTCAATCTGATCGACATTTCCGTCGCCGTTGAAATCACGGCTAATCGTCTGGGTGTTACGGTCCGCGCTTGTTACTGTAACGACCTGACTTTCAAGCGTTCCGTTCGCGCAATCGACCGCAACGGTTTCGGTTTGGGTGCCGGTGTTTGCGTCAACCACGGTGGCGTCGGTGGTGGTCGTTACATTCCCACCCACATTGCTATGGGTCGTTACGACAAGCCCGTTCGCGGAGGTATTCGTCGTAGTGGTGTCAATCAAAGTGCCATTCGCGCTCTGATCGGTAACGGTGACCGTCGATCCGCCACCGGCTACCGCAGAAGTCGTCGTGGTCGTCGTCAAATTCACCGTACCGTCGCCAGTAAGGTCGGCTTGAACGACTTTCGTCAGGCGGTCGGCGCTGGTTGTGGTGGTCGTCTGATTGACGAGCGTTCCGTTCATTGCATAGGTGGAAGCCGTATCGATGACCGAGCCGCCGGTTCCGACGACAACCGTCTCGATCCGGTCAAAGATACTGGCCCCGCCGTTGGTTACCGCGCCGGTCGTATCTTTTTCGATGGTACGCGTGATGCCATCCGTATCCAGAACCGTAACGCTTTGGTCACGCAACGATCCGTCTGAATTGGAATCCGTCACCGTTTCTGTGCGATTGCCGGTGGCAGAATCAACGGTCGTCACGTCGGTGGTGGTGAGGTCAAACGCCGGCGCGGAAACCGTTCCGGCGCCGGAAACGTCGGTTTGCGTCACCTTCGTCAAACCGTCACTGCTTTGGAATGACACGGACTCATCCAGGAAGGTGCCGTTGGCAGAGGTATCGACGATCATCGTCGTCGTTCCCGTCACGCCGGTAATCACACTCGATGTCGACCCCTGCACGATCGTTGAAGCTGTCGTCAGGTCGACAACGCCATCCCCATTGAAGTCGTGGGTGACGGTTTGCGTCTGTCCATCGGACGATGCGATTGTGATCGTCTGATCGCGCTCCGAACCATCGGCATTGATGTCAGTGACGGTCGTCGTGCGCGCGCGCGTCGCAGCGTCAATCACTGTCGCGGTTACCGTCGTGAGATCGAAGATACCGTCGCCGTTAAAATCCCGCCGGACCGTGCTGATCAGGCCGTCGGCACTGGGTGTCGTGACCGTCTGATCCTTTACCGAACCATCCGGATTGAGATCCTCAATCGAAATGGTCGTAACGCCGCCACTCGTGGTATCGACCTCCCGCTGCGATACCACATTGACGCCGTTGACAACGCTGCCGTTAGCATCGCGATCGATGGTCACCGTCTTGGCGCCAGTCGTCGGGTCGGTCGAGGTCGTGGTGACCGTGCTGTCAATGAGGACGCCGGCCAGGATCGAATCGATCAGCGTCTCCACGCTTCCGGTCGCGTTCAGCATGATGTCGTCGGCCTGAACGACATCGATGACGCCGTCGCCGTTCAGGTCGAACTCGACGGTCCTGGTTAGGCCGTCGGAACTTGTGGTCGAGATCGTCTCATTGGCGAGACTGCCGTTCGCGCGGAGCGCCTTGTTGTCGATGGTGACGGCACCGGTGTTTGGGTCGGTCGTCGTTGCTGTTTCCACGACGTAACCGTTCGGATCGGCGGCGAAAGTGACCGTTGCCGCCGTGCCAGTGCCGCCGCTTGCTGTGGTAAAGGTCGTCTCGCCGTCAATCGAAGAGCCATCGGAAAAGGTCTGCGTGACGTTGTTAGCCGACAGATCAATCGAGGTAATACCCGCCTGGGCCAGCGTCTCGACGCTGGTGGTCCCGTCAACATTGGTCACCATCAGCTTGAATTCGGAGAAGGCGGTATCGCCTGCATCCAATTTGCCGTCATGGTTGGTGTCGAACACGTCAAGCAGCGCTTGCATGTCCGTCTTCGCGGTCGGGTCCCAATCTTTAAAGATGACCTGATTGGCTTGCGTGATGGTGTTGGTATTGCTCGGATCGAAGAATAGCACCGCGTTGCCGGCTCCCGCCCAGGCAGTGCGGTGCTTGAGGCCATCGTTGGAAAGAGTTTGGAATGTATTCGACGAAGTCAACTTCGCGATATTGATACCCCTACCGGTGAGATCGAGCACAACCGGGCCGTAGCCATAACCGCCGCTGTAGCCACCGCTATTATCGGAGTTTCCGTTGCCATTGCCACCGGAGCTGCCCGCTGTGTCGCCACTTCCGCCGCCACTGCTGGTGCCGCTATTAGTAATTCCGCCACCACCGCTGTCCGAACCATTTCCGGTATTGCTTGACTGCGACGCAGCCGGACCGATCGTTGGTGGATTGGAATCGCCGAAAGGATTCCCCGATTGGGACGAGCCACCGGTGCTGCCGGTCGTGTCACCCCAAGTGTCAGCAATAGTTTGATTGATTGAGTTAATCAGATCGACGGAATTCTGAAGTTCGTCGGTGAATTCAGACGAAGAACTTGATGAGAGATCAGAATTGCCGTTAGAACTAACTGCGTTTTGACCTGTACCAATCGAGCCCGTTACATCAAACGAATCTGCGTTGTCGCCCAGCTGCGGGAGAGAACTCATCGGGCCAAATTGGTCCCATTCCTGGCCTTCCTCGGTCGCTCCATCGATAAGGCGTTTATCGATATCTTGCAGACCCTTCACCATTTCGTCGGAAGCACGACTCACCAAACCCGATGCAGCTATAACAGCGCCAGCGCCCGCAAGAAATTCTCCTTCCGTCCCGCCAATTACGCCGGCAGCCGCAGCAACGCCGGCAACCCCCTGAAGAACACTGACACCATCTTGAGCCATTGCTCGAGCCGCGTCCGCCTGTCCTTGCTCGTCCCCCTTGTTCGCGGCGTTTTGGTAGGTCTCAGCATCTCTTCTCAGAGCATCGATGTTCGCCGGAATACCAAACATGTTGGCTGCGGTTGAAAGCCCCGGAATATTGCGCAAGTCGCCCACCGCTGAGCCCACCGCAGAAGCAAGTCCCCCAGCGGCATCACTAAGCGAGCCCCCCGCATTGGGATCACTCGGATTGGCTTTGTAGTTCTGATATGCGTTTATGAAGGCTTGAGAAGCCGTAGCTAAGCTAGCCGCATTTGCTCCTGCGCTCGCCATTTGAATATCCTCATCGCTGGAAGGAAGGCGCTCTATTCAGTCGCTCTATCATTGTGTCACTTGGATCGTTTTCGCGATACGAAATCCGATGTAATTACTCCGGATATCTTGCCTTTCTTTGGAACGGCTTGCGGAACGCAAAATCCAAGGTAGGCTGGACCAATCGCCGCCCTTCATCACACGCGAAATGCAGTTTCCAGTCGTCGAAGCGCTGCCATTATTCGGCGCCCCTGAATGGGTTTCGTTCCAACAATCTTCCGTCCATTCCCACGCGTTGCCAAGCACATCCGCAAGACCGAAAGGATTGATCTGAAAGCTGCCCGAAGGCGCGGTTTGCTTCTTGTCCCATTGACTGCCGCATCCATCGCAATCGGCGTTCCCGGAGCCGATGGAGTCGCCCCACCATCGCGCCGTTTGCGTCCCCGCGCGCGCCGCATATTCCCACTCTGCCTCGCTCGGTAAACGATAAGGGCCTTCAGCTCCCATTGGCATGCGGCCCAATGCCTTGCTATTTAACCAAGCAAGATAGGCTTTAGTGTCTTGCCAAGATACGCATACCACTGGATCCTGATCAGTTTGAGCAAAGCCAGGATTTTGCCATCCCGCATCCGGCCGCACCGGATATTTATGATCTATCCAGAGAACACAGCCTCCAGCTGTCGAATACCCGGTTTCCCGAACAAAAGCCGAGAACTCACCCCTAGTCACACGATACATACTCATTGCGAAAGGGCGATCAATTTTTACAAAATGCTGCGGATGCTCGAATTCAAACCACTGCTTTACGAAAGGTCGTTCCTTGCCTGACACTCCGTTAAACGGCGGGACGACCTCAATATCTCGCGCGGACTCTTGCGCAGATGAACCCATTAAAAAACTTCCAGCCTGAATCGTCACCATCGCTGGACAATCGACGCAGTCTCGAAATCTCTGACTTTGCGATACTGCCTTCTCGTTCGAGCCCGCGATAACTTGCCCACCAACTATAAATGAGAATATGTCGACACACACCGCTAGTAGAGTAACGAGCATCATGCCTTTCGTATCACTGCGCTCCTTCACCCTCGCGCTCCTATCAAATAGGAATGATTAGATTTGCAGAGAGACCATTTAGATTCTTCAATAAAAACACCAACGCAACGCAGAGAGACCACCCTGCAAGACCGTGACCGACCATCTGGATGATAGAGATTATGTTTGTCAGCCCACAGTCACGCTCAAGTCAGCACTAGTGGGACCTTTCAAAGGTTTCGAAGAACCGAGGCTCAACTGGAGTTCACGTCTTCCTTATTCTTTGTTGCTACCTCACTTCGTAATTTGATGATGTTACAACCTATAAAATTTCGCAATAGAAAATTTTCAAAAACAAAAACTATTCACGCAATTTTTTCAGTGACTCGTGACAACAAGGTGACGATACATTTTCCAATCGATATGCAAGGTGAGAGATGACAGACCGCGCTAACACCGGAGCTACTCCAAAAACTATATGACGCAACGTTGATTGTTTTCTTCGACGGGAGGGAAGATGAGTTCGAGAGTCCACTTGATTTCTGGACTACCACGGTCGGGATCAACGGTACTGAGTGCGCTATTGCAGCAGAATCCGCGCTTTCGCGCTGCGGTAACGAGTCCGATTGCCTCCCTTGTTAGCGCGGTGATGCCCAAAATGAGCGGGTCGAGCGAATTTTCGGTCTTTTTTGACGACGCCCGCCGCCGCGCCATTCTGAAAGGCATTTTCGATTCCTATTATGCGGATGCACCAGCGGATCACGTTGTGTTCGACACCAATCGCATATGGACCGGGAAGCTCGCCCTATTGAACGATCTCTATCCGCAAGCTCGCATCATATGCTGCGTTCGCGACCTCGGCTGGATTATCGACAGCACAGAGCGCCTGCTGCGCAAGAACCCGCAACAGCTATCGAGGGTATTTGATTATAAACCGGGAACCTCGATTTATTCCCGCGCCGAAACACTGATGAATTCGGAAAATGGATTGATAGGATTGGCCTGGAGTTGCCTGCGCGAAGCATGGTTCAGTCAGCACGCCAATAAGCTAATCGTGATCAATTACGATAGTTTGGTGCGCAAGCCTCTGCCGGTGCTGCAACGCCTCTATCAAGAACTTGGCGAGCCTTGGCACGACCACGATGTCGAAAACATTCGCTATGATGAACCTGAATACGATGCCACCCTTGGGATGCCGGGCATGCACAAGGTCGGAACCAGGATCGAATATCAAAATCGGGAAGCTTGCATTCCTCCCGACATATTCGCCAAATATGCCGACCTCAGCTTCTGGCGTAAGCCTGAGATGAACCTCCGTAACGTCCTTATGTTATAGAGGCCAAACCTACGCGATGAAGCAGACTCGCGGATATGGCCCGTTCGGAGGGGTGCAGAACTTATGCCAATGACGCATTCGTGATACTCTCTTGACGGCCACGGTCAGTCCGAAGTTGCCGGACCTTCGTTGCGGATATCGCCTCCGTCACCTCATCGAGAACTATCCGCTCAACGCTGTAGCCAACATCTCGTCCATAAAAAACGTTTGTAATGTTGGGAAGCGGCACGACCACAAAGCGGCCCGCATGGGTCGAAAGCGCCGTTTCGATACGCTGTTTCACAGCAAAAAACGGCAACGGATTCTTTTCATCGATTCCGTGGGTATCTCGTACCGCAATGCACACCTGACCCACTCGCCGCAGCCCTTCCTCGATTAAGCGCTGATGCCCCGCATGAAAAGGCTGATATCGGCCGATGAACAAGGCCGTGGGCTTCTGTGGGTCGAAGGCGGGCCTAAGAGATACAAGCGCTCTTTCAGCCCAATATTCGGGTGAACCATCCGACGCCACGCGTAAATCGAAACGCTCGGGTGCAACGAACATGCGGTTGGTGTCCTCAAACCGCCCGGCTTCGATACGGTCGACCCAAATCGTAAAGGCTTCGCCAAATGCATTGCGGGTATCGTTTGTCGGACAGACAAAATCAGCAATGGCGGCGCCACCGGCCTCTGTTACGCGGTCGCACATCCAACCCATACGCCGCGCATGCTCCACACGGTCCTCATGACTGAAGCCTAAGTCCCGCGAAAGGTTCGCGCGCACGTCGTCCGCATTAAACACGACTGCATTCAGTAACGGGGCCAATGCTTTTGCCAAGGTCGTTTTCCCAGCGCCAGGAAGGCCCATGATGAGGATTTTGCGAGACATTGTCGTTTTTGATCCTTTGATCGCTTAGAATTTCACCTAGCCTGCTCCGGGAAGGGCTCGCTCAACATCCTCCCATTCTCGCTCATCTCTCCCTTAGACTCTCCTGCTTATATCTGAGCAGCGGCGACATTACATATTCGATGATGCGCCGTTTGCCGGTCTTGATTTCGACGGTGACGGCCATGCCGGGGGCGAGATTGACCAATTTGTTTTCCACTTGCATTTGGGTTTCTTCGAGAGTGACCCGCGTCGAATAGGACAATTCCTGGCCCTCGGGTTCGCTGGTGTCGGAGAGCGCTCCGCCAAGCTTCTTGTCAGGGGTCTTTGCGTTCGGCTTGTCGCGGACGATCGCGTCCTGCGAGACGCTGACGACTGTGCCATGAAGTAAGCCGTAGCGTGTGAAGTTGAAGGTATCGATCTTGACCTCGGCGGGCTCACCGACATTGATAAAACCGATGTCGCGGTTGGAGATCATGGCCTCGACTTCAAGATGGCTGTCCGTCGGCACGATCGTCATCAATTGTTGCGCCGGCGTCACCACGCCGCCGACGGTGTGAATGGCGAGCTGCTGCACCGTGCCGTCGATGGGAGAGCGCAAAATCTGCTCGTCAGTCTTTTGTTCGGCCTTGATGAGGTCTTGGCTGAACTCCGCCACCTTCTTTTCGGCATCGGACAAGTCGTTGAGAACCTGATGTTCGTAGCTCGCCTTGATCTGGCCGACCTGCTCTTCGAGCGCTTGGCGCGCGGCGGCGATTTCCACGAGTTTGCGTTGCTGGACCAGCCGCTCGTTCTGTTGCTCGACCAGCCGCGTCTGCGCATCGAGATAGGCGATGTGGTTGCCGTATTGAATTTCCATCGCTTTGCGGCGGATGGTCGCGGTTTCCTCAACCATCGGCATGGAGGCATCGATCTTGGCAATATTGGCAACGACTGACTCGCCTTCGGCCTTCTTTTGCTCGATCTGCCTGTTGATGGAGGCCAGCTTGGCGAGCTGTTCTCCCGCCTGCGCCCGCATGGAGGCTCGTGTCCTCATGACATCAGCCTGCGAAGCCCCTGATGGCGCCGCGATGTCAGGTGGAATGGTGGCCAATTCAAAACTGTCGCGCAGCGCGACAAGGCGGGCGACATCGAGCTGGCTTGCGATCAGATCATGCGCTACGTGCTTTCGCTCGGCCTGAGTGACCGTCCGATCGAGCTCGATCAAGACTTGGCCGACTGTGACCTTGTCGCCATCCTGCACATGGATCGCTGAGACAATTCCGGTCTCCAGCGGCTGAATGGTTTTGGTACGCCCGGTAGGCACAATCTTGCCTTGCGCGGTCGCGATGATGTCGACATGGCCGAAGGTGGCCCATAAAATCGCAATCGCAAAAAAGAGGATAATCAGGCCGCCGATCGCCCGCCCGATTGGGGATGCGGGGGTTTCCAGGATTTCAAGGGCGGCGGGGAGAAACTGGCGGGCGGTATCCTGCCGGGCCCATTTGGACCCATTGGGCTTGAGCTGGATCACGTCAGATGCCTCAGCTGACGACATGGAGCCCCGCCTGGATCTGGTGAAGGGTAGCATAACGCCCGGCCTTTTTGATCAGCTCATCATGGCTGCCGTCTTCGACAATGTGCCCGGCCTCGATGGTGATGATCCGGTCGGCATGGCGCACCGCCGACAGGCGATGGGCGATGATGAGCACCGTTCGGCCCGTGGAGATCTTGCGCATGTTACGCTGGATGATGCTCTCGCTCTCGTAGTCGAGCGCGCTGGTGGCTTCATCGAAAATCAGGATTTTGGGATCGGTGACCAGCGCTCGGGCAATGGCGATCCGCTGGCGCTGGCCCCCCGAAAGCGACGCGCCACGCTCGCCAACCACGGTGTTATAGCCGTCCGGTAGTCCCAGAATGAACTCATGCGCACCGGCAAGATCGGCCGCGGCAATGACCCGTTCCATGCTCATGCCGGGATCGGCGAGCGCGATATTCTCGCGGATCGAGCGGTTGAACAGTACGTTTTCTTGCAGGACCGAGCCGATCTGGCGTCGCAGCCAGGCAACGTCAGCCACCGTCAGATCAATGCCATCGATCAGGATGCGGCCGCTTTCGGGTACATAAAGCCGTTGCACCAATTTGGTGAGAGTGGATTTCCCCGAACCGGATGGGCCGACAATGCCGATCACCTGCCCTGCCGAGACCTTCAACGAGACATCCTGCAAGGCGAGCGGCGTGTCCACGCGATACCGAAAATTAATATGCTCGAAGGTGATGTCGCCCTTGATCGGCGGCAGCGCCGCGCGGGACGCATCGAACATCGGTTCCGGCGCGGTGTTGAGAATATCGCCGAGCCGGGCGATCGACACCCGCGCCTGGTGAAAATCCTGCCAGAGCTGCGCCAGCCGCAGCACCGGCTGGGCGACCCGGCCCGCCAGCATGTTAAAGGCAATCAGTTCGCCAACGGTCAATTGCCCCTCGATGACGAGATGCGCGCCGAAATATAAAGTGAGCGCGGTGACGATCTTGCTGACGAATTGTACCGACTGGCTCGCCCAATTGCCAAGCGAGAGCACGTCGAAGCTGGAACCGACATAGCCGGCGAGCTGCTCTTCCCAGCGCCGCTGCATCTGCGGCTCGATCGCCATCGCTTTCAGCGTCTGGATGGCGCTGACGCTTTCGACCAGAAACGCCTGGTTCTCCGCGCCACGATCGAACTTCTTCTCCAGCCGCTTGCGGAAGATCGGCGTCACGCCCGCCGACAGCGCAATATAAAAGGGAAAGGAGCCGACCACAATCCAGGACAGCGTCGGCGAGTAGTAGAACATCACCGCCAGAAACACGAAGGTGAAGAAGAGATCGACGACCAGCGTCAGCGCTGAACTGGTGAGGAAATTTCGGATGTTTTCGAGTTCGCGGACCCGCGCCACGGAATCGCCGGCACGCCTGCTCTCAAAGTAAGCAATCGGCAGCGCGACCAAATGCCGAAACAGCCGCGCGCCCAATTCGACATCGATCCGGTTGGTGGTGTGGGAAAACACGTAGGTTCGCAGCGCGCCCAGCACCGTCTCAAAGATCGACACCGCGATCAGGCCGATCACAAGGACATCGAGGGTCGTATAGCCGCGGTGGGTCAAAACCTTGTCGGTGACGACCTGGAAAAAAAGTGGCGTCACCAAACCAAATAGTTGCAGAAAAAACGATGCGGCCAGCACTTCCGCCAGCAGTCTGCGGTATTTGTGCATCGCCTGCAAAAACCAGGTGACGTCGAAGCGCCGGGCGACATCCGCCAATGACGCGCGGCGCGTCATCAAAACGATACGGCCGGTCCAATCATATTCGAATTCGGCGCGCTTGACGATCCGCGGGCGATTTTCGGAAGGAGCCTGCACCAAGGCATCGTCGGCGCTCACCTTGCCGACAATAATAAACGTCTTGTCCTTGAGTTCGATGATCGCCGGAAGCGGCAGCTTCATCAACCCGGCCCAATCTTCTGTCACCGCGCGGGCACGAAGCTTGAGCTGCTTGGCACAGCGCAGCATCTCGCTCACCCCGATCGGAGCGCCGGAGAATTGATGCGCAATTTGTGTGGGATCGATCGAAACCTGATGAAATCGCAACAGCAGCGTCAAACACTGCAATCCCGTATCTTGTTGTACGGTTTCCATATTAACGTGCATGCCACCTGAGGTCGTTCGAATGAGTATTGCACGTCTTTTGGCAAGAGGCAAAAAACAAAATTGTATTTATTGGGGACGAGCCTTCTCAAAACCGTCATTGATTTACTCACATGCCCCCAAACCCCGTGAATATTGCGTTTCGGGCACACCGATATCCTTCTTCTGTGAACACTATACCGCCCGAAAAGCGGTGGCTTCAGATCACGCCCGACGCCAAATCCGTCCGCCCTTCAGCGGACTTACCTCATGTCACATTGAAACTGTCGTCTAACTCTGACGGAGTTTGGCTTTTGATGTATTCCGCCCGCATCGCATCGGTCACATTGCCGCCACTGACAACCCAGTTTCCCCGCGCCCACAGGTGCTGGCCACAACGGTGTTATAGCGTTTGCGCAATATCCTGAACTCGCTCAATAATTTATACGAATTGCGCCCCCCTTCAGATATTGTACTGCTCCTGACCGCCTACAACATCAGAACGATGCACCTAGACCTATGGACGGGCCAGTCATGACACGGGTTTTATACAGCGAACTTCGAGCCGATTTCGCGGCCCATACGGATGCCGTGTGTCGTGGTCATGGGCCCGCTCTTTGTTACCCGCCGGAATACTGGCAACGTCGTGCTCAAGTCCAAGCAAGATTACGAGGGTCTGCTGGAAATCCTTCATCTTCTGAAAAGCCCGGCCAACGGCTCGCGCCTGATGCTTTCCATTGAACAGGCAAATCGGGGAAGAACCCAACGAGGCCTTTTCGAGCGTGCTGCCCTACCACCTTGACGAGGTTAAGATAGCAGACTGCGCGGTATTACCCGTGTTGGGTACATCGAAGCTGTCGGCTCGCGACTACGGGGCATCGTGGCAAGGACAGCACGCATTTCAGCCACAGTATTTCGGTAAACAAGACTCGGGGTAGCCAAACGGAATATTCCGATGCCGCTCGAAATCCCCGCAGCAAACGAGCCGTTGCGCGCCGCGCAGTATGTGCGGATGTCCACGGACTATCAGCAATATTCGACGCAAAATCAGATAGCGGCTATTGCCGAATACGCAGCGCGCAAGAATCTAACGATCGTGCGCACCTATGCGGACGAAGGCCGCAGTGGGCTCCAGCTCGACAAGCGTCTTGCCCTGAAAGAACTGATAAGCGATGTGCTGCTTGGTAATGCCGGTTTCGATACGGTCCTTGTCTATGACGTAAGCCGGTGGGGACGTTTTCAGGACAGCGACGAAAGCGCGCACTACGAATTCCTCTGCAAGGAGGCCGGCGTCAAAGTCGAATATTGCGCTGAGGATTTTGCGAACGACGGTAGCCTCATTTCGAACGTGATGAAAAACCTAAAGAGGGCGATGGCTGGTGAGTACAGCCGCGAACTCTCGAACAAGGTGTTCGCGGGGCAATGCCGCTTGGTCAAGCTTGGCTTCAGGCAAGGTGGTTCTCCACCTTACGGATTTCGCCGCCAGCTCCTTGAACCGCGCCGGGATTGCCGAAGGCTCCAACTCTTGAGAAGGTGGAGCCATGACAGAGAGTATTTCAAGCAAGACGACGAACAAATTCTCACCTGAAGTCCGGACCCGCGCAGTTCGGATGG
>Ga0070735_10002445_pt1 | contig 16841 bp, 11 predicted proteins | sample Coa_R1_FD_66443 | JGI IMG/M metagenome (GOLD analysis project Ga0070735, IMG submission 66443) | Surface soil microbial communities from Centralia Pennsylvania, which are recovering from an underground coalmine fire - Coalmine... | ecosystem: Environmental > Terrestrial > Soil > Unclassified ... | reverse complement strand
TCGGCGCTTGAGCCTCCCCTCCAGCATCACCTGCTTTTCCGCGTTGAGATTGATGCCGCACTGGTCATAGATCAGCTTGCAGAGACGGTTGAGGTCCCTCACAGACAAGCTGTCGGTTTCGCGAATCAAGACAGGACCGGAGAACAGTGCGGCGCTCCCCGCCTCGTTTGCTCAAGCCACGACTTCAGCAAGAATTCCGCTCCCCTCCGCCGTCTGTGCGGCCGAGAGTTCCTCGGCGGAGAAGACCCGGTCAATTTCGAGAATCATGATGAATTCCGAGTCGCGCTTGCCCATCCCCTTGATGAAATCGGTGCGAATCTGCGTGCCGATCTTGGGAGCCGGCTGAATCTGGTCCGGCTCGAGATCGATCACCTCTTCCACTGAATCAGCCAGCGCGCCGATTACCGTGGATTCGCCTTCCAGCAGCACCTCGACCACCACGATGCAGGTGTTGCGGGTGCGCTCGGTCTTGGACATCTGGAAGCACAATCGCAGATCGACCACCGGGACCACGCTTCCGCGCAGATTGATCACGCCGCTCATGAAGTCCGGCGTGCGCGGAATCTTGGTGATGCCGGTAAAATCCAGCACCTCGCGCACCTTGGCAACGTCGATCCCAAAGATCTCATTGCCAAGCTTGAACGTAAGGTACTGGCGCGCTTCGGTGATTTCGCTGACGCTCATTGGTTCCTCCTTTGCCTCGCTGGCCGGCACCGGCAGCCTAGAAACGCTCAAATTCCTTGTCGAGATTGTCGCCGCCCTTTTCTTTCATTTTGAGAGCCACGCCGGATTTCCCGGCACTCTTGGAAGCGGGCGCGGCATGGGCTTCCGTTTTTTGGGTTCGCGCCGGGCTGGCCTCAGCGTGCCGTGCTGCGCGTACGGGGGAGTCGTTTCCGGTCTGGAAGAATCCCAGGGCGCTCATCAGCTGGTCGGATTGTCCGGTCAACTGCTCGGTGGTCGACGCCATTTCCTCGGACGCGGAAGCGTTCTGCTGGATGACTTTTTCGAGTTGCTGGAGCGCCTTGTTGATTTGCTCCGCTCCGGTATCCTGTTCTTTACTGGCGGCGGAAATTTCCTGCACCAGTTCCGCGGTTTTCTGGATATCCGGCACCAGTTTGTCGAGCATCTCGCCTGCTTTTTCCGAGACTTTGACGGTGGTTCCTGAAAGCTGATTGATTTCTCCGGCGGCCTTCTGGCTGCGTTCGGCGAGCTTGCGAACTTCGGCCGCCACCACGGCGAATCCTTTGCCGTGTTCGCCGGCGCGGGCTGCTTCGATCGCGGCGTTCAGCGCCAGCAGGTTGGTCTGGCGGGCGATTTCCTCGATGATGGAGATTTTGCTGGCGATTTCCTTCATCGCGGTCACCGCCTCGACTACTGCGCGGCCGCTTTCCTGCGCATCCTTGGCCGATTTGTTGGCAATCTTGTCGGTCTGCTGGGCGTTGTCGGCGTTCTGCTTGATGTTGGAAACCATTTGTTCCATGGAGGAGGAAGCCTCTTCCGCGGAGGCCGCCTGGGTGGCCGCGCCGTTGGAAATGTGCACGGAGGCGGTGCTGATGGACTGGCTGGCCGCGGTCACCTCGCCCGCGATGCCGCGGATTTCGGTGACGGTACGCGTCAGATCTTTGACCATCGCGGCGAGGGCCTGCATGAGCTTGTCCTGCGGCGAGCGCTCATGGATGGCGACCATCAGATTGCCGCGGGAAATTTCGTCGGCGGCATGCGTGATGTCGTTCATCGCGGTGATCAGCGTGTTCAGGTTGTTTTTAATCAAGTTGAAATCACCGTGGTAGGTGTCGGTGATCTGCGGCGGGACATCGCCTTTGCTGATGCGGTCGACGTAGTTGGCCGACACATTGAGCGGCGTAATCACCGCGTCGAGAATGCTGTTCACGCCGCCTACGATGTCGGCATAAGCGGCCTGGAACTGTTCGGCTTTGCCGCGCTCGGTCAATTGCCCATCCTTGGAGGCTTCGGTCAAGCGCACCAATTCCTTCTGCAAGCGCTGCAGGACGATGGCGACGTTGTTGACGGCCTGCTTCATCTTTTCGTGGTCGCCCTTGTAGGTCTGGGCGATCAGTTCGTCGATCTTGCCGCCGGAGATTTGCGCCAGGATGCGATTGCCTTCGCCGATGGGCAGGAGGATGGCGTCGAGCATGGCATTGACGCCGCGCACGATGTCGGCATATGCACCCTGGAATTGTTCAGGCTTGCCGCGCTCGGAAAGTTGCCCGTCTTTGGAGGCTTCGTCGAGCCGTACCAGTTCTTTCTGCAAGCGCTGCAGGACGATGGCGACGTTGTTGACCGCCTGCTTCATTTTTTCGTGGTCGCCTCTGTAGGTCTGGGCGATGAGCTCGTCGATCTTGCCGCCGGAGATTTGCGCCAGGATGCGATTGCCTTCGCCAATGGGCAGGAGGATAGCGTCGAGCATGGCATTGACGCCGCGCACGATGTCGGCATACGCGCCCTGGAATTGTTCGGGCTTGCCGCGCTCGGAAAGTTGCCCGTCTTTGGAGGCTTCGTCGAGCCGTACCAGTTCTTTCTGCAAGCGCTGCAGGACGATGGCAACGTTGTTTACGGCCTGCTTCATTTTTTCGTGGTCGCCTTTGTAGGTTTGGGCGATGAGCTCGTCGATTTTGCCGCCGGAGATTTGCGCCAGGATGCGATTACCGTCGCCAATGGGCAGGAGGATAGCGTCGAGCATGGCATTGACGCCGCGCACGATGTCGGCATACGCGCCCTGAAATTGTTCAGGCTTGCCGCGCTCGGAAAGTTGCCCTTCCCGGGAAGCTTCCGTCAGCCGGGACATTTCCTTTTGCAGCCCTTGCAACACGATGCCGACGTTGTTCACCGCCAGTTTCATTTTTTCGTGGTCGCCTCTGTAGGTTTGGGCGATGAGCTCGTCGATCTTGCCGCCGGAGATTTGCGCCAGGATGCGATTGCCCTCGCCGATGGGCAGGAGGATGGCGTCCAGCATGGCGTTGACGCCCTCCATCATCTCGCGATGAACGCCGTCGAACTGTTCGACCCGCGCGCGCTCGCTGAGGCGCCCTTCCTGCGAGGCTTCCACCAGGCGCATGATTTCCTGGGCCAAATCGATTAATTCCTGGTCGCTGGCCTGGCGGCTGCCGTTCGGTTGAGTTTTCTTGCCGTGCCCGTTCCCGGCGACGCGTTGCGGTTTCTGCTTTTCAATTTCCGTTGCGATCGGCATGGGTGTGTCTTCTCCTCCAGTTGAATTCGTTCGCCAGCGAACCCGACTTCATCGCCCGGTCCTTCACGCGGCAACCTTCGGAGTCTGAAGCTTAGTTTGCGGAGTGACGGACTTGATGCGAATCGCATTCTGAACCAGGCGGTGCAGGTCCAGAATCAGGGCCACGCTGCCATCCCCAAGAATCGTGGCCCCGGAAATTTCGTTGATGTTGCGGTAGAGCCGCCCCAGATTCTTGATGACCGTTTGGTGGTCACCGAGCACCTGATCGACTACAAAGCCGTATCGCCCGTGCTCGGTTTCAGCGACCATGACCTGCTGCCGCTCGGGGCGCTGCAGATTCATCCGCAGGTACTCGCCGAGATCGATGTAGGGGATCACCTCGCCGCGGATGTTGGCCAGGCGCTTGCCGCCGGCTTTCTCGATATCCTGGCGGGTCAGCTCGACACATTCGACGGTATTCGACAGCGGCATGATGAAGCGGGCGGCCCCAACGCGTACCAGCAGGCCGTCAATAATCGCCAGCGTCAGCGGCAGGCGAAGCGTTACGGTGGTGCCTGCGCCGGGTTGGCTGGCGATGTCGATACTGCCGCGCAAGCCATCCACGTTGCGTTTCACCACGTCCATGCCGACTCCGCGTCCCGAAACGTCGGTGACTTGGCGCGCGGTGGAGAATCCTGGCGCAAAGAGCAGCGCGTAGATTTCCGAGTCGCTCAGCCTCGCATCGGCGCTGACGAGGCCGCGCTCGACCGCGCGCGACTTCACCGCTTCGCGGTCGACGCCCTTGCCGTCGTCAGAGACACGAATCAGAACCTGGGTGCCGGCGTGGCGCGCCGAGAAGTGGATCTTCGCGAGCGGCTCCTTTCCGGCGGCGCGGCGGACCTCCGGCAACTCCACACCGTGGTCCATGCTATTGCGGATCAGATGCATGAGCAGGTCGTTCAACTGATCGATGACGGTTTTGTCCAGCTCGGTGTCGCCGCCTTCGTAGGTGAGCTCCACTTCCTTGTGGAGGCTGCGGCTCAGGTCATAAACCAGGCGTTTGAAGCGTTCGAATGTGGCGCGCAAGGGCTGCGTGCGCATGCTCATGGAGTTATCACGCAGCTCGGCGGTCAGATTCTCGACTTCCTCGGCGACGCTTTGAATGTCGCGATCCTCGCCGCGGGCGGCAATTTCCGTGAGCCGCGCCTGTACCGTCACCAACTGGCCGACGAGTCCGACGAGTTGATCGAGCCGGGCTGCGGCGACGCGAATGCTGGAGGATTGCGTTTCTTTGTCCGAGCCGCGGCGGCCCTGGCTCGAGCGGCGCTCGGCGGGCTGAGCGATCTCCGGCGAAGCGGCCGTTTGGGGCAACGGAGTTGCGGGCTCGATGGCGAGTTCGCAGTTGTCTTCCACAAAAATGAAAACGTCGCGGATTCCTTCCACCGAAGCCGAGGTGGTAAGCAGCAATTCCCAGGAGATGTAACAACGCTGCGGATCCAGTTCCGGGAGTGCGGGAATCGCCGTGAGGTTGGCGCGCACCTGAAGGCTTCCCATTTGCCGCAGTTCGCGAAACAGCACCAGTGGATTCGCGCCGTTGCGCAGCAGATCGGGCCCCGGGCTGAATCGCACTCGCCATTCACGCGCTTCACCCTTTACGGGAACCGGTGCATTCATGGGAGAAGCATTCGCGGGTTTGGCAGGCTGTGCTTCCGCGGTTCCGGTGAGCGCACGGAGCTTGGCGAGAATCTCCGCGACGGCCGTGGCGTCCACGGTGCCTTGTCCCGCGGCTTCGTCGAGCATGGCTTTGATTTGATCGACGGACGCCAGGGCCAGGCTGATGAGTTCGGGGGAGGCTGCCAGTCGCCGATTGCGCACCTGGTCAAACGCGTTCTCCACGTGATGCGTAAAGGCGGAGATCTGATCGAATCCGAACATCGCGCCGGAACCCTTGATGGTGTGCAGCGCACGAAAGGACCGCCCCACGAGTTCGGCGTCGTCGGGGCGCTCATGCAGTTCCAGAAGCGACGATTCAAGCTCCAGCAGAATCTCGCGCGCTTCGTCCTGAAAAGCCTGTTTGTATTTGTCAATCATCGTCGCTCTCGGAGGGCGCGCAATTCGCTTGCTGCCTAGCCGGAACCATTGGCACCGGGAAAGTTTCAAGACCGGCCTCGCGAAACATGCGGTCAATGTTTTCGGGAAGCGCGCCCGGAACGGCGAAGGAAGCGCCTGACCGCTCCGCCTCGCGCGCGGCCGCCCAGAGAAGCTGCATCGCCGTAACATCCAGATCGGTGGCGCCTGCCAGATCCACCAGCACCGGTTTGCGCGACGAGATGGCGTCCGTAATCATGGTCTTCAGTTCGCTTGAGCAGGCGATGTCAATGTCTCCCTCGAGTCGAAGAATGCATTGGGTTTCTAGAACCTCGAGAGCTAGCGGCAATCGTCGACTCCAGCCGGGACTAAAGCAGCGCGCGATTTCTGGTCAACGTTCTTGCTAACGGTTCCTGCTAACGTTCTTGCCAACGTTCCGGTTCAAATTCCAGCCGGCGGGTGCGGATTTCCTTCGGGCTAATGCGCAAGAGGCGCACCAATTCGGCCGGCCCGCCTACTCTAAATATGCGATTTAGACATCGGCACACGTCTAACGAACTTGAGCAAGTTCGTTACCTTCTCCTGCGATTACAATTTTTTAATGAGGGAGATCTTGCGAGAGCTGCGATTTCAGTCAGCGAGCGACGGCGGCCGCGACGGCCAGCCGCTCTTCATGGGAGTAGACGACGAAGCGGCGCCCCCGAAGGAAGCCCACCAGCGTCATCCCAAATTCCCGGGCGAGTTGTACGGCCAGGCTGGAAGGAGCCGATACCGATGCGAGCAGCGGTATCCCGGCAGCAATGGACTTCTGAACGATCTCAAATCCGCCGCGTCCGCTCACGAGGAGTATGTGGCCGCTGAGCGGCCAGCGGCCATTGAGAAACGCCCAGCCGATCACCTTGTCCACCGCGTTGTGCCGGCCAATGTCTTCGCGCAGCACCAGCAGGCTGCCCGCAGCGTCAAACAGCGCCGCGGCATGCAAGCCCCCGGTGCGGCCAAACACTGCCTGCGCAGCACGTAGCTTCTCCGGCAGTTCGCACAGAATATCGGGATTGAAGCGCGTGCTTTCTTCGGGAGGGCGCAGGCCGCGTCGCCGAAGTTGCGCGATGGAAGCCTTTCCGCAGACGCCGCAAGCCGAGCCTGCGGAAAATCGTCGCGCTGTTCCTCTGGCCTTGACGCGCACTCTGGGGTCGAGCGTCACGCGCACCAGATTGCGTTCGGAAACGCCATTCTGCGGGAGCCGCTGCGCCACGAGGTGTTCCGGCCGGGAGATGATGCCCTCTGATGCCAGAAAGCCGGCCACCAGTTCTTCGTCGTTTCCCGGGGTGCGCAGTGTAACGCCGAGAGAATACCGGCCGGCGCGCATTTCCAGCGGCTCTTCGGCGGCCAGTTCGTCCTGAACGCGGCTGGTCGCGCCGTCCTGCCACTGGATGACTTGGGTGAGTTCAATCCCTCGGCTTTTGCTGCGCATGAGTCAATGTTCCCGGTGCGTATTTTTTAGCTAGCGCGACGCCGGCACTTGGCCTTCCGAGCCGAGCGATGTGTCGCGCGCTTGCGGTGTCGCGGCGTCACGCGGCGGAGACACCAGGGCCGGAAGCGCCATCGAGACGAGCATCACTCCGGCGATCACGTGCAGCGCGCCTCGGTACGTGCCGCTGGCCTGGCGCATGTTGGCGATCAGCAGCGGCCCAAACGCGCTGGCGAAACCCCAGGCGGTGAGCATCAGGCCGTAAATCGGGCCGACATTTTTCGCGCCAAAATAGTCGGCCGCGAATGCCGGCATGGTACCGAACCCGCCGCCATAACACATCAAGATGATGAATGTGACCACGGTTAGAATTGCCGCGGATGTAAGGCTCGGAAAGAACCAGAACAGCAGCATCTGGAACAGGAACATCGCGAAAAAAGTGGCCTTCCGAGAAGTGAGGTCCGAGACCCAGGCCCAGAATACGCGGCCCAGAGCGTTGCCGAGACTCACAACGCCCACCATGCCCGCCGCGACCACCGCCGTTACGCGCGCGAGTTCCTGGAAAATTGGAGCTTCCTGGGAAATCACCGAAATGCCCGCGGAAGTATTCAGAAACAGCAAAAGCCACAGCGCCCACCACTGCCACGTTCCGAGGGCTTCGCCGAGCGTGTAGTCGCGCTTGGCCCGTTGCGAGACCTGCGCTGCCGTCGGGTTCCATCCCGCGGGTTTCCAGCCGTCCGGCGGATTTTGCATGAATGCGCCGGCGGCCATGGTGACGATGAGATAGGCCACGCCGAGGTAAGCGAACGTGTGCAGCACGCCGACCGTTTGAATCAAATGCGTGGCTACCGGCGCGGTGATCAGCGCACCGGCGCCGAATCCACCCACTGCGATGCCGGTGATCAATCCGCGACGCTCCGGAAACCACTTCACCAGCACGGCTACCGGAACGATGTAGCCAAATCCCAGGCCGACGCCGCCGATCAGGCCGTAACTCAGGTACAGCCACCACAGTTTGTTGTCAGAAAAACTCGCGAGGAAGACGCCAGTCCCGTACAGAAAGCCCGCCGTCAGCGCGACGATGCGCGGCCCGCGGCGATTCAGCCACAAGCCTCCAAAAAATGCGGAGACCCCCAGGACGAAAATGCTGATCGTGAACGTCAGCGTGACCTGCGGAATGCTCCACCCGAATTGGCGAGCCAGCGGAATGCGAAAGACGCTCCAGGCATACACCGCGCCTAAGGCAATCTGCATACAGACCCCGGCAATCGCGATGATCCACCGATTGGCAACTTGCACAGTTCCTCCTCACGCCTTTATTCCTTCGACTTGGAAGCGGCACCGGAGAAAACTTCGCGTCCCCAAATTTCCAACAGGCTGTTCACCACGATAATTCCACGAAGCAGATCCTTGTTGCGAAACTGATTGAGAGTGGACAGCAATCCCGGAGATTCCTCGCCGCGCTCCTGGGCCATCTGCATAGCCTGCGGAATTGCCTGAACGAAACCCTCGAACAGATCGGGATCGATGGCGCCCAGCATTTTTGCCAGCACCATGAGGTTGCGCAGGATGCGAACCGATTCCGGCGTGCGTGTTGCGTCCACGGCGGTTTGCAATACCTTGTCACCCGAACCGAGCAGGCCGCGCAGCAATTCCAACACGCCCGAATCGTGCAGGCCTTGCAGCACTTCGTAGCCGGCCAGCAGGGCTTCGGCATGTTCCTCCGGCGCGTTTTGCAGCCGGGCGCTGAGTTCCGCGCGCGAATCGCGCGGCGGCAGTTGGTAAGGAATTGGTTGAGCCATTCTGGCGTTCCTCGATTCTTATTTCTGCTGGATCTGTACGAACTGATCGCCCGGGCTGCGGTAATCGTCGCGCCTCCACTTGCGTTCGACCTCCACTCCGCGTTGCGGCGTGGGATGGCCGAAACGATGATTCGTTCGCGGCAGCGGGCTGTCGCCGATACCGCCGAGAACCTCGAGAGACACGCTGGCCTCCTTGTACGCCGGGGTGTGCGTCAAGGGATCGGTGCGGCTGCTGGTCAGGAGATTCACCGGACTCTCGATCGAGTTCATCGGCATGTACAACTCCCGTCCCAGGACGCGCTCGGTCACCACGGCGCGCACGCGCACCTTGCCGTAACGCGAAGTCAACAGCACCCACGTGCCGGTTTGCACTCCTCGCTCGCGAGCCAGCTCGGGAGAAATTTCCACGAACGTGTCCGGAGTGTTTTCCTCAATGCCCTTCACGCGATAGGTCAGGTTGCCTTCGTGAAAATGTTCCAGCAGGCGGCCATTGTTCAGGTGCAGATCGAATTGCGCGTTGGGCGATTCCTGCGGGCCGGTCCAGGCCAGCGGAAACAATTTCGCCTTGCCGCCGGGGAGGGCGAATTGTTTCGTGTAGTGCAGCGGCTGGTCGGAGCCGTCCGCCGCGACCGGCCATTGCAGGGATTTGTAGCCCTCCAGGCGCTGGTAGTTGACTCCTGCAAACATGGGCGTGAGCGAAGCGATCTCGTCCATCACTTCGGAGGGATGGCCGTAGTTCCACCCCGCGCCCATGCGGTTGGCGATATCCTGGATGATTTTCCAGTCCGGGCGGCTGCCGGGAATGGGCTGAAACACTTGGTAGAGGCGTTGGATACGCCGCTCGGTGCTGGTGAATGTGCCTTCCTTTTCCAGGCTGGGGCAGGCGGGCAGAACCACGTCCGCGAAGCGGCACGTGGTGCCGAAGAAAATATCCTGAACGACGAGAAAATCGAGTTTGGAAAACGCCTGGTCCACGTAGTTGGCATTGGAATCGACGATGGCCATCTCCTCGCCGATCAGGTAAAGGGATTTCAGCTTGCCCTGGTAAATGGCGTCGACCATTTCATGATTGTCGAGGCCCTTGGTGGCGGGCAATTTGATTTTCCAGGCGGCCTCGAAGCGCGCGCGGATTTCGGGATCGTTGACGGACTGGTAGCCGGGCAAGTTGTTGGGCATCGAGCCGTTGTCGCTGGCGCCCTGCACGTTGTTGTGTCCGCGCAAAGGATAGGCGCCGGTCCCGGGGCGCATGTAGTTTCCGGTTACCAGCAGCAGGTTGGAGATGGCCGTCGACGTGTCCGAACCCTGGCTCTGTTGCGTGACGCCCATGGCCCAAAGCGCGCAGACGCTTTTGGCCTCGGCAAGCATGTGCGCCACGCGCTTCAGCGTTTCCACGGGCAGGCCGCAAGTTTGCGAGGCAAACTCCATGGTGAATGGCGCGAGGCTCTTTTTATACTCGTCCAGCCCATTGACCCACTGCTTCAGGAATGCCGTGTTGGCGAGGCCATTTTCCAGCAGGTACAAGCTGACCGCCGACAGCCACACAAGGTCCGTCCCAGGTTTGCCGTGAAGGAAAATATCGGCGCGCCGCGCCATTTCGTGTTCGCGCAGATCGGAAACGATCAGCTTCTGGCCGTGTAGCTTGTGCGCGCGCTTGACGCGCGTCGCCAGCACGGGATGGCTTTCCGCGGTATTACTGCCGATGATCAGGACCAGCGAGGCGCTTTCAATATCGCGAATCGATCCGGAATCTCCGCCGTAGCCGACGGTGCGAAACAATCCAATGGTCGCGGGCGCCTGACAGTAGCGCGAGCAATTATCGATGTTGTTCGTTCCTGCCACGGCGCGCGCCAGTTTCTGCATCAGAAAACTTTCTTCATTGGTGCACTTGGAGGAGGAGATGAAGGCCAGCGCGTCCGGACCGTTCGCTCGCTTGATTCCGGTCATCCGGCTCGCCACCAGATCGAGCGCCTCGTCCCAGCCGGCCTTGCGAAATGTTTTACCTTCGCGAATGAGCGGGGTCGTCAGGCGATCGGAGCTGTTTACGTAATCCCAACCGAATTTCCCCTTGATGCAGGTGGAGACGCCGTTTGCGGGACCTTCCGACGGCTCAACTTTCAGGATCTCGCGGTCCTTGGTCCAGAGGTCAAAGCTGCAGCCGACGCCGCAGTACCCGCAAATAGTTTTGGTGCGCCGGATGCGCGACTCGCGCATGTCCGCCTCGATCTCAGAGACTCGCAGAATCGGCCCGAATCCGGTTTCCGGCTCGATGTCCTTGACCACATCGATCATGCCGTCCAAAACCGGCTTCGAGAGTCCGGTCAGAAAGCCCGCTCGGCCGAGCATGGATTTTTCCATCAGCGCGTTGCACGGGCAAACAGTGACGCAGTGGCCGCACGAGACGCAACTGGACTTGCCGATGGGCGCCCCGCCGTCCCACAGGACGCGCGGCTGCGGATTTTCCCAATCGATGGAGAGCGTCTCATTGACCTGCAGATTCTGGCAGGCCTCGACACAGCGGCCGCACAGGATGCACTGGCTGGGATCGTAGCGATAGAAAGGATTGCTGTCGTCCACGGCGTAAGGCTTTGGAAGAAAGGGAATCTGCTGGTGCTCGACGCCCAGAAGTTTCGTGGTGTTGTGCACGGTACAGTTGCCGTTGTTGTTGTCGCAGACCGTGCAGTAGAGCAAGTGATTGCCGAGGATGCGGTCAAAGGCTTCGCAGCGCGCGGCGTGAGCGGCGGGTGAAACGGTCGAGACTTTCATTCCATCCGTGACAGGCGTCGCGCAGGCGCGCACCAGCTTGCCATTCACCTCGACCATGCAAGTGTCGCAAGTCTGAATCGGGCCGAGCTGCGGGTGGTAGCAAACCTGGGCCAGCTTGATTCCGGCACGGTTGATCAGATCGACGAGCAATTCGCCGTCGCGCGCTGAGTGTTCCGCACCATCGACTACGACGGCCGCTGCGGCACTGCCTTCCGCGGGCGTAATTTCACCGGATTTTCCATTCAGTATTGTTGGAGATGGCATCGCGGTCCTGTTTCCGTATGCTCACTGCTATTGCAAAGATTGATTAAAGTCAAGTCAAACGCTGTTTACACACGAATCCGAACGAAGTCCGACCTCCGGATGTGAAATTAGATGTATTCTCGGCGTTGCTGGGATCTGCGGAACAGGCATTACCGGCAGCCTCCAAGAGATGATCTCGAAAAGGAGAGATGGAATGACAGGGCAGCCTCAAGTCCCTTTGACTCCGCCATTTACACGTGAGACAGCCATCGAAAAAGTGCGCCGCGCGGAAGACGGCTGGAATTCACGGGATCCGCAGCGCGTGGCGCTGGCGTATACCATTGACAGCCGCTGGCGCAACCGGGAGGAGTTTATCGACGGCAGGGAAGAGATCGTGCAATTTTTGACGCGCAAGTGGAATCGCGAGCTGGACTACCGCCTAATCAAGGAGATGTGGGCGTTCGGCGGGGCGAGGATCGCGGTGCGCTTTGCCTACGAGTGGCACGACGATTCAGGGCAGTATTTTCGTTCCTACGGAAACGAGAACTGGGAGTTCGACGCGGAGGGCATCATGCATCACCGCTACGCCAGCATCAATGACCTGCCGATCCGTGCGTCGGAGCGACTCTATCATTGGCCATTGGGCCGGAGGCCTGATGAGCATCCGGGACTGAGCGAACTCGGACTGTAAGTCCAAAAAAGCTGTCATTCTGAGCGAAGCGAAGAATCTCTCCTTGTTTTTTTGCCTATACGTAAATCAAAGAGAGATTCTTCGCTTCGCTCAGAATGACAAAACCAGACAATAGATCTGGAGCGTGTGGAGCCGCGGCTTGCAAGAACTCCTTGTGCGATGACTGCGAGCCCTAGAAATGAAGCAGCGGCAGAAACCATCTCAACCTTTCGGTTGCGGTTTCTGCCGCTGCGATTGAAACGCTTACTGTTTGAGGCTAGTTGCCGGACGAGACGTTGGACGGCGCCATACCCAGATCGTTCTTGATAATCGCGCCACCCTTCATCACGAATTTCACGTGCTGCATCTCGGAAATGTCCTGCAGTGGATCGCCGGACACCGCGATGACGTCCGCGTACTTGCCCTTCTCGATGGTGCCGAGAGTGTCCGACATTTTAATGATTTCCGCATTGACCGTGGTAGCCATGCGCAGCGTGTAGACGGGGCTCGCTCCCCAACTCACTAGGACGGGGAACTGTTCGCCCTGCACGCCGTGCGAGCAGTTGCAGGCGGTGTTATAGACGCGGCCTGGCGGCGGCGCGGAGCCGCTGCCCCAGCCGAGAACCACGCCGGCGGCCAGCATCTTTTTCCACGTCACCTGCACCAGGCGCCAGCGGCTGTACGGAGCCCAACGCTTCAGATCGTCCGGTTCGTCCTGGCGATGGTCAAGAATCGTCGTGGTGATCGGCAAGTGCTTCTGCACGATTTCGCGGATGTCGGAGTCATCTGCCGCGGTGGCGTGCTGGATATTGTCGAGACCCAGGTCGATGGCCATCTTCAGGCCTTCGCCGCCGTAAGTGTGCGAGGCGACCCACATCCCGCGGCGATGGGCTTCGTCGATCACAGCCGCCAGTTCTTCGCGAGTGGGGAGCGGCTGGTTGTACATCTTGCCGTCCTTATCGAAGTAGAAGGGGCCGGTGGTGTGAATCTTGACGTGCTCGGCGCCGTACTTGGCGAGTTCACGCACTGCGTTGCGGAATTGGTCCGGGCCGCTGACTTCGATGTCCGGTTCCTTGGGCGAATACATGAGCGGGAACGCCGTGTTTTCCGGCATGGTGATGTTGATGATCGGGCCGGCGGTGACGATGCGCGGTCCCTTCACCAGTCCGGCTTGAATGGCCTTCTTCAATTCCACGTCCGCATAGCCGCCGCCGTGGGAACCCATGGCGACGAGCGTCGTAAATCCGGCATTCAGGCTGGACGTCGCACTGAACAGCGCGACCATCATTTGGTGCTGCAGGTTGCCCTGCGCGTCGGTCAGGTGCACGTGGCCGTCAATCAAGCCCGGCAGCACGGTAGCTTTGCTCAGGTCCACTACCGTTGCGCCCGCGGGAATTTTCACTTTATCGGCCGGACCAACGTCCGTGATTTTATCGCCGGTGATCAGCACCACCTGATTCGACAGGTTGGTGCCCGATTTCGGGTCAAACATTTTGCCCGCGCGAATAGCGGTGACTTGCCCCTGCGCTGAAGCCCCTACCGCGGCTGCCAGCGTTAAGGCTGCAATGCTCAAAACATACTTCATTCGGTTCATGGAGCCTCCGTTGCGAATCAGAATCCGTACCGGTTCGTGCTGCGCTTCGTTGCCATCCCTGCTTTTCAAGTTCGCCAAATCCGTTTCTTAATTCTTACTTCCCGTAGATCAACAACCGGAACGTTCCTGGAGTCGCAACGGGCTGTGGATTGGGCTGTTTCTCCGTGGGCGCCGGAGCTGGACCGAAGTCCGAAGTGGTCAGGAACAGTTTGTGAGTCTTGGCGTCCAGGCCCATGGTCTTGGCGCCGAACTCGGTTTTGACGGTTTCGACCTCGCTCAACTTATTTGGGGAATCCTCGTGAAAAATATGCAGCGTGCCTTCCCGCGTCGCAGCGGCGACCATGTTGGTCTCCGAATCGAAAACATTCGCATCCACGCGGTCGCCGATGGGGAATCCATCGCCGATTACTTTTCCGGTGTCGGCGTCCATCATGACCAGCATCTTGGGATTGCGGCCGCCGACAAACAGGCGGCGCGTCTTGCGATCCATGGTGATGGAAGTGGGCGCGCCGGAGGGCGCGACGGGGAAGCGGGATTTGACGGTCATCTCTTTGGTGTCAATCGCCACGATTTCATTGGTGGATTGGAGTGTGTCGTAGATCATGCCCTTGCCGTCGGAGTATGCCTGCTCAGGCGCGCCGCCGAGGGGAATGCTCTTGATCACTTCTTCCTTGACCGGATCGATTACCGTGCTGGATTTCTGGCTGCCGTTGAACACGAAGATGTGTTTGGAGGCGGTGTCATAGAGGATCCAGTCGGCGTCGTCTTCGGCCTTGATCGTTTTGGTGGGCTTGAGGGTTTTCAGGTCGAAGACGACCACGGTTGCAGAATCTCCGTCGGTGATGAATCCCTTGTTCAATTCCGGGACCAAAGCCACGCCGTGAACGCGCTTCCAGTCTCCGGTTATCGTGCCGATTTTTTCTCCGGTGTCGGCATTGACCACATGCACCGCGGTGCCTTCCGTGAAGAACATGCGGCGCGCGGACGGTTCCGGAATCACATAGTCGAAATATTCTCGGGTTGCGCCCACGCCGGGCGCCGCGCCGTAAGTAACCTTCTTGATCAGGTGATAGCCGCCGGCCGGTGAACCCGCGAGTACACAGGCGCCGGACAAAACGATCGAGAAAGCCAGCGCGAGTTTTGCGTAGCTGGAAACCTTCATTGAATCCTCCATCGAGGTCGGGTAGCGCAACCGCTGCGGGCCGCGCGCGTTCTTGGTGCTACTCGAAACTCCGCGCAATCCGCCCTTGCGAGGGCTCGGAGAACGAGCGGGTGCCTTGCCAATGCTATTTGGAACCCCCGAACTTTACTCCAGAAAGCCTGAAAATTCCCTTAAATTAAGCGCTGAATTTCCTCCCGGCTCGGCCGGAAGGCGGAAAGGGTAGGAGGCCCGAAAACGGATGACATTCTACCGCTAAACAGGCCAAGCGACTCAAATTTTTGAATCCCCATTAAGCGGGCTATCCTTTTTGGGGCCATCGGAAAACCAAATAGCGAACCCAACCGTGGTATCGGCCGTCTGGTCCGCCCGGCGAATCGGCAACCAGGCGTTCCGCGCAGCAAACGATGCTGACGCGGATCAAGTTTGCGGCCTGTCTCCTAGTGGTCCGAAATAGCAAAATATGTACGCCAGCGTACAAAAGTGGTTGACAGGGCGCAAGCACAAGTCCATTTTCGTGGCATCAGTCCACATTCTTCCGCCGAGAATCGACGGTCCTTTGCGCACTGACCTCTCAGTCGAAAGGACCCGGGTATGGATACCATCACGGAATTACAACGATTGCGCTCCCAGAAGACCGAACTAATAGACGCACTGCGAAACGCGACAGCACTTCTCATGTTGGAATTCTCTGACACTGAAGGCAGCGGACAAGAAATCATTCAGCAATGTCAGAGAATTCTCGGTCAAACGGAAGATGTTCCAAGAATCCCGTTTATCAGGCGGAATCTCTTCAACGATATACCGGAACTCTGATAGTAATTGCAGGATTCTCTGACGCAATGCACGCCCTCTGCGGGAAATACGAGTCGATTTTCCCGACGCAGCATCCCCCCGTCGTTCGAGTCTACGCCTTCGCGAGGGCTCAGGCTAAAGACTAGCGCTGCAACAAAATCTGTTCCCCAAAAACAGATGCCCGCCCGTTTAGAGGGCGGGCATCCGCGACGGCCCGGTGAACTACCACTGCACCTTCAGGGCAAATTGAATCTCCCTGGCGGGTGTCTGCAGGTTTGCGACACTAGTGATGTTGCCAACGCCAGCGTAGGCCCCGTTCGTGCCGATCAAACCGGAGTTGGTATCGCCGCTATTGGGCTGCGGCGGGTTGAAGTTGGCGTGGTTGAACAGATCAAATATCTCCGCGCGGAACTGGATGTTGAACTGTTCGGAAATTCGCGTGATCGGGAAGATCTTGTGGACAGAGAAGTCCACGTTTACAAAGTTAGGTCCGGTAATGGTGTTCCGGCCGACATTGAGCGGCATCAGATTGGTGCAGTAGCTCTGGCCCGATGGTGCCAAAGGCACGAAGGTCGGTTTGTGGGATACTGGATCGACGGTTCCCGCTTTTGGTATGCCGTTGCAACCGTACGGCAGCGAAGCCAGCGCTGAAGTCGGCACAGTCGGCTCCGTGAAACAGTTTTGGTCCAGGAATCCTACGACCGGCCCACCGACCTGGTAGTTGATCGCGTTGCACCCCGGAATCCTGACCAGCGGACCATAGGGGTCGGCGCCGCCATTGTTCAATCCCAGAGGATCCCCGGTATTGGTGACTGTGGTCGGAGTCCCGCTGTTATAGGCAAAAATGCCGCCCACTTCCCAATCCGCCAGCGCTTCCTTCATAAAGCCGTTCCACGACTTTGGCGTCGGAATCGTGTACAGGGCGTTGAGGGAAACCACGTGCGTGATGTTGAAGTCCGATGGGCCGTAGTAGGCATGCGGCAACCACCAGATAGGTGAGTTGATGCCGTTGGCGAAAGTATCGCCGGCGATCGTTTGCGAGTCGTCATCCTGCGACTTCGAATAGGTATAA